>OFHB01002101.1_pt1 | contig 10770 bp, 9 predicted proteins | sample 1521881 | NCBI WGS metagenome assembly OFHB01 (sample SAMEA3504090, study PRJEB24116) | mouse gut metagenome | biome: mouse gut; feature: mouse-associated habitat; material: faeces | place: Denmark | collected 2011
GTTGGGAAAGCTGGGCAGAGACATAAAACAATCTCCTTTCTGAATGAGGGCGCGCACCAGGAATGCGTTGGCGCAACAGCAGGAAAGGCTCCTTACCAGTGCGGCCCTCGGAACAGTTTATGTGTCTGCTGGCTGGTGGGTTCTTTCTGGAACCCCTCTGCTCAATTTGTCATAGACTGGACCCCGAGCTTTGGGGATTTTGATGCATAAGCTATTTCCGATAAATCTGATGCAGTGATATTTCTGTGACATTTTCATGTTATCCTATAAGGGAAAGGAAGTGAATCCATGAGGCTTTTAGTCGTTGAGGATGACCGCCTTTTGAACAATACCCTTTGCTACAATCTTTCGGCGGCGGGCTACACAGTGGATGCTGCTATGTCAAAATCAGTGGCGGTCAATTTCTGCAAAACGCAGGACTATGATCTGATCGTGCTGGATGTCAATTTGCCTGACGGGAACGGATTTGACTTCTGTACGGAAATCAAAGAGCGCCGTCCTGATACCGCCATGATTTTCCTGACCGCAAACGATATGGAAAGAGATATGCTAAAAGGTTTTGAGTTGGGAGCAGACGATTATGTGACGAAGACGTTTCCGATTAGTGTATTCCGAAAAAAGGTTTCGGCCCTGCTGGGCCGCATCAAGAAGCAGACAGGCAGAGATTGCTACACAGACGGCACACTATCCGTCAATTTCTCGGAATTGACCGCCACCCTCGCAGGGGAGCCGGTTATCTTTACGTCGATGGAATATCGTTTGTTAAAGGTGCTGGTGAGAAATCCGCAAATCGTTCTGACCCGGCAGGTACTTCTTGAAAAGCTGTGGGACGCAGATGAAAACTTTGTGGATGAACACGCATTTACCGTAGCGATCAGCCGTATCCGGGGAAAAATCGAAGTAGAAGGCCTGCAATATATCGAGACTGTCTACGGTATGGGATATATGTGGATTGGGGGGATAAGGAAGTGAATAGGAGCAAACTTTCTATAAACCGCGTCTGTGCGGTAGGGGCAGTTTTTTTAGGTTTGCTCTCTGCTGCGGCCATTACTGCGGCTTTTCTCTTTACCAGAAATCCGGCAATCGTGTGGCTGGGCCCGCTGTTTATCCTGCTGGTGTTCATCTGTGTATCTCTTTTCGTGGCCTTTCTGCGTCGGAAGTTGGTGTTATTGTCGGACAGACTATGCGAAACAATAGACAATATGCTGGATGGGGCATCAGTCCCGCCGCAGGTCTATGAGGAAGAAAATCTGTTTTATAAAATCAACCATCGGTTTGTCCGCCTATGTGAAGTCATGCGGGAAAATCGGGAAAGTGTAGCAAAGGAGCGGGCCGATTTGCAGGAATTGATTTCTGACATCTCCCATCAGGTAAAAACGCCGATTGCAAATCTTCAAATGGTAAACGCCACTTTGCTTGAACAGCCTGTAACAGAAGAAAAGCGTCAGGAATTTTTGCAGGCATCCAGCGGTCAGCTTGAAAAACTGGACTTTCTTATGCAGGCCATGATAAAGACATCCCGGCTGGAAACCGGCGTGATTACCTTGGACAGAAAAGTGCAGCCGATTTATAATACCTTGGCGGCGGCGCTGGGCGGGACTTTGCTAAACGCTGAAAAGAAAAACATTCATGTCAACGTAGAATGTCCATCCGATATACTGCTGGCCCATGATAAGAAATGGACAAGTGAAGACTTGTTTAATATTTTGGATAATGCTGCAAAGTACACGCCAGCGGGCGGCACTATTCGGGTGTCCGTCCAAAGTTGGGAGCTGTATGTGAAAATTGACATTACAGACAGCGGCAAAGGCATAGCGGAGAGCAGACAGGGGATGATCTTCAAACGCTTTTATCGGGAAAAAGAAGTACATGACGTTGATGGCATAGGACTATACCTTGCCCGCGAAATTATCACTAGGCAAGGCGGCTATATCAAGATAACTTCAACAGTTGGTAATGGTTCTACATTTTCTGTGTTTTTATTGACATAATCTTACAATAAATATCATTTTCAAAAACGATGATGTTACCACCAACATTGATCGGCTAAAAACAGACTTGCCTTTCTACGACGATCAGCCATACGTTCAATCCCACACATTTAGTAATACAAATGGTATACAAATGAAATTGCTGAGTTGCACAAATGGGTGGAAAACACAGATTGCCAACTCGGAACAGGACTCTCTTTTCTACATACTGAAGTAGAAGTTCAGATAACTTGTCAGCGTATTCGCTTTATTGCCGATTGTATCCAAGAAGAATACCCATTTTATGCCCCACACCCATCAATGATTTACAACATAGATTGTTTTCTGGCAACCGGCTTAGCGGGTTTACCCTAAATTCTGCGGTATTTGGCGAATTGTATATCATTACACAGCAGCTTTTTTCCGAACCAATTAATATCCAATGCTGGACAAATATTCACCCAAGGATTGTTCAAAAATCAAAAGATGTATTTTGTGATGGACACTTTGATTCTGCCGCAGAAAAGGCCATAAAAGAGCTTGAAACTCGGTTAAGAGAGTTGTTCCAACAGCTAAAACCGGGTGCAGGTGTTCCTACTAAAATTGGAGATATAGTAGGTGCATTACTGGGTGACAATGGGGCTTTTCATTTTTGTGACACATCAACGGTCAGTGGAAAAGATCAGAGGCGGGGTGTTAAACTGTTATTTGATGGTATGTTTGCTGCATATCGAAATCCGGCCGCTTGTGCAAATCTTTCATACACAAAGCGTGAAGCGGTTGAGCAAATTATGTTTACCAGCCAACTGATGTATATTTTGGACAGACCGTGCCTCAAGTCTTAGCGCCTTAAAATAGTGTCAAGAAACCTTGGCTTAAGAAAATTTGTCCCTTAAATGCAGTCCTGGTTTTTCACCACCTCCCGTCGACCCCATTTGAAGGTCGTTTTTAATGGAAAAAGAATAACGACACACCAGCACCATTTACAAACTGATGCTCAGTGGCGGTGACATCAAATGTGTTTAGGGTGATACTGACCATGCCCAGGCATCTATGATGACAGAGCGGTATGCACACATTCTGGATGATAATCGGCGCATGAATGCTGAGAGGATCCAATAGCAGTTTTATTCCAGCCCAGCAAGCGAGGAACTGATAGAACGCCTGGGCCACTCCAGTAGTTTTACGCTAGAGAGAAGCAGGCTCCTCTTATCAAACTTATTGCTGAATCCCCGGAGATGGCAACCATGCTAAAGTCACTTACATATGCACAGAAGGGCCAGAAGTGACGAGTTCATTTCTAGCCCTTCTGTGCATATGCAAACCTGAAAATATGTGTCAAGCCCCCAAATGAAAAAAGCTGAAAAATTTTAGCAAGGGCAAAAAGGGTACGGCGAAACAAGCTGGTCAGCGAGGAATTTTTGCAAACCGGCTGAAAGGGTTCGTTCTGTTCGGTTAAGCGGCGGTATTTGCTCCGCTGTCTAGCATCGTCAGATGTGCTTTGACCCTGGCATAATAGACACGCAGGAACTTAGCGGCGCCGGCCACTATGTAAACATAAAAGTGCTTACCCTCGGCCCGCTTTTTGTCCATGAACTGAAATATGGGATTGGCCGGGTCAGAGTGTTGGAGGATCGTGCTGGCGACCATGAATAGGTTTTTTCGCAGATGAGGAGAGCCGCGCTTGGAGATGCGGTGGGATTTGGAGTCGAATGTGCCAGACTGGAAAGGAGGCGCGTCCATGCCTGCGAAGGCCACCAGAGCGCCCTTGTGGGTAAATCGCCGCACATCGCCGATCTCCGCCATGAGCTGCGGCCCGGTGACATCACCAGCGCCCTGCATTTCCATGACCACATCAAATTCCGGCAGTAGGGAGGCCAGCCGGAGCATCTCGCCCCGCAGGATATGCAGCGCATCGTAAACAGCGTTCAGGCTGTCCACGGCCTGAGCGATGAGCAGCTTGACGCTGTCGCTTTTGGGAAATGTAGCCACAGCGTTTCTGGCGGCGGTATGGAACTTTTCGGCGTCAGACTGAGAGAAGCGATAGCCGGATCTGGCGCACCATTTGCGGTAAGCATCCGAGAAAGCGGCGAGGGAAATGCCCGCCACGCAGTCCTTGTGCCAGAAGCGTTTCACAAAATCTACCCACTTGAAATGCCCGTTGGAACGCTTGGGCTGGCTGTCAAAAAGCGTGTTGACGCCGGGGAAGGTCTGGTCCAGCAGGGAGATCAGGTCGTTGCGGAGGACCACGCTGGATTTCTTGGTGCGCAGATACAAGCGGTTCTGCATTTTCAGCATCTGCCGGGTCTCGTCCTCCGGCGAGTAGTCCCGCAGCTCCGCCCAGAAGGACAGGGCATAGTTGGCAATCTTCATAGAGTCGGCCTTGTCTGTTTTGACCTTACGCAGGGAGTTGTAGCTGAAGTCATGGATGAGCATAGCGTTGACCACGCTGACAAAAAAGCCCGCCTCTTTCAGTGTCAGGGCGATAGGACGCCAGTACATCCCCGTGTGTTCCATGACAATGCGAATGTCTCCGCCCACATCCCTCAGTGTCTTGACCAGGCAGGACAACCCAGCGGCATCATGATTTACTTGGAATGGAGTCAGCACCACTTCGCCGCCCGGCCTGCGTACAGCGACGGTGCTTTTCCCCTTGGATACATCAATGCCGACAGCGGTGATTGGTTCATAGTTCATTTGAAAGTCTCCCGAATCAAAAATGGTTTCAACCGGCGCCCACCGCTGCCCACCACCGATTCAGCTTGCTTTGTGACACGAGTGTGCGGTGTTGTCCGCTTCTCAACCTGCGCAAATCGAACGCCGCAATGGGAGGGCTGGCTGACAGTTTGCCAAAACGAGCGTGAATAGCTCAAGCAATGCCTCGTCAGTCCGGTTCCCTCCCGTTGTAGCTTGGGTATGGGCCGCTGCATAGGGCGGTCATCTCCCCCTGTTTCGGGGGTGTCACCATTGTAGCAAGCAATGGCAAGCGCATAAGTTTCAAATTAGCAGAAAGTTATGTGCTTGCCATTTCATCGTGACTTTATGATACACCTATGGTATAATGACTACAAAGTAGTAGGTTTAGGCTTGCAGAGCAGGGGAGCAGAGTCGCCTGATCATAGTTTTAGGCTCATAGTCTAATCCTGATAGGTTTTATATATGACTGTCTGGCAAATTATCTTGCAGTATTTCAAAACAATATCGAAACCAAGCAGATGATAGAGATGGCTTCAATGATAAAATTGGTCAAGTCACAAAACTGTGATAATCCACTGAAGGCCGACACTCCGTAAAGAAGTGTCGGCCTTCCGGCAAACCTGTGAAGAAATTCTATCTATTAGGACGGTATAGCTATGGCTACGCCGTCTTTTTCCGTTTGTCTGCAAGATGTTCCTGGAACAACTTCTCCATTTCCTCCGGGGAAGGAGCGCACCACAGGCCAATGGTGTTGTAGTGAACGTCCACTCTCTGATGCCGCTTGCCATCTATCTTCTCCGGCTTGGATACCACGATTTTGTCAATGAACTCGTGGACGATCTCAGGTGTCAGCTCCGTCAGCCGTGTCACCTGTCTCGCCCGCTGGATGAACTTCTGTAAATCTCCGGCTTTGTCAGCGGTGGCGTTCAAGCTGGCCTCCAACTCTGGAATATCCGCTTTCAACTGCCGCTGTTCGCTTTCCAGCGATACCGTCAGGGTTGCGAACCGTTCCTCGGACAGCAGACCCTTGGTCATATCCTCGTAGCTTTTCTGGATAAGCTGGTCGATTTCCACAACTCGAACCTTGGCCCTGTCCAACTCCCGGCGCTTGGCGGTCCGTTCTTTCTTCTCTTGCAGCCCAAACCGCTCCATCTGCTCCTGGGCGAATCTCGCCTCATAGACCTGGATGTACCACAACAATCTTTGCAGCCCTTCCAACACCAGCCCCTCAATGACTTTCTCCCGGATATAGTGGGCGGAACAGACATCGGAATTGCTGCGGTAGGCGGAACAGAAGAAAAACGCCTGCTCCCGCTTGTAGTTGTTGGTGGCGCTGTACCCCAGCTTACTGCCGCAGTCGGCGCAGTAGAGAAGCCCGGAGAACATACTCACGATGCCTGTCCTTGTGGGCCTGCGGCGGTGCTGGCGGAGGGTTTGAACAAGGGCGAAAGTCTCCCGGTCAATGATAGCGGGGTGGGTATCGGGGAAGATTTTCCATTCCTCCTGCGGCTTTTCAAGACGTTTCTTCAGCTTGAAGGACTGCCTGTAAGAACGGAAATTCACCGTGTCTCCGGTGTACTCCTGCCTGTCCAGAATGTCCGCAACAGTAGCGGAACACCAGTTATGCGGGTATGCCGGGGGCTTGGCGGGGCACTTTACGCCAACGCTATACAGATACTCGCTTGGGGTCATCACGCCGTTAGCCTTTAGCCGTTTGGCGATTTGAGTAGGCCCCAGGCCACTAACCGACAACTGGAAGATTTGCCGCACCACCTCCGCCGCTGGCTCGTCCACGATCCATCTGTTCTTGTCCTCCGGGTCTTTCATGTAGCCAAAAGGAGCATTTGTGGTGAGAGGTATCCCGGCGTTGCCCCGGCTCTGCATAACGCGGCGTACCTTATCGCTGGTGTTTTTCGCGTGCCATTCATTAAAGAGGTCCTGCATCGGCACAATGTCGCTCACGCCATTGGCGGTGTCGATATTATCCATGATGGCGATATACCGCACGTTCAGCCGGACAAAATCTTCTTCCAGAAGCTGCCCCACCACAAGACGGTTCCGGCCCAGCCGGGAATGGTCTTTCACAACAAGGTTTGCCACAAGCCCCTGTTCGGCCAGTTCCATGATTTCCATGAAGGCTGGACGGGTGAACGTAACCCCCGAGTATCCGTCGTCGAACATAAAGCGGGGGTTCGGCAGGTGGTTGTCTGCGGCAAACTTCTCCAAAATAGCCCTTTGATTCTGGATGCTGCCCGAGATGCCCTCTTTCTCGTCATCGCGGGACAATCTGGCATATAACACAGTAATTCGCTGCTTGTTTGGCTGCTTTTTCTTCAAAATATGCTCCTTTCCGCAGCCGGATGTGATATGAATTGCGAGGTTCCATTATCATACCACACCCGGCGCAAAACTTCAATACTTTAATGTGCGATATTTCGATTGAGGATACGAAGTGTCTTTCTCTCCACGGTTTCAGCGGTGTCACCACTGAAATGGGCCTTAACGGTGTAGACGGTGTCTCCGATCTCCCGCTCAAAGCTGATGGGGTGGATGTACTGATGTTCTTTCAGCCAGTCCAGGCGTTCCTCATGGGATAGACCGGCGAGGTAAACCGCCGTTTCATCAACCTTTTCCATCACTTCATCATAAATTTCTGCTTCTTGCTCGGTCAATTCCAACTTGATAACATTCATCTGACCCTCACTCCTCTCTTTTGTTCCTGTTCTGTCCGGCGGTGCTGTTCCTCGTTGGTGTAAACCATGTCCATCGTGTCCTGAATTTTGACGGAGCGTTCCTCAACGCCTGTATTCAGCTTCAATTTCTTTCTACAAGCAGAAATTTGAGCGGTTATAGCTTGTTTTTCGCCCCGTAACCGCTCCTTTTCAGCGGGTGACGCTCTGCGTATCTTATTTTGTAGCTTTGTCCACTGGTCGATCAGCGTGTCCAATTCACTTTGAATGGTTTCACGGGCTGAAAGAAGATCGTCCAGCGTTTCAATGCGGTTTTTCGCCAGATAATCCACCTGGGCGGTGATTGTGTCCAGCTTCCGCAGTTCCTCTTTCATAAACGGGCTGGTGGGCTTGTAGTCCGTTCCCTTGGGTAAAATGCCGAGCTGATACTCCCAATAGAGGAACAGTCGGTAAACGTGGCCTGTGGGCTGGAACGGAACATAGACCCGCAGTTCCTCCGGCAGCTCCGGGGCGAAATTCACGGTGGGGCGTTTATTCCCAAAGCTGGCTCGTGCGCCCAGGCTGCGCCTGATATTTTCCGGCGTCCACCGCTCGTCCAGGGTGTCCAGACGGGTGAAGTGCTGGTATTGTGGCAGGTGTATCTTCCAATGTTTACCCATGAAATCGGTGAGATAGCCCTTGCGCCGGAGATATTTCTCCATCATCTCTACCGTCCTGCTACCGTTTACCGCTTCCCGCACGTCCGCCCGGTAGACGTTGTAGCGGGTGGGCTTGCCGCTCTGCTCGGGCGGCTGGGGGCCTTGCGCCCATGCTCAATGACGGACAGGCCGTATTCCCGGCAAAGCCGGTCTGAGGTGTCCCGGAGGCGTTGCTGCTCGGCCTTGGAGTAATTATACTTTTTGCCGTCCCTGAAAGATACTGAATTGAAACAGAAATGATTGTGCAGGTGCCCTTTGTCCAGGTGGGTGGTGACAATGACCTGGAACCTGTCACCCCACATATCCTGTGCCAGCTTCACGCCGATCTCATGGCACCGCTCCGGGGTGACCTCTTCTGGCTTGAAGCTCTGATAACCGTGCCATGCGATATACTTGTCCTCTTTGCCATATCGCTGCTTGGTCAGGATCATCTGACGGAGCGCCGTTTGCTTTAGGCAGTTGATGGCGGTGACAAAGGAGCCGTTCTCGGTTTTCTGCGGGTTCTGGATGTACGAAAATACGTTGAAGAAGTCCTCGGTGCCCTTGGGGATGGTTTTCTCAGGGTTTTCCACATAGGCGATCAGGTCGCTGAGGCGGCCCTTGATGTGCCACAGGCTGGTGGTTGCCACGTCAGGCCACCTCCTGTAAGAACAGGACGAGCTTTTCAAGCCGGGAACATTCTTCTGCCGCTTCCGGGCAGTAGACGGTCAGGCGTTCCAGCTTATCGTGGATTTCATACAAGGCGTCCAGCAGTTCCCAAAACTCCGAGGGTTGCTTGGGCTTGGGCCGCTTACCCAAACAAATCTGCCGGAGATATTCGGATTGGGTCAGGCCGCACAGGGCGGCGTCATGCTCCAGCTTGGTCTTTTCTTCGACCGTCAGTCGGATTTTCAGCCGTACTTTTTTGTAGTTGGTACGCAAAATAATTCCTCCATTCTGTCAAATTTCCGCCGTGGGAGGGGGTATTCAGGGGTCTCCCCTGGGAATGGATTTTGCCCCTGGGGGGCGAAATCCGATGCTCGCTATCCCTGTGGACAGGGCAACAGCGGGTAACAGTGTTTTGCCGCCACTCAGAATTTTCCTCCCATCCTCCACTACAACTTTCAGTGCCCAAAACGGAACTTTTTTCTTGAGGTTTTCCAAAAATTTTGTTTCCCTCGGGCAAATAAAGAAACCGGCTACATACACAACCGTGCCAGCAGGACGATCCTCGCCCCGCTGGTGTCTGTTTTGGTTTGTGTATGTAACCGGCTTTATCTGTATCAATCAGATCAACCTATTCAGTTGGCGCTCCCTTATGGAAGTGTTGTAGGATACCACATGGGGAAGTAGTTTGTCAATTACAAATCAGCAAATTTTAGAACCTGTATTCACAACCGAGGATGCCGGGTGGGCGAGGGATTTTTTCGCCAGACAAGGCGCGTTTTTGCGGGAATACTTTGTGTATTTCAAGAAAACGCAACGCAGTATGGCGGAAAAAGACCCGTCCACACGGCGTTTGAGGTTGTGAATACAGGTTCTTACAGTTTGCTCTGGAAAATGCCCCTTTGTATGGTGTTCTGTAAAAAACAGTTGGGGATTACACAGTCCTCCATTAGAACCAGCAGAAGGATGATCGCACTCCGCAGAGCGTAGGCGATCACCAACCTCCTGATGCGTTTTTTTCGCTTTGCTCTGACGGATGCTTGGTGCTCCCGTACTGTCACGGCTCAAAAACCACCTCCTTCCCGTCTGATTTTAGAATCATAGTAACTTCCTCACCGTCATAAATGACAGACAGGGCCGGATCATTTGAAATCTTCAGACTGCCAACGCCATCCTTGCCGCACAGATAAACACAGTCGGAATCCATGCGGTTGATAAAGTACAGCCCCTGATCGGTCAGGCAGAAGTCACAGGCAACCATATTCCGAAACGGCTTTTCCTTGTGGGTCTTGGTGTCATACGCTGTCAGCAGAGAATTTTCGTTGATGAAGTAGATCGTCCGCCCATCAAACGCTATATTCCCCCTGGTGGGGATGTCCAGCATTTTCGTGAGTTGGATTGTTCTGCCTACTTCCGTAATCCCATCATTCGTAATGAAAAAGAGGCTGTCATCGTTCAAGAAAAAGCCATAGCAGTATTGCAGAAACATCCAGGTATCCCCCACGGTATAGTCAATTCCCAGCAGAGATCGCCCGCTGTCCGTTATTTTCTCAAAAACAACTTGTTCCTCAAAGGTTTCCGTATTGAGCTGGACGATGGACACTTGGGTAAACGTGCTGTTGTAGCTGCCAACCCGGTCAACATACTGTTCTGTGCGGGAGGTCATATAGTAAATATAGGCGGCATCCACATAAACGGCATGGACGGATTCCCCATCCGAAAAGGCCCCGAACAGCGGAGAGAGGGCCAAATCCGTCAAAGCGCCGGTTGCCCGGTTTTCCAGAGAGTATGTCCTCGTCTGGTCATCAAAGATTATGCTGTAAGTTTCCGATGCGCTTTGCGAGGATGAATTGTATATTCCGTTTGCGGACGTCCCGAAAGAACAGCCGGATAGCGAAATCAGAAGCAGCAGGCTCAATGCGGCAGCTCTGCAACCTTTGACGGGTTTTCTTTCAGACTGCCAGCAGTTTGTGTTTTGCCGCAGCACCCACCATATCATGAGGGTGAAGAAAGCGGCGGACAGGCCAAGCAGGGCCAGCAGTTCCTGGGGGGAACGCTCTGAAAAAGTCA
>OFHB01002103.1_pt1 | contig 10765 bp, 10 predicted proteins | sample 1521881 | NCBI WGS metagenome assembly OFHB01 (sample SAMEA3504090, study PRJEB24116) | mouse gut metagenome | biome: mouse gut; feature: mouse-associated habitat; material: faeces | place: Denmark | collected 2011
TAGGCCGGTGTATCGTCTCCCTCGAATACGACCTGCAGCCGTCCTTCCTCCAGTTTTTCGGAGAACTCGCCGATGCCCTGGTTGAACAGCTCCGTCAGGTTCAGTTTCGCGTTCTCCAGCACGATGCTGCCGGAGGAAATCTTGGAAGCCTCCACCAGGTCGTCCGTGAGCTGCTTCAGGCGCTGGGCCTTTCCATCCAGGATATCGATATAGCCTTTGGCCGGTTCCTCGTCGATTTTCAGACGTTTCAGCAAATCTACGTAATTGATGATGGAGGTGAGCGGCGTCTTGATGTCGTGGGACACATTGGTGATCAGGTCCGTCTTCATCCGCTCGTCTTCCATGCTGGTCTGTACTGCTTTCCGGATGCCTTCGCCAATATTGTTCACCGCAATGGCCAGCTCCTTGCTGGAACCGTGGAGACTGTCCGCCTCCAGCTTGAACTCCACCTCCCCGTCCCGGATCCGGTTGATGCCCTCCACGATTTCGGCCTGCTCCGCTCCCCGCCGGAACATGAACACGCCCACAATGCCGTCCACCACTACCATGGCGCCCAGAATCAGCATGACGTATGTCTGCTTCTCCCAAAGCTTATACACTATGGCGATGCCTGCCAGGTTGGAGAACAGGAACACATTGTAGGGGAGCAGCGTGCTGACCACGGAATTCCTGTGGCGGAAGATGAACTTCATGGAATTGCAGATGCTCCTTCCGAAAAAGTACAGAAAACTGTCTTTCCACAGATTGCCGACCTTTGCCCGCCTGACCAGGCTGTACCAGACCAGGTTGAAGGCAATGCTCAGATAGACGCCGTAAGCCACGAACAGCCCGTAGCGGTAAATCATCGTGAGCTGGATTCCCAGTATCTGGGCGGGCATGGCTCCCGCCGTCTCCGCGACATCCACAATCATGCGGTAGCCGAGCAGGCCGCCATATGCCAGCCCTGCCGCAAGAAGGAGGAGAATCTCCGTCCAGATTCGGTCAAAGCGATTCAGATGCCATATCTGCCCCCCGTCTTCACTGACATAGCAGCCGGCAGTCACGGTGAGATAGATGCCAATCCCCAACCAGCTCAGCGCCAAAATGACAATCAGGGCTACAACCCGTCCCACGTTGGGCACAATCTTCTGGTAGACCGCATTGGCGGCGTAGAAGGCGTCCTCCTCGATGGCATAGTTGGAGTCCACTCCAAGCCAGATGTGGGTAGTGTCCGGATAGGCATAGCTGTATATGCTGATATACTCGTCCAGTTCCTCCTCGCTGAAAATCGTATTTCCCATAAAGACGAGGCTGTCCGGATAATAAATCAGGTAACGCCGGTATTCATTGAAGGACTCCGTTACCTCATTGTCCGCCAGATCCGCCAGGCGGGACACATTGGTATAGGTGCACATCCCCTCATCCGTCATCATCCGCACCATATACTTCACATTGCTGTTCCCCTCTTCGTAAGCCTCGTTGCAGATCTGATAGCGCTGATAATTCAGCGTGAGGCTCTCGATGGCCGACACCACATTTTCCTGCAGCTGCATGTAGTCCACCCAGTTCCCCGCATAGCCTGTCAGCTGCTTGTGGCCGTCCACTGTGGCATAGCGGCAGTTCAGCATGGGGATATATATGGTCAGGCTGCTGTCGTCCTCTCTGGATAATTCCACGCCCTTCAAATCCCTGCCCATGAGATAGGAGAACACCAGATCCTCCAGCTGGTCGTCCGTGTATTCCTCCAGCTTCTCTGAAATCTCCGCCAGTTCTTCCGGACTCTTGCCGTCCGAAGGCATATTTGTGGTCTCCGATTCTTCCGAATCCTCCGCTCCCTCCCCGGTGTCCACCCGATAGAACCCGTCAAAGACAAGCTGGCCGAAACTGTCCACGGTGAAATTCTCTGGGTAGATGCAGTAGCCGAAATAATTGATGAACTCAGACATGCTCATGAAACGTTTCGTATATTCTACGCCGGATTTTCCCCATTTGATGATGTCATCCAGGGTATAGACCGCCGTGACGGCACACCCGGAATCTTCCCCTATTTCGCTGGCGTATTCCGTCACATCGATACGCTTCTCGGAATCAAAGACGCCGTCCGTCTCCAGCTGCCTCTTCAGGGCCACCAGCTGGGTGATGTCGGAGACAGCGTTCCGGAACAGATCATAGTAGACCTCGGACTCTTCAAATTCCATCCCTGCGTCCATGGGAAAAATATTATAGACTTTCGTCCCATCGATAGATTCCACTGCAATGTAGGAATTCAGCAAAAGGCCCGCCACGGCAAACAGAACGCCGGCCGCCAGCAGATGCTGGAGCAGCCCCAGGCCAAGCCTCTTCAATGTGGATTTCTTCATAGGCCTCCTCTCGCCTTACTGCTTGTCTATTTTATATCCCACCCCCCAGACCACCTTCAGGTATCTGGGCTCCCGGGGATTGATTTCTATCTTCTCACGGATGTGGCGGATATGTACAGCCACTGTATTGTCCGCGCCGATGGCCTCCTCGTTCCAGATGTTCTCATAAATCTGTCCAATGGAGAACACCCTGCCCAGGTTCTTCATCAGAAGCAGCAGGATATTATACTCGATGGGCGTCATCTTCACTGGCTCCCCGTCCACTGTCACCTGCTTCGTATCGTCGTTGAGCACCAGTCCGCCCACCTGGTAGACGGCCTTGCTCTCCGCGTTCAGGCTCCCCAGGGAAGTGTACCGGCGCAGATTGGACTTCACCCGCGCCACAAGCTCCAGCGGATTGAAGGGCTTGGTGATATAATCGTCCGCACCGATGTTCAGCCCGAGAATCTTGTCCGTGTCCTCTGACTTCGCGGACAGCATGATGATGGGGATGCTGCTGTACTCCCGAATCTTCAGCGTGGCCCGGATACCGTCCAGCTTCGGCATCATGATGTCCATGATCAGCAGATGGATTTCCTCTTTCTTCAGCAGATTGATGGCCTGATTCCCATCGAAAGCCTTGAAAATGCTGTGGCCGTCCTGGCTCAGATAGATTTCGATTGCATCCACGATTTCTTTGTCATCATCGCACACAAGTATATTCGCCATATTTCCTCAACTCCATTTCCCTGGAATGCACTTCTTCCATTGGAATGTACTTCTTCCATTGGAATGTACTTCTTCCATTGGAATGCACCTCTTCCATTTCTTCCAGTGAACCATATCTTTATTAAATGTTTTCTGGGAAAAGTATGAATAATTTCTTAAGGTTTCAGCATCAGGAACGCCCCCAGACTGCCCCGCCGCCCGCCGCTGGCCCTGTGGGAGAAAAGATAGCCGCTGTTATGGCAGGTGCAGATATCCGTCACCTCCAGATGTTCCGGCAGGATTCCGGCCTGCCTCAAAATCAGCTCATTGGCGAGCCACAGATCCAACTGATACTTCCCGGCCTTCTCCCCCGGCACCGCCACGTCCCCTCCCAGCATCTCCGTGAACTGCGCCGCCACGTCCTCACTGACCTCATAGCAGTCCCGGCAGATGGAAGGGCCGATTGCGGCGCGGATGTCCTCCGGCCTGCTCCCGAACTGCCGTCCCATGGCCTCCACCATGCGCTCTCCCATCCGGCCCGCAGTCCCCCGCCAGCCGGAATGGGCCAGTCCGATTGCCCTGTGGACAGGATCCACGAAATAGAGCGGCACGCAGTCCGCATAAAAAGTCACCAGCACCAGGCCGGGGACATCCGTCACCATCCCGTCCACGTCCTGATAGTCCCGCTTCCGCAGAATGCCCTTCCCCCTGTCCGCCTCCGTCATCCGGCGGATGTTGGTGGTATGGGTCTGGTGGGAGGCTGTCATGTCATCTATCCCGCAGCCAAGCACTTGGGCGATCCGGCCGAAATTCGTCAGGACATTCTCCCTGCTGTCGCCTCTGTCCATGCTGAAGTTCATGGAGGCGCAGTCCCCCTGGCTGACCCCGCCCAGGCGGGTGCTGAACAGATGCTTCACGATTCCTGTCTCTTCCAGCAGCGGAAAGGTCAGGAATTCCAGCGGCACGCCCTCGTCCGTCTTCCTGTAGTTCTGCCAGAGCCCCTGCCCGACCATGCTCCCTTCCTCTAAGTCCTGCAGGCAGAAGCCCTGCAGCGCTTCCTGCCCTTTCTTCCTGATTCGCTTTATCTCATACATTGTCTTGCGCCTTTCCCGTTTCCTGCCTGCCGCCGTGTCCGGCTATCCTCTCCGATTTCTTCCGGGCCCTCTCCTATCGCCGTGTATAAATATGCGGAAAAGCGTTCTTTACCCATATCACTTCCGCACCCTGGATACCTACCACGTCGTATCTCACGCTGACATTGTCACCCAGTCCGTGGAGATATCTGTAGGAATCGGCCACTCGGCAGATCCTGCGCTGCTTTCTGCCGTCCACGGCTTCCAGGGCATGCCCTTTCTGGTCGGAGCTTCGGTACTTCACCTCCACGAACACCAGATATCCCTCATGCTGGCCCACCAGGTCGATTTCCCCCTGTCTGCTGCGGAAATTGGCCTCCACGATCTGCATGCCCTGCTTTCTCAGGTACTCTGCCGCCAGCTTTTCTTCTTCCGTGCCAATCTCGCGCCTGTTCAACTGTCGGTCACCTCTTGATCTTCCCTTTGATCTTGTCCATGGAGTCTACGAATACCAGTATCTCCGCCACTACCTCGTACAATTCCGGCGGTATCATGTCCCCGATGTCCAGCCGAGACAAAGTGTCCGCCAGCTTGTCGTCCTGGTGGACCGGCACATCGTTCTCTTTGGCCTTTTCGATGATTTTCTCCGCAAGGATGCCCCGGCCGCTGGCTATGACCCTGGGCGCTTCGTCGGAAGGATCGTACTCCAGGGCGATTGCCTGCTTTAATTTTTCCTCTTTCTTATTTCCATCCATATGCCGTCCCCTCCCCCAATCCATGGCAGTCCGCGCCGCCGATGGTCAGGTGCGCACATCGAAGGCGTATCTGGTCATCACAACGCCTTTTTCCTGCCGTAAGATAGGCTCCAGGCCGCCCTTTGTGGCCTCGTCCTTCGCTTCCTCCCTGACGGCCATGTCATAGCTGCAGTCGTAGCCCCGTTTCTTCAGCCGCTCTGTCAGGATATCCATGTGGGATGCCATGAAATCGATCATCTCATCGTCCCGCAGATAGAATTTGGTGCTCACTTTCGTATTCTGCATGGCCACGTAGACGTCCACAGGCCCCAGATGCGCCATGTCCAGGTGCAAAAGGGCGCTGACGTTCCCGTCCTTGCCGGCCAGGTTCTTTTTGTTGCTGTAGACGTAGAGGTCTCCGTGGGCGTCCCGCTGCTGCAGCCGCAGGGGCAGCTGCACATAGGCGTACATCTGGTTGAGCTGCTGCAGAAAATCCACGTTCTGGGACATGGAAGAGACCGCCCGGAAGGCGGTGCTTTCCGTCTGTCCGGCGTTCTCCAGCGCCTGTGTCAGCCCCTTGAGCTGTCGGTTCAGCCTGTTGTACAGTTCCTCCACCCTGCCGGGTTCCGCCACCTCCCGGGGATCCAGCGTCCAGCCGTTCCGCAGCGTCCCCGTCAGGAGCGCCTTGAAGTTCCCTCCGGAAAACAGCTTCCCCAGGGCACGCATGGCACCGGAGGAAGTCCGGGAGGCCTCCGCCAGCATGCTGATATCCGCGAAAAGCTGCGCCGTTCCCGTCTGTCCCTGGGCAAACTGCTGGATTCTTGCGGCCACGTCGGAAGCTTCCTGAGGCGGCAGGCGCAGATTGTCCAGCAGGCTCAGCAGTTCCCGGGCCACCGCCGCCCGCAGGCTGTCTCCCGCGGCCTGTGCCGCCTGGCCTGTCTGGGCCGCCTGAATCTGGGAGGAATCCTGTGCCTCCCCGGTCGCCGCTGTCCCCTGGGCCAGGCCCCCATCCTCCAGTAAGCCAAAGCCCCTGGCGGATTCCGGGCCGTAGGCCGCGCCGGCATCTCCCGCGGCGTTCGAACCGCCCCCTTGCAGCGCTTCCGATTCCAGCGCCTCCCCCACTATGTCCGACAGCACGATGACCTGCCCTTGGGCAGCCTCTCCTCCGGCAGCGGACGCTGTGCCGGGCAGCGGCAGTGCTTCCTCCCCGGAGGGCAGATTCCCGATTTCTCCCCGCACCAGCTGCAGCACTTCCTGGTACAGCCGCACCGCACCGGCCATATCCCCCTGCTCCATCATGGCGTCGAACACTTCCGGCAGCTCTCCCAGTATGGTCTCCATGCCTCCTACCAGCTGATGGTTCAGATTTCGGTAGGACGCCATCTGGCTCACGTTGGCCTCGTTCACGGGCAGCTGCAGCTTGTGGAGATTGATGATGTCGGAGACCGTCCCCTGGGGGAAGCTGTTGATCTCCCTGAAAATCTGCTGCAGTGTGCTTTTGTTGACAGGCATCCCCGCCGCCATCAGCTGCTCCGTCATGTCCACCGATGTACGGTTCACGGGAAGCCCCGCCATGTCCAGCGCCTTCAGCACGTTCACGTCCGTGGACACATTGGTGAACAGGGGGCTCAGAGTCAGGGCGCTTCCGTTGTTCTTGACCTCGAAGGTCATGTTTTTCCCGATTTCGATGTTCAGGTTGCGGTCCACCCTGGCGTTCAGCACCATGTCCTCGGAGAGGCGAATCTGCACTTCGTTGCCGTTCCTGGATATGATTTCGCCGCTGATGGTCTGTCCCGGCACAAGGGAACGAATCTGGCGGCTCATCTGCTCCGCCTGGGCAGGCATCGGCTGGGAGCCCCGGACCGGCGCGTCCGCGCGGGCTTCCCCTGAAAACAGCTGTGTCAGTTTCATCTTCGTTCTCCTTTCTATTCCAGTTCCGCATATGCTGTTTTTTGTCTATTTGTCAACGAAATTCCCGATGAAGCTTCTGCGGTGTATGGGGGTGGGGCCGTGTTCTTTCAGGGCTTCTATATGGACTGCGCTCCCGTAGCCCTTGTTGCCGCCGAAGCCATACTCCGGGTAGAGGGCATCATACTCCTGCATCAGCCTGTCTCTGGTTACTTTGGCGATGATGCTTGCGGCGCCGATGGTAATGCTCTTCGCGTCCCCCTTGATGATCGGCACCTGGGGAATGGATACCCCCGGAATCGTCACCGCGTCATTCAGCAGAATGTCCGGCCTGACCTTCAAGCCCGCGATGGCCTCCCGCATGGCCTCGTAGGTGGCCTGTAGGATGTTGATCTCGTCTATTCGGGCGGGAGAGGCATAGCCCACCGCGCAGGAGACGGCCTGCTCCATGATGATGTCATAAAGCTCCTCTCTCTTTTTTTCGGACAGTTGCTTCGAATCATTTATATATAAAATGCGGCAGCCTCTGGGGAGGATCACCGCTCCGGCCACCACAGGGCCTGCCAGCGGCCCTCTCCCCACCTCGTCTATCCCGCAGATAAAGTCGCAGGCCCCGTACTGTTCCTCGTACACCCTTATCGTCTCTATCCGCTGCCTCTCCCGCTCCAGTGCGTCAAGCCGCCTTGCCGCCGTCTCCGCCAGCTTCCGCACGCCCGCCCGCTCGTCCCGGGAATATTCCTTTACAAATTCAGGCAGCTCCTCAATGGTCGCTGCCTGAAGAATCCTCTTTATCTCAGTGGTGCTTTTCATTCCGGTTCCTTTCGTCTCTCTTGTATTGCCACGGGGCCCATGCTACTGATGCTTCAGTATGCCCAGCTTGGACAGGGGCCAGATCCGGACCCACGCCCTGCCTACAATGTCGTCGCCATGGATGTTCCCCACGCTTTCCGTGCGGCTGTCCGTGCTGTTGTTGCGGTTGTCCCCCATGACGAAGTATTCATCCTCCCCCAGGACGATCGGCTCCACCGCTATGCCCACATGCTCCGGCGCGATGACCTCTCTGCCGTAGTTCTCCGGGAGCAGCTCTCCGTTGATATAGATATTTCCCTGCAGATCGATCTGCACCGTCTCTCCGGGAAGCCCGATGATCCTCTTGATATAGTATGTATTCTTCTCCTGCTTGAATGGGAATACAATGATATCGAACCTTTTTGGGTCGCTGAAACGATAGGTGATCTTATCCACGATCAGGTTATCCCCATCGGTCAGCATGGGCTCCATGGAAGAGCCGTCCACCTCTGTCCTCTGCCCCACGAACGTGATCACCAGCCATGTCAGGCACAATACCCCTAATAGATAAGCAAGCGTGCTTATCATCTCTTTCATTACTTTGCTCATCCTCTGTTCTCCTGTTCCGGCACGGGCTGCCTTTCGGGGCGCTCCAGCGTCAGCCTCCCCAGGCGGCCGCTCCTGAAATCATCCAGCAGCAGATCTGCCGCTTTCTTCAGGTCAAGATTCTCCCCTTTCAGGAAGCATCTCCTGCATCGCGCGATGCCCTCCAGCATGACCGCCATGCTGTTGGCCTCTCCCGCATCGCTCTCCCACGAGATTCCGTACCGCCCTGTGACGGCCTCCGGGTACAGCTCCCGCAGCAGTTCCAGCAGGTCGCAGGCCAACTCTTCCATGACGATGATCTCGTCATTCATAGAACCGATAAAGGCAAGATGCATCCCCACCTCATTGTCCTCGAATTTGGGCCACAGGATGCCCGGCGTGTCCAGCAGCTCCAGGCTCTTGTTCAGCCGGATCCACTGCTTTCCCTTGGTGACCCCCGGTTTATTCCCTGTCTTGGTGCAGGCCCTGCCCGCAAAGGCATTGATGAAAGTGGACTTGCCCACATTGGGGATGCCCACCACCATGGCCCTCACCGGACGGTTGAGGATACCACGCTTCCTGTCCCTTGCGATTTTTTCGGCACAGGCCTTCTGCACCAGCGGAACGATTGCCTTCATATCGGTCCGCTCTCTGGAATTGATCTCCAGCACATGGATCCCTTTTGCCTGAAAATAATTCAGCCACTGTCTGTTGCATTCCGGGTCCGCCAGATCGGCCTTATTGAGAAGCACGATCCGGGACTTTCCTCTGCCCAGCTCGTCAATGTCCGGATTGCGGCTGCTGAAGGGCACCCTTGCATCTACAAGCTCCAGGATTAGATCCACCAGCTTGATATTCTCCTGCATCATCCGCTTCGCCTTGGTCATATGGCCCGGATACCACTGAATATTCATAATTTTTCTCCTCTATGGAAGCCACCCGAAGCGTTCCCCCGGCGTAATGTTAAACCAGGCCATTCCCATAATGTCCTTTCTCCTGACATTGCCGATATCCGCGCTTCTGCTGTCCTCGCTGTTGTTCCGGTTGTCTCCCAGAACAAAGTATTCATCCTCCCCAAGCAAAATGGGCGCCTCCGCCACACCGGCATCGTTCATCCCCTCCGTAAGGATCTCTTCATTCAAAAGCTCCCCGTCAATAAAGACCCGTCCGCTCTCGATGGTCACCGTGTCTCCGGGCAATCCCACCACTCTCTTGATGTGATAGTGGGCATTCTCATTGCCGTTTGGCTTAAATACGATTAAATCCCCATAAGTCGGAGCTTTTATACCGTAGATAAAGCGATTTACCAGAACCCGATCTCCGCTGTAGATGGCAGGCTCCATGGACTGGCCCACATTGCTCAGGGCTGCACCGAAAAAATACACCAGAATACAGGCAAAGCCAAAGGCCAGTAAAACCTCGCCTGTCCATACCAAAATCTCCTGGACAATCTTCATATTGATCCGCTTCTTCCGCTTCCGAAAGGTCAAACCTGCCATGGTGTTCTCCTTTATAGAATAAAAGGGGGACCGGCGCAAAATCAAAATGTCTTATTTTGCGGCAGCCCTTTTAAAAGGAGAAATATGAATACGGAAAGATTGAAAACCTTATGTAACAGCTTTGGAGTCAGCAGCGGGGAGCAGGCGGCGGCCAAAATTCTCCGGGAGAGCTGTAAGCCTCTGTGCGATGAGTTAAAGTATGACCGCCTCGGCTCGGTATTTGCCGTAAAAAAATCAAAAAACCCTAAGGCGGCAACGCTTATGATTGCCTCCCCTCTGGATGAAGTGGGACTGATGATTTCCGAGGTGAAAAAGGACGGAACCCTGGCTTTTATTCCTCTGGAGAGTATTGCCCTTAGTTCCCTGCTGCATCAGCGCGTGCGGATTCTGACCAGAGAGGACACGTTTATTGACGGCGTCATCGGCATGGACAAAAAGGCTCTGGAGGACTCCTGCGAGATCAAGAGCGCGGAGGATCTCTTTATCACCTGCGGTTTAAGCGGCGATGAGGCAAAGGAGCGGATTCATCCGGGAGACCTGGCAGGCTATGCAGGCACTTTTGGAGAGCAGGACGGGACTGCGATAGCAAAGGCCCTGTTTCCGCGGGTGCTGAATGAAGTTACCCTGGAGCTTTTGGAGAAATTGAAGGATACGGAGCTTGATTTTCATTTGGCAGCAGGCGGCGTTGCCCAGTCTGTCATCGGATACCGGGGGACTAAGACAGCGACCTATGTGATACGGCCGGATGCAGCCATTGCGCTTACGGCATTTGATACGGCGAAAAGGAAGGTTCAGTTGGGAGATAAGGTGATTCTGGGCTATTATGATCGCCAGATGCTTCCCGCCCAGGCGCTTCTTCGGGATTTGGCCGGACAGACGGAGACAAAGGAATATTTCGGACTTTTGGGAAATGACGGGTCCTTTATCCATAAGACTTTAAAGGGAACCCCCAGTATCAGCGTCGGCATTGCTGTGGACCATCTGGGAAGCGCAAATGAAATCTGTAAGATCAGTGATGCGGATGCCCTGACGGATGCGTTGGCTTCTTATCTGCGTACCTTGGACTCGGAGAAAATTATGGGATTTGGAATGGGTGACAGGCATGGTTGATTTGGAAAAAATGGAACGGATTTGCGGAGCGCCGGGTATTT
>OFHB01002107.1_pt1 | contig 10745 bp, 9 predicted proteins | sample 1521881 | NCBI WGS metagenome assembly OFHB01 (sample SAMEA3504090, study PRJEB24116) | mouse gut metagenome | biome: mouse gut; feature: mouse-associated habitat; material: faeces | place: Denmark | collected 2011
GCCCCTATAGTGGTGGGCTTAGACCCCATGATGAAGTTTGTTCCTGGGCAGGTTCAGAAAAGAGCCTTTGAGGAGTACGGGGAGACTCTTGAAGGGGCGGCGGAAGCAATCTGGCAGTATAATAAGGAAATCGTGGACAATATTTATGATATTGTCCCGGCGGTAAAACCTCAGATTGCCATGTACGAGCAGTTTGGCATTCCCGGCCTTATGGTGTTTAAAAAGACCGTGGACTACTGTAAGGAAAAAGACCTGGTGGTGATTGGCGATGTAAAAAGAGGCGATATCGGCTCAACCTCCGAGGCATACGCGGCAGGGCACCTTGGAAAGGTAAAGGTGGGAAACAAAACCTTTTCCGGTTTTGACGAGGACTTCGTGACAGTCAATCCGTACCTTGGTTCCGACGGCGTCAACCCGTTTATTAAAGTGTGCAAAGAGGAAAAGAAAGGAATCTTTGTTCTGGTAAAAACCTCCAATCCCAGCAGCGGCGAGCTCCAGGACCGCATGGTGAAGGACGGTCCTGACGGGGAAAAGCCCCTCTATGAAATCGTAGGCGGCATGGTGGCGGCATGGGCCCGGGAGCACATGCCCGAGACGGGCAACTACAGCTATGTAGGCGCGGTGGTGGGCGCCACCTACCCGGAGCAGGGACGGATCCTGCGGGAAATCATGCCCGGTTCCTTCATCCTGGTGCCCGGCTATGGCGCGCAGGGCGGCAGGGGCGCGGATCTGGTGCACTTCTTCGACAGGGACGGGCTTGGTGCCATCGTCAATTCCTCCAGGGGCATCATCGCGGCTTACCAGCAGGAGCAGTACGCCCGCTTCGGCAGCCAGTGCTATGCGGATGCCTCCAGGGCGGCAGTGCTGGCCATGCGGGAGGACATCGGCGCTGCGCTGGGGCGCAGCTGAGGGATACCGGATACCAACTAGGAAAGGAAGAAGAGGCTTATGCGCCGGATACAAGCGTCACAGCACAGATATTTCTATTGCCTGCTCGCCATTTTTGCCGCAGCGCTATTCCTACGGGCCTGGCGTATCGCGGAAATCCCCGACATCGTGCACATCGATGAAGCGGGGCTGGGACGCAACGCATGGTGTCTGGCGAATTACGGGATAGACAGGTATTTCAACGAAATGCCCATCTATCCCGAGAACTTCGGCGGCGGGCAGAGCCCTCTGTATACTTATCTTGTAGTCATTCTGATCAGGACTGTGGGCAGAGGCTCCCTGAACCTGACGCTCCTGCGGCTTCCGGGGCTCCTCTCCAGCATGGTGGTGGTGGTCTTCGGCACCGCGCTCCTGGATCTGGTGTACGAAAACAAAAAGGCCACCCTCACAGGTGCCCTCCTTCTGACCTTCTGTCCCTATTTCATCATGCATGGCCGCTATGCCCTGGACTGCAACCTCATGCTGGGCTGCTCCACGGTGGCGCTCTATCTGCTGGCCAGGTATGTGAGAGGCGGCAGGCTGTCCCAGCTTGTTGCGTACAGCGCGGCCTTCGGCATGGTGATGTATTCCTACGCGCTGAGCTATATCGTAGTGCCCGTCTTCCTGTGCCTGATCACCCTGTACATGCTCTGGTGCCGCAAGATCACGCTCCGGCGGGCCCTGCTGTCGGCGGCTCTGGTGTGCGTCGCCGCGCTCCCCGTGCTGCTCTTCATCGGGACCATGGTGCTCGGCCTGCCGTCCATAAAGTTCCTGGGCTTCACCCTCTCTCCCACTGCCTCCTCCCGGCTGGCGGACATCTCATTTGCGAATTTCAGGAACAATATCGTCGATATCCTGAAATATACGCTGACCCATGACGGCCGTCCCCTGGACGCGTTGGACGGGTTCTATACCCTGTATCCCGTCTCCATCCCCTTCGTCCTGGTCGGCTTCGCGGCTTCCTGCCGCCAGTGCCTGTCCTCCTTCCGGAGACGGGCGTACAGCCACGGCTTCCTGTTCCTGTCCTTCTACACGGCGGGGCTTGTGGCCATCGGCTTCTCCCGCGGCTATCTCTACCGCGCCAATTATCTATTCATCGCCTACCTGTATTTCCTGGTGGGCGGCATACTGGCCGCGTACCGCTTCGCCAGATCCCTGGGTAAATATTTTTGTGCCGCGCTGGGCGTGGTCTACCTGCTCAGTGCGGCCATGTTCATCGGCTACTATTTTACATCCTATTCCCCGGCGGAGGACATCCCGCAGTTCGTGCCCGCCAACGATGCCATAGCATACGCCAAGTCCCTGCCGGAAATCCGGGAGATCCATATGGACTACGCCGGTGTGGACGAATTCTATACCCTCTTCTTCCCGGAGTCCCCCTACGCGATTGCGGAGGCCGCCCATGAGGAGGGCTATGGGACGCTGTACTTCCAGATTACCGCGGATACGGCTTTCGCCCCCGGAAATGCCTACATCGTCCTGAAGAACAACACGGCCCTGCGGGCCTACATCGAGGACACTGGATACCAGTGGCAGATCGTGGAATACCCCTCCCACTGCCTCTACTATGCAGCGCCCCAATGACCGTTTCACTCAGCCTACCTTGTACCCGTTTCCCCAGACCACCTTCAGATACCTGGGCTCCTTGGGGTTCTTTTCAATCTTTTCCCTGATATGGCGGATATGTACCGCTATGGTATTGTCCGCGCCGATTGCCTGCATATGCCAGATATTCTCATAAATCTGGCTGTTGGAGAACACCTTCCCCCGCTGCTGCACCAGGAAGCGCAGAATCTTGTATTCGATGGGGGTCAGGCGCACGCTCTTCCCCTCCACGGTGACCTTCCTCTGCGTGTCGTCTATCACCAGATCGTCCACCCGGTAGATTCTGTCGATATTGGCGCACATGTTCACCAACTGGGTATATCTGCGCAGCTGGGATTTGATCCTGGCCAGAAGCTCCAGGGGATTGCAGTCCGCCGTCACATAGTCGTCGGCCCCTGCCTCCAGCGCCATGATCTTCGCCGTCTCCGCGGACTGGGCAGACACTACGATCAGAGGGATCGCACTCTTTGCGCGCAGGCCCGCAATCATCTCTATCCCACGGTCCCAGCCCTTGTCCTTCAGCTCTACGTCCACCAGCATCAGATGTATGTCCGATCTCTCCAATATGGTATGCAGGTGGTCCAGATCCGCTGCCACCAGCACGGAAAGCCCTTCCCCTATGAGCAGAGGCGCCATTTTCTCCGCGATTCCTGTCCTGTTGTTATATACCAGAATATTTTTCTCCATACGTATCCCATCCTCTCCCAGTCCCGCTAGACTGTTGCTATCTATATTCTACCGACTACAGGCCCCCTACTCCCTATAGTACACTGTCAGATCAAGGCCATTCAGGACCTTCTCTATCTCATTCTGTTCAAAACCTCCGAAGCTGACCGTCAGATCCCAGCCGTTTACGGAAATCACCGCGTGGACAGATTCCAGATTCCCCGCCTCGTCCACCGTGTCGAACACCACGTAATTCAGTCCCTGGCTGTTGGTAAAGCTCCTCTCGTTGCAGCTCTGCCCCGGGTAGGCGGTGGCTGAGCTGTAGCTCTCATACTGCCGATTGTCCATCTGATGGAGGGAGAAATAGGCATCCTCGCTCATGAAGTCCATATGGACGTCCTCCCCCTCGCCGATGACGCACACCCGCTCCCTGCCAAAGTCCCTGCCGAGCAGATCCCTGTCGGGCACCAGGATCGTCATGTCCTCCGCCGCCAGGAATGCGTCCACGGAATCGTACTCCGCGATCTCCGGCTCGAAATACTCCGCTGTCGCCGCCTCAGGGACAGCGTCCTCTATGGAAAATGCCCCCCCTATCTTCAAAAAAGCGGCCATGTCCAGCAGCCCGTCGAACTGTCCCTCCGGGACACCTGGCTCATCCTGGGCGCTGGTGATGACGAATCCGTTCTCCCGCACGGTGATGGAGCTGTCCCTGTAACTCTTTGCCGCCACAGTGCCCACGCCGCACAGCAGGAATACCGCGGCCGCGGCACAGCCCCTGGCCATGAGGACCTTACGGCTCTGGCGCTGCATCCTGCGATGGTGCAGCTCGTCCCGAACCCCCTCCGCGCTGATCGATATCTGCGGCAAGTCCTTTGAAGCTTCCCGATATGCATCCCGAAATTTATCCAAAGTCATATCCCTCCTTCAATGACTTCCGCAACAGCTTCCTTCCCCTGGCGAGCTGGGAAGTGACCGTGGATTCCCCCCGGCCTGTGGCCCGGGCGATTTCCTTTACCGAAAGCTCCTCGTAGTAGAAAAGGTGGATCACATCCCGGTACTTCTCCGGCAGGGCCAGTACAGCCTGCAGCAGACGCCAGTTCTCCTCCTGTCTGAGGACGCTCTCCTCCGGCTCACGCCCGCAGACATCCGAATCCGCTTCCCGCCCGGCCGTGTCAGGCGCTTCACCCTCCCCGTCCTGCCAGATGTCCCGATGCCGCCTCCATGCGCTGCGCCAGACCTTCCGGCAGCCGTTCAGAGCGACCTTCAGGAACCATGCCTTCTCATGCTCCGGGCTCTGGAAGACAGGGCGCTTCTTCACGTACTGATAGAAGACCTCCTGAACCACGTCCTCCGCATCCTGGAGATTCTGCAGGCGCAGGAAGCTGAGCTTGAAGAGCATGTCGCTGTACGCGTCGATCTTTAGTTGTAGCTCTCTGTCGTCCATGCCTGCCTTTGTCATGCCTACCCGTTCTTCTCTATCTATTAATATCCCATAGCATATCGATTTACTGCACTTATTTTAAAATAATTTTGTATCAAAGTTGCATAAATCTTTTAAAAATTTGCGCACGGCGAAAAAATAGAGAGTGTCTTTACACTCCCTATCTATATAGACGGTTTTCCTCCGCAAAAAGTTGCACAGCCCGGCATTTTTTAATTATTTTCTCCGCTCTCCGACTGCCGCTCCTCCTCCAGCCGCCTAGCGGTCTCCTGATTTTGCCGGCCCATCTCCTCCACCTCGGCCATGTCCCCCTTCTCCAGCCGCCGGAACCGGTTTATGCCCGCCGTCAGGATCAATATGCTGTTCTTCGTGGTGTCGAAGGCACCATCCTCGTACAGGGAGTATGCCAGCAGCCCCAGGGGCACCGCCAGGATCATGCCCAGGACGCCCCCCAGCTTATACCCGATATAGAGCAGGAACAGCGTAGGCAGCGGCGGCACTCCGATGGAGTCCCCCACGATTTTAGGCTGGATCAACTGCCTCGCAAGCTGCCCCACGCCCCAGATGATCAGCAGGCCGATGGCAGTCCTGTACTGAGCCGTCAGTATCCGGACGATTGCCCAGGGTATCAGCACCGTGCCGGTGCCCAGGAAGGGCAGGAAGTCCAGGAACGCTATCCCCAGGGCGATCAGCCCGAAATAATCCACCCGCAGGATGCCCAGCCCGATCAAGAGCAGGAAGTACATCCACACCTCGATTTTAAGCTGCGCCTTGAAATATCCCCCCACAGACTTCCCCAGGCTGCGGCGTATGATATGGTAGCGCATCTGCACCGATGCCGGCATGACCTTTCGGCACCAGTCATTGAGCTGATGCCTCTCCGCCACAAAGAAATATGCGGACAGCAGCGCCATGATCACACCGATGAAGATGCCAGGTAGTCCCTTGGCCAGATTTCCGGCGGCCTCGATGGTGGGCGAACCGAAATGCTCCAGCAGATCCCCCAGATAGTCGGCTGGCTGCAGCTTCCCGATGTCCAGATTCAACTGTATGTCGCCGGGCAGCCTGGCCAGCAGGGCGTTCAGGCTTTTCCCGATGCTTTTGAAATCCTCCTCCACGCCCTCCAGCATCTCTGGCAGGGCCCGCACCAATCCCATGCCCTGCTGGAACAGTTGGGCGCAGACCAGATAGATCATCAGCACCACCAGCGCGATGATGACGATGATGACAAAGGCGCTGCCCGCCTTACGCTTCAGCTTTATCTTCTCCTCAAAAAACCGGACCAGCGGCCCCGCTATCAGCGCAATGATCCAGCCCGCCACAAAGGGCATGAAGAAAAGGAAGACTCTGGGCAGGAGAAACAGGATGCCTGCCAGAATCGCTGCCGCCACCGTGATGTTGGCCAGAGCCTTACAGTACTTTTTCACACGTTTTCCTCCAGAATTCTATCCAGTATTTCGTATATTTCCTCACGCCCCTGTTTGGTCTCCGCGGAGAACGGGATGATGACTGTCCCCTCTGCCGCGTCCAGGGTGTCCAGAATCAGATTCAGCTGCTTCTGTAGCTGGCTCTTCTTGATTTTGTCCAGCTTGGTGGCTATGATGACAGGCTGGTAGCCATTATGCAGAATCCAGTCGTACATCATGCGGTCGTTCTCCGAGGGGGCATGCCGGATATCGATCAGGTGGAACACGCCTTTCAACTGCTTTGATTTGTGGAGGTATCTATCCACCATTTTGCCCCACTGTTCCTTCACCTTCACGCTGGCCTTTGCATAGCCGTATCCCGGCAAGTCTACCAGATACAGGGCATCGTTGATATTGTAGAAATTGATGGTCTGGGTCTTGCCCGGCTGGGAGCTGGTACGGGCAAGGGATTTGCGGTTCATCAGAGCGTTGATCAGGGAGGACTTCCCCACGTTGCTCTTCCCCGCAAAGGCCACCTCCGGCAGTCTGCTGTCCGGAATCTTGCTGGTAATGCCGCACACCGTCTCCAGGCTGACATTCTTTATCACCATACTCGTCACTTCCTTTCCCTATTTGCTATCCCTCTTCCATACTCCGTAAAAAACGCCGTCACGGGGACGGCGTTTGATTGGATTACTATTTCCGTTACATTGCTTTATCCAGGCTTCTGCGGTCATTCTTGCGGAAAATCAGGGGATCGTCCCCCTCTTCCACTGTCTCCTTTGTGATGACGCACTCTTCGATGGTCTCATCGGAGGGAATCTGGTACATGGTATCCATCAGGATGCCCTCCATGATGGAGCGCAGTCCCCTGGCCCCTGTCTTTCGCTCAAAGGCTTTGGAGGCAATGGCTTTGATAGCCTCCTCATCGAAGTTCAGCTCCACCTCGTCCATGTCGAACAGCTTCTGATACTGCTTAATCAGGGCATTCTTCGGCTCCTTCAGGATGCGCACCAGCGCCTCCCTGTCCAGGCCCTTCAGCGCCACCGTGATGGGCACACGGCCCACGAACTCAGGGATGAGCCCAAACTTCACCAAATCCTGGGGCGTCACCTCCTGCAGCAGGTCGTCCAGCTCCTTGGTGCTCTTCTGGCTGACCTCCGTATTGAAGCCGATAGCCTTGCGGTCCAGCCTAGCCTCCACTATCTTCTCCAGTCCGTCAAAAGCGCCGCCGCAGATGAACAGGATATTGGAGGTATCGATGGAGATCAGCTCCTGATGGGGATGCTTTCTGCCGCCCTGGGGCGGTACATTGGCCACAGTCCCCTCCACGATCTTCAAAAGCGCCTGCTGGACGCCTTCGCCGGACACGTCCCGGGTGATGGAGACATTCTCGCCCTTCTTGGTAATCTTGTCAATCTCATCGATGTAGATGATGCCGTACTGGGCCCGCTCCACATCGTAGTCCGCCGCCAGGATCAGCTTCAGCAGGATGTTCTCCACATCCTCGCCCACATATCCGGCTTCTGTCAGCGTGGTGGCATCCGCGATTGCGAAAGGCACATTGATAATCTTCGCCAGGGTCTGGGCCAGATAGGTCTTGCCGGAGCCCGTAGGCCCCACCATGATGATGTTGCTCTTCTGTAGCTCCACATCGTCCAGATCCCTGGGCGCCATTACCCTCTTGTAATGATTGTAAACGGCAACGGAAAGATAGCGTTTGGCGTCATCCTGACCAATAATGTATTGGTCAAGAAATTCCTTGATTTCCTTTGGCTTCGGAAGTTCCTTCAAGTTCAACTCACCCGGTGCACCTTTTTTTTGATGCATGGCTTCCTGCATAATTTCATATGCCTGCTCCGAGCAACTGTCACAAATGCAGCCGTTCATTCCGGTTATCAGAAATCCGACTTCATTTTCCGAACGTCCGCAGAAACTACATTTCCTTCTACTGTTTCTAGGTGTTTTATTATCTTCCAATGTTTATTCCTTTAAATATCCAAGTTTCCTAATGCGTCTTTAAGAAAGAAGCCTGCATGAAATGATAGCGGAAACCTGGGTTGTTTTTAGTACTGTTATTCTTATCGAATGGAAATAAATACATTATAGAGCAGCCGGTTTGCGTGACAGCACCTCATCAATCATACCATATTCCTTAGCTTCCTGAGCTGTCATCCAGTAGTCACGGTCGGAATCGCGTTCCACTTTTTCAAAGGGCTGGCCGGAATGGTCGGCGATGATGTGGTAGAGTTCCTTTTTGAGCTTTTGGATTTCGCGGGCTGTAATCTCGATGTCGGAAGCCTGTCCCTGTGCTCCGCCCATAGGCTGGTGAATCATCACACGCGAATGGTTAAGGGCAAATCGTTTGCCTTTGGTTCCTGCAACGAGGAGCACTGCGGCCATCGAAGCTGCCATGCCGGTGCAGATGGTTGCCACGTCGCTTGAAATATATTGCATCGTGTCATAAATTCCGAGACCTGCATAAACCGAGCCGCCGGGTGAGTTGATGTAAATCGACACATCCTTGCCTGGGTCGGCAGAGTCGAGATAGAGCAGCTGTGCCTGGATTACGTTGGCGGTGTAGTCGTTGACGTCGGTTCCCAGGAATATGATGCGGTCCATCATAAGTCGTGAGAACACATCCATCTGGGCCACATTGAGTTGTCGTTCCTCGATGATGGTGGGGGAGATATAGCTTGAGCGGATGGCGTGGTTTGTGGCTGAAGTGAATTGGTCCAATGCCAGTCCGTTCATGCCGAGATGCTTCACCGCATAATTGCGAAAATCGTTGTTGTTATGACTCATGAATGTAGAAAATTTATTTCCGGTGTTTTTATAATTCAAAGATAATACATTTTTTCCATAACATTCTCCAAAAATCTGATAAAAATTATGGGCGGAATATGCTGTGACGCTTTTTCGTCTGCCATTTTAGGGCCGGTATTCGGGTATGGATATGTAAAGCTTTGAATATAAACGGAACCGCCTTGAAGGAAATATTCCATGGCGGTTCCGTATGTTGTTTGCCCTGCCGGTTTTGCCGGGGCATTGAATCAGGTGTTACTCTGCCTGTGCGAGAGCCTTGAATTCATCGAGGCTTACGGCTTTGGCATCGAGGTTGACCAGGGCTTTGATTGCGTTGAAGAGCTTGCGGTTGCCAACGTCTTCACGCATGCGTCCCAGGTAGTTCTTGTCTTCAAGGATGCGGCGGGCGTAGTTGGTGATGGTCTCGTCGTCCATATTGGTCATGCCGTACTGTGCGAATTGCTGGAAAGCAAGGGCTTTGGCGAATTGCAGCATGTCGTCGTCTGTGACCTTGATGTCGAGGTTTTCGGCGATTTTGCCACGGAGGAGTTCCCAGCGGATAGAGGGGGCCATCTTGTCGTATTCCTCATTGACGTTTTCGGCGGTCAGCCCTTCGTTGCGTGCCACAAGCCATTTTTTCAGGAATTCCGCAGGCAGGTCGAAGTTGCCGAAACGGGTCATCAGTTCTTTCTGAACGTCGCGGTTGAAAAGGTGGTCGCTGTTGGGGAGGAGCTGTGAGGCAATCATTTTGCGGAGTTCTGCAAAATATTCCTCCTCAGTTGTAACGGTGTTGCCGGGGAATACTTCCTTATAGAATTCCTCGCCGTGTTCAGCCGGTTTGAGTACGATGATTTCGGAGATGGCCATTTCGAAATCGCCGGTTACTTCGGCTGTGCGGTCTTTTTCGATGTGAAGCATCGAAGCGAGTTCGGCGGCGTTGCCGTTGCATGTCTTGAAGGGGTTGAAAACCACTTTGTCGCCCACTTTCTTGCCGAGGAACAGGGCAGCCTGGTCTTTGTCGGTGAAATACATGGGGGCTACGATGCCGTCGACAACCTGTATGGCGTTTTCTTCGGTGTTCACTGTGCCGTCGGCGTTAAGCTGCATGATTGCACCTTTCACAAGGGCTTTGGCATCTACTTCCTCTCCGGGAACTTGTGCGCCGAAACGCTCGCAGAGCGCTGTGTCCTGCTCCTTTACCATTTCGTCGGAAACCTCGATGGTGTAGAAGGGCACGGTGATTTCCTTGTCGATATTGGCTTCGATAGCCGGTGCGAGACCGACTTCGTATTCAAAGGTGTAGTCAGTGTCGTCAAGGTTGATTTCCTTTACTTCGACGGGTAGCGGCTCGCCGAGAACCTCGAGTTTGTTTTCACGGATATATTCGATTACGGAGCGGTAAACCTCTTCGTTGAGAACGTGGCTCTTGACTTCTTTCCCGAAACGGCGGCGGAGCTGGTCGATGCTTACATGACCTTTGCGGAACCCGGGGATTACGCGGGTGCGGCCTATTTCCTTAAGTTCTTTGTTTACCTTGTCGAGATAGTCGTTCTGGGTTACTTCGACCTTTACACGGCCTTCGAGGTCGCCGGTCTTTTCGAGCGTAACTTGCATAAAATGAAACGTTTTTATGTTGTTGTTAAATATTGACGTTATTTTTCAAGGTGCAAAATTAGTGGAAAAATCACATAAAACAATCCTTTATCCCATTTTTTATCCATTTTTAGGTATGCGGTTATGGCGATTGTGCGAGATGGCCTCTGGCAGTAATCATGCGGGTTAAAAAGTGTTAACTGAAGATTATTCGGTTATCAATGGGGCGGATTGTACTAATTTTGCATCGATATTTCTTAAGTGGCGAAAAAGCAGTATGAACGTAGTCGAATATAAAGATG
>OFHB01002110.1_pt1 | contig 10736 bp, 10 predicted proteins | sample 1521881 | NCBI WGS metagenome assembly OFHB01 (sample SAMEA3504090, study PRJEB24116) | mouse gut metagenome | biome: mouse gut; feature: mouse-associated habitat; material: faeces | place: Denmark | collected 2011
TGCGCCGGCAGCTCAAGGGCTATCTGGACGAGGCCAACAAGGCCAAGAGCGAGCTGAGCGAGTGCAAGCGGGAGCTGTTCAAGCTCCAGCAGCAGAAGAAATAGCCCATGGAGCTGCTCTCTCCCGCCGGCCACTGGGAGGCCATGGTGGCCGCCGTTCAGAACGGGGCGGATTCCGTCTACTTGGGCTGCGGCGAACTCAACGCCCGCCGCGGCGCGAAGAACTTCACCGCCGAACAGCTGCCCCAGGCGGTGGACTACTGCCACAAAAAAGCGGAAGAATACGGTATGCCGCTGGTGATCAATCTGAGCTTTGGAAATAATTACGGGAGTCATTCGGGTACCTCTCTGATCGAGACATATCTTGACGATATGGCAAATTACGGGAGAGTGTCGATCATAATCGGGAGCGGCAATGAGGGAGCCTCCGCCGTGCACACTTCCGGCCGCGTTGCCGGGGGACAGACGAAGGTTGTGGAATTTGCGGTCAGTGAGTATGAATCCGCCATAAACCTTCAGATCTGGAAGTCTTATGTGGATGACATGGCGATCTCCGTTACACATCCGGGTGGAGTTACCGTGGGGCCGGTCCGAAAACTTCAGGGTACGCAGCGTTTTCAGATTCAGAATACGGAGATTCTGCTTTATTACGGGGAGCCCGGACCTTACAGCCGGTTTCAGGAGATTTTTTTTGATTTTCTTCCGGTCAGGGATTATATCGACGCGGGAGTCTGGGAGATCCGTCTTGTGCCGCAGCGCATTGTCCAGGGAAATTTTGATATGTGGCTGCCCTCTGGTGGCGTCTTAAACACGGGTACGGGATTCCTGTTTCCGACGGAGGAGACGACGCTGACGATTCCATCCACTGCCGGAAAGGCCGTCACGGTCGGCGCCTACGACGCCTGGTATGACCGGGCGGCATCTTTTTCCGGCAGAGGTTATACGAGGGAAACGAATCAGGTGAAGCCGGATCTGGCTGCGCCGGGAGTAGAGATTACGTCCTGCGCGCCGGGGGGCGGATACACGGTGCGAAGCGGGACGTCGATGGCGACACCGTTCGTGAGCGGGGGAGCGGCGCTCCTGATGCAGTGGGGGATTGTAAACGGAAATGACCGGTATCTGTACGGAGAAAAAATGAAGGCATATCTGATTCGCGGGGCAAGGCAGATCCCAGCGCTGAAAGAGTGGCCGAATCCGCAGATGGGGTATGGGGCGCTTTGTGTGAGGGATAGTCTGCCGGGGTAGAATGGAAAAGTTTTGGGATAATAAGCACTTTATTTTGTGGATATTGTGTCGAATAAAGTGCTTATTATGTGTTAGTTCAGGATAAATCAAATGAATTAAATGTATGAGATATAAAAAACGAATTGTGTTTCGAATATAGTTGTATATACAATATGGAAATGATATGAAGTGAATAAGAAATACGGAGGCTTGTTTATGGGAAATATATATGAAGGAGCATTTCGGACAATTTGCAAAGAGCCTGAAAAATATTATATCTATCCCAACAGGCTGGGCAAAATCAGCTTGCCCCGTGTTGGTGTTGCTCTGTCGCGGTTTCACAGAATTGAGAAATAGCCATCAGGGCGAAAACCTGCAACCAAATATTGTCTTACATCAGGGAGCCGTTTCCGGCTCTTTTTTTACGATCACATATAAACGAATGTCGTCTGAAATCATATCGAAATTGAAAGGAATTATTAAAAATAACGGGCAATACAAAAGGAACAGAAAATATAGAAACAAAAATATGCAGGAAATGCGGTCGGATTCTGTCGGCAGGCAAATTAAGAATTATAAAAGGGCAGTTCGGGCTTTACATTACATACATTTATCGTGAATCCGGATATATCAGATGAAACATGCTGTTTTGTGCCACATGCAATCGCCAGTAAAAAGGCTGACAGAGGGGAATATCCGTGGGAGTCTGGTATGTCCTGTTTTTTGTGAATTATATTGATATGCCATTGCCAGGAAGTTATAATTGTAGTCAACTGATACAAAGGGAGAAGAACAATTATGATGTTTTTGTTAGAATCGCTTTTTAGTGGATGCATTTCAAAAGTAGTTAATGATGGCGCTGATTTTTCGAAGCCTAAAATAAAAGAGTAATAAATGATAAAAGAAATCAGAATTTTTATACTAAAATATATCGTGTAATTGAAGAAGCGCTTAATATAGTTACCGATAAGAAATATAAAGGCAAGGATAGTTTATATGATGCGATGGAGAGAATATTTAATGAGTTTCGGGATAACGGAGATACGACAGAATCTGTCAGACGTGGATTAGAGCTGCTCTGTTCAGATGTCAGTGAAAATTTATGTGAAAGGTTTCTTGACAAATTTAACGAGGGAATCCGTCTGGATGATGATTTGTATAAGGAAGTTGCTATGACACTGCAGAAAAATGGAATTAAAATAACCTGGGAAGGGTTTCAGCAACTTCATGAGAAACTGGATATGAATCATATGGAACTTGCTGAAAAGATTGATAGTATAAATGGGAATCTGAAAGGAGGAAGTAACAAGAGAAATACAATTGCAGGAAAATGGGATATCCGAAATAATAAGAAATCGGATTATATAAAAATATGGAACAGCAGAATGTTCCTTCATATTAATAATAAAGAAAATCCATTAACACTGGCGGATGCATTTATTATGCCAGATTATAGAAGGCATCAATCGGTTGAAAGAATAGATTTTTCTGATGAAGATATACTGGATAAGATAATAGATAAGTTTATGAAATATGGCAGAACTTCCACGATGCTGATTACAGGTGTGCCGGGTATAGGGAAGTCCGGTATCACATCATGGATTGCACATAAATACGAATATGATGACAATGTAATAATATTAAGATTTCGTGACTGGGAATATGAGGAATTAAATTCCGGATTATTAAAAGCGATTTTTAATACGCCGGACTGTAGTAAAGGGGATCTGGAAAATAAAATTCTGGTTCTGAATGGTTTTGATGAAATAAAAGCACTGGACAAAAGAGATAATTTGCTTGGTGCATTTATAAATAAAAGACTTTGATCATTTGAAATGTATTATTACATCAAGACCGGCTTATATTAATCCCCGATATTTCAATTATGCATTTGAACTGAAAGAATTTACAATGAAAATAAATTAATATTTCAGCATAAATATCCTGCCAGAATTTTACAAAGACAGAAAAATATGTTCGATCACTGATTGAAAAAATAGAGATTATATGATATGATTTTATGTATGTAATAAGATATTCATCAAGGCAATAATCCATACATTTGTGCTGAGTGTTTCAGGGCGGATTGAAAAGACGGAAGAGGCAGGATTGTTGGTGAAACGTGGAAAATATAGCGGAACGCATGCTCATAAAGATGCCTTATACCCCATTTGATAGACATATAGAACGAGTGGTATAATCTATCCAGCAGAGTCAGGAGGAAAGATTATGGCACAGACGTACAGTATCGAATTCAAGGAAGAGGCATGCAAGAGGGTGCAGTCAGGAGTACCAGCGGCACAGGTTGCAAGGGAGCTTGGGGTCAACGTAAATACCCTGTATACATGGATGTCCCGCTTTAAGGAGCATCCCGCAGAACCATTTGTGGGCAGTGGAAACCTCCATCAGGAGGATGCCGAACTGCGCTCCCTGAAAAAGCGCATAAAGGATCTGGAAGAGGAAAATGAATTCCTAAAAAAAGCAAGCGCCTTCTTTGCAAAGAACCTGAAGTGATCCGTTACCTTTACATGGAGCAGAACCGCTCCGGATACCGGACCGCGAAGATGGCGCAGTGGCTTCAGGTTTCAAAAAGCGGTTATTATGCGTGGCGGAAACGTTCCAAAAGTCTGCGCAGTACGGAGAATGAAGCTCTTCTGAAAGAGATCATACAGATTCATGAAGCATCACATGGCGCTTATGGCGGCAGAAAGATAACCCGTGAAATAAACCGTAAATCAGAAAAGCCGGTCAATCATAAGCGGGTCGAGCGCATCATGCGTGAAAACGGCATACGTTCAAAAAGCCATAAAAAGTATAAAGCAGCAACCAGTTCAAAGCATAACCTTCCGGTGGCGGAAAATATCCTGAACAGGGATTTTACTGCCGACAGGCCCGGCCGGAAAATGGTAAGTGACATTACCTGTATTCCAACGGATGAAGGCCGGCTTTATCCTGCCGGGGTCATGGACCTTTGCGGGGATAAGATAGTCGGCACGGCAATGGGGGGACGTATGACAAAAGAACTGGTGATATCCGCACTGAAGGATGCCATCCGCCATACAAAGATTACAAAGGGCTGTATCCTGCACTCCGACAGGGGAAGCCAGTACTGCTCACTGGATTATCAGGAACTGGCAAAGGAGCATGGATTCATCAGCAGCATGAGCCGGAAAGGGAACTGCTGGGACAATGCGCCGATGGAGAGCTTCTGGGGGAAGTTAAAACAGGAATGGTTAAACGGACAGCATTTCCGCACCCGGGAGGAAGCCAGGAGCGCGGTATTTGAGTACATATGGATATTTTATAACCGAAAACGGATCCATGAAGCAAACGGTTATCTGACGCCGGAAGAGTATTACCGGATACACCAGACAGATTTGAAAGTGGCTTAGCTGCTTTTGAATAAATCTTTACGCGGGTGTGGCTGTTGGTAGCTGGTTCCTTTCCGACAGCCCGTGTAGATGTAAAAGTTAGAAAAAACGAGTAAAACTAAGAACCGGATAGAATCCTTTCGTTTTAGGTTTCTATACTGGCGGGGACAGGTCAAACTTTAAATGGGCCGGATTCTGTAACAGTGAAGCCGAAAAGCTGAACTGTTGCGTTTCTCCAAATTTTATCGTCCCGTCCCTTGCCCTTCCTTTGGATATACAGTATAATATTCCTCACAAAAAACCGGAAAGGAAGCGATGCATTTGAAACAATCGACCAAATACCTAAAAATTTTCTGCAACCTGGCATGGGCGCTCGCCGTTCTGCTCGCCATTGTTTTCCTTTTACCAAAGCTGCTCATTTTTTTCATGCCGTTCGTCATCGGCTTTATCCTCTCTCTGATTGCCAACCCGCTCGTGCGGTTTTTAGAAAAAAAGCTGAAAATCAAGCGCAAATACGGCTCCATGCTGATTATAGTTTTTGTCATTGCGGCCGTGGTGCTTTTGTGTTATGGTGTGGGTATGGCTCTCGCGGTCGGCCTGCGCGGCTTTGTCGACTATATGCCGACCATGTTTGCAAACGCAGGCATTGAAATTACCGCGGCAGTCGATCGCTTCGAGGAGGTCATCCGCAAAATCCCCCTGTTAAAGGACGCCGAAATCGGACAGTTCGGCGAAAAAATCACGGAACTGCTCGGCAGCCTTGTGGCCGGCGAAGACAGCTTTCCCATTTCGGCAATCAGCGGGTTTGCAAAAAGCCTTCCGACGCTCTTAGTCAACAGCGTTATGGGCTTTCTGGCCACTTATTTTTTTATTGCCGATCGGGAAAAACTCGAAAAAATGGTTCTAAAGCACCTGTCCGAATCGTTCCGCGACAAAACCATGCAGATGTACGGACATATTTTAAAAGCCGTCGGCGGTTATTTCCAGGCGCAGTTTAAAATTATGGGCGTTATTTACGTGGTAATTACGGTCGGGCTGATTCTGTTAAAGGTAAATTATGCGTGGCTGATTGGCTTTGGAATTGCATTTTTGGATATGCTCCCCGTTTTTGGGACGGGGACGGTTTTAACGCCCTGGGCGATTATCAAATTCCTTTCGGGCAATTACGGCATGGCAGCCGGGATGCTGATCCTGTATGTCGTATCCCTTTTGGTGCACCAGCTGATCCAGCCGAAATTAATCGGCCAGTCCATTGGGTTAAATACGTTTGCCACGCTGTTTTTTATGTATATCGGCTACCAGTATTCCGGCGTGATTGGGATGATTATTGCAATCCCGGTCGGAATGCTTTTGATTAATTTTTACCAGGCGGGCGCTTTTGATTCGATCCTGTGGTGTTTTAAGGAAATTGCAAAAGATTTTAACGACTTTCGGCGGATTACGAAACGATAGGGAGAAACTTTTATGAGCAGACTGCAAATCAGAAATTCCCTGCTGCTGTTTTTAGCGGCGGTCATCTGGGGCTGTGCGTTCGCGGCGCAGAGCATCGGAATGGAGTATATTGAACCGTTTACGTTTACCACGACCCGTTCGTTTATCGGAAGCTTTGTTTTGCTTCCCTGCATTTATATCTTAGGAAAAAAGAAGCCTTCTGCCGCGCAAAAACAAGCAGAAGACAAAAAAGAACTGCGAAAAGCCGGCATTCTCTGCGGCGTCATTATCTGCGTCGCCGTCAACTTACAGCAGATTGCCCTGCTTTCCGCAGGCGTTGGCAAATCCGGGTTTCTGACGGCGCTGTATATTGTGATCGTCCCCTTAATCGGTATCTTTATCGGAAGACGGCCAGGCAAAAAGCTATGCCTGGCCGTTGTGTGCGCAGTCGCCGGAATGTACCTGCTGTGCATGAAATCCGGCAGCTTCTCCTTAGAATTTGCCGATGTCCTGCTGCTTTTGTGCGCAGCCGTGTTTTCCGTACATATTATGGTGGTGGATTATTATACCAAACGGGTGGACGGCGTAAAATTGTCCTGCATCCAGTTTTTTATCTGCGGCGCGCTTTCCGCCGTCCCGATGCTTATGTTTGAATCGCCTTCTTTTTCCGCCATCTGCACGGCGTGGGCGCCTGTGCTGTACACCGGGGCGCTTTCCACGGGCGTGGCGTATACGCTGCAGATTGTCGGACAGAACGGCTTAAACCCGGTCGTTGCGTCGCTTTTGATGAGCCTGGAATCGGTGGTTTCCGCGCTTGCGGGATGGCTGATTTTGGGACAGGCGCTCTCCGCGCGGGAACTGGCCGGATGCGCGGTGATGTTTGCGGCGATTATATTAGCGCAGCTTCCGGATTAAGCCGAAAAGAACTTATCCACTTCCTTTTTCACCAGTTCCGGCGAAAGCGACTTGGACAAATATCCCTGCGGCTTAAGCTCCAGCACCTTTCTGACGCTTTCTTTATCGACCCTGCTTGTCAGAAAGATAACCGGAATATCTGCAAATCCTTGTTCGGAACGGATCATTTCCAAAATCTGGCTTCCGTTGCAGACAGGCATTTCATAATCCAAAAGAACCAGATCCGGCCGGTCTAGCGTAATGCTCCGGAATGCAGACAGGCCGGACGTTGCCGTCAGGACTTCATAGTCGCTGCCGAGTATCTGCCGCATTGCCACAAGCATAAAATCCGAATCGTCTACGACAAGCACTTTCTTTTTGCCGTTTACCGCCGTTTTTTCGGCTCTATTTCGGCTTAAATATTTTTCCACCTTCGCCATTGCATTTTCCGTAATAATTGAAACTCCATCCTCATTTGCAAGCAAATCGCCTGTCGCCATGCAAAAGGCAAAATAACCTTTTCCGGTATCAAACAGCAGGCTGAACTGCGGGCTGTGCTTTTCAAATACCTTCCGGAACTGATCATACGTCAAAAGCTGTTCTTCTTTTACATCCGCATGCGAAAGAGCCGGAAAATGCGCCTTGATATGCTCCACAAACTGCCTTGCGGTATACCGGGCGACATTCATCAGCATCACGTTTACCGTCTTGGCTTTTGTTTCCATCATGCTGCCGATGGTATTCATCAAAAGCTGTTCCTCAAATACCAGCAGAAACTCCCATTTCTTTTTTTCTTTCGTGTTGTAAATCAGACGGTAATATATTCCGTTCCCAAACTTTTCCCCGCCGTAGCAGTTGCTGATCAGCCTTGAATTGAGCCGGAACATACTGTGCAGCTGGCTGATAATATCCTGCCCCATCACCGCCTGCTCTTCCTCCGGCAAAAGATTCTCCCACTGCTTTATCGTTTCCCCGCTGACAATCGCCTGATCTTCCGTCAGAGTGTGACCGACCAGCCATCCTGCGCATACGCCCAGAAAATGGTCGACGGCAAGTTCGGAATAATCTGTCAGCTCCAGTTCTTTTTCCAGAGCCGGCAGCGTCACTTCCCGAAAGTTATCATGGATGCGCTTATGCATTCCAAATCCCGCGTAATCAACCGAAACCATATACTCTTCTTCATCTTTAAAATGCGCAAACGCATGATCCTTAAAATATTTCACTGCTTCCTGGCAAACCCACTGGCTTTTCTTTTCCTGCTGCCCAAAATCAAACAGCTTATTCAAAATACGGAACAGTTTTCTATGTTCCTTGTCAATAATATTTACGCCAATGTTATACCGGTCATTCCATACCAATTGATTTCCCATAGATTCTCTCCTTTATATTTTTTATATCTGAAGCTTCTCTGCATACAGGTATTTTTTCACTGCGTTTTGGAGGCAGAGAACTGTGAAAAACGCTATTCTATTATAGCAAATAGCCGCAGATTCTCCCTTCCAATTTTACGCATAAAACGCCTGTTTTTTCGCAGAAGCAAGCTGATATCATATCCCCTCTTTACATTTCTTTAAAATAGTGTATAATGCTCACTCAAAGCGTATTTTTCCCGTAGGAATGCGCAGAACAATGCGGCGTAAAAAGGAGTAAACAAAAAATGAAGCTTGTAATATGTGACGATAATTTAGAAGATCTCGCCAAATTGAAACGATTGCTGCAGATATACCGCCGGCGTTGCCCGGATATCCGGATTGAAACAGAACTGTTTTCCGACGCCGCGCCGCTGCTTCAGCAAATACGGCGGGAAGAACCTGCGGATATTTATATTCTGGATATTCTGCTGTCCGATCTGACCGGCATTGATTTGGGGACTGAAATCCGCAAAAAAAACGGCAAAAGCGTCATTATCTATGTTACGTCATCCGACAGCTTCGCCCTTGATGCCTATAATATCTTTGCGGCAAGGTATCTATTAAAGCCTGTGGACGAAAACAGATTTTTTGAAACTATGGATTATGCCCTGTTTAATTCAGGCACAAAAACGCAGCTCGTCTATCTGGTCAAAACCAAAAACGGCTTAGAATCCATCCCTTACCCTGAGATAGAATACATCGAAAACTGTTCCAGAAAGCTGGAAATCCATCTGGTAAATAAAGATAAAATCACGAGCATTTATATGCGCCAATCTTTTGAAGAGGAAACAAAGGAACTTTTAACCGCCAAAAACTTTATTTACGTCCACAAGTCTTTTTTAATTAACTTAAACTGTGTCAGAAAGCTAAGCCAAAGCCATCTTGTGATGAACAGCGGCGCAAGCATCCCGGTCAGCAGGAAAAGGATCCCGGACGTGAAGAAAGAATATCTTCTGTTTGTTTCGGGACAATACCATTAAGGAGGCCGTATGAATTACTTTACCCTGATCTCTTATGCCATTAGCCATTTTTTCCTGATGCTGTTTATATATCTGTTCATTGTGCACCGCTATTCGGAGCTGATAACCGGAGCCATCTGCTTTTTTTCATTTTTTGCACTAAATATGCTTGATCTTTTCAAACTGATCTTTTTTCCGGACAGCGGCCTGTGTTATGTCGTCGTTACGATCCTGCAAATTATCCTAACCCAGTCTACGGCCATTTTTACCTCCAAAGAAAAAAGCTGCCAGGCTTTGTTTGTAGGGCTAAGCGCTTCAAGCTATGTGATCGCCGGAGCCGTTTTCGCCGCGATTGTTAAAATATACACTGGCAGCACACTTCTCGCATTAACCGGAAGCTTTGCCGTACACCTTGCCATTTTGCTTCTTTTATCCATCCATATCCGGGAAATATGCTTAAACTTCCAGAAAAAAAGCCAAGAGAAAAACTGCTGGGAGCTCTGCCTGATTCCGGTATTTTTTTACTGCAGTTTTTCCTTTATCGGCTTTTTTCCACATACGCTTTATGAATATCCTCAAAATATCCCCGGCGTCGTTTTTATTATTATAACGATGTTTGTATCCTACGTCGCCGTAATGCGTTATCTGGAAAGCGAGTCCAAAAGAAGCGCTATTTATTGGGAAAATATGCTTCAGAAATCTTATATCCAGGGCCTTAAAGATCGGCATTACCAGGTGAAACAGGCGGAACAGAACCTAAAAATACTGCACCACGATATCCGGCATTATTCCAGAATCATAGATTCCCTGTTAGAGCAGAAAAACTACGAAAAAATCAAAGAGGTAAACGGGCATATCAGCCAAATGGCGGAAAAAAACAAAGTGACGGAATATTGCGGCAACCTCATTGTAAATACCATTCTTTCCAATATGATGGCAAAAGCCCGTTCGCTGGATATTACGGTAAACCTCGACGCCAGGATACCCAAAAAGCTGCCTGTCAACGACTATGAGCTTACCCTCGTTATCGCAAACTTATTTGAAAACGCCATTCAGTGCGTGAAACGCTTTGAAAAAGAGAAACGATATATTGAAGTGAAAATTTACTACTTAGACGGCCAGCTGTTTATCCAGACAAGGAACCATTACAAAGGGGAAATTCTGCTTGATGCCGCAACGGGGCTTCCCAAAAGTATGAAGAACAAAAATCATGGGCTGGGAATGCAAAGCATACTGGCTTTTTCGGAAAAAATAAACGGCACAGTGGGATGTTACCTGGACGGCGGGATGTTTCAGATTATTTTAGTTGCCAATTTTTAGGTAATTTTTTTGGCAGGGTGAAACTTTTTTGGCGGATATCAAAGTATGCGCTGTAGTACAAAAGCACGCCTTAGTACTACAGCGAACTTTTTGAAAGCATAGTTTTCCTGTGAGAAAGATATGCAC
>OFHB01002111.1_pt1 | contig 10735 bp, 10 predicted proteins | sample 1521881 | NCBI WGS metagenome assembly OFHB01 (sample SAMEA3504090, study PRJEB24116) | mouse gut metagenome | biome: mouse gut; feature: mouse-associated habitat; material: faeces | place: Denmark | collected 2011
CCAAAAAGGAGCCGATAAACGGAAAATATATTATATGGAGAGGCGGATTGCGGAGATGGTATATACTCAGACGGATATCTTCCTCAGCTTTTCGCTGCGTCAAAGGGAAATCCCCAGGCAGTTTAAAGAATTCGACCGGATGATAAAAGAAAAGAATCAGGGAGTCTATCTGAAGTCGGGAAGCTACAGCGGTATGCTGCGTATGCTGCGGCGGACAGGTTTTCGTTTCTATACGCTGATCGTCATGCTCAGCAGACTGCGGAACAGACAGGAAGACAGTAGGATATGAAGATTCATTCTGTAAAGTATAACTTCATCATGAATTTCATCATGACGGCGTCGTCGATTCTGTTTCCGCTGATTACATTTCCTTATGTATCCAGAGTGCTGCTTCCTGTTGGAAACGGAAAGATCACATTCGTCAGTTCGGTGACGGCTTATTTTACGCTGTTCGCGTCGCTGGGGATTCCCACGTATGGAATCCGGGTATGCGCCAGGCTTCGGGACGACAAGGAGAAACTGTCTAAGACGGTACAGGAGATATTGATTATTAATTCGGCGACGATGCTGGCCGCCTGCGGGGTATTCCTTCTCTCGGTTCTGACGGTGCCGGAGTTTTATGAGGAAAAGGAATTATTCCTGATTCATATAGCGGGGATGGTTATGAATATGCTGGCCATGACCTGGCTGTATAACGCCCTTGAACAGTACGACTATATCACGGTCTGCAATCTTGCGGTAAAAGCGATCTCGTTGGCGCTGATGTTCCTGATGGTGAAAAAACCGGAAGATTATATCCTGTACGGCGGAATTACCATGTTTGCCAGTTCCGCCTCCTATTTATTTAACTTCGTATATGCCAGGCGCTTTATTACGTTTCGTAAGAGCGGGCCTTATGAGTTTCGGAAGCATTTAAAGCCGATCTTAGTGTTCTTCGCTATGTCTGCGGCGATCAATGTGTACACGAATCTGGACGTGGTAATGCTGCGGTTCATGAAGGGAAACGAGGAGGTCGGGTATTACAATACGGCGATCAAGGTTAAGACGATCCTTTCTACGATGATCACGTCCCTTGGAACCGTTCTTTTGCCCAGACTTTCCTATTATATAAAGAAAGACCAGAAGGAAGCCTTTTATCAGACGATAGCGAAAGCGGTGAATTTCGTTATGGTGCTGGGAGTTCCGCTGATGTGTTATTTTATCATGTTTGCGAAGGAATCCGTCCTGCTGCTGGCGGGGCGGGAGTATATGGCTTCGGTTATTCCAATGATGATTCTCATGCCGACGGTCCTGCTGATCGGGTTGTCGAATATCACAGGGATCCAGGTGCTGACGCCGCAGGATGAGGAAAAGAAAGTGCTGTATTCCATTCTAGGGGGAGCGGGAGCGGATTTTCTGCTGAATCTGATATTGATTCCAAAGTATGCGTCTTCCGGGGCGGCGTTCGCTACGGTTATGGCGGAATTCGTAGTCCTGGCCGTTCAGTGCGCTTATCTGCGGAGCATGGTTGGCGACGTAATAAAGAAAGTGAACATGGGTAAGATAGCGGCGGCGACACTGTTGGCTGTTTTGGCGGGCTGGTGTATCAAGCGCTGTTTTAACGCGCATGTGTTTATCACGCTGGCAGTGAGCGCGTGTCTGTTCTTTGGGGTATATGGAGCGGCGCTGTTGGGAATGAAGGAGAAGTTTGTATGGGAAACTTTGAGATCTATGCTAAATACGAAAGGTTAAAGAAGTTAGATACGAATTTTAACAGGGCGTTGTTGATAAATATATTCGCTTTGAGCCTGGTGTTATTATGTTGTGATCTGAAGTATGAAGTGTCGGATGATTTTGTGATGTCTACGATTGTGTCGGGCGCATATGGAAAAGGCAGGAATCCACATTTGATTTTTTCAAATATATTTTTAGGTTATATATTGCTGCCATTTTATAAGATTTTTCCTCGGATCAGTTGGTACTTCGTAATGCATATAGCGGTCGTTTTTATATCTTCAACGACAGTTGCTTTTTTTTTGATAGAGAGATTAGAAAGAATGAAAGCGATTATGCTTTTGGTCTTTCTAATTTTATTTTTTTCCAATGATATGTATATTCTGGTTCAATTCACGAAGACGGCAATGTTCGCGGTTATGGCGGGATCATTGCTTTTTTTAGACGCATTATTTTATGGAAAAAGCAAAAGGAGGATGATAACAGGAGGCGCGCTGTGTGTTGTAGGAACATGGATCAGATATTCTGTCATATATATGGCGGGAGGATTCCTGATCTTGATTTTGATCTATGAGGGATTCCGGATTATTCGCGGGACAACCGATAAGGGAATATTGCGGAAGAAATTCAGCAAGATTGTAATCAGCGGATTTGTGCTGATAGGCTTTGCGTATGGATCAAATGAAATTAATTCTTATATTTATAGAAATAACGACGATTATGCGTTTTTTAATAACTATAGAGCGGCAAGGTCGAGAATTGTTGACTATGTTGATTATGGATATGACGAATTTTTTGGTGAAGTAAGCGAATTGCTGGACAAAAGAGCGGATGGATTATCAGATGATGAGCTTTATGGGAATGAGTGGGCTGTACGGATTGATTCTCTGGAGGAAGCAATGAAAAGGCTTGATAGTTTGGGGCTTTTTGGAATCGGAAAAGAACGAGAGCGTGTAGTTATTAATGTAGAACAGGCGCCGCCGGACGAAGACGGCTCGGAATATAACAGGGCATTACGATTAAATCCGTCTTCAGACTTGTTGTCTGAATATTTGGAAACATGTGAGTAAGCGGGGAAATAAATTCAGGGAACACTTTTCCGAAAATGGAGTAAAAACGAAAGATTTGGATTGGCAGTAAGATGGGATAACAGGAGGATAGAATGGATATACAAAAAACATATCGTTTGTGGAGGGAGGATCCGCATTTTGACCAGGATACCAAGCGGGAACTTGCGGAAATTGCAGGAGATGAAAAAGAAATAGAAGATCGTTTTTTTCGGGAACTTGCGTTTGGGACCGGAGGGCTGCGCGGCGTTATCGGGGCGGGGACGAACCGGATGAATATTTATACGGTGCAAAAGGCTACGCAGGGGCTTGCGAATTACATGAAGAAGAAAGGGACGCAGCAAAAGGGCGTCGCTATTGCGTATGATTCGAGACGCAAATCCGCTTTGTTTGCAGAAGAAGCGGCTCTTTGCCTTGCGGCAAACGGTATCCGGGCGTATGTATTTTGCGGGCTTCGCCCAACGCCCGAACTTTCCTTTGCCGTGCGTAAGCTAAACTGTGCGGCCGGAATTGTCATTACCGCAAGCCATAATCCGGCGGAATATAACGGATACAAGGTGTATCAGGAGGATGGCGCGCAGATTACGCCGCCAAGGGATCAGGAAATTATAACAGAGGTAAATGCCGTTACCGATTTCGGACAGGTAAAAACAATGACAAGAGAGCAGGCAGTTGCAGAAGGGCTTTATACTGTGATTTCGGAGGAACTTGACAGCGCTCACCGTGAGTCCATAAAAAAACTGTGTCTTTGTCCGGAGATAATAAAAGCGGAGGCGAAGAATCTGAAAATCGTTTATACGCCTCTGCATGGGACAGGAAATCTTCCAGTCAGGCAGATTTTAAAAGAACTGGGTTTTACGCAAGTCTATGTAGTAAAAGAACAGGAACTGCCCGACGGGGATTTTCCGACGGTTTTATCTCCGAATCCGGAAGATAAAGAGGCGTTTTCCCTTGCGCTTGCGCTGGCAAAACAAGTCGGCGCGGATCTTGTGCTGGCCACCGATCCGGACGCCGACCGTTTGGGGGTATATGCAAAGGACGCTTCAAACGGTGAATACAGGCGCTTTACCGGAAATATGTCCGGCATTTTGATTTTGGAATATATATTGTCACGAAAAAAAGAAGCGGGTACGCTGCCCGAAAACGGCGCCGTTGTTACAACGATTGTTTCCGGGAAGATGGCCCGGCGGATTACGGAAGAGTACGGCGTAGCGCTTTTGGAAACGCTGACCGGGTTTAAATATATTGGGGAACAGATAAAGCTGTTTGAGCGGGATTGCAGTTATGAATTTTTGTTTGGCTTTGAAGAAAGCTACGGCTGCCTGACGGGAACGTATGCGCGCGATAAGGATGCGGTTGCGGCCGCCGCGGCGCTTTGCGAGATTGCGCCGTGGTGCGCGCATCATGGGATAACGCTGTGCGATCAGATGGATCGTTTGTTTGAAAAATACGGGTTTTACCGGGAATCGCTTTATACCGTTACGTTAAAGGGGCAGGACGGGGCGAAACAGATGGAGGCCGTCCTAAAGAAACTGCGTTCCGATACGCCCAGACAAATCGGCACGGCTAAGGTATTGCATTTTACGGACTACAGGGAAGGGATACGGTATGATTTTGTAACCGGCAAAAAAGAACCGGCAGGGCTCCCACAGTCGGACGTGCTGTATTTTAAGCTGGAAGATGAGGGCTTTTGCTGTATCCGCCCGTCCGGAACGGAACCGAAAATAAAGTTTTATACCGGGGTAAAAGCCGAAAGCGGCGAACTGGCCGAACGTAAGATGATGGAATTGCAAAAAGCGGCGCTTTGCTGCGCGGGTATCGTGTGAGGAGGGTACGCTTTATGCAGGATAAAAAAAGCGCCGTCTCATACTGCCTTACCTATCAGGATGTTTACGAAGACGCTCCGTTCCACGATCCCAACTGGACGGTGATCCGCCACAAAAAAAACCGGAAGGTGTTTGCCTGGATTTTTGAACGGGAAGGGCATACGTGGATAAACGTTAAGGTGGATCCGGAGTGGCGTGAACTGCGCCGGAAGGCTTATGCGTCGGTATTGCCCGCATATCATTTGAATAAAAAGCATTGGAGTTCTGTCATTTTGGACGGGACGGTGCCGGAAGAAGAGATAAAGCGGATGATTAAGGAAAGCTATGGACTGACAAAGCCCGGGATAAAAGGGAAAAATCAAGGGAAATCCAGATAAACGAATATCCGGGTATACGATAGGCCAGGGATACGTTTTTGAGCCAAAGGGGCTGTTGCACAAAGAAAAGTTCAATAAAACAAATCGGGCGTTTTACTGCCTGACGGCTGTATATTTTGAACTTTATGTTTTGTGCGGCGGCCCCTTTTTATATCAGGCCATATTGTTTTAGAAAAGAAATAGAATGCGAGGTACGGTTTTTACAGAAGTTCTTTCATATTGTCAATTGTAATGATAAACCGGTCTTTGTCAATTGAAGTAACAATAAGGGAATTTAACGTATCATTTAATACAATATCAGAAAACAATGTGTCGTGTTCGTTGAGCGTTTCGAACAGCAAATCTTTCATTTCATTTTTTGTCATACCGTGTTTTCCTTTCTTTATCTTATAAATTTCAGAATACTTTGTGGAAAATACCAAATACTTGAACTATATAGGCATATTTTAGTCTATATAATTTATGTTATAATATCATTTTTGCCCATACAATTCAAGTATAAATAAATTGTATAGGCGGTAAAAGATTATGGATTATTATAAGGTTGGACAACGGATTCGTAAATTCAGGAAAGCAAACAACTTATCACAGGAGCAGTTAGCAGAAAAAGCAGGTATTTCTACCACGCATATGAGCCATATTGAAACAGGGCATACAAAATTAAGTTTGGCTGTATTTTTCGAAATTGCGGAAGCTTTAAGCGTACAGACCGATCAGCTTCTTTATGATGTCCCGGAAAACAACAAAACGGTTATGAAAGGGAAGATTGCAGAAATTTTAGATTCCTGTTCCCCGCAGGAAATGTATATTTTGGCAGATATGGCAAAAGCATTGAAAGTATCTTTGGATAAACACCGCACTCCGGACGGTACATAAGATACAGAAGGCATGGCTGCCTTTCCATATTGTAAGCCAATTCTTAAGAAAAATTAAGAGATCCTTACTAAAAAACTGAAAAAAATATGTTATGATAGAAAACGGAAAAAGTTGAAGAAAACTGCGAAATACAATCGTTATATAAATGTAACACACTCTAAAGAGGAAAGGAGCATTCTATGAAATACATTACGTTTACCGTTCCTTGCTACAACTCCGCAGCATATATGGAGCGCTGCGTCCACACGCTTCTGGCGGGTGGTAAGCTTGTGGAGATTATTATTGTAGATGACGGATCCGGGGACTGTACGGGTGAAATCGCAGATAATTACGCAAAGGCCTATCCGGATATCGTCCGGGTAATCCACCAGGAAAACGGCGGGCACGGCGCGGGGGTAAACGCAGGCCTTGCCGCTGCGCGGGGGCGTTATTTTAAAGTTGTGGATTCCGACGACTGGCTGGATATGGAAGCGTTAAAAAAACTGCTGCAGTGGATGTGCTGTCAGGAAGCGTCCGGGACTGAGCCGGATCTTATCATATGCAATTACTTGTATGACCATCTTTATGAGAACAAAGTAAAATGCATGCCGTACCGCAACGTATTTACTTCCGGTAAAATCTGCGGCTGGGAAGATATCCGCCCGTTCGGGCCGTCGCAGTATTTGGTAATGCATGCGCTCTGGTACAAAACAGAAGTGCTGCGGCAGTCCGGCGTACGTCTGCCAAAACATACATTTTATGTGGACAACCTGTTTGCCAACCAGCCGCTGCCGTATGTAAAAACGCTTTGTTACCTGGATTTGGATCTATATCATTACTTTTTGGGCAGGGAGGATCAGTCGGTCAACGAAAAGGTTTTAATGAGTCGGATTGACCAGCAGATCCGTGTGACAAAAATGGTGGCGACGGCCGCTGATCTAGAGAAGCTGTCGCAGACACAGCCAAAACTGGCGCGTTACCTGACCAGGAATATTTCGATTATGATGTCGATTTCCTGTATTCATTTGCTTTTGATCGGGACGCCGAAAGCGAAACAAAAAAGGGAAGCGCTGTGGCATTACATCCGGGCGCATAACCGGAAGCTGTACCATATTTTAAAATACAAAACGCTCTGCGGGTTTACATATTTGCCGGGAGGCCGGTTGGGAGATGCCGTAACGATTGGAGGTTACCGCGCCGCAAAGCGTATTTACCAGTTTAACTGAATATAAATATACAGACAGAACCTGTTTTTAAGGAGTTTACTTTATGGAAAAAATCTATTTAGCATTGGTTGATACACCCGGATTGTTTGCATCTATGATCCGAAAGACGATCGGCATACCCTATGTGCATGTGGCAATCGGTTTGGATCCGGGGCTTAAGGAGGCGTACAGTATAGGCCGCAGAAATCCGTTTATTCCTTTGATAGCCGGATTTGAGCAGGAATATCTTCCGTCCATTTGCAGTGCGTTTCCTACTGCCAGGTATAAGGTTGTAAGCTTAGAATGTACGGGATGGCAGAAAGCGGCGATTGCGGCGCAGTTGGAGGAATGCTATGACAACCGCTTCCGGTATCACTATTGCGTGCTGGGGCTGCCGTTTTTATTAATGAACGTCCCCTTTTACCAGAAACAGCACTACACCTGTTCTTCTTTTATCGCAAGGCTTTTAGCCGAGAACGGGATAGAATTGTTTGAGAAACATTTTTCTCTGGTTACGCCGCGGGATTTCTATGAGCTGCCGCAAACAGAACTTGTTTACGAGGGGACGCTTACAAATTTTCTGGCTGCGGATCCGGACGGATACGATGTTTCACAATGGGAGAATTTATATGAATCGAAAAAATATTTGCAGCATCGGCCTCTTTTTGGCATTGATGTTCCTCACTTTTTATACAATCTTTCGAGGAAATGATATGAACTATGTCTGGCAGACTATCCGAGGGATACAGCCGGTGTATCTGGGGGTTGCCATTGTTACGGGCCTGTTTTTCGTGTCGGCGGAGGGTCTTATGATCTGGTATCTGCTGCATGCGCTTCAATGCGGCGTTTCGCCTTTTTCCTGTATCCGCTATTCGTTTATCGGCTTTTTTTACTCCGGGATTACGCCTTCTGCAACGGGCGGGCAGCCCATGCAGCTTTACTATATGAAAAAAGCGGGCGTTAAGATTTCCGACAGCACGGTAGTGCTTATGGCGGTGGCTTTGGCATATAAGCTTGTTTTGGTTTTAATCGGGCTTGGCATTTTGGCGCTGTGGTACCCGGAACTATGCGTTTATTTAAAGGGATATATTTATTTGTATTATCTGGGCCTCTTTTTGAATACGGCTCTGGTGGGTATCTTATTATTTGTGATGGTAAGCCCGAAATGTTTCCGGGGCATTGTAACCGGAGGGGAACGGCTGTTAATGAAGGCGCATATTTTAAAGCCTTCCGAAACGCGCAGGAAGAAGCTGTTTGATATGGCGGACAGTTACCATGAAGCAGTGGTGTTTTTTTTACAACATAAAAAGCATATTGCGGTGGTAGTTGCTTTTACGTTTGTACAGCGGTTTTCCGTATTTTTCCTGACCTGGCTGATTTACAAGGGGATGGGATTGTCCGGTTACTCTATGGGCGCTGTTATGTTTATCCAGGCGACGGTTTACATAGCGGTGGATATGCTGCCGCTGCCGGGAGCGCAGGGAATTACGGAACTGATGTATAAGACGGTTTTTGCCGCTATTTTCCCGGGCGCATACCTGACGGCTTCGATGTGTGTGACCAGAAGCATTAATTTTTACCTGCTTTTGCTTGTAAGCGCCGTAATTGCAGCTACGGCGTCCCTGCCGGGACGGCGGGAAGGCATGGCAAAAAAGGCCTCTTGCGATACGTAAAACGGTATCGCAGGAGGCTTTTTTTGTCGGTATTAATTGCGGAACGCCCGTATGGCTTTTCTGAGACGGTCCCAAAAGGAAGCGCTTTTGGCATCCTCTTCGTAATCCGATATAACGGGATCCGAAACTTCGGGCAGGCTGACTTCGGTGATAACGCCGTCCGCCTGCAGCTGTTCGATAAACTGTGCATATTGCTTGAGTGTTTTGGCAGTTTGTTTTAACTTCTTGCGAAGCGCGGATTTGTGGTCAATAATACGCTTGTTGGCACGCATCCATTTATCCAGCGCCGTTTTCATCATCTGGTTCTGCCAGAGAAGCTTTTCGGCTTCGGTGTATGAGGTTTTTCTGACTTCCTCTAACGTACAGGAGACATCCTGGTACTGCTGTACGAATGCCTGCACCTCCCGGATTAACGATTCCCGGATGGGAAGGTAGGCATCACGGTTCGGCGGAGGGTTATGGAAGTCAAAATCATAATTGCCCGACAGGAAATCGCTTTCGTCCACGTAATGCAGCAAATCCGCGTAGGAATCCCACCGGGAGCTGTTTTTTACGTTGCTCTTGTTTACAAGGGACAAAACCGGAGTTTTTAAGGCGATGCACGGCAGAGTCACATGAAGCCTGCGGGTGACGACGAACCGGGCATTCTGATATTGGGTCAGGATTTTTTCTACATTATCAAAGCGCTGCTTTAAGCTCTGTCCCACCGGACGGTCGTCGTAGTCGTGGCTGAACGCGCGTATTTCCAGACCGGTATCGGCAAGGCGTTTTCTGACCTCCGCTTCGAGTTTCGGATGTAAATCCACCAGACAGACATAAGTGCCGGCATCCGGCGTTTTGGGCTGTTCGGGCAGGGTCAGCGTCAGACAGCCGCTGAAATAGCCTTTAATGCCCGCCTCCTTTAAAAACGCAATCGTAGAGTGATCCCTGCAGCCGACCGGCCCGTATTTCTGCATATATTCCCTGCCGCAGCCGGTAAGCCACTCCGCATGGAGGGGAGTGCCGAGCTGCGCCACGGTGTAGGTATTGATATGCATACTGGTCAGCTTAGGGATAATGCAATCCGCGGGAGGCCAGTTCCATTTCCGCCACATCCACCATCCGTTCATCAGGACGGCTACCGGTTCATTGTGTTTGCTGGAAAACGTATCAATGTGTTCCCGGTCAATGGCATAATCGACACGGGGGAGCAGCTTCGCCGCAGCATAGGACTGGATGTCGTCACCGAGGTTCTTCGCTTGTTTATTAATCAAAATCCCTAATTTCATACGTTTTATTTATCCGTTTCTGCTAATTTCATAGCGCGCACCTTTAACGGGAGTCCGAACAGGGTAATAAATCCTTCCGCGTCATGGTGATCGTACAAATCGCCGGTCGTAAAGCTGGCGAGTGATTCGCTGTACAGAGAATACGGAGAAGTTGTGCCTGCTTTTATGATATTTCCTTTATACAGTTTGAATTTTACTTCACCGGTTACATACTGCTGGGTAGAAGCCACAAACGCGCAGACGGCTTCGCAAAGCGGCGTAAACCATTTTCCTTCATACACAATCTGGGCCAGTTTATTGCCCATATCTTTTTTGGTTTCCATTGTAGCGCGGTCTAATACGAGTTCTTCCAGCTGCTGATGCGCTTCCATCAGAATCGTTCCGCCCGGCGTCTCATAAACGCCGCGGGATTTCATCCCCACTACGCGGTTTTCCACGATATCGACAATCCCAATTCCGTGTTTGCCGCCGAGGCGGTTTAATTCGCGGATAATATCCGAAACCTTCATCTGTTTGCCGTTGACGGAAACCGGAACGCCTTTTTCAAACGTCATGGTTACGTATTCGCCTTCTTTTGGAGCCTGTTCCGGAGAAACGCCGAGTACCAGAAGGTGATCGTAATTTGGCTCTACAGCCGGATCCTCCAGTTCCAGCCCTTCATGGCTGATATGCCATAAATTGCGGTCGCGGCTGTAGCTGCTGTCAGCAGAAAACGGAAGGTCGATGCCGTGTGCCTTACAGTATGCAATCT
>OFHB01002112.1_pt1 | contig 10735 bp, 9 predicted proteins | sample 1521881 | NCBI WGS metagenome assembly OFHB01 (sample SAMEA3504090, study PRJEB24116) | mouse gut metagenome | biome: mouse gut; feature: mouse-associated habitat; material: faeces | place: Denmark | collected 2011
GGCCCCGCCGACGGCTCCCGCACCGGCCGTGATGCCCACCACGCTCGCCACGTTGCGCACAGGAAACGCCTCGGCGATGACAACGCAAATCGTATAGAGCCAGCTCAGACACATTACCGCAATGAGCGAGAATATAGCGACCACGACCGCCACCTGCATCTGCGCATCGGCGATCCAACCGTTAAGATACGGCACCAGCATGCACAACGGAGCCACGACGACCGTAGCTATCATCATGCGCTTGCGCGCCGCCAGCGAATCGCTGCCGCGGCGCACCATACGATCCGACCATACCGACGACAGTACGCCGCCGACGGCTCCGACCAGAAACGGTATGCCACCGATCCACTGTATCCTGTCGAGCGTATCCTGCATCGACAGCGCAGCATCCTGCATGCGGTATATGTCGCGAAGATAGGCCGGCAGCCAGAAGCAGCAGAAGTACCACACCGGATCGGAGATCATGCGTATGAGCAGCACGCCCCACAGCGAACGCGTGCGGAACAGCTCTCCCCAGCCGAAAGCGCGCTGCTCCGACAATCGGGCTTCGCTCCGCTGCGCCGTAGTCACGGCCAGAATCTCCTGCGGAGGGTTCTTGTAGACGAACCACCATACGGCGGCAATGACCAGTCCGACGATACCGGCCACCATGAATACCTCCTGCCACGAGGGCAGAATGCGGCACAGCCACGCTATGAGAAGCGGAGCGACGACCGTACCGAGCGAACCGCCAGCCGTACAGAGGCTGTTGGCCGTCGCGCGCTGCCGCTGCTCGAACCACAGCGTCACGGCCACGATCTGACCGGCGAATATTGTCGGCTCGGCCAGACCCAGCACGCCGCGGCATACGGTAAACTGAACGATATTCTGCGACAGTCCGCCGCCGATACATGCCAGCGACCACGCCACGATACCGGCCATCATGACCCGCTTCGAACCGAAGCGGTCGACAAGTACGCCGGAAATGGGATACATGACGGCATAGCATATCAGAAATACGTTTACGATCCACGCATATCCGTTGTCGTCGATGCCGAACTCGGACAGGATCTCGGGTTTGAGCACCGACAGCAGCTGCCGGTCGAGATAGTTGCAGATAATGGCTATGAATATCGTCGCCACGATGACCCACCGTCTGCGCCGCGGGTCGGTTATGAGTTTCATCATCAGTTATAGGTATTTACTGTATTCTCCGTAAAATCTCCTGCCGCGCGGTAACGTGCATAACGCTGCATCAAGATACCGTGCATCGACATCTGCGGCTCGTAGCTGCGCTCGACGGGCGGGCAGAGAGCGTGCTGCGCCTTCTGCACCGAGTCGTAGAACCCGCCGACGACAGAAGCCAATATCACGGCGCCCAGCGCACACGACTCCCGACACCCCGCAACGTCGACACGTCGGCCGAGCACGTCGGAGAGCATCTGCATCGCAAGCGGAGATTTGCGCGATATGCCGCCTATGGCGACGAACTCGTCGGCCTCGATACCATTGGCCGAAAGGTGGTCGACGATAGCTTTCGTCGCGAATGCCGTCGCCTCTACCAGTGCAAGATATATGTCGGCAGCACCGCTGCCGAGTCTGAGTCCCATGATGCCGCACCACATATTATCTTTGGGCGACGGCGTTCGGCGGCCGTTGATCCAGTCCGTCGCAAAGGGCGAGTCGATGTCGAGGCGTATCTTCGACGCCTCGTCGCCCAGACGCGCGAGCATCCTCTCGCGGCACTCTTCGGCCAGCTGGATTTTGGCCGTATCATCGAGCGCTTCGCTGCGGCACACGATCTCATCCACGGCGAACATCAACACCCGCCTTAGCCACGCATAGAGATCGCCGAAAGCCGACATGCCCGTCTCGAATCCCGTCATCGACGGTATGATCGAGCCGTCGACCTGTCCGAATACGCCCTCTATGACCCTGTTACCGAGCCTCTGCGGATCGACCACGGCCATGTGGCAGGCCGATGTTCCGAGATTCAGCGCCATGCGCCTCTCGCGTATGCCCGCACCTATCGCTCCGGCGTGCGCATCGATTATGCCTACGGCGACCCTGACATCCGCCGGCAGGCCGTAACGGCTGGCCATATCTTTCGATACGGTTCCGAAGATATTGTCCGAGGTGTAGTTGTCGCGCGGCAGACGCTCTGACATGCGCGCCGCGGCGGGCGATAGCGGTTCGAAAAACTCCGCCGGCGGATAGCCGCCCCAACGTTCGCTCCACATGGACTTGCTTCCGGCGGCACAGTGACTCAGGCGCATTGACGATATGCTGTCGGCACCGGTCAGCAGAGCAGGTATGTAGTCGCACTGCTCGATCGCGATACATGCCTCGCGCGCCAGCCGCGGATTGCCGTTCAATATATGTATGACCTTAGACCAATAACCCTCCGACGAGTAGTGTCCGCCCGAGAACATCGAATAGCATGTCTCCGACTCGCGGCATGCGGCATCGATCCGCGCCGCCTCGCACTCGGCCGTATGGTCTTTCCACAGAACGAACATAGCGTCGGGATCGTCGGCGAACTCCTCCCGAAGTGCCAGCGGACGCATCCTCTCGTCGACAAGACACGGTGTGCTCGATGTCGTGTCGACGGCAATGGCCGCCACGGCGGCGAATGCTTCGGGGCACTGCCCGCGCAACGAGCGCAACAGCTCGTCGAGAGCCTCGGCATAGTCCGAGGGATGCTGCCTGAACTGCGACTTCGAAGCGTCGCAATACTCGCCGCGGCCCCACCTGCGATAAGGCACGACGGCAGAAGCGAGCTCGCACCCGTCGACGGCATCGACCAGTAGTCCGCGCGCCGAATCGGTACCGTAATCGAGTCCTATGACATATCTTTTCATAGCTTATATTTTCGTTACACGATCATTTACGATCTTAAAATTTTCCTTTAAGCACGATTTACAACTCCCAAAATTAATAAATTTATTCGAAACGCAACGGATAACGAATCCAAAAACTTTTTCCGGTATAGGTTTTCATCCTCGACGAAGCCCCCGCGCGGAGCACGAATACGCCCCTATCCGCCGGTCTGGGCGCCGCCGCCGAGTCCGCTCCGGCTATGCCGAGGCGAAGAAAAGGTGCGCGAAAGCGAATATTTTTTTAATTTTGCAACAAAACAACAGAACCCGATTATTATGGAAGACACGCAGAAAGAGTTTCTCGCCGACTACGAACGGCGCTTGCGCGAAATGCTCGTCGGCAATCTCTCGTCGACCGGCAAGCTGGACGGACAGCTGCTCACTGTCGAGGAGCTCAACGAGAAGTGGCACGCCGCGGCACCGAGCTACATGGCCGATGCCGTGCCGCAGATAGCCCGCTACCCCCTGGCAGCCGTGGCATGGGCGATGTATGTCGGCATGGGTGCCGCCGTACTGTGGGATAAGGATTGGAACCGGTACTCGCAGACCGAAGATTGGTATGCGATGTTATCTTCGCCGCGCGGATTCGACGCGCTGGACGAGTATGTAACGGAGGTATTGCTCGCGATGCCGCTCGACTCGGACCGTGCGCGAACGGTCGAAGAGTGCGTGCGTTCGACGGCGGAAAGCGCATTGGCCATGATTCGCAAGGAGCGCATCGAGGCGCAGAGCGCAATGGCATTCCACATATTCGCCCGCACGGTCAAGGTCATGTTCGAAGTCGGTGTAGCCGTGGAGCTGCACCGCATAGGATACAAATACGTCAAGGTAAAAACCGAAATCGACCCGTCGCAGCTGAGCTGACGACATATCGTTAAGATACATGGCGACGCGCCGAGTGATACGATTCAATAATTATCCCCGCTCCGATCGAGAGCGGGGATAATAAATCTTCCTGTAACAAAAATATTAACTGCCGATACAGGTTATTCGAGAAACCCTTCAAGTGAGAAATTGCGTTCCCAGTCCGATTTGTTATCAATAGATTCGAATACTTCCGGAAATTTAATACCGGCTTTTTCATATAACATCTTGCATTTCGTCTTAGTTTGTTCAAACAATTCTGAGGTTTTCTCCGATTCGACTTTATAAACCGACAGCATACGATTATATGTCTCATCGAAGAGCAACCGTTCAATGTCGGGGTTGTGTTTGTGTATCTCTTTGACGATATTGATATCGGCAACAGATGAATATATACGTTTCACATTATTGGTCATTCCCCAAATTTTGAAAAACAAAATTACTTGCAAAATACCGCAAATCAACAATACTGCCAGCATAATGGACTCAGGCACATCCATGTGCCCTACAACGATTTCAATAATTCCCACGAGATAATTGTATTAATAGTTAGACAAAATACATTCTACTTAGAACATATATGTAGCCGAATAATTCGACTTTGAATATCACTATTTCATATCCGAACAATCATTGTCCATGACTTCGTTCTTATACTGCAATTTCGTTCTGAATCCTTCACTGATCGAATCTCCGTCATCGATATATTTGCTCAACAACCAATGGTATACATTTTGACCGTTCGTAGTTACCACATAGGCCTGTTCGAGTTCCCAACCGAACCTTCCCATATGGTTCATAGCATCGACCATTGAATTGAAAACAAGACTTTTACCATTTTCATCCACGAGTACACTACGCCCCCAAGTCGTCTTGCCTTGTCCGAAATCAGCTTGAACAATACATTTGGTGCTCATCAATTTCTGTGTTCCGAGAAGTTCGCAATAAACCTTATGCGGTTGTGCGCTAATAGCAAAAACTGACAGCGATACGGCCGCGATCGAAATAACTAATTTCTTCATAATTAAATGGGTTGACTTATTCATGTCGCGAATATAGAGAAATTCCCCCCCCTCCAAATTTTCTTAGAATTATTTTACTGCCAGCCGCAAAAAAGCAATCTTTTCTAAAATTTAAGGCACATCGCAAGGTCGCGGGCGGGATCGCCCGTACCGAAATCGTAGTCGCCCGAAAAGGTCATCGGCATGGCCGTGTCGCCGAAACCGGCAGCGGCATAGAATCCCTTCAATGACTCCTCGGCAGGGATCAAAGCCACCGAATCGAAGCCTGCGCGACGGGCACGCGCGATACATTCGTCGACCACCGACCGCGCCAGACCGCGGCCCCGGAATGCCGGATCCGTCGCAACGGCATATATGTAGGCCGTACGTCCGGCCTGGGTCGTCAGAGGCACGATATGCGCCATGGCCGTTACCCTATCGCCGTGATAGCGGACGACACTACGTTCGGGCGAATAATACCTGACAAGAAAGGAATCGACATCGCGTCGGCTGTCGCCGAAGACACTCTCCCACAGATGCCTTATGCCGATCTGCTCGCCGTCGAGCCTGACGGCCGTATATTTGTCGACGATATCCAACGGTTGCCACGACGACTTGGAGCGGCGCAGGCCGGCGATGCCCATGTCCTCCTCGCGGTCGACGATATCGCACTTAGGATCGAGCGACTTGGCCAGTTCGTTACATACGACGGCATACACGCCCTCGAACGAGGTATCGGCCTTCTCGGCATGCACGCAGAACATATGTCCGTCGCGACCAAAGTAGGAGCCGAACGAGAATGCGGCAAGCCTGCCTTCGACGCGCAAGGCGACTCCGTGCAGACCCAATTCGTCGTATGCAGCGAACGCCCGCTCCAATACCTGCCTCTCGGCCCATGCGCTGCGCGGTGTATGGTGATCCTCGCGCCAGCGCTCGGCCAGCGACAGACACTCGACGGCATCGGCGGCGCGCAGAGGCTCGACCGAATAATCGAACATCGAGACGAATCTGTTGATATGGTTGCGCTTGGGCTGGTAACGGCGCCCGTGAAGCGTCGCGAGCGACTCGCGCGAATAGATATAGTCGGAGAGCGACCGCATGCTGTCGACGGCATAGAAATCTCCCGCCTCGGCAGCGATGTATGCGGCCGTCTCGGAGGATAGGTTGTACAGCCGCAACGGCTCGCCTCGCTTCGAGGCGTCATCGGAAAGCATGCCGTCCAATGCGCTCAGATCAGCAGGCACGGCGCCCGGGATGAAATATCCGCTTCGTGCGACAGAGGCATCGGATATGTCGGGCACGAGGCAGCGTATTACCGGACAGCCCTCGGCCAACGCCCACTGGTATCCGTAGTGCGGGCTCCACATATAAAGATTGGCGAAGACCGCATCGCAGTCTTTCGCATCATTGCGGCTCAGAGGCGCTGTCAATATCTCCTTCGCCGACAGGGTTAACGGATGAAACTCTAACATCGGGCAAATAATTCATAGCACCGACATGCTCGAAATATTGCTGTATAGAGGCCTTGGCCTGCTCGACAGCCCACGCAACATCGGACTCCCCACCCCTTGGCATAAGGTTATCGGCACGCTGTGTATCGTCGAAGCGGTAGACGCCCGTTACATTCCGAGTATCGAAATCTACAATATAATCGTCTGTCAAAATCGTGTAGTCGAACGATGTCCGCAGCAGCACGAACGGACGTCGGCCGGGTTCGTTGTGAATGTCGCGCCCGAATCCGAAATACGGCTCCCTGTTACCCAGAAGTCCGAGCACGGTCGGGGCGAAATCGATCTGCGACACCACACTTTCGCAACGCCGTTGCAGGCTGCCGTCGGGAACGTACATAAAGCCGGCTATATGGTGCGTACCGGGTATCTGACGCGTCCGCTCGGCAAACTTCTCGCTCGAAACATGATCGGCGACGAAAACAAATATCGTGCGATCGAACCAATCCTCGCCCGAAAAACGCTCGAAGAAGCGGCGAATCGACATATCGGTATACTCAACCGGCTTATGGTTGCGCGTGCAGCCCTCGGGCAGAACGTCGCGATAGCGCTTCGGTACGACGAACGGGTGGTGCGAAGTCAGCGTGAAAACCGTCGAAAAGAAGGGCTCGCGCATCCGGGAGCACTGCTCGCCCATGAATTGCAGGAACGGCTCGTCCCATATACCCCACGATCCGTCGAACTCGCCGTCACCGTGTACGGCTTCGAAATCCTCCATGCTGTACAGGCGGTCGATGCCCGACTGACGGGCATAGGCGCCGAAGCCCATAGAGCCGCGCTCCGATCCGCAGAAGAATGCCGTATCGTAGCCCTTGTCGGCCAAAAGGCGCGGCATGGGACGACACTCGCCGAGCGCATAAGGCGTGAGGATGAAAGGCTTGCCGTAAGAGGGTATCGAGCACCATATCGACGATGGTGCGGCCACCGACACCAAGCCGTTGGCATAACACCGCGTAAAGGTCAGCGAGCGCTGCATCAACTCGTCGAGAAAAGGCGTATGACCCGCTTCATCACCCGGATAGAGGTCGGGCGAAAGATATTTCGAGTGTTCGGCCGAGAAACTCTCCAAAATGAACAACACGACGTTATATCCCTCGTAGCGGCCGAACATCTCCGAGGTATAGTCCTCGGGATAATGCGACGGTGAGAACAACGCCTCGGCACGTTCATCGTCGTCGAAATAACGGCAATATTCCAGATGAGCATCCACCGAACGTATCACGCAGAACGGATTGCTCATGATGAGATATGCCTTAGCTGAGGAGGATGTATACAGCATTGCATTGGAGAGGGTTATGGGGCGTGTCATGCCGTTCATGCCGCCTCGCATGCCGCCTATGCTCAGCCATGCGGCCAGTAGCATGACCACCGTCAGAAGCGTGTAGCGCACAACGCCGCGCGTAAGGTCGATCGACTCGCGGCGGCGGCGATAGCCCCACGCCAGGGCCGCGATCATCGCGAGCGAAAGCAGTACCATATACCAGTTTTCGACGGCGAATTTGAGAACGAGCGAAAAGGTGTTGCCGTTTTCGGCGAAAAAGATCTCATCGGAAGTGCAGCGTTTGAGCGCATAGTGGAAATATACGGCATCGGCCATATTGGCTGCGATGATGAATGCGCCGTTGAACATCACGTAGACCAGAAACATCGCACTCTGGTAGCGCCCGCCGCCCCAGATCCTCATCGGCAGAGGCAGGATCGAGAGCAGGATGAACAGCGAGTTGGTATATACTATCGACGAGGTGTCGATCAAAAGCGCCCCCTTGAACAGCTCCCACACCTCATCGAGTGCTATGGCGCCTATCAAGTCGCGGTTGTACAGCCAGAAAATCAACCGGCAAACGGCCATTGCCAGATAGACAAGTGCTATGCGCCAGAGCAGCAGCATCGGGCGCGTGCGTGCGATTCTCCACATCAAATCGCCGGTAACGGTAGTGTCGATACTCTTCATTTCGGGTTGGTTCGTACCGCCCTATCGCGCCGGCAACGACGCGGCTTTCAGGCGGAAAAAGTTAGTATTTGGCGACGGGTCGAGCAGCGATACTCCTGCCGGTTGCCCCACGCCGCCGGACGATCCTCGATGCGCATATCCTGCCCCGTATCGTTCTCCACATAGGGCGCTATCGCAGCCTGCCAGCGGCGTATGCGCTCTATGCTCGACTCGTAGTAGAGCAGACCGGCCGCAGGATCGCACAATTCGTACAACGCATCGACATATATCTTGCGGTAGTCGTCGAAAGCGAGCAGCTTGCCTATCAGCGGCGCGACCGACGTATCGCCCCACTCCAACGGCGGGGGTGCCGCGCCGAATCGTCCTGCACGCCGCACGACGACGACGTGCCGAGAGTGTTGTCGTAATCGTAAGGGATGAAGAAAAATTCGTAACGGTCGGGATCGTCGGAGTTGAAATATATGTAGAAGTTGTTGGTATTGTTCCAATAGTCGTCCCACATGCCCACAGCGACATTGACGGCATAGGTGCGCAGCAGCAGTTCGACGTCGCACACCTGCGCGATCCAGTCGTGGAAATCGCGTCCGCTGCGTGAGGTAAGCTGCCGCATGAAACTAAGCAGCTGCGCCTTAGCCGCCGCGAAGTTCTCGGTATTGGTTTTCAATTCATAGGTGTAGTCCTGGCCCGAGCCGTCGTCGAAGCCTATGCGGGCATCGGCGTCACGGTCGAAGTTGAGCGAAGCGCCGTAGCGGCACTTCCACAGATTGTGACGGTGGGAGCCGAAACGCTCCTTGCGCATCTTGACGAAACGGTCGTCGACCGCCTCCAACATCGCGTATACTCCGTAATAGGTTTCGGCGGCGTCGCCCTCGACACGCAGCCATAGGCGGCAGTAGCTGCTCATGGCGGCCGTCCACACCCCGTAGCGGCGGAACAGATCGTAGCAATATATCTCGCGGCAATACGAGCTGTCGTCCTTGAACCACTTCAAATGCAGCTTGCGCACGCCGCGCACCGTATGCACTTCGTCCTTGACGAATTTGTGAAGATTGAGCATGAAATGGCAGTGGTTCCACTCGGTGTGCTCGCCGCGATGCGAACCGCCGCCCTGCTCGGGACGACGTCGCGACGTGTTGCCTTTGAGGCGAAGTCCGGCATCGGCTATTTCATAGCGCTCGCCCTTGGTCGTGAACTCCGCACGGCAACGTATATACATGTCGGTCTTGTTGTTGCTGTCGTACTCGGCCAGCAGGGCGTTCCACTCGTCGAGAGGCACCGTCACGCGTATCTCCGGCAGTGCCTCCATATCGAAGACGAAGTCCCGCTCGTCGCCCCACTCCTCGCCGGGCAGAGGCTCGACCGGCTCTCCGGGCAGCTCGGGATCATCCGGCTCGTCGGGCGGCGTTACCGGCTTTTCAGGCGGCTCGGGAAAGACTAACGTCCGATCCTCGCCGCAACCGACCGTCAGTATCGTCGCCGACAATATCGCGAAGATATATCCGAATAGACGCATAAACGCTGAATTTCTTTTCGACTTTTTCTTTGCCTCGGCAACTCGCATGCGGGCGGCACCCGGCTCGAAGGAAACGTGCAAATACTTAATATTCGCGGCAAATATAGCCCTTTTTATCGAATCCGCAAACCGCCCTTATTCATGGTGGTAGGGTTCGTTGTTGATGATCGTGCAGGCGCGATATAGCTGCTCGGCGAAAATCGCCCTCACGATCTGATGCGAGAAGGTCATCTTCGACAGCGACATGCAGGCATCGGCACGTGCATAGACATCGTCCGAGAAGCCGTATGCACCGCCTATGACCAGCAGTAGACGCTTCAAACCGCTGTTCATGCGCTTCTGCAACCACGACGCGAACTCCGTCGACCGCATCTGAGAGCCTCGCTCGTCGAGCAGCACGACATAGTCGCCGTCGGATATCTGTCGGAGTATAGCCTCGCCCTCGATCCGCTTCTGCTGCTGCGCCGTGGTAGAGCGCGTAGTACGCACGTCGGGCAGCGTCGTTATGGCAAAGCGCAGATAATGGCTGATCCGCTTCGAATACATCGCAACCAGCGCACCGACCTCCGCCGAGTCGGTCTTGCCTATGACCAACAGCTCGACCGTCATAGCTCGATGTCGCTGTTCCACTCGCCGTCGGCGTCGCCGTAAATCACCGGACGAGGGTCGCCCGTCGATTTAAGCCACTCGTAGGCCTTGTACATATTGTATCCGTTGCCCGAGTCGTCGCCGCCCAGAGCGAAAGCTATCACGCACGTATGGTTTCGCGCACGGCCGTACATGGCCTTGACACGCGACAGATACTCGTCCGCGAGTTCGGGATCGTTCGACGGCGTACCGCCCACGCTGCGGTCGAGATGTCTGTCGGGCGCGTTGATCGAGGCGCGGTCTATTACGTACATGCCCGTCGCGTCGCACAAGTCGTAGAACCATGCCGGCTGCGGATAGTCGGGGCAGACGGTGTTGCTGCCCTTGGATTTGAGGGTTTTCAGCTCCGCGAGGGTGGTTTTACGGTCTGCGGCGGCGTTGTAGCGGGCTTT
>OFHB01002113.1_pt1 | contig 10726 bp, 8 predicted proteins | sample 1521881 | NCBI WGS metagenome assembly OFHB01 (sample SAMEA3504090, study PRJEB24116) | mouse gut metagenome | biome: mouse gut; feature: mouse-associated habitat; material: faeces | place: Denmark | collected 2011
CGTTGCCCTCGCCGAGGAAGTCCGAGTCGAGTTTGCGGCCGAAGCCGAAGCTCTCGACATAGCGTTTCCACACGTCGTACCCCTCCTTCACGTCGCCGTACTTCGGGTTGTCCAGAATATCGCGGAACACGTAGCAGAAGTAGGCGTTGCACGAGGTCGATACGGCATAGCGCAGGTCGAGGGGCGAGGGGTGGGAGTGGCACTTCATGCTCAGGCGCCCCAGGCGATAGCCCTCGCGGCAGGGATGCAGGTCACCCGGACGCAGCACCCCCTCCTGCATGCCTATAAGCCCCTGTACCAGCTTGAATGTCGATCCCGGCGGATACTTCGACTTGACGGCACGGTTGAACAGCGGCTGCCGCACGTTCTCCTGCAAGGTCATGTAGTGGTTGCCGCGCTGGCGGCCGACCAGCTCGTCGGGATCGTATGTAGGCGACGAAGCCATGACGAGTATCTCGCCCGACGACGGCTCGATAGCTACCACAGCCCCGATCTTGCCCTCCATAAGCTCCTCGGCGAAGGCTTGCAGGCGGGCATCGATCGTCGATATGAGCCTGCGCCCGTTGACCGGAAGCGTGTCGAACGCACCGTCCATGTAGGAGCCTTTGACGGCGCCGTGGGTGTCGGTCGTCTCGACCTTGACGCCCTTGCGGCCGCGAAGTTCGACCTCGTATGCCGACTCTACGCCGCCGATGCCTATGTAGTCGCCGGCCGAATAGTAGGGCCAGCGCTTGATGTCGCGCTCGCTGACCTCGCCGACATAGCCCAGCAGGTTTCCGCCGATCTTGCGGGGGTATTGCCGCGCCGTGCGGAATACCGTATAGAACCCCTTGAAGTAGCATTCGTCGAATGCCAGCTTGGCCTGCTGCGGCACATAGTTGGTCACGAGAAAGGGCGCCCGCGGATAGCGTCGCGCCTTGTCGATCTGCGAGCGCAGACGCTCGGGCGTGATGTCGAGTATAGCCGCCATGCGCATCGTGTCGAAACCCTCGTGGGGTATCTCGCCCGCGATGACCATGACGTCGTAGCACTCGCGGCTCTGCACCAGATACTCGCCGCGTCGGTCGAGCACCTCGCCGCGCGAGGGGTACTCCACCACGCGCCGGATGATGTTCGACGTAGCCAGATCCTTGTATTTGGTGTCGATCAGCTGGATGTAGCACAGACGCAGCGCCAGCGCGACGAATACCGCCGCGACTATCCAGCGCAGCGTCGCATAGCGTTGAAGCGAAGCCCTTTCGAATTTCATTGCCCCGAAGATTCGTTGGACATGAACCATGCCGCCCCCGGCCAGACGAGTGCCAGGGCTAGTGCGCTGCCGGCGAATATGCGACCCGCAGTCTGCCAGAAGAACGTAAACGACATGGTTTCCAGAAAGAAGAACATCGCGTGGTGAAGCACGATGCCTGCGGCCAGATATATGAACAGCTGCTTGCGGCTGAGGCTTACCAGTACTTCGGTCTGATCCGACGGCTCGACGCTGCGGTTGGCTGTCAGACGCACTATGGCGCCGCGCACCATGGCCAGCGGCAGCAGCGAGGCGGTATACAGCCCCTGACATCCGGTGGCCATGTCGAGCGTCCAGCCTGCGGCGGCGGCCGTGACCAGCACCCACACCGTGCGCCACTCGACGGGCAGCAGAAGTACGGCGGCCGAGAAGATCATCGGACGCAGCCAGATGCTGAGCGACAGGTTGTTCAGGATGAACAGCTGCGCCGAGAGGGCTATGAGGAACAACCAAATATATGACCTGTATCTGTACATCTCCGGTATCAGAATCGTTTGTCGGCGTCGTCGATCAAAGCCTCGATCTCGCCGTAGTGCGTGTTCTCTATGATTATTACGTTGTAAAGGCTCGACATGTCGGCCGCTACGGATACTGTGGCCGTATATGCCGTCTGTGCCGAGTTGAGCGCATACTCCTCGACATAGCCTACCAATATTCCCTCAGGGAAGCGCTCCGAGTAGACCATGACCGGCACGCCGCGGTCGATGTCGGCATACTTCGACAGCTCGCCCAGCGTGATGCGGTAGGGCGACAGTCCGTCCCACGATATCGAGCCGTAGTGGTTGCCGCTGGCCAGACGTCCTCCCGTGCGGAATGTGGTGTTCAGCAGCGGCAGCACGACCGAATACCGCTCCGAGCAGGAGACGATGTAGCCGACGAGTTTCATGTCGGGCGTCACGACGGCCATGTCTTCGCGTATGCCGTCGGCGATGCCGCGGTTCAGCACGACGAAGTTGCGCGGCCTGTCGGTCGACGAGGCTACCACGCGTGCCGTATGGAACTGGTATTGCGACCACTCGGGGACGAGCGTATCGGGCAGCAGCAGATCGTCGATCGAGAGCATCGCCGCCCCCTGCTCCGATTCGCGCATGGCGGCCAGACGCGCCTCGGTCATGGCCAGACGCCGCGTAAGCAGCCGGTTCTCCTCCGACAGCGAGAAGTAGTGCTTGACGCCGCTGACGGCTCCGTCGACCGCCCCCGTGACGGCACTCGTGCGCGAGAGTATCTTTGCCTGAGTATAGGCCGTCGACGAGGCGTAACGATTCAGTGCCACCGCCTCCAACAACAGAAACAGCAGCACTACATACGTGCGTTTTATGAACTCGAAGAGTCTGTACATCGGCCTTTGTCGAATGTAATGGCGTCCGGGGTCGGTACCCGGCGAGCGATTGCCGCAGTGCGGATCGGTCGTTCGGCCGAAGCCCGACGGCGGTCGCGGCGCATCTGCCGCGATGTTATTTCATCAGGAACGAGAAGCTGCCTATGTTCTTCAAAGCGATACCCGTACCGCGGGCAATGGCGCGCAGCGGATCTTCGGCTACATGAACGGGCAGACCCGATTTCTCGCTCAGACGCCGGTCGAGACCCTTTATCAGGGCACCGCCGCCGGCCAGATAGATGCCGTTCTTGACAACGTCGGCGTAAAGCTCGGGCGGCATATCCTCCAACACCTTCATCAGGGCGTTGTCGAGCTTGACGAGCGATTTGTCGAGTGCGTATGCTATCTCGCTGTAATTTAGTGTTATTTTCTGCGGCAGAGAGGTCAGCATGTTGGGACCCGTGATCTCGAAGTCCTCCGGCTCGTCGTCCAGCTCCGGGACGGCCGCGCCGATCGCGCACTTGATCTTCTCGGCCGTGCGTTCGCCGATGCGGATATTGTGTTGCTGACGTATGTAGTTCTGGATGTCGGATGTGAAGACGTCGCCGGCGACGTTGATCGACTCCGAACATACGATGCCGCCCAGCGATATGCAGGCTATCTCCGACGTGCCGCCGCCGATGTCGATTATGAGGTTGCCCTCGGGCGCCTCGACGTCGAGACCGGCACCCAGTGCCGCCGCCATGGGCTCGAATATGAGGTAGACCTCGCGGCCGCCCGCATGCTGTGCCGAGTCGCGCACGGCGCGTATCTCGACGTTGGTCGAGCCCGACGGGATGCAGATCATCATGCGCAGCGACGGCGCGAAGAGTCCGCTGGACGCATGCACCTTCTTTATCAGACCGCGGAGCATCAGCTCGGTGGCGTTGAAGTCGGCGATCACACCGTCTTTAAGAGGTCGTATAGTCTGGATGTTGGGGTTGGTCTTCTCGTGCATCTGGCGCGCCTTGTGGCCTATGGCGACCACTTTGCCCGTATGCTTTTCGAGCGCGACGATCGAAGGCTCGTCGACCATAACCTTGCCGTTGTGCATTATCAGCGTATTGGCCGTACCCAAATCGATGGCCAACTCCTGTGTCAAAGAAAAAAAGCCCATAGCGAATTATCGTTATTTGATTGTCGTCATGACCCAAACGCCGCCCGACAGCATAGCATGATCCGCCGTGGTGCGCCTGCGGCCGTGCCGAAAACGTCTCTATAATAAGTATACCGGACAAAGGTACGAAAAAGATATGGACATATTGCAATAGTTTGGCAAAATTTATCTACTTTTGCCCAATAAAATTCTTGCCTATGGGATACGACCGCATCGACTCGGAAAATTGTGCTGTAATAGGTTACGGAAGCTGGGCTACGGCTATCGTGAAGACGCTGACCGTAAACGGCCGCCGTGTCGAATGGTATGTCCGCAACGACCGCGTGCTCGACTCGCTCCGTGCCACGGGACACAATCCGAAGTATCTGCCGTATGTCGGGATCGACCGCTCGCTGATCGCTCCGTCGAACGATCTGAACGCCGTGGTGGCCGCATCTTCGGCCGTGGTGCTGGCCACGCCGTCGGCCTTCTTGAAGGATTTTCTCGCGCCGCTCTCAGTGCCGCTCGCCGGCAAGAGGGTGGTGTCGGCCGTCAAGGGCATCATACCGGGCGACTATAAGACCGTGGTGGAGTATATGTGCGATCAGTACTCGCTGCCTCTATCGGATATGGCCGTCGTAACCGGACCGTCGCATGCCGAGGAGGTGGGCATAGGGCGTCTGTCGTATCTGACCGTCGCTTCGACCGATTCGGAGGGGGCGCGCGCCGTGGGCGGTATGCTGGCCAACGACTACGTGCGGTGCAACTATTCGTGCGACGTGCTGGGCGTCGAGTATGCGGCCATTCTGAAAAACGTCTACGCCATAGCCGTGGGCATGGCCGTGGGGCTGGGTTACGGAGATAACTTCCTCGCCGTCCTTATAGCCAACTGCGCACGCGAAATGGCGCACTATTTGGAGCGCAAACTACCCGCGTCGCAGCGCGATACGGCGACGTCGGCCTATCTTGGCGACCTGCTCGTGACCTGCTACTCTCCGTTGAGCCGCAACCGCCGTCTGGGCAATCTCATCGGCCGCGGATGCTCGGTCAAGAGCGCTCTTAACGAGATGACGATGATCGCCGAGGGGTACTACGCCGCCGACTGCATACGCCGTGTGGGTGCAGTCGAGGCTATGGCCATGCCCATAGCCGACATGGTGTACGACGTACTCTATTCCGCAGCCCCGGCTCGCGAGAGCATGGCGCGGCTGACGGCGGAGCTGATTTGATACACACAAACTATAAACAATCATACTATGGAACTTATAAGATTCGACGCCGATCATTCGGGCGTCACCGTAACAGACGCGATGCTCGAACGTGCGGCACGCGCCAACGAGCTGCTGCATACGGGCAAGGGCGCCGGCAACGATTTCCTTGGCTGGGTTTCGCTGCCCTCGTCGATCGGCGAGAAAGAGCTCTCGGATATCGAGTCCGTGGCCGCCAAGCTGCGCGGCAAGGCCGATACGGTAATCTGCATAGGCATCGGCGGCTCGTATCTGGGAGCCAAGGCCGTGCTGGAAGCCATGACCGACTCGTTCGAGTCGCTCAAACGCCACCATGACAACCCGACGATTCTCTTCGCCGGCCAGAACATATCGGAGGACTATACCCACGAGCTGCTTGCCGCTACGGCCGAGCGCTCGATAGCCGTCATCGTGATCTCGAAGTCGGGCACTACGACCGAGCCTGCGATCGCATTCCGCCTTTTGAAGGCCGAGTTGGAGCGCCGCTACGGCAAAGAGGAGGCCGCCGAGCGCATCGTGGCCATAACCGACTCGTCGCGCGGCGCGTTGAAGACGCTGGCCGACAACGAGGGCTACCCGACGTTCGTCATTCCTGACAACGTGGGCGGCCGTTACTCGGTGCTTACCCCCGTAGGACTGCTGCCGCTGGCCGTGGCGGGTATCGACATCCGCGCTCTGGTGGAGGGTGCGCGCGACATGGAGCGTATGTGCGGAGCCGACCGCCCCATAGCCGAGAACCCCGCCGCCCGTTATGCCGTCGTGCGCAACGAGATCTACAACAGCGGCAAGAAGATCGAGATTCTGGGCTCTTACGAGCCTAAACTGCTCTACATCGCCGAGTGGTGGAAGCAGCTCTACGGCGAGAGCGAGGGCAAGGAGGGCAAGGGTATATTCCCCGCCAGCGTGACCCTCACGGCCGATCTGCACTCTATGGGACAGTACATACAGGAGGGCGAGCGCACTCTGTTCGAGACGATCGTCTCGGTGGCGGAGTCGAAACATACCGTTCGCGTCGAGGCCGACGAGGATAACCTCGACGGACTTAATTTCCTGGCCGGCAAGCGCATATCTGAGATCAACCGCATGGCCGAGTTAGGCGTGAGAATAGCACATGTCGACGGCGGTGTACCCAACATGCGCATCGAGATAGCGCGCATCGACGAGCGCACCATAGGCCAGCTGCTCTACTTCTTCGAGAAGGCGTGCGGCATAAGCGGCTATCTGCTGGGTGTCAATCCCTTCAACCAGCCCGGTGTCGAGGCGTACAAGAAGAATATGTTCGCCTTGCTCGACAAGCCCGGCTACGAGGAGGAGTCGAAGAAGATCAAGGCGCGCCTGTAAGGTTAGGTCGATCATATATGCGAGACAGGGGCTCTCCATGCGGAAAGCCCCTGTCTCGTTGATGTATCTCCGCCGATCCTGCCGCCGGCGCTCTCGGCATTGCATGCGCCCGGTCTTGGATCACGCCCGGCCTTAACGCAGACCTGCGTTGTCGGCCTCGACGGCCTTGAAGTAGCGGTATGTCCCTACGCGCAGCTCCTGGGCCGCATCGTCGTCGCAGACGATTATTCCGCACGGATGCGTCTGCAAGGCCGATACGGTCCACTGGTGGTTGTATCCGCCCTCTATGGCATGGCGTACTGCGCGCGCCTTGCGAAGCCCCGTGGCCAGAATCATCACGCGTTTTGCAGACAGCACGGTGCCCACGCCTACGGTTATGGCCGTGTGCGGCACCTTGTCGGCGTCGCCGTCGAAGAATCGCGAATTGGCCTGACGCGTGTCGGGAGTCAGGGTCTTGACCCTCGTGCGCGAGCCCAGCGACGAGAAGGGTTCGTTGAAGGCTATGTGCCCGTCCTCGCCCACGCCTCCCATGAACAGATCGATGCCCCCGGCCTCGGCTATGCGGCGCTCGTAGTCGGCGCATTCATGTTCGAGGTCGGCGGCGTTGCCGTCGGGTATGTTGATATTCTCTGGACGTATGTCCACGTGGTCGAAGAAGTTGCGCTGCATGAAGGTGCGGTAGCTCGCTTCGTGGCCGGCGGGCAGCCCGACATATTCGTCCATGTTGAATGTCACGACATTGGCGAACGACACTTCGCCCGCACGGTGCAGGCGTATCAGCTCGCGATAGGTGTCCAGCGGCGTGGAGCCGGTAGGCAGGCCCAGCACGAAGGGCGACGAGGTGTAGCGCGCCTTGCTCGCTATCTGGTCGACTATGTATCTTGCCGAGCGTCGTGCCACATCCTCGGGCGACGATTCGATTATTACTCTCATATTATCCGATGTTTTGTTTTATATAATTTTCAATATCCGCTTCGTTCGTGTGCGCGGCGGTCTTCACGGCGGTCTTGTGCCGAAACATAGCGTCAAGCATCCGGGGGCGCGCATACGCCGACCGGGCGGCGTATAAGTCGGCCGGCCGGCGGCAGTTTTGCTCGGGATGCCGCGGCTTGTTTCAGAACATCCTTACGAACACCTCTATGGCCTGATATTCGGCCATGCCCAGCTTGTCGTACTGGCGTGCTGTGTTCTGCGTGCGCTCCTCGGCTCTCTGCCAGAATTCGCGCGTGTCGCTGCCCGGGAACGGCACTATGTCCTTCTGCGATAGGTGGCGGTATATCGCGTGGCGCTTTTTCAACATCTCGTCGGGCGAGAGCGGTACGGCCATATCGACCATTCCGAGATCCCACTCCATCCATGCGCCGCGATAGAGCCATAGGTGGCAGTCTGTCATCCAGTCGTCGTCGCGGACGATGTCGATAGCCTCCAACAGTGCCTCCATGCAGGTGCGGTGGGTGCCGTGCGGATCGGCCAGATCGCCGGCGGCATATATCTGGTTGGGGCGTATGCGGCGCAGCAGATCGACGATGAGCGATATGTCGGCATCGGTCAGCTGCCCCTTCTTGATGCCGCCCGTCTCGTAGAAGGGCATGTTCAGGAAGTGGGCGTTGGTGTCGGGGTTCAGGCCGAACGAGCGCACCGCGGCACGCGCCTCGGCACGGCGTATGGCGCCCTTGATGTCGAGCAGGCGCCGGGGCTCCGGCTCGCCCCGCCGCTTCGCGGCGATCAGCGCGAGCATCTCGGCGTTGTGGTCGCCCATGCCCATTTCGCGCGCCGTGTCGACATTCTGCACCACCACATCGTCGTGCACGGCAACGTTGCCCGACGTCTCGTAGGCCACGTGCACGTCGTGGCCCTGCTCGACAAGACGTATGAACGTGCCGCCCATAGATATCACGTCGTCATCGGGGTGGGGCGAGAAGATCAGCACGCGCTTGGGATAGGGTTGCGACGGTGCCGGCCGTGTCGAGTCGTCGGCGTCAGGCTTGCCTCCCGGCCAGCCCGTTATGGTGTGTTGCAGATCGTTGAATACGTCGATGTTGATTCTGTCGTATGTCTGGCCGGTGCGTTCGAGCAGCTCGCCCAGCGAGTTTTCGATATAGTCGAGATATGTCAGTTTCAGAATAGGCTTGTCGACGACGCCGCAGAGCCATACGACGGCCTTGCGGATGAATTTGGGCGTCCAGCGGCAGGGGCCTACCAGCCACGGCGTCTGCTCGCGCGTGAGCAGGCGGGCGGCATTCTCGTCGATGACAACCTCTATGTCGGGGTGCTGCTGCAAGTGCGAGGCCGGCACCATGTCGGTTATCTCGCCCTCGACCACGCGCTGCACGGCATCGGCCTTCTGTTCGCCCCAAGCCATGAGGATTATCCTGTCGGCGCGCATTACCGTGTCGAGTCCCATTGTTATGGCCATTTTGGGCGTATTCTCCAACCCGAAGAAGAGCGACGACTGCACCTTGCGCGAGTTGTGGGTCAGCTCCACCAGACGCGTGTGCGATCTGACGTACGATCCCGGCTCGTTGAAGCCGATCTGCCCCTGCTCGCCCATGCCGATAATCATCAGGTCGATATTGCGTACGTCCTGGTCGAAGGCGGCGCAGTACTCCGATACGCGGTCGAGCGAAACGGTGCCGTCGGGGATATGGATGTTTTCGGGGAGGATGTCTATATGGTTGAGGAAGTCCTCGTGTATGCGGTAGTTGCGGCTCTGCTGCTCGGAGCGCGCTATGGGGTAGAACTCGTCGAGCGAGTAGACGGCCACACCCGCGAAGCTGATGGCGCCGGCGCGGTAGCGTCTGACCAGCTCGCGGTAGAGTCCCAGAGGCGTGCGTCCGGTGGTCAGACCCAGCACGAACGGACGTCCCTCGTCGAACATGTCGTCGACGGGTGCGCTCTGCTCGTGCGAGCGTATCATGCGGCAGATGATGTCGGCGACATACTGCACGCCGCGGTATTCGCTGTCGAACACCTGCGTGCGTATCTTCTCGCGGCGGTGGATTATGTCCCGCGGCGCAGCCTCCTCGATAAGGCCGCCGTCGCGCGGCAGTTGATACTTGTTGTTCATTATGGTAATTGTAAAGTCCGTTAAAATATTTCGGAGCACCGTCGTGGGCGCCTATGCGCGACCGTCAAATAGCGGGCCGCATATTTCGACCTCGGCCGACGTGAATCCCATACAAAGTTACGAAATAAATCTTCGGGATCGTATGCCGGCCGTGGACTTTTTTTCGTGGCGGCCGGCGCAGCGGTAGGGTCGTCGAGATAAAATGCCGGGAAAATTTGTCGCGGCGGATTATTTCGCTATATTTGCAGTCCGTATCAACCTCTTATATTGGGTGCGGCATCGGGGCGAAGCGTCGCCGGATCGGTCTGTTCTTCGGGGCGGAGAGGATCGGACGAGGCTTCGGGGATTGGCGGCGAGGGTGCCGCCATGGTAGAGACCGCACAGCGATAATGTTGAGCGATAATTATTTAACATTTGTTGCAACATGAACAAAGATGCATTGATCAAGCTCGTCAACGAGCAGATGTGGACCAAGAGCGAGGCCGACGTGCCGTCGTTCAAGGCCGGTGACACGATTACCGTTACCTACCGTATCGTCGAGGGTAACAAGGAGCGTTTGCAGAGCTTCCGCGGTGTGGTTATCCAGATCAAGGGTAGCGGCAAGACCAAGATGTTTACGATCCGCAAGATCTCGAACGGCGTGGGTGTCGAGCGTATTTTCCCGCTCTACTCGCCCCATATCGAGAAGATCGAGGTCAACAAGATTGGTGTGGTTCGCCGCGCCCGCATCTACTACCTCCGCAATCTGACCGGTAAGAAGGCCCGTATCAAGGAGAAGCGCATGACGTCGGCTGCGGAGAAATAATCCGTGGTCCGTCGCAAGTAAAAAGGATGCCGCATGTGCGGCATCCTTTTTAATTTTCATTCTTCACTCCGTTAAGAATCTGTTTCTCCCCGAAACTTTTGCGAGCAACTCGCAGTTCCATTTTCCTTTTCTTGTACTTTCTTGTGCAAGAAAGTACCAAAGAGCTTTTGCACGGTGAAAATGGCGGCATCCGTCTTCGGTCGTTCGCTGAGCGGGCACGGAAGACTTACGCTGTTCCGAACACCCGCTCCGGGCGCTCACTCCCTCGACGGACGAAACCCCGCCATTTCCACGAGTGCGGAACAAAGGTTCAAGTGCCCCCACAAAAACCTCTGTCATTCCGAGGTGCTTTTCCTCTGTCATTCTGAGGAAAGGCACCGCCTTGACGAAGAATCTGTTTCCCCGCAAAATAGATTCTTAACTTGCGCTGCGCTTGTTGACCTCCTCCTTGCATGGCATAGCCTGCAAGCAGTCTCTGCACATGCTTCGTTCGTCGGTTCACTTCGTTCAGAATGACATATGCCG
>OFHB01002114.1_pt1 | contig 10719 bp, 11 predicted proteins | sample 1521881 | NCBI WGS metagenome assembly OFHB01 (sample SAMEA3504090, study PRJEB24116) | mouse gut metagenome | biome: mouse gut; feature: mouse-associated habitat; material: faeces | place: Denmark | collected 2011
GTTGTCAGCAGCCCGTTTCACGGTCTGCGTGTAGTTCCTTGTAAAATGACCTAAAAAGAAATATAGACGAAATTTACTTCTTGGAACATACCCATATCTTCCAGGAATGCCGTAATCTATTGTAAAGTGTAATGTGCCAATTCTGACAGCGTCAGATGCCCACTCGCCACAAAATGTCGGCTTATATATTAAAGAAATGAACGGCTTAATCCAATCTGACCATTTTTTCTATTCGAAAGTATTTCGGGATGATGATATCGGCGGAAAATTGTACGAAAGATATTATATTTTCTTGCATAATGATGCATACCAGCGATGAAATCTGCCGATATGTACCCGGAATCTTTCGCTTGTGAGTCAAATGAGTCGGATTGCACGGTAAGTTTTCGTGATTGCGAAGCATAAAATCCAGCTCAAAGAATTGCCAGGGAAGCAAAATTTCAGCAATCATATGGAATTGTCTACAAATAACTGATGCGAGTTTATAGCCGTTTTCCTTGTATTTCCAGGCTTTCTCGTAAACAAGTTGCATCAGTTATTTTCCGACAGTTCCTATGGCATAGAATCAGATTCATTTATAATATTGCTCCTGAGACCGCCACAGCTGGCAGTATTTCCCGGTCTCCTCCTCTAGCAGCTCCTCATGGCTTCCCTCCTGGATCAGGCATCCCCCGTCCAGTACCAGAATCCTCTGGCAGAACCTACAGGAGGACATCCTGTGGGAGATAAAGATTGCCGTCCTGTTCTCGCAGACATGGTGCAGATTCCGGTAGACATCATATTCCGCCCGGGGATCCAGCGCCGCTGTGGGCTCATCCAATACCAGCACGGGAGCCTGCTTATACAGCGCCCTGGCTATGGCAATCTTCTGTGCTTCTCCGCCGGAGATCTCCACGCCCCTGGAATCGAAATCCTTATAGAGGGAAGTCTCCAGATCCATGGCGCGCAAACGCTCCCCGAAGCCCGCTTCTTCCAACGCCTGCTCCGCCCGCCGGGCATCGTACTCCACACCGCCCGCCAGGTTCTGCCCCAGCCCAAAGGAAAACAGCTGGAAGTCCTGAAAGACCACACCGAACAGTCTCTGATAGCTTTCCCTGTCATACGCCCTGATATCAATGCCGTTCACCAGGATTTCCCCCTCGTCCGCATCGTACAGGCGGCAGAGCAGCTTAATCATGGTAGTCTTGCCGCTGCCGTTTGCCCCTACCACTGCCAGCTTCTCGCCTGTCCGAATCGTAAAGGAAAGTCGATTCAGGGCTTTTCTGTCGGTATCTGGGTAGGTAAAGGAGACGTTGCGGAATTCGATTTCTATATTTCCGGAGAGCTGTACCTGTTCCGGCAAGAACCTTTGCCCCGCAGTCTCCTTCTGCCCCGCAGCCGCCTTCTGCTCCGAAGACAAGGGTCCCGGGGACGACTTCCTCCCCAGATACTGCAGTATCTGATCCAAAGCTTCCACATTGGATGTCAGCAGCGTCAGCTGCCCTGCCAGCGTGGTAAACCCGGTGATGAACTGGCTGATTCCTCCGATGTACTGCACGATGTTTCCTACAGGGAACAGCCCCGCCAAAGCCCTCAGCCCCACCGTCAGGTACAGGAACAGATTCATCCCGAACGCCGCCAGGGCGCCTATGGCGCTGTACCTGAACTCGATTCCTTTTAGCTTTTTCATAGGCCTCCGACCGTCTTCCAGCAAATGCTCCATCTCCCTCCGAATCAGGTCTCCCTGACGGTAGAGCCGTATGTCCTTCCCGGAATGATAGGTGTCAATGTAATTCTCCAGATAATAAGTGTACACCTGATTGATGGGCACCAGGCCCGCATAGGCCCCAAAGACCTTTTTCGTGGACTGGGACACCGTCCAAAGGCTGACGGCGATATTTCCCAGAATCAGCGCCACCAGCAGAACCGATGCCCAGGGCGAGCAGAAGAAATCCGTCAGGGCGCTGCCGCTCCCCCCTGTAGCGCCTTGCAGGAACACAGCGCAGAATGCCGCAAGGGCGAACAGAATGCTGAAGACGCTCTGGACTATGGCCCTGACAGGGAGGATCAGGTTCCAGAGCCCCATATTGTTCACCTGTTCCATCTGCCTGATTCTCTCCCGCTGTTCCTGGACTGCGTGGCTCTCCACGTCCGCATAGGAGAACTCCATCATTTTCCTGTTCAGGTTCCAGTTGAACTGGGTGAGCAGAATGCTCTGCTTCACGCCGACCCATCTGTCCAGGAGGGAAGCAAGCCCGCCGCAGGCCAGGTTCAGCGCCACCATCACCCCCGCCAGAATCAGTATCTGCGCCATATCCTTCCTGTCCAGGAGACCATTGATCATGATTGCCGACAGATAGAGATTGATGAAGGGGGACAGCGCCTTTAAGGCTGCCTGGCCGATGCAGCACAGCAGAAAGCGCGGTGACAGCCGCTCTATCAGACGGACTCCCTGGACGATGGTTCTTATTTTCTTCCTTTCATTGCTCATCCTGTGCGCCCTCCCTGTAGTATTGGCTCTGAATCCGGAACATATCGGCGTATTTCCCACCAAGCTCCATCAATTGGTCATGGGTGCCTTTCTCCACAATCCGTCCTCCCTCCAGAACCAGAATGGTATCGCAGAACCGGGTGCTGGCGAGACGGTGGGAAATGAAGACGGCTGTCCTTCCGGAAGTCATCTCGCTGTATTTCTGGTAGACCTCGCTCTCCGCAATGGGATCCAGCGCCGCCGTGGGCTCGTCCAGCACCAGCATCCGGCCATCCTTATAGAGGGCCCTGGCCAGTGCCAGCTTCTGCTTCTCGCCCCCGGACAGGTCGATTCCTTTTTCCTGAATCCCTTTCATCAGCAGGGTATCCTCCTTCCGGGGGAGATCCGCTATCTTCGTCTCCAGGCCGGACAGGGCGATGGCCCGGCGCAGATTGTCTTTGTCAATCCGCTCCTCTTCTGTCAGGGCGATGTTCCTGGCTATGGTGGTGGGCATCAGGTAGATGTCCTGGAACACCACGGAATAGAGGGCGTAGTAGTCATTGATGTCATACTCCCTGATGTCCCTCCCGCCTACCAGAATCCTCCCTCTGGTGGGCGCGTACAGCCCGCAGAGCAGCTTCACCAGCGTGGTCTTTCCCGCGCCGTTGACGCCCACGATGGCCACTTTCTCCCCCTTCCGGATGGTAAAGTCCAGATCCTCCAGGGTATCCTGTCCCGCGTCGGCATAGCGGAACCCCACATGGTCAAAGGTTATCTGACAGGTCTCCTCCTCAGGGACAGGCGCTCCCTCCCCATGGCGGAAGCAGTCCGGCATCTCCAGGAACCGGCGGATTTCCTCCGCCGTGTAGCTGGATGTCTTCAATGCCACGAAATTGTTCATCAGGCCGAACACCCAGACAGAATATTGGGTGATAATGGTAAAGTAGAAGATAAAGTCGGACACTTCCATCTGCCTGGCGAACAGCTGATAAATCAGCATCCCGTAGCTCAGCCCGTCCCGGACGAAAGCCAGGAGCAGCCCCTCCCACTGAATCACCAGGCGATGGTTCTCCTCTCTGCGGTACCAGTATACCCTGCTCCGGAAATAGTCCCCGTACAGCGTCTCCAGCCAGGAAGCCAGGCCAAACAGGCGGACGTCCTTTGCTGCGCGATAGTCTCCCGCCTTATTGTTCAGATAATTCAGACGGCGGTCATACTCCGCCCACTGATCCCTGTTATCACGCTGCCATTTGGAAAAACGAAGTCCCACAAAAAAATCAGCGACGCCGGCAGCCGACAGCAGCAGAATCCCCCAGGGAATGACCCGGAACACAAGGACGGAATAGGTAATCAGGCCGAATACTGAGGAGAAAATCCCCACCAGCTGGTCGAACATCTGTTCTACTCCGGAACTGCTGGAATAGACCGCGCTCTTCGCCTTCTGGGCCAGCAGCTGACCCGAAGGGGCTTCCACATTCTGATAGTCCGCTTCCATATTTTTGTCCGATATGCTTCCCAGATACCGCAGACGGACGAACATGGTATCGTATTTGATCTTGGCCGCCGCATAATTGTTCACCAGCGTCAGCGCCAGAATCATGACGCTGCAGGACAGGACATAGGCCAGGAATCTGCCGCTGTCGGTCTGTCCCAGCGTAATCGAAGTCATATACTTCGTCAGATAAGAGGTAATCAGAGGAATCAGGATGTTCACCGGAATCCTCGCAATCACGGAAACGAACAGGCTCTTGTCGAAAGAGAAGGACTTCCGGAACAAAAACAACAGGTTGTCTTTCATGGTATGTGCGTGCTGCATTTCACCCTCCTGAGTCAGAATCATCGTAGCCGCTCTATGCTCTGTCCCATTCCTTCCCTTTCCCATTCTTTCCCTGTCCTATATTTCCAGTCCTATATTTCCCAGGGCAGCTTTCGCTGTGAAAGTATTGTATCTGGCCTGCTTTCGCATATGGCGGAGCATTGGATGCATGGCAGTTCAGGAAATAACCTCCGGGAGACCATCTCGGCTTCTCTGGCTCACATTATAAAACAGGAACCTTCCTTTGTGGAGGTTCCCGCACGAAATGCCGTATTTTTTTCACGAAAAGTCAGCCTGTTCCAGGGGCAGAGTCACCTCCGCCGCAAATATCCCCGGCTCATTGGCCAGGTTCAGGTAGCCGTGGTACTTGTCCACCATGGCCTTCACCCGCTTCATGCCCAGGCCGTGGTTGCCGCGCTTTTTGCTGATATAGTTCCTCTCGTCAAAGTCCGGCTCCTCCCTGGCAGAGTTCTGGACGGACAGGTAGAACTGGCTGGTATTCACCCTCAGGTACACCCTCAGGAAGCGGGCTCCCTCCTCCATCCGGCCGCAGGCTTCCATGGCATTGTCCAGAAGGTTCCCCAGGATCACGCACAGATCCACGTCCGCCACGGAGATCCGCTCCGGAAGCTCCGCCTTGCAGTTCACGGAGATTTTCTGCCGCCTGGCCAGGGTCAGCTTGCTGTTCAGGATGGCGTCCGCCATCAGATTCCCCGACTTCACCAGCGTGTCCACCCGATCCAGCTCCCTTTCCAGCTTGTCCAGGTAGGCCCCGATCCCCTCCAGGTTCCCCATGGTCAGCTGGGCCTTCATCACTTGCATATGGTTGTGGTAGTCATGCCGCCAGCCCCGCATGTCCATGTAGATTTCCCGGATTTCCCCATAGCTGTGTTCCATGAGCTCCTTGCGGAACGCTTCGGTGCGGAATTCATACCCTTTTTTATAAGAAAACAGCGTGCCCTCCACTGTCAGGAACAGCAATGCCGCCAGCGCAGCGCCGCCCCACAGGAACGCGCCCCTGAGCCCGTCACCCATCTCCACCAAATCCGTGCAGCCTGTGACCCAGGAAAACCCGCCCAGCGCCAGAAATGACACGGCTGTCAGAATGGCGTTGACCGGTCTCAGACTGTCACGCTTTCGGGACAGCAGTAACAGGAAAAGGTACAGGACAATTTCATGGGCACAAAAAAGATACCCTTCCGGCAGCGCGGTTCCCAGCTTTCCGCACAGCCCCGGCAGCCCGGAGATTCCGGCCATGCACAGGCCCGGCAGCAGAATCCGCCGCCACTGTCCGGCAAACGCTTCCTCGTCGAAGAACAGGTCGTACAGCTCCGTCAGCCCCAGGGCCAACAGCCAGCCGAACCAGAGGGGATACCAGAGAGAGCCGCACAGGCAAAGCGCCGCCAGACAGAATCCGATCACACGCCTTCCGGCCCCTTTCTCCAGGCAGCCCACCTGTTCCACGTAATACCAATACAGAATCAGCCACAAAGCCTGAAAGATTCCCCGGGAGATTTCCCAGAACTTCTCTGCTTCCATCTTAGCCCAAACTCCTTTCCGGCTTTTGCATTCCATCCGGTGTATTTTGTCGGCAGATTCGCTTTTCTGCAATTGTTGACAGTATCTTTTCTGGAATGATGTATAATGCCATGAAGCGCAGTAGTTTTATGCGGGTATTCATCGTTGGGTGCCACTGCTACTACAACTCTTTTCTCTTCCATAGCCAGCCCCGGCACCGCTCATGGCTTCTACCCCTACCGCGGCCAGGCCCCACACCGCTCATGGTTTCTACCCCCACCGCGGCCAGGCTCGGCCCAGCTCACGTCTTCTGCCATCCCCGATAGTAGTCAAGATACGCCTGGTTCAGCGCTTCCCAGCGGTTCCGGGCCACGGGGAGGGATTCTCCGGTGTCCATGGTCACTTCTTTCCTGGCAATCCGGCCCACATGGCCCAGGTTGACCAGGTAGGAGCGGTGGATTTTGAAGAAAGTCCCTGTCTGCTCCCCAATCCGTTCCTCCAGCTCCCGGATTCCGATTCTGCTCCGCAGCGGCTCCCCGGCCTGGACGCAGTGCACCTGTGTATTATGCGCATCGCTTTCCAGGTAGCAGATGTCCCGCAGCTTCACCCTGGCGGCTCCCCAGGGGGTCTCCACCAAAAGCACAGGCTCCTCCTGGCCGCAGCGCTCCCAGGCTCTGTCCAGACAGGCAAAGAGTTTCCCCTTCTCCACCGGCTTGATCAAATAGGACACGGCTTCCACTTCATACCCCTCCAGGGCGTAGTCCGCGAACCCGGTGACAAAAAGAATCTGCACGCCCGCTCCCTTGTGCCGGAGCCTGCGTGCAAGCGAAATCCCGTCCATACCGGGCATATCGATGTCCAGCAGCACGATATCCGCCGCTCCCTCCTCCCATGCAAAAAGGAGCTGTTCCGCGTTCTGGAATCTGTCCGTTCTAATTTCGATTTTCTTCTCCGCGGCCCACTCTCTCACATAGGTCTCCAGCAGAGAAAGCTGCAGCGGTTCATCATCGCATATCATGAAGCGCAGCATGCTTCTGCCCTCCTCTTTCCGGCAACCGTCCCTTGACATAACGTGGGAACTGTCGGAAAATAACTGATGCAACTTGTTTAGGAGAAAGCCCGGAAATACAAGGAAAACGGCTATAAACCCGCATCAGTTATTTGTAGACAATTCCTGCGCTGCCATCAGCATCCGCTGACACAGGCAAGCATTATCCACCCAGTTGCCGATGCTACTATATCCTGGCCAGCAGCTACCGATGACACTGTATCACCCTAGCCCTCGGCCACTGATGCCGCTACATCCGCCGCAGCCACAATCTCAGGGCCGTCTGCCGCTTCCGCATTCTCCGCCACTTCCCGGGGATCGTCGTATTCCTTCTCTTCCTCGTCTCCCCAGAGGGAATCGTATTTCTCCTTCTTCTGCCTGCGCACCATGGCACCTACGCTCTTCGCTGTCTGGTATATTTCTTCACTGTATTCCATCAATTTCTTCTCATCCGATGCGGGGACGATGGCACCGCGCATGATGCGGCGGGCCACTTCCATGATTTTGGCCATGTCCACCGCATACTCCTCAGCCGCGTCTGCCTGTTGATCCGCCACTGTGGCGTTCCAGTAGGCGCAGTACTGGTCTGCCAGTTGGTCGAGATAGTCCTGGTATTCCTCCTGTTTCTCGTCCAGCGCTTCCAGGGTCAGTTCCAGCGTGGCGGCTTCCGATCCATACCGCTCCGCGCCCTCCGGCGTGGCTTCCATCCGCTTGCGGAGATTCTGAAGCTGCTTTGATACGTCCGCTTTTTCCTTTCGGTACCTTTGCACTTGTTCTCTGTAGATGCTCTGAGCTTCTCCTATCTTCATAACTATCCCCCTGCCTTTCCAGACGATATCACTACGTCACCGCATCATTGTTTTCCCGTCCACAAATTACTATTTACCCGTAATTTTTCGTTCATTCACGGATTTCCCTATATCCATGAATTACTATTTATCCATGGATTGCCCCATATCCATGGACTGCTCCCTATCCAGGGATTGCTCTCTATCCAAGGCTGCTCTCTATCCATGGATTGCTCTCCATCCATGGACTGCTCCCTATCCATGGACTGCTCCCTATCCATGGACTGCTCCCTATCCATGGACTGCTCTCTATCCAGGGATTGCTCTCTATCCATTATATCGTCCTACACTCCCGAATAAATAAGGCTGGCTTCTGTATGCCGGAACTTTCCGCCTACCCTTCCTGTGTCTTCAGATATTTCCGCAAAATAGGGGCATCCTGCAGTTCAGCCCTCTCAAAATTTCCATAAAACCTGTCCGCTTCTTCGTTTGTTGCCCGAATCAGATAATACTGGTCTATGTTATTTCGCTCGCAGTCTTTTTCAAGCTCCGCAAAGAGCATCTGCGCAATCCCCCTATGTCTGTAAGCCTTCAGCACATAGACCCAGTCCACATAGGCCATCCTGTAGCCGTCCTGTATACAGCCATAGAAATGATATTCTATCCTTCCGACTACTTTCCCATCTTCTTTCGCCAAAACAGATGTCGTTCTGGCGAAGAAAGAATCCGAGACCCTGTTCCTTATCCCCTGTTCATCGACTCTTTCAGCCGTCATCTTTTCAGGCTCTTCCTCCATCGCAGCCTTCAGATATGCAATATACTCTTCTACATTATTCTGATTCAGACGTTCAAATGTCATTCTTTCCCTCCGCTCTCCATGCCTGTATCGCATTCTCTGCCATTCTCCGAAAGTTTTGGAAATCAGCATCATAGAAAACTCCTCGCTATTTCTATCTCCTGCAGGTTCATCTCGCCGCCGTCTTCCATGCGCCAGACATTTTCCAGAACCGTTTCCATGTAAAAAAGTTTCCGGATGTCCGCCTCCGGATAGCCTGTGTGCCCGGCAAGCAGCCCAATGGCCTCCTGGATGTGCTCCCTGTCGGGGCTGGCATGATCTGTGTCCAGCTCATTCAACAGGAATCTGGGCACGTCCAGGACGGCCGGGCCTATGACTCCTTTGGGGTCTATCATGGCATAGCTTCCGTCGGTTCGCAGCAGCAGATTGTCATGATGCAGATCGCCGTGGAGGAGCATCCTGTCCGGATATTTCCCGAACATCTCCCCGCAGAATCCCCGCGCCTGGGATGCCATATCCGCCACATCCTCCGCCACATGGTTCTGCACGCAGTATTCGCAGATTCGCTCCAGCCAGTCCAGGTATGTCTCCCCCTCCTCCGCTGGCCTGTGTATCTCCCGGAACACCTGGGCAAAGATGCGAACACGCTTTTCCAGGGACGGTTCTCTCCGCAGCACTATCCCCGGGAAAATGCGTTCCTCCAGAAGGAGTCCGGCGCTTTCGTCGTAATCATACACCTTACAACTATGACTGCCGCACAGCCCCGCCAGCATCCGGTACTCGGATTTCAGCTGTGACGTATTCTCATCGATTTTCAGGATGACAGGGCCGAACTGCTCTGACCCCGCTGAGAAGACTGCCTTTGTGGTGTGCCGGTAAATCTCTTCGCAGTGGTTCAGTCCCCACTTTTTTACCGCTCTGTTTCGCCTGGTATCCATTTTCGTCTCCTTTTTCTGTGTTCTAAAACCTCTTTTCCGCAATCACTCTTTTTTGTTTCTGCTGTAAAACAAAATCTGTAACTGTCCTGAAAAAGTCGGCTTCTTCTTCCGATTCCGCGCTGGAAATAATCTCATGAGAATCATGAAAGTTAATTTCATTGCACAGATGATATAATTCATGTAATACTTCCGTTTTTGACATATTTTTACTTTTCTGCTTTCTCCTTTCCAAAACCTTCCTACCGATCATCAACACAGTGGTCGCAATGCGGAATTCTGCCTGTGAACGCATCCAGTCTCGCCCTTACCTCCTCTTCCTCTAACAGGAAATCCCCCATCTTTTGATGATACCTGTGCCGTTCCAGGCCCAGTATGTGTTTCCCGGGATTTCGGAAGTCATATTGTCGGGCAAAGAAATCCAAAAAGTCGGGCGAATCCTCCGAGCTCCCGTACACTCCAATGATATAGAGTTTTTCCACTATCTCCTCATACTGGCTCTCATTGTGTAGAAAATAGTCCTGGCAGCGCTCATTCAGGATGAAGTACAGCGCAGAGGGGTTGCCGCAGTACATGGGGACAATATAAAATATCCTGTCTACCGTGGAAAGCTTATCGAAAAATGAGTATATTCCGTCGCCGCGGTATCTGCATCGCCCCCACATGCACTCATAGTTGCAGTCGGCGCAGGGCCGGGTCGAAATCTCTCTCATGAAAAATACCAAATCGTCTTCTGCGGAAATGTACCTTGCAATCCTATCGCAGTTCCCATCTTTCCTTCCGCTAAAACTGACTGCCATATTCATATCTGTGCCGCCTTTCTCCCCAACTATGGTGTCCCTTTCTTTCAATAGTATATGTCAATTATACATAAAGCCCCGGCTGTTTACAATAAGATTCCCATGAGATTTTTGTCGGTTCGTACCTGTCGCAGAACTTATCCTGTTTCAGTGCTTTCATCAGGAAAAATGAAAAGGCCAGATAAAGCAATCGCCCCATCTGGCCGAAGTCCCATCTCCCACATCAGATTAAGTTCTACAACTTCAGTTTCCTATTCACATCAGCAATCTTTGCCTTATAAACAGGTTTGATTTGTATCAACCATTGTTGCGCTTCGTTCAACGCTGCACAAATGGAATCAAGGCGCACAGAATAATGAAGACTATATCGGCTTTCCGCCTCCCATGTGGTATACATTTTTGCATTTTTCACAATTTTCTTTGGTACATAGATTCCATTTGGTATACAGTATGTCTTGATAAGCCTGTCCAAATCATGTGTTATAATCTGCGGAAACTTATCACTGCCCTTGTTATAATTTCTAAGGAAAGAACCGGAGGTGGGTTGAATAAGGGGGCAATCTTTTCTG
>OFHB01002119.1_pt1 | contig 10707 bp, 4 predicted proteins | sample 1521881 | NCBI WGS metagenome assembly OFHB01 (sample SAMEA3504090, study PRJEB24116) | mouse gut metagenome | biome: mouse gut; feature: mouse-associated habitat; material: faeces | place: Denmark | collected 2011
ATCACTTCCGCCATATTGTCCTTGCCAAATTTAAAGAAATCTACATACTCCAGAATTTCTTCCCCTGTATCATATTCAAAGTAGTATCCATACAGGTCACAGCCATCCTCCATATGACTTTTTTCAAAAGTAAGGTTCGATACTTTTCCCGGGCAAAGTTCTTCGCTGCACCGTATCACTTCCGCCTGAAACGCTTCCCAAGCCTCCGCTTCATGGAACGGATTTTCTCCCACAGGATTTGATACCGGCAGACTGTGAATCTGATTCTCTTCCTTCCAGGACGCATAAGTCACATCTCCGTCCAGAAAATAATGGACAAACCCAGCCGGCTGTTCTATTTGGAAACTCCCTTCGGAGCACAGACCGCCTCTGGAATAGGGATCTTTGCGGATATAACAAATCTCCGGCATAAATACCGTCTCGCCTGCCGGAAGATCATTCGGATCCTTCGGCGCATCCCCGCTCCTTACGATTTTTGTCCACTCGTATCCCGTGCCGTAAAAGCGTTCGCTGATGCGCCAGAGGCAATCGCCTTCCTGCACTGTATATTCCAGCATCCTGTCGCCTGTGAGTTTGATATAGTCTTCTGGTTCAGCCCACTCCGGCAGCTCATGAACTACCGCAAAAGCGTCCCTTCTTTCCCGCTTGGTCTTTTCCTCCTGTTCTTCCTCCGTCAGACCATTTGCTACCGCAAGCCTGCTGTTTTCCACCTCTTTTTCCGTCCTGCGCTCAAACTGCTGCGTCTGCGGATCCCAGAGCAGATAAGTGGGCGGGGTATACTCTTCCTCCATCGCTTTTGCACCGTTCATATGAACCGGCGCGCCAATCCGCATATCTGCATAACCGTCACCGTTCAAGTCCGGATAAGTAATCGTATCCGGCAGCTCAATGCTCAGGGATATCCTGCATTCCTGCAGCGTTTCGCCGGTCTCCATATCCGTCACTGTCATCTCGTAGGGCTCGTCCATGCAAAAACCATTTAAGAGATAATAACGAAATTCCGTATCCTCTTCCACTGCAAATGTTTCTTTTTCATCCACAAAGGCCCCGTCTTCACTTTCCGCCAGGGATCTGGAGGCGGAAATAATGGAATCTTTCCTGTAATCATCAATAAAATCGGAAAAGGAAGCTAAAGAAACTTCTTCTTCCCCCTCCTCCTTCGCAAGCGAAAAGTGCAGGGAAAGCATCCTGCCGTCCTCCGTAAGAGGCAACTGGTAATCTGCCTCCACAAGCAAGCCGAAATACCGCATGATCCCTTCGTCCCCGGCAGACTCCCAATTCTCGTCGATCCCACGTACCTCCAAAAAGCTGCGCTTGGGGTTCTCCAGTTCAGTCAGACGCTCGTCATGATCGGCCCAGTATAGGCTTTCTTCATCCAGCCCCCAGCCGCTTCCCAGAACGCCGTAATGCTGGAAAACATCCATAAACACATATTCCAACGTTTCGTCGTCATCTTCCGTCGGCCTGTTTAACAGGGTAAGTCCATATGCCATCCGATCCTTCATATAAAGATTGACTCTTGAGTCCCGGCTGTCCAGGCAGGAAAACTCATAGCCGTCCACCTCTTTCACCGTTTCCTGCATATAGCAAAACAGCTTCCCGTTGTCTGTGCTCCATGCTGTCAGAGGATGCTCCTTTGTATCGAATTTCCTTTTCAGTATGTGGTATAGATCAAGGGCGTAACCGTTCTCCGTCATGGGAAAGGTATAGTACAGAAAATGAAGTGAACCCTCGTCCATTTCCTCCACGGCGGCTTTGTTCAGCGCCGTCTCCATTTCCCCAAGAGAATTATAAAACCGCCATGTCACATCCGCTTCTCCCGCGAACTGAAAAGCTGACGGCGCATTCCAATCGGTCTCCAGCCTTACCCCTTCATAATCCGTTACCGTAATTTCTGCACTGGCATAGGGGCTTACGGAAGTATGTCCATACAGATATCCGCCTAGCTCCTGCATCTCACATCTGCCATGCTCCTCCGGCCACCCTTTCGGTTCTTCCTTTGTTTCAGCCCTTTGCGTTTCTTCCACTCTTCCTGATGGCGCACCACAGGCCACAAGCAATACGCCAAGTGCGGCGATACCGATGATGCGGTTTCCTCTTTTTTGCTTCCGCCGTCTTCTTACGCCGGAATCTGTGTTTTCATTTTTTTGTGTATTCTGGTATAAATCTTTTGCCATATATCGTCCTTCAAACTATTGAGTTTTGCTTCCGCTTGATTTGCGGCTTGTCCTTTTCTTACATTATCTTCCTGCGTTTCGTCACAGCTTCCCCCGCCAACTGGCAGGAGGTTCCCACATCGGAGCCATTCATTATTATGTAAGATATGTTTTTCCCGGATAAATCAGATTCCATTAAGTAATATGCAACGCCGCACACATTGCTTTGACCGATCGCTGGCCATGTCCCGCTGTATCCCCAAATGCGGACATGTTCTGTCTGAACCATATATAAAAGGGAAGGTCATCTCTCCAATACTTTTTTGGCCCTGTTTGTTGCGATCAGCATGATACAGTAGAAAACAAACAGATAAACCGGAAAAATACCCATGCTGGCGTTCTGCCCCAGAATACCGCAGACTGCCGGTGCGATCATGATCCCCACATAGGAGGCGGCCATCTGCGTCCCAATCACAGACTGGGAAACATCCTCTCCGAAGTTTCTCGGTGTCAGGTAATTGAAATTGGGAAATAGCGGGCCATTGCCCAGTCCGACCATAAAAAAACCGACTGCTGAGAGAATGGCTGGAAGTGGTAAAAGGAGAAGCACGAATGCAACGCCTAAAATACACTGTCCAACCGTTATGATCTGCCAGCTGTCCAGCCGTGCTGCCATGACCCCTGACAGAAAAGGATCTTCCGAATAATATTCAAAATTACGTCCGCATAATGGATTCCTGTGAATGTTCATACCGGGCGCTAACCACAGATCAACATGGAATTCTTCCATCTCTACGGCAACAGCCTCTCCAAATTCCCGCATCAAACCTGTGTCCCATGACTGCGCCAATGCTGTTCCTACCGGAAATGCAGTACAATATTGATAATAAGTATCTGCATTTTCATGATGTTTTGTTTCTTCCAAAAAACCATTCTCTAAAGCTCCTAAGACGCCGACGCCATATACGGAATTCGTATCACAATCTACTTCATAGCTCTGCCTTAAACGAAGCCCTGCCGGACCATCCGCCATAATCAAAGAACGTATGCCATACTTTTCTTCCAGTGTTTCTGTTGTTTCTCCGGCAGAACCAGGCACTCGAATTCCGGCCGATCCAAGAGTGCTGGCGCCCTGAGTAATATTTCCATACAAGAGTGGTATCAGTTCTGTAACAGGCTGTTCTTTTGCAAAAGTTATCTGATATGTACTATTCTTTTCTTCCTGCGGTATAAATGAAGAAATCGGAATCTTTTGTTCCTCTGTCTTCTTAAGCCATTCCCCAGCTCTATTCTTGGCAAATTTAGCTATGCCAAGTTCTTCAACAGATTCTTTTGGGGAACAGACTCCCTTTGTATGTTCCAATATCGTCTGCTGATGAACAGTAAACAATTCTGCAAGCTGCAACGATGCGGAATGATTCCCAATCCATATACCATATGTTCCGGCTTCCATGAACCATGCATGCAGCTGTTCCGAATAACTGGCAAGATTTGACTGGTCTATAGATATCACAAGTTTTTGTTTTTCCTGCGGCTTTAAAGTGTTTGTCTTTGCAAACCCAACTAACCTTTGATATTCTTTTGCACAAATTGTCTGCGGTAATGTCACATATACTTGTACGACTTCTCGTCCGGAATATGATTTTCCAGTATTTGTCACAGAAACCATGATATCCATGCCTCTAGCCGTTCTCTGAAGCCCTTCATATCTTATAGAAAAATCCGTATAGGACAGGCCATAACCAAATGGAAACAATGGCTGTATACCGAAGCTGTCAAAATACCGATATCCAACATAAATTCCTTCCCTGTATTTCTCCGTTTCTAAATTTCCATTCAAATAACCAAAACTGTCTGCCGAAGGATAATCTTCATAATGCTTTGCCCAAGTGGCAGTCAATCTGCCTCCTGGCGCCGCGCGGCCAAACAAAACATCCGCAACTGCATGACCTCCCTCTTGCCCGGGAAGAGAAATATTTAAAACCGCTTTAATATTTCCGGCTTCTTGTAAAACATCTGTTAGCTCTATCGGCGATCCGACATTTAAGAGTAGTATAATCGGTATATCTGTCTGATTCAGGTATAAAATATCTTCCCGCTCTTTTATACTTAGATAATAGTCTCCCTCTATCTTCCGGCGGTCTTTACCCTCTCCCGCAATACGGCTGATCACATATACTGCTGCTGAAGCGTCTCCTAAATCTTTTAACATAATTTTTCGTCCGTCCGGCATGGAAAATGGATTGGCTGAATAAGCGTCAAATGGATTCTCTACATGCCTGGCATCTTCTAAAACTCTTTCCTTCCATGCAGTTCTGGCCGCTTCGTAACGATTCTTATAATCTGCAATCCAGTCTTCGCTTGTAATCACTGCGCCTGCCGTCTTTAAACCTCTATATATTGATATACTCTCTCGATTATTAACATCGCCTGAACCGATTCCTCCCTTAACCGTACAGACAGCGCCTCCGCCAAACAATGCAATGGACATTGGAACCTCAAGCGGAAGCAAATTTTCATTTTTTAATAAAACCATACCTTCGGCTGACGCTTTTCTTGCTAATCTTGCATGTTCAAGCTCCCGTTTGGAAAGCTTTGTTTTCAGTGTGCCGCTATGATTCATAATTTTTACTTTTATCCTCCTTTTAATAAAGTAATATAAAAAGAAAGACTGCCACAGCCAGCTTTTTGTAATTCAAAAGGCTTACATATAGCAGTCGTTTTAAAACCTGTTTTATTACTCCTTTACACCGCCAAGCGTAACACCTGCAATGATAAACTTGGAAAGACACAGGTATACGATAATAATCGGCACAATTGCCACCAGAATCATTGTATAGATCTTACCCATATCAAAGTTCATATAATCGGCGCCCCGAAGTGTCGCGATCAGAATCGGAACGGTCATCTTGTCTTTCGATTGAATAACCAGAGCCGGAACGAAGTAATTATTCCAACATCCTACAAAACTGAAAATCGCTTGCACCGCAATCGCCGGTTTCATAATCGGAAGTACAATCTGGTTAAAAGTCCTGAATTCTCCGCAGCCGTCAATTCTTGACGCTTCCACAAGTGACAGCGGAAGTGACGACTGTAGATAACTGTACATAAAATAGAACACAGCCGGAGACGCAATCGAAGGCAGGATCAATGGGAGCAGAGAGTCATACATTCCCATATTCGTGATCAACCGCAGGAATCCCATTGCAGTTACCTGTGTAGGCATTACAAGAATCGCCATAATAAATGTAAATGCAACCTTCTTTAGTTTAAAATTATACGCATACAGGCCATACGCCGTTAATGCTGAAAAATATGTACAAATTGCCGCAGAGCAGCCAGAAACGATCAGACTGTTTAAGATCCCCCTCAACATCGGAAAGGTTCCGTCATTGGCGACATTAGATAGATTTTTTAACAAATAGTTTCCCGGCAATGCGGAAAAACCTTTCTGCAGGTCTGCATGCGACCGTGTCGCGTTGATGAACAGGATATAGAAGAAAAACAAACACATGAATGACAGGATGATCAGTACAATATGCGCAACTATACTCCGTAAATGACTTGGCTGTTTTGATTTCATAAATCTATCCCCTCCTTTGCTGTTTTTTCGCTTTTTTCGCTGCTGCTTTCGAACCGTCCGGGTCATCATTATTCGTCATCCGATATACAAAGAAGCACAGAATACCACTGACAATAAACAGATAGACAGACAACGCACCTGCCATACCATAATTTCTGCTCTTCAAATGGCTGTTCAGGAACATGATCAAAGTCATGGATGTACGGTCCGGAGTACCCTGTCCATTCGTCAGAATCTGCGGAACATCAAACATCTGCAGGCCGCCAATGATAGCTGTGATCAGCGTATATGCAAGAATCGGCCGTATCTGCGGCAGCGTAATGTAGAAGAACCGCTGGAAACTGTTGCATCCATCCAACTCAGACGCCTCAAATACGTCAGGACTGATTCCCATAATTGCAGCCATCAACATAATCGTTGAATTTCCAAACCACATCAGGAAATTCATAAACCCTACCAATGATCTTGTTCCCAGCGCGGAACCCAGGAAATCAATGGGCTGACTGGTAATCCCTATGGACATAAGAATAGAATTAACCGGTCCGTTAGTAGAGAACATCGTAAAAAATAGCATCGCAAATGCAGACGCCATGATGAGGTTCGGCAGATAGATAACAACCTTAAAAAACTGTGTCCCGTGAATCTTTAACCTTGCATCTACGAACCACTCCGCAAGTACCAACGCGATCACAATCTGCGGAATAAATCCTATAATCCATAAAATCAGAGTATTCGCTGCATATTTCAGCATATCCGAACCCAGAAGGCTGATATAATTTTCCATTCCGACAAAATTCGGTCCGATCTCTTTAATTCCTGAACGGTAATATTCAAAAAAACTATACCGGATGGTATCCACCAAAGGAATAAAGGAAAAAATGAAGAAACTTACAAAAAATGGAAGAATAAAAATATATCCCCATTTTGAATAGTCAACTTTTTTATGTTTTGATTTCATAAACTATCATTCCTTTCTGCTCCATATGACGCAGGGCAATCAATGCCCCGCAGTCATTTTATCTATTCCGGCCATTGAATCTCGGTAATATCAGGATAACGCTCTATGATCGCCGTCTCAAAATTCTTTTTCGCCTTATCATAGTCAACCTTCCCCTGCAGGTAATCGCTGAACGAATTCTGGATTAATTCCACACATCCCTGATCATATGCGGAAAGCGGAGCAATCTCAATATTTTCTGCAACCGGTACAAAGTATTCAAATGCATTCTGCCCTCCAAGGAATTCTGAAGCGAAAGAATCATCTTCTGCCGCTTCTTTCATACCGCTTGTTGTATTCGTGAAATCCGAATAGTCTTTTGAAATTTTCAGCAGATTATCTTTGTCTACCGTTACCGCAAGAATAATGTCTTTTACGTGCTCCGGATTATCTGTACCCGTACATGCATGTACATAAGAACCGCCCCAGTTATATTCCTGCGGAGGATTGGTAACAGCCCATACGCCGTCTTCACCGTCCCAGTTTGGATTCAAAGTAAAATCAATTCCCCATGCCGGGAACAGGAATGCGAATACTTTGGAAGCAGAACTCATCGCTTTATTCCAGTCATCGTTCCACTGGCCTTTTACATTCTTATCCAGATAACCTGCATCCAGCCACTCTTTCGAACTATTTACCCAATCCATGATTTTCTGGTCAACTTTAATCGTCGTTTCACCAGGACTTACCCATGATTCTTCAATGCTGTTGCCATACAGACGGAATGTATCTGCATAGGAAGCAAATGTATAATATCCTTTTGCTTTTAGCTCTTCTGCCGTTGCTTTTATAGTATCCCAGTCTTTTACTTTCTGACCGATTTCTTCCGGATCATCTGTTCCAAATACTTCTTTGGCGATATCACGGCGATATACTAACAGTCCCGGACAGCACTGCCATGTAGAGCCCCTCTGAACGCCATCTACATCAGAAGCTGTAACTTTCGTAAAATCATACTGATCTGCCAGATCCCTATCAGGGTCAATTCCAAGATCCTTAAGCGGTATAGCCGCATCCGCATCTGCATCCGTATATTTATTGACATAATCCGTCTCTGACAAGAAGATATCGACCTTGTCATCGGCTGAGGCGTCTGCCTGCTGCATCAGCGCCTCGTCAAGCTTTTGCTGATAGACGCCATCCTGATTGGGATTGATAATCCAGTGAATCTCTGTACCGTCGTTTAAAACAGTTACCGTGCCGTCCTTAGAAGTTTCCTTTACTTCCGGATAAACTGCCTCCACACGTTCACGAAATTCGTCATTCCAGCTATAAATATTAATAACCTTTCCTTCCTCGCCACTTGACGCACCGGCGCTTGACGAACCGCCGCTTGACGAACCGCCGCTTGACGAACCGCCGTTTCCAGAATCAGAACCAGACGACTTCCCGCAGCCTGCTGCCAGACTTGCTGCCATCGCCGCAATTAACATGATACTGACTACTCTCTTTTTCATTGATAAAACCCTCCTTTTATATTTGTGAAGCATTAGCTTCACGTTTATTGATGGATGGATTATAATATATAATTTTTTTCAGTTATATTAGAGTTCTTACCAAAATATCAGATTCATGACACATTTTAAATTTTCAGCGAAACAATGGGGACTGCCTCGCTTATTTTAGGTCATGAATCTGATATTTTTCACATGTTTTTTATTTTTTTCATATGCGATTTCCTCTATGATGTTCTTTATCTAAATATATAAATGAAAGGAGTATAAAGATTGGAGCATTTAAAATTTATCGATGAGCATGGCAGCTTTTCAATAAGGCAACCGGAAAATACAAGTTATTTATACTTTCCTCTGGCATCGGAAATGGGGCTGAAGAGCGCCGTAACGCCAAATCTTGGGGGCGATGCCAAGATTGATCAGGAAACCTTCCTTTTAGAACCAGTAAGTTCTGAAAACTTACATAATAATCGTTCCACCCGTAACTTCTGGGTGTTAAAAGACGGTGCAGATGCATATTCAGCTGCTGGAGCGTCCGCCAAGCAGGAAAGCGTCAAATTTACTGCAATGCAGGATGAAAGTGAACTGAAAGCAGGATTTATGTGGCAAACACTGACAAGATTGTCCAAAGTCCACCAATTAAAGTCTACGATTACCTCTTTTATTCCAAAAGATTACAATGTAGAAATCATGTATGTAACCGTGCAGAATCAATCGGAAGTTACGCAGGAATTAACTCCTTATGCCGCGATTCCGATCTATGGGCGCAGTGCAGACAACATCCGCGACCACAGGAATGTCACATCCATGCTGCACAGGATTGATACGAATAAAAACGGAGTCCTTGTCTGCCCCACCATGTCCTTTGATGAAAAAGGGCACCGTCCCAATAAACATATTTATTATGTTATGGGGTGTATGGGTAATGGAAATGCACCGAAGAGTTTCTATCCCACTGTCGAAGATTTCGTCGGCGAAGGGGGAACCTTTACGCATCCCCGCGCCATATATGAAAAACACCCTGGGGTTACAGCGCCCGGGCATGCGGCCGGAAAGGAAGCAATGGGCGCCTTCCGCTTTGAAACCGTCTCTCTTGCGCCTGGGGAAAAAGCAGATTATATTCTTCTTATTGGCGTGGAAGACAATGAAAAAAAGATTCTTGACCTGTTTGAGAAATATAATACCGACGGCAAAGTACAAAAGGCTTTTTCGGATACAAAATCTTACTGGCAAAATAAAGTAAACGTGAAGTTCCATACGAAGGAAGCAGACTTTGACCATCTAATGAAATGGATCTGCTTTCAGCCGTTCCTCCGCCGATTATTCGGCTGTTCTTTCCTTCCGCATCATGACTACGGACGAGGCGGCCGTGGATGGAGAGATCTGTGGCAGGATTGTCTTTCTTTGCTGCTGATAGAACCTGAAAGCGTCAGTCATATGATTGCCATGAATTATGGGGGCGTCCGCATTGACGGAACCAACGCAACAATTATCGGAAATGGAGATGGTAATTTCCTTGCAGATCGAAATGGAATCTCCAGGGTATGGATGGATCATGCACTTTGGCCGTTAATGACGACAAAACTTTATATAGACCAAACAGGAGACGCCCAAATACTAAATAAATCTATTTCCTATTTTAAAGACGCTCAGACTATGCGCGGAACTGAGGTTGATGTTCTGTGGAATTCAGAACAGGGAGACAAACAACGTACTGCCCAAAATGACATCTATACCGGAAGTATTTTAGAGCATCTTCTCATCCAGCAGCTGACTGCATTTTATGAAGTAGGAGACCATAACATCTACAGACTCCGCGGAGCCGATTGGAACGATGCACTGGATATGGCGTCAGAACACGGCGAAAGCGTTGCTTTTACCTGTGCCTATGCCGGTAACCTGTTGAATCTTGCGGCAATGATCCGTCTATTGGACAGCCATTCCTCCACACATACGGTTGAATTGTTGGAAGAAATAAAGATTTTATTGGAAAACGATGTAAATGTCTTTGACGATATCGGAAAAAAGCACAAAATAATAGCCGACTACATGGGTTGCTGCAGACATACCGTCAGCGGTAAACGTATCAGCATCTCACTCTCGGCTCTTGCTGTAAATCTGATTCAAAAAGCGAACTGGCTCATGGAGCGTCTGAGATCCCAGGAATGGATTGACGGTCCGGGTGAAGAAGGATGGTTTAACAGCTATTATGATAATCATGGCCGCACCGTTGAAGGTTTGTTCAAAAATCATGTGCGTATGATGCTGACCGGACAAGTTTTTGCTATTATGAGCGGAACCGCGGAAGACAGCCAGATTGAAAAGATTACAAGAAGCGCCGATCGCTATCTTTATCAAAAAGAAATCGGCGGTTACCGCCTGAATACCGATTTCCATGAACTGAAATTTGATATGGGGCGTATGTTTGGATTTGCATATGGAGAAAAAGAAAACGGAGCGGTATTCTCCCATATGACGGTTATGTATGCCAACGCCCTGTATCACAGAGGATTTGTA
>OFHB01002120.1_pt1 | contig 10705 bp, 6 predicted proteins | sample 1521881 | NCBI WGS metagenome assembly OFHB01 (sample SAMEA3504090, study PRJEB24116) | mouse gut metagenome | biome: mouse gut; feature: mouse-associated habitat; material: faeces | place: Denmark | collected 2011
TCGATCAATGCGAAGATCCTGGCTGCACAGGCAAGGGCATTCTGCAGCTCCGTCACAACGCCCGAGATCTCGTTAAAAGGCTTCGTGTACTGGTTCGCATAGCTTAAAAAACAGGACAGCTGTCCGACACTGATGCCGCCGCGGATGGCAAATACCGCACCGGCAACCGCCACACCCGCATACACCAGATTGTTGACGAACCTGGTGGAGGGATTGGTGATGGACGAATAGAAGATCGCCTTTAAAGAGCATTTCTCCAGCCTGCCGTTGATCTCGTCGAACTCCTCCAGCGCCTCGTCTTCATGGGAAAAGGCCTGCACTACCTTCTGGTTGCCGATCATTTCCTCGATCAGCGCCGTCTGTTCTCCTCTCGTCTCCGACTGTGCCCGGAACATCACAAAGGTCTTCCTGGCGATAAAAGCCGCCACCAGGAAGGATAGCGGCGTAATCAATACTACCACGCCCGTGATACCCACATTGACACTGAGCATAAAGCCCAATGTACCTAAAATTGTGATGACCCCGGTAAAAAACTGTGTAAATCCCATCAGCAGACCGTCCGCAAACTGGTCCACATCCGCGATCACCCTGCTCACCACTTCCCCGTAGGAATGTTCGTCAATATATTTCAGCGGCAGAATCTCTATGCGCTTAAACGCCTCGTCCCGGATATCCTGCACGATACGGTAAGTCATCTTGTTGTTGCAGATATTCATGACCCACTGGGCCGCTGCCGTGATCCCGATCACCACCGCCATCTGTTTTAAAATGGCAAATACACCGTCGAAATCCACCCATCCTTCTTTGACGATCAGATCGATCACCCGTCCTGTCAGAATCGGAAGATACAAGGTCAACGTCACGGTAACCGCTGCCATAACGATTGATAACGCCAGATATACCCAGTATTTCCTGATATATCGAAGCACCTTACCCAGCGTTCCTTTCTGCCTGCTGTCATTTCCTGATTTTGCCATCTCCAGCCTCCACTCGTTTCATCTTTTCTTTACGGAACCTTTCCAGTCCCTGAACCTGTTTTAAAATACCTGATCCACGTTCTTTGCACCCTTACCATCTGTTCATGACGCAGGGTACTGTGAATAATAAATCTCCTGATATACCTCACACCGCTTAAGCAGCTCATCATGTGTCCCGATATCCGCCATCTCCCCATCGTCCAGCACGATGATCTGGTCGGCATGCTGGATGGAAGAAGCCCTCTGAGAGACGATAAATACCGTCATATCGCCTTCCATATTCCGGATCGCCTGTCTGAGTGCCGCATCCGTAGCATAGTCAAGCGCCGATGCACTGTCGTCCAGGATCAGGATCTCCGGCTTCCCCACCAGGGCACGGGCTATGGTCAGCCGCTGCCGCTGGCCGCCGGAAAGATTTCTTCCGCTTTGGGCCACGGACGCCTCCAGCTTCCCGTCCTTCTGCTCCACGAACTCTTTCGCCTGAGCCGTCTCGATGGCCTGCCAGATCTGCGCATCCGTCGCGTCGTTCTTACCCCACTGCATATTCTCTCTGATCGTTCCCTGGAAAAGCACCGCCTTCTGCGGTACGATGCCGATCATCTCCCGCAGCTCTTCCATTCCGTATTCCCGCACATCTTTTCCCTTGATCCTGACATGCCCCTTCGTCGCATCGTAAAAACGCGGTATCATATTGACCAGGGAAGTCTTGCCGGAACCCGTACCGCCGATAATTCCCACCGTCTGTCCCTTTTTGACATGAAAATCAATGCCCGACAGCGATTCCGCACCGGCTCCTGCATAGGCCAGACAGACATGGTCAAACACCACCTCGTCCTCCGCATTCTGCCCTGTCCGTCCTCCGGGGCCGGCCGCTTCGCCTGTTCCATGCCCTTCAGAACCGGCCGCACACACCTTCTGCTCCCATGTCATGCTGGATTCTATCTCGAAAACGCTCTGAATCCGGTTCGCGCAGGCCAGCGCCTTGGTGATCGTAATGATCAGATTCGCCAGCTTCACCAGCTCGATCAGAATCTGGGACATATAGTTCACCAGCGCCACCACCTGTCCCTGGGTAATGGTTCCCTCATCCACACGCACCGCTCCCGTATAGAGAAGTACGATCGTTGCCACATTGATAATGATGTATGTAACCGGATTGGTCAGTGCGGAAATCTTACCCACAAACAGCTGCATATGCGCCAGCGCGCTGTTCTTCCGCTCAAAAGCCTCGATCTCTTCCTGTTCCTTATTAAAGGCTCGAATGACTCTGGCGCCCGTAAGGTTCTCTCTGGTGGCTCCCAGCACACTGTCCAGCCCTGCCTGTACCTTTTTAAACAGGGGCATCGTCCACATCATGATGCCGAAAACCACGACGGAGAGCGCCGGGATCGTCACCACAAAAATAAATGCCGCCTTCACATCAATGGTAAAGGCCATCACCATGGCGCCGAACACGATAAAGGGCGAACGCAGAAACAGACGCAGCACCATATTCACACCACTCTGCACCTGGTTCACATCGGAAGTCATCCGGGTGATCATGGTGGCCGTCCCCAGCGTGTCGATCTCCGTGTAGGACAGTCCCTGGATATGGGCAAAAAGCGCATGTTTCAGCTTCGTGGAAACACCCACCGCCGCTTTCGCCGAAAAGTACTGTGCCGTGATCGAGCAGACCAGTCCGATCACCCCCAGCAGGATCATAACCCCGCCCATGCGCAGCACATAGGATACATTGCCGCTGCCGATACCCTGATCGATGATCGCCGCCATCACCAGCGGCACGAACAGCTCAAAAGTCGCCTCCAGCATCTTAAAAAGAGGCGCCAGAACGGTCTCTTTCTTATAGTCTTTTAAGTATACGAGTAATCTTCTCATCCTCAACCCCCAAATGATATAAATTTTCACAGGCAGTTCCGTAATGCCCTGCGCAGTAAAACACCCCCGAAAGGGTGTAAAATATAAAATGACAGCAGCCGGAATGTATCCAGACTACTGTCATAAACATCTCCGAACAGCCTCCTGTTAAAAACAGATTCATTTTCTGTATTCTAATGTCAACGCATCAATCTCCACACTGATATTGCGCACCTGCCTTGAAGGCTGGTATTCTGCTTCGGGATAGAGCAGTGCGTGCAGCTCCACTACATTTTCTTCCAGATCATCCGGAATGACACAGCTTCCCTTGCTGCCGACATTTGCCCCTGTCCGGTTGTCCTCGAACGGAAAACCATCACTTGCTATCACATTATACCCGCTAACGCTTCCCAGGACACTGATGATCTCATTCACTCCCAAAGACGTCTCTACTTCCGGTAAAATAGCATTGACCATCTCTGTCAAAGAACTGACAGATGCTTTCTTCGCTTTCTCCATCATTGCCGTCAACACATTTCTCTGACGCTCGGCACGCTTGAAATCATCACCCTTCGTATACCGTATCCTGCAATAGGCAGTAGCCTGCATCCCGTTCAGAAGCTGCTTACCGCTGTGCTCCACCGGTATATAATCCACGCCCAGTTCCTCAGACATTGTCAGCTGATAGTTATTCAGATGAGAAATTTCCACTTCTGTAATCTCCATCTCAATACCGCCCAGCGCATCTACGGAATCGATCAGACCGCCAAAACCGACCGTCACATAATCCGTAATATCCAGATCAAGATTCGTATTCAGCATACTGATCGCCTGTTCCGGGCCGCCCTGTGCATATGCCGCATTACATTTATTATAAGTGTCATTACTCAAATTCAGGAAGGTATCCCTGAAAACAGAAACCAGCTTGATTTCCTGCGTATCCTGATTGATACTCGCTATGATAATGCTGTCGCTGCGGGTGCCTCTGCCCAGCTGTCCGTCTCTGGCATCTACACCGAACAGTGCAATATTGCGATATCCTTTCGAAATCTGCTGTCTCTCCTCTTTCTTATGAGTCTCTTTCACTTCTTCATTAATAATGATCTGTTCCCTGTCGATATCTTTGTGTTCTACCTCATCCGTAGCAGTTACCACCACGTACATAATGCCCACCGATATCAACAAAACACAGATCTCTGCGATCAGCAGCGGAAGATTCCTGATCCGTCTGCGCTTCTCCACAGTCTTATCCTCTGCCCCGGCCGATTGATCTTCAGCATTCTGCTCACCTGCTGCATGTTCCTTCGAAGATTCAGTTTGATTGTTATGTTTCAGATTCCTGTTATTTGCCTGTTCTTGAGAATCCTGTGTCTGCTTGTCCATAAATGACTCCCTCGTCCAAGTTCACGGTAAGACAGTTCCTAACTCCTGTATGCAAACCGCCGGTACAATACTCAAATATTATTCCATAAGATCCTTGTATCTATGTATTAAAAGCAAAGGTACATCTTCGATATTCTACCATAAAAAGGTAACTTTGGATATATAAAAATTAACAAATATTAAATTTTTGCAAAATCTTGTTACATTTTTGTCATATATTCCTCCGTAATTACACTACAGCTGCTTTTCCGCAGAGCTCCGGTTTCTCAGATCAGGTCCACGGCATCCCGCACGGTTCTTACGCCGATTATTCGGATACCTTCCACGCGCTTCATATGACTGATGTTGACTTCCGGAACGATACAGGTCGTAAAGCCCAGCTTGGCCGCTTCCGCTGCCCGCTGTTCCACCATGGAGACGCCGCGCACCTCACCGCTCAGTCCGATCTCGCCAAAAGCGATTGTTCCGGCATCGATGGCCCTGTTCTTAAAACTTGATACCACGGCCATGGCAATACCCAGATCGATGGCCGGCTCCACAATCCGCATACCGCCTGCCAGGTTCACATAGGCATCACAGTCCGACATCTGCAGATTCAGCCTCTTTTCCAGGACGGCCATCAGCAGGTTGACTCTGTTGAAATCCGTACCGATCGCCTGCCGTCTGGGAATGCCAAAGTTACTGTGGCACACAAGCGCCTGGATTTCCAGCAGAATGGGACGGGTTCCCTCCATGGAACAGGATACCACCGACCCGCTGGCACCCTCCGGCTTACCGCTCAACATAAACTCGGAGGGATTTTCCACTTCGATCAATCCTTCCTCCTTCATCTCAAATACACCGATCTCATTGGTAGATCCAAACCGGTTCTTGACCCCTCGCAGGATACGGTAGGAGGCATGCCTGTCTCCCTCAAAATACAGTACCGTATCCACCATATGCTCCAATACTCTGGGCCCCGCCACGGTACCCTCCTTGGTCACATGTCCCACGATGAAGACGGAAACCGTCATTCCTTTCGCAAGCTGCAGAAGAACATTTGTTGCTTCTCTTACCTGAGATACACTGCCGGGAGCCGCCGTGATCTCTTCATTATACATGGTCTGTATGGAATCAATGATCACAACATCCGGCACCACGCTGCGGATCGTTTCTTCCACAGTCGCCAGTCCCGTCTCGCACAACAGCTGTAGATTATCCGAAAATTCGCCCAGACGATTGGCCCTGATCTTGATCTGGCGCAGCGATTCTTCTCCCGATATGTACAGCACGCTTCTGCCGTCTCCCGCCAGATTCCTGCATACCTGCAGCAACAGGGTGGATTTCCCGATTCCCGGATCTCCACCTACCAACGTCAAAGAGCCGGGCACAATACCACCGCCCAGCACTCTGTCCAGTTCTTCCATATGTGTCAGCATACGGCTTTCTTCCTGTATACTGACCTGCGATAATCTGGCCGGAGCAGAAGGCATCCTTTTATGCACACCGAGGCCGTTTCCACGGGCCGCGGACGGAGCCTTCTCCTCCACCATCGTATTCCACTCCCTGCATCCGGGACACTGTCCCATCCACTTGGAAGATTCATAACCGCAATTTTGACAATAAAAAACCGTAGTTGTTTTCCCTTTAGCCATTCTGTATCTTTACCATCTTTACCGCTGTTTCACCGACATTTTCCAACTCCACGCTGATGCTCAGCTTGCCGCTCAGATTGGTCTTCATCGTACCGATATTGGCATCTCCCACGCTCACACTGTATTCCGTATCTTCTTCCAGACCTACCGTGATCTGCGCGTCCGCCTCACCTTCCACCAGGAAACTGACACCGTTCTCTGTCTCTTCAAACTGCAGCACGCTTGTTCCCGGCTCGGACTCATAAGCAAACATACCGTTCTTCTCCAGCTTTGTCAGCTTACGATACGTCTTCACCTTATACAGATCCCCGCCATGCTCATAGTCTTCCACTTTAGCCTTGGCTTCCAGTACATAATTCCCGAAACTGATCGTGCCGTTTTCCTCTGTACGCAGTAATTCTTCAACTACAGCCATTGTATTTTCCTCCTGACTCTTTACTCTTATTTATGTTGTGCTTTAAAAAGCATGTGCTATGCATCACTTCGTGCCGTAAATACGATCTTCTTATTCTTAAGCCCTGCCGTCACATGTTCTCCGCTTCTGACATTTCCGGACAGGATCTCCTCGGCCAGTATGTCTTCGATCTCCGACTGAATTGCCCGCTTCATGGGCCTGGCCCCCATCTTCGTATCGATATGCTTCTCGATCAGCCATTCCTTCACTGCAGGTGTGATCGTCAGGTCAATATCCATCTGCTCTTTACAGCGTCTGATCAGGCTGCCCGCCAGCAGCGTGATGATCTTCTTCATATCTTCTTTATGCAGCGGATGGAAGACCATAATCTCATCGATTCGATTGATGAACTCCGGCTTGAACAGCCTCTTTACTTCCTCCATCACATTGGCCTTCATCTTATCATAGTTCTGCTGCTGCGTCTGTTCCGCGCCAAAACCAAGGTTCTTGGGATCAATGATCCTCTGCGCGCCTGCATTGGAAGTCATGATGAGGATCGTATTTTTGAAGCTGACTTTTCTTCCCTTGGAGTCCGTGATATGTCCGTCGTCAAGTACCTGCAGCAGAACATTGAATACATCCGGATGCGCCTTCTCTATCTCGTCAAACAACACAACGGAATAGGGATTGCGGCGGATCTTCTCCGACAGCTGTCCGCCCTCCTCAAACCCTACGTAACCGGGAGGTGAACCGATCATCTTCGAGACCGAATGTCCTTCCATATACTCCGACATATCCACCCGGATCAGCGCATTTTCCGAACCAAACATCGCTTCCGCCAACGCCTTGCTCAGCTCCGTCTTTCCCACACCGGTAGGTCCCAGGAAAAGGAAAGAACCGATCGGCCGATTCGGATCCTGCAGGCCCACTCTGCCCCTGCGCATGGCCTTGGATACGGCAGTCACCGCCTCCTCCTGTCCGATCACACGCCTGTGCAGTATGGATTCCAGCTTAAGCAGGCGTTCGCTTTCTTTCTCCGCCAGCTTTTTCACCGGGATCCTGGTCCACAGAGCGACCACCTCCGCGATCTCATTCTCCCCTACCACATAGCTGCGCTTCTCTTCCTCACGCTCCATCCTCTTGACAATGCGCTCATATTTCTTAATACACTCCTGCTGTTTCTTTTTCAGCTCCGCCGCTTGGGTAAAGGCCTCCATACGGATAGAGCGCTCGATCTGCAGGTCGATCTTCTTGATCTCCTCCGACAGCTCCCGCAGCTTATCCGGCTGGCTCGTCACCTTCAGTCTCACCGCCGCTGCCGCCTCATCGATCAGATCGATGGCCTTATCCGGCAGATTCCTGTCATTAATATAGCGGTTGGACAACGACACGGCCGCACTGATTGCCTCCGGCGTGATCGTCACCCGGTGATGTTCCTCATATTTATATGCTATTCCCCGCAGAATACTTTCCGCTTCTTCTACGGTGGGTTCTTCTACCGTGACCGGCTGAAATCTTCTTTCCAGCGCCGCATCTCTCTCCACATATTTCCGATATTCCGCGATGGTCGTAGCCCCGATCAGCTGAATTTCTCCTCTGGCCAGGGAGGGCTTCAGAATATTCGAGGCATCGATCGCCCCCTCTGCTCCACCGGCCCCGATAATCGTATGCATCTCGTCCAGGAAAAGCACGACATCCCCGTCTTCGATCACTTCCCGGATCACCTTCTTGATCCTCTCTTCAAACTCACCGCGGTACTTACTGCCGGCTACCATACCGGACAGATCCAGTGTCAATACTCGTTTATTCTGCACGGTAAACGGAACGTCTCCGGTCACAATACGCGAAGCCAGACCCTCTACCACGGCCGTCTTTCCTACCCCCGGTTCTCCTATCAGACAGGGGTTATTCTTGGTACGTCTGCTGAGGATCTGCACTACCCGCGTGATCTCCTCTTCTCTGCCGATCACCGGATCCAGTTTTCCTTCCCTTGCAAGCGCTGTCAGGTCACGGCTGTACTGTTCCAGCGTAGATGCTCCGCCTCTCCTGCGTCCCTGCCGTTTCCCCAGGTCTTCCTTGTACAGGGCTCCGTCTTCCCCCATCGCGACAAGAACGTCCACATACAGCTTCTGTATGGAAATCCCCATCGTATTGAGCAGTCTTACCGCCACGTTCTCTCCTTCTTTCAAGAGAGCAAGCAGAATATGCTCCGTACCTGTCCTTTCCTCCCGGAAGCGATCCGCCTCCCGCTCCGCCTCCTCCATCTGACGGCGGGTGTCCTCGATCTCCTGCTTGATCCGCTTGATCCCGGAAATGGACTGCTTTTCCGTCTCCCACTGGGCCCGCATGGCGTCGTTCCTGCTTTTCAGTTCCGCCAGCTCCCCTTCGATGTGGGCCAGCCGGTTTTTGCTTCCCGCGTCCTCCTCCTTGCCCAGAGCCTGCTTCTCAATCTCCAGCTGCATGATCTTCCGGCTGATTTCGTCCAGCCCGGCAGGGAGGCTGTCAATTTCCATACGGATTTTGCTGGCCGCCTCGTCCATCAGGTCGATGGCCTTGTCCGGCAGAAACCGGTCGGTGATATACCGGTCCGACAGGGTGGCGCAGGCAATCAGGGCCCCGTCGGTGATCCGCACGCCGTGGTGAATCTCAAAGCGCTCCTTGAGGCCCCGGAGGATGGAAATGGTGTCCTCCACCGTTGGCTGGTCAATGAGCACCTTCTGGAACCGGCGCTCCAGGGCCGCGTCCTTCTCAATATATTTCCGGTACTCGTCCAGGGTGGTGGCGCCGATGCAGTGAAGCTCTCCCCGGGCCAGCTTGGGCTTGAGCAGATTTCCCGCATCCATACTGCCCTCGGTGCGCCCCGCGCCCACGATGTTGTGGAGCTCGTCGATGAACAGCACAATCCGTCCCTCGCTCTTCTCCACTTCGCTCAGAACAGCCTTCAGCCGCTCCTCGAACTCCCCCCGGTACTTGGCCCCGGCGATCAGGGCCCCCATATCCAGGGCGAAAATGGTTTTGTCCTTCAGACCCTCCGGTACGTCGCCGTTCAGAATCCGCTGGGCCAGTCCCTCCACCACCGCAGTCTTGCCCACGCCGGGCTCCCCGATGAGAACCGGGTTGTTTTTGGTCTTCCGGCTGAGAATCTGGATGGTGTGGCGGATCTCCGCATCCCGGCCGATGGCCGGGTCCAGCTTTCCCTGCCGGGCCATGTCCACCAGATCCCGGCCGTATTTTGCCAGGGCCTCGTAGCTCTCCTCCGGATTCTGGCTGGTGACGCGCTGGCTGCCCCGGACCTTGGTGAGCGCCTGTAAAATCTTCTCCCGGTCGACGCCGTACTGCCGGAAAATCTTTGCGCCGGGCGTGCCGGTTTCCTCCACCAGAGCCAGATACAGGTGCTCCACGGACACATATTCATCCTTGAACTGCCGGGCGATCCGCTCCGCCGACGCCAGCAGCTGGGAAAACCGCCGGCTGGCGTACAGCTCCGCGCTGCCCCCGGATACCTTGGGCAGGCGGTCGATTTCCCGCTGGACCTCCCCGGCCAGAGCCTCCACGTCCAGGCCCATGTAGGTCAGTAGCCGGGGAACCAGACCCTCCCGCAGCAGCGCCAGATGAAGATGCTCGCCCTCCAGCTGCTGCTGGCCGTTTTCGATTGCGATGGATTGGCAGTCCGCCACCGCCTGCCGGGCGTTCTGGGTGTATTGATCAAAACTCATGCGTATGCCTCCTTCGGACGGGGTCCTTCCGGAGCCGCCGTCCTCTTTTTCTTTTCCTCTAGTATGATACACCCGATCCCGGCATATGTAAAGCGAAAAATTAGCACTCCCGTGACGAGAGTGCTAATTTTCTGTGAACGAATTGTAAATCCCTACGCCAGAACCTGATCCAGCGTTTCCAGCAGCGTTTCAATATTGATGGGTTTGGCGATATGGCCGTTCATGCCGCACTTCAGCGCAGCCTGCCGGTCCTCCTCGAAAGCGTTGGCCGTCATGGCCAGAATGGGAATGGAAGCCAGCTCCGGCGAGGGCAGGGCGCGGATGCCCTTTGCGGCCTCATAGCCGTCCATTACCGGCATCTGGATGTCCATCAGCACCAGCTGGTAATAGCCCGGTGCGGACCGCGCCACCATTTCCAGCGCGATCTGTCCGTTTTCCGCTGTTTCCAGGGAGAACCCGGCCTCCCCCAGAATCGCCTGGGCGATTTCCCGGTTGAGCTCATTGTCCTCCGCCAGAAGAATGCGCCCGGTGTGCTCCCTGCGCGGCGCCGGCGGGGCGCTGAGCAGCTCTGGCTCTTCAAAACTGACCACGGAACGGAGACAGCGGCGCAGCTCCGACAGGAACAGGGGCTTGCTGCAAAAGGCGGTGACGCCGGCCTGACGCGCCTCCTCCTCGATGTCGGACCAGTCGTAGGCGGTCAGAACAATAATGGGCACCTCTTCGCCCATTTCCTTGCGGATGCGGCGG
>OFHB01002122.1_pt1 | contig 10702 bp, 8 predicted proteins | sample 1521881 | NCBI WGS metagenome assembly OFHB01 (sample SAMEA3504090, study PRJEB24116) | mouse gut metagenome | biome: mouse gut; feature: mouse-associated habitat; material: faeces | place: Denmark | collected 2011
TGCCGCCCGGGTCGATGATGGCAAGCCGCCTGAAGCCGAAAGCCGCGCTATCTGAAATCCAGCTTTTCCCCTGGTCAGGCCCCCTGTGGATCAGCGCCGCCATCATGGCCTCCAGAATCTCCTTTTTGGGGGGGTTGTCTTTTTCTATGAATCCGCATATTCCGCACATAATCCATACTCCTTTGTCTTTCCGGTAGTCTCTCGTGGTATGGAGTTCAGTTTAGCGGAGGGCTGTTTCTTATTGACAGCATTTCTGTATCAAATTTGTTTCAACTTGTAAACAGTTTGCGCCGGGGCGGGCGGGAGCCGTGCCTACAGCTCCAGGAGGATGCACTTTCTGCGGGCCATGTCCATCTCCTCGTAGGTCTCCAGCAGGATCCGGCCTGTGTCCTCGTCGTATTCCAGGCTGATGAGGTTCTGGAGGCTTTTGTACAGTAGGTGCCCTTCCGAAGAGCCTGCCGGATACAGATACAGGTCTGCGGACAGGATGCCCCAATAGTCCTGCATGGCCACCGGGAGGCAGTACTCCTGGGAGTACTGCTCGGAGTTGCGGGTGCTCTGCATGAGGTCTTCCCCGGCCCCTTGCGAGAGATCCTCCCTGGTTTCCTGCACCAGCGCCGCCAGGATGTCCCCGCCGGACAGAGGCAGGAAGTCCCAGACAAGTCCCGGGAACTCCATGACGGTCTCCGGCGCCTCGGGTCGGAGCATGTCGGTGCCGCAGAGGGTGGAGGGATCCGAAAGATAACGAACCACGCATCCGTCTTCGGAATATCGATATATCGGATAGGGAGTCTCCTGATAGTTGGACAGAAGCAGCTCGGCATGCAGTAAATATGACGATGCCTCGGCATCCGCGTCCAGGAGGGACGGGAGGGGCGAAGGACTTTCTCCCGGGGCGAAGCAGTCCCTGCTGACATGGAGGGAGCCGTCGCTCACCCTGGCCAGGCTGATCAGTCCGGGGTCATCGCCGCTGTCATAGAGAGCCGCGTCCCACAGCCAGCCGACGGTGTCTGAGCCGGCATCGTCCTGCTTGGACGTGTAGAGCACCCGGTCCGGCGCAAGCAGCCTGGATTCGGTCTGCGCTATGGCCCAGCTCTCCTCCGCCTTCGACGGTGCCTGCCCGCAGTCGTATATGGGGACGAGTCGTGTGGAGGCCGTGGAATTCGCGCAGGCGTCGAAGGTCACCCATCTGCCGGTGGGGGAAAAGGAGCCGCGGCACACAGCCGGGAGGTTCGCTGTGCCCTCATACAGGGTCAGGGGCTTTGCCTGGCCCAGCGTATACAGCCGGATTGTGAGCCTGTCCAGGGAGACGGATCGGAAGTAGGCCAGAACCTGCTTCCCGTCAGGGGAGGCCAGAAGCCTTTCTATATACATATCTTCCTCCAGCTCCCCTTGGGAGGGGCCGTCCCAGCCATCCCATGTCTCAAAAAAGTCACCCATCCGGTCGTGGAAGCCGTATCTGTAGTCGATTTGCCTGTATTCCAGCATGCCGTCCGTACCCTCTCCGTCCAGGGAGAGGATGTGGATCTCATTGTCGCCGCAGCCCGACAGGAAGGCGCTTTTGCCCAGCTGGCCCAGGGTGCGGTAGGTATAGGTATAGATTTTCTTCACGGTGAAGTCCCTGGCTACGGCCTCCGTCTCCGCCTGGTCTCCGGAGGGGGAGGCCTGGGGCAGCAGCATGGTCTTTTCCTCCGGCGCGCACCCGGCAAGCAGCAGGGAAACGGCCAGGAGCATGGCCGTGGTAAAAAGCATGGCCGATATCCGGAGCAGGGGGGGCATGAAGGTGGGCATGCCGCGATGCGCCTTATGGCGATGCGCCTCAGGGCGATGCGCTCTGCCGCGAGGCCAGCCTGGGCACCGGGGATTTCCTGGTTTTCGGATTTTTTGCTTGATATGCCTGTTGTGCGTCATGGTCTTCTGCCTTTTCTTCCTGTGGATTCCTGGCCGCCTGGCTCCAGTCCTCCCGATTCCCGTCCGCATCGGGAATTTCCTTCAGACGAATATAAAATGTGGTATGGTCGTTCCCGCTGCTCTTCACGCCGATGAGGCCGTCATGCTCCTCCATGATTTTCCGGCAGATGGAGAGCCCCAGGCCGGAGCTACCCTGCTCCCTGGACTTGAGCTTGTCCACCCGGTAGAAGGGCTCGAAGATCCGCTCCTGCTCTTCGAGGGAGAGGCCTTTTCCCTGATTGCGGACGAAGAGCCATACATAGCCTTTACGCCTGGATCCGCTTAAGAGGATGGGAGTATGGCTGTCCCCGTACTTGATAGCGTTGTCCACCAGGTTGACCAGGACCTGGCGCAGCCTTTCCTCCACGCCCATGGCCCAGAGGGGGTCGGGGAAATCCGTCTCGATTCGCATCTCGTACCGTCTGGCCTTGATTTCCAGGGCTCCGGCCACGCTGCCTGCCATGCCGGCCAGCTCCACGGGCCGCATTTCCATATAGATGCCCTTGTCGGACATTTCCAGGAGCTGCAGCACCATCCGGTGCATCCTTGTGCTCTCCTGGAGAATCTGGCTTAAGCCCTGGCTGGTGAGCTTCGGATCCGCCCCCCGGTCCGCCTCCATGAGCTGGGCGTAGCCCTGGATGGTGGTCAGGGGGGTCTTCAGCTCGTGGGTCATATTGTTGTAGAATTCCTGTCGGCTGCCCAGGAGGGAGACAATCTGCTCCTTGTCCTTCTGCATTTTGGTCAGCTGGGTGCCGATGGTCTCCAGCATCACGCTGAAGTTCCGGGACAGCTCGCCCACCTCGTCCCTGCGCCCGGAGTCCGCCAGCTGGGCCAGCATCTGCATGTCCACCTGTTCCCGGGAGAGGTCGCGCACCACCTGGCGGGTGATCTCCGTCAGCTTCCACACAGGCACCAGCAGCTGGTTGATGAAGAAGGCCAGCAGCAGGAAAATCAGCGCGAACACGAAAGCGGTGGTCTGGTAGACCAGGCGCTCGTTCTGGCTGATCTGGGTGTACAGCTGGGATGTGTCCATGCGGTAACGGATGATGCCCAGGGTGTGCTCCTCAATCACCACAGGCATGGAAAAATAGACCAGCATGGTGTCCGAGTCGGGATATGTCATGGTGAAGGCCGCGTTGCCCGCCACGGCCTGCCGCAGATCCTCTCCGTTGCCCTCCAGCAGAATCTGCTGGTTTCCGCTGATGTACTGCCCCTGGGTGTCCAGCACGCACAGGGAACGCCCGCCCAGGATACGCAGCTCCTGGACGATGTTCTCCGCGATCTGCCGGTATCCGTCCTCGTCGTTGTTGGCGTTGGCCAGCATGAGGAGCTGGCGGATGTAAATCAGGCTGTTCTCCTGACGGCTCTGGAGCTCCCGCGTGATCTGGGATTCCAGGCTCTGCCAGAGTCTGGCGTGGATGCCGCCGTAGAGGATGCCGCCGCCGGCCAGGAAGAGCAGCAGGATTACCAGCATCATCTGGAGGCGTATGCCGAAGCGGAGGGGCTTTTTACTATGGGACATATGAGATGTCCTATTACTATGGGACATATGAGATGTCCTATTACTGCGGGACATATGAGATGTCCCATTACTGCGGGACATATTTATACCCCACCCCGAAGACTGTCACCAGCATGCCGTCCAGCTCTGCTTTTTTCCGGATGCGCTGGACGTGGATGTCCACGGTCCTGGTATCCCCGGTGAAATCGTATCCCCAGATCTGATCCAGCAGAGCGGTTCTGGTGAATACCTGTCGGGGGTGCTTCAGAAAGCATATGAGCAGTTCGTACTCCTTGGGGGTCAGGTTCACCAGCCGGTCCTGGCAGTAGACGCTGTGCTCCCGCTCCACCACAGTCAGATGGCCGCAGACGAAAGAGTCGTCCTCCGAAGCGCCTCTGGCCTTATCGAATCTGCGCAGAATCGTGCGCGCTCTGGCGATGACTTCTCTCAGGTCGAAAGGTTTCGTGATATAATCGTCCGCCCCGGATTCCAGCCCGTAGAGTTTGTCCTCCACGCTTCCCCTGGCGGTGAGCATGATGATGGGCATCCGGTACTGTTCGGTGAGCATCCGGCAGACGTCCACGCCGCCGATGTCCGGCAGCATCCAGTCCAGGAGGACCAGGGCTGGGGGCTCCTTGCAGGCCATGGCGAAGCCCTCGCTGCCGGTGTAGGCGCATTGAACCTGGAAGCCCTCTTTCTCGAAGCCGTATTTCAGGATGTCGGCGATGGGCTTTTCGTCTTCGATGACTAATATTTTTCTGTTTTCCATGTTGTTTCCTCGTGTCGATGTTCTGAATCTGTCTGAATCCCCGGACTTCCGGGCGAAGGGGCCATTGAAGGCATGGGATTCATTGTATAGGATAAGTATAACGCGGATATCTCTAAAATGTAAAGAATCTGTATCTAAAATCTCGTCTGCGCCATGTCTGCCGGGGACGGCCTGTAGGGGAGAGAGGGGTTCCGGGGAAGAAACGCCGGGGAAACCTTGACAGCTGTGAATAGAGTCTTTATAATGAATTTAACTCGGCGGCAACCGAGTCGGAGGTAACCGAATGAATTTTTACGGACGGGAAAATCAAAAGAAGTGGATTCACAAAATATTCCAGTCAGACCGCCAGGAGACCATCCTGATTTACGGAAGAAGACGCATCGGAAAAAGCGAGCTGATCAAGCAGTGCCTGAGGGAGTCGCAGATCAGGAGCGTCTATTTTGAATGCAAACAGACCACAGAACTGAATAATGTAGAAAGCCTGTCGGAAATCGTCTCGGAGTGCTACGGGTACCCGAAGCTGGCTTTCGGCGGAATCGAAAGCCTGCTGAAATTCCTGTATGAGAAGGCTGGGAAGGAAAAGCTTGTCCTGGTTCTTGACGAATATCCCTATCTGCGGGAAACGGTAAAAGGGATGGACAGCATTTTACAAGCTTTGATCGATGGGAACAGGGATAATTCCGGAATGAAACTCATTATCTGCGGTTCCTACGTGGATACCATGAAAAGCCTGCTTTCCGGACAGAATCCTTTATTCGGCAGGGTGGATTTGACAATTGATTTAAAACCAATGGATTATTATGAGTCTTCCCTGTTTTATGCAGGGTATTCCAATGAGGACAAGGTCAGGCTTTTCAGTGTGCTTGGTGGTGTGCCCTATTATAACCGGTTGGTGGATCAAAATGAGACGGCGAGGGAGAATATTGTCCGGCTGATAGCGTCTCCGGGAGCAAGACTGGAAAACGAAGTGTCCATGTATCTGAGCTCGGAAATATCCAGAATTACAAATGCCAATGAGGTATTTGAGGCATTGGCAAAAGGATTTTCCAGATATAAGGATATTCTGGACCAGTCGCATGTATCAAGCGGTCCTACATTGGTGGATGTTCTAGATAAGCTGATTCGGATGGAGATGGTAAAAAAGGAGACTCCGATCAACGACGAACATAACAAAAAGAAGACCGGGTATTTTATCAGTGATCAGCTGTGCTGCTTTTATTACAAATATATCTTCAGGAATGCCTCACGGATGAATGTGATGGATGCGGAGTTCTTTTGCGAAAAGTACATTTGGGAAGATTTTGAGACAAGGCATGTACCCAAAGCATTTGAAGAAATCTGTCGTCAATATCTGATCCGCATGAACCGCAGTGGCCGGATGGAGGAACCATTTGAAAGAATCGGAAAATACTATTTTGACGATCCGGTAAACAGAAGAAATGGGGAGTTTGACATTGTAACACTTGACGACAGGGGGTATGTCTTTTATGAAGCAAAGTTCCGGAAAGAGCCTGTGACGGACAGCATGATCCGGGAGGAGATGGAGCAGGTGAGGAACACAGGCCTTCGTTGCTATAAATATGGTTTTATTTCCAGAAGCGGTTTTAGCTGCAGGCAGTATGAGGATGTGGTTCTGATAGATATGGAGCAATTATTCCGGTAGCGGTTTTGGCCTGGCAGTTTCATAATGTCCGGCATACCCTGATGATTTCGGCTTTCATAGGGGGAGCGTTCTGTGTCCGTTACGGAATAGAAAATGTTGGGTTTGAAAATAGCATGGCTTGAATGATGGGGCGTAGATAGAAGAGGAGTGGGGGAAAGGTGCAAAAGGGAAATAGAATATGATAAAAAAACAGAACAGGACACCGGAAGAACCGGAAAAGAAACCTGAAACAACACAGGCAGGGATATCCTGGAAAAGCAGCCTGATGCTTTTCCTGGCAGCATTTATCTGGGGAACAGCCTTTGTGGCGCAGAGCGTGGGCATGGATTACCTGGGGCCGTTAAGCTTCAACGGCGCCAGGTTTCTTATGGGAAGCGCAGTGCTTGCACCGCTTGTCTGTTTCAACAGGGCAAAAAGGAAAAGAGAGGGAGTAAAGCCCGCAGACAACAAAGCTACGGTCAAGGGCGGCATATGCTGCGGACTGCTGCTGTGCGGAGCCTCCCTCCTGCAGCAGTACGGCATACTGCACACATCCGTGGGAAAGGCAGGCTTTATCACCACATTATATATTATCCTCGTCCCCTTTTTCGGGCTGTTCCTGAAGAAGAGGATACCGGGAAAGTGCTGGGCAGGGGCGGTGATTGCGGCTTTCGGCATGTATTTGCTGTGCATGAGCGAAAGCCTGTTCCTGGGCAGGGGAGACAGCCTGGTCTTTCTGTGCGCAATTTTGTTTTCCGTACATATCCTGGCGGTTGACCATTTCTCTCCCAAAACGGACGGGGTGGAACTTTCCTGCATCCAGTTTTTGACTGCAGGTGTGACTGCCGGTATCCTTGCACTCATTTTTGAAAAACCTGATATACGGAATTTCGTAGACGGAATCATCCCCCTGGCTTATGCGGGAATCCTGTCCTGCGGTGTCGCCTATACGCTGCAGGTACTGGGGCAGAAAGGGACGGATCCCACGATTGCCTCCCTGATTTTAAGCCTGGAATCCACCGTTTCGGTGTTGGCGGGATGGGTGGTCTTGAAACAGGCCCTGACAGGCAGGGAGCTGGCGGGCTGCGCACTGGTCCTATGCGCGGTTATCCTGGTACAGCTTCCCGGGAGAAAGCAGGGTTCGTAGGCCCATTTCGGGGAGGGACAGCACAAACAGATGCAGGTAAAAATCTAAAAGTCGATGTACGAAACAGCACACAGAAAAATTCGGTTGTAACAAGCGAATTCTCTGGTTAGAAAAAGAAAGAAGCAAAAAGGAGTTTGGAGACGAAAGATGCCGGATAAGAGAAATCGAAACAACGGGAGAGGGCAGGATGAGATGCCGAAGGACGGTTCCTACAGGACGGCCCTGCTGCAGTATGTCAAGAAGAAGTACAAAACCAAACCGGACTACCCCTGGAAAGGAGATCCGGAAAGCGCCGTGCTGCGCCATGAGGACAACCGGAAATGGTACGGCCTGCTGATGGAGGTGGACAGGGCAAAGCTGGGGCTTCCCGGGCAGGAAAGAGTCTGGGCCATCAATGTGAAGACCCGGGATCAGATGTTCCATGATATGCTTATCCGCCAGCCCGGCTATTTCCCGGGATATCATATGAATAAGGAAAAGTGGATCACAATCATTCTGGACGGCACCGTTCCCTTTGACGAGGTATGCGGCATGATAGACGCAAGTTACGAGGCTACTGCATCCCGGAAAAAGCAGCAGAAGCTGCGCCCTCCCAAGGAGTGGATTGTTCCCGCCAATCCCCAATATTACAATGTGGAACAGGCCTTCGAGAAAGACGAAGTAATCGACTGGAAACAGGGCGCCGGCATCCGGACAGGGGACACGGTTTACCTGTATGTGGCGGCGCCGGTGTCTGCTATCCTATATCAGTGCAAAGTCATGGAGACGGATATCCCGTACCATTACCAGGATAAGAACCTCACGATGTCCTCCCTGATGAAGATAAAGCTGCAGAAACGATACCAGCCGGAACAGTTCCCTTTCGGGCTCCTGAAAAGCGAGTACGGGATTTTTGCCGTCCGGGGTCCCAGGGGGATTCCCGCCAGCCTGAGCGCGGCGCTGCGGAAGAGCCAGGGGAAACTCTGAACCGCCGTAGGGTTGGAGCCTGATTTATGTTCGGGAAAAGCATTTGCCGGAAAGGGTATCGCCAGTGAACAACATGAAAGGATATGTGAAAAAAAATAGAAAAAAAGGTATTGACTCTCCCCTTAGGTCAGAAGGTAAACTGTCTATAGATTCGAATCAGCCACTAAAAACAGGAAATTACCAAACGGCCTGCCGGGCAGGTAAAATCCGGAGCCTGCCATAAACAGCTGTATTGGGATTTCCGGAAGCTCCGACGGATTTGCTGTTTCCAAAACGATGTCCGAAATTTCCACAGGAAAGGGGAGAAGATATGCTGCAGATAGGAGAATTTTCCAGAATATGCCAGGTCAGCGTTAAGACGCTCCACCACTACGGCAGGATCGGGCTGCTCGTGCCGGCAGAGGTAGACAGCATTACCGGCTACCGTTATTACCGCACAGAGCAGATTGATATCATGAACTACATTCAGCGCCTGAAACGCTATGGCTTTTCCCTGGAGGAAATCCAGAGCATTCTCACCATTTCGGATAATAAGGAGCTTGCAGATACGCTGCGGCGCCAGAAAGAGAAGTTGAAGCAGGAACGGCAGGAAATGACCATTATCCTAAACGAGCTTCAGACACACATTTCCGTATTCGAAAGGACAGGTGACATTATGGATTATCAGAAAGGCTATACGATTGAAGTGAAAGATTCCCCGTGCATGAACGTCCTGGCACACCGGGCCGTCATGGGGGTGGATGAATTCGGGAAATATTACAGTAAGCTGTTTGAGCGGGTGCCGAAGGAGCATGTCACGCCCACCGGCCTAAACGGCACCAGGTATTACGATGAGGAGTTCAACCATGAATCCTCCGATATCGAAGTGTTCATTGAAATCAAAGAGAAGGAAAAGGCTGACACGGTGATAGAATCCTGCCAGTGTGCCATGACGATCCACCGGGGCGGATACTCCACGCTTTCCGAAGCCTACGGCGCTGTCGTCTCATGGATCATGGAGAACGGTTACGAAACTGCGGGCGCGCCCTTTGAACGTTACACCAGGACACAGTTTCATTCCTATTCTCAGGAAGACTGGGAGACGGAGGTATACTTTCCGATTCGGAAGAAGCAGTAGAGGAAAGCATAATATTTTGGAGATGACTCTTTCCGGAGCAATTAGCGGAAAGGGCAGCGTCTGACGGACAAAAGATATGGATCAGCTTCCAACCGCACCGGAGACTTTTGACTCGATGGTGCGGTTGGCTTTTGAAGTGATTATGCTCCGTGTATGGAGACTGTTGGTTATTATGGGAATCGGAGTGATTATCGGCGGTGATTCTACCCCGCGCAGGGAGGCTGTAGAGAGGATTCTACGTTTTGTGAGTGTACGTCTCATGGCGTATTTTGTAGAATAGGTGTGAGCATGCAGGGGCTTTCCTGGCAGCACAGCGTCCAATGGGGCAGGCAAACATACCTTTGAGGCAAAATCCTTGCCTTCACGGGACAGAAATGGTAGAATGAAAAAAGGGAAAGCGGAAAAGCATAAAGAGGGAGGATGGTCACCAATGAGTAAAAAGAAAGACGGCAAAACGAAAATTGACGGAGAGCAGGAAACCGGTGCACAAAACGGTACTGCCCCGCAGGAAAAGCATGGCACGATGGAAAATCTGCGCTATTGGCTGAAGGCGCTTTACAGGGAGTCCCCGGGCTTTGTGTGGCTGTACCTGGCAGGAATCGGGGCAACCATAGGGATTTCCCTGCTTGGGGTATATATGCCGTCAGTATTGGTGGAGGATATCACGAAGGGTAAATCCGTGGAAAGCATATTGGAGGATCTTGCCATACTGGGAGGGGGACTGGTGTGCCTGTATCTGCTGAATAATTGGCTGGAGCACACAAAGACAATTTACGGCAGTTGGCTGGGGCAGAAGCAGGCCCTGCAGACGGCAAAATCTTCCCTGGAGACAAGTTACGACAATATTGAGAGGGCGGATTTCCCGGAGGAATTTTGGCAGATGGTAAACCGTCATATGTGGGACATGGAGTACACTACCCGGTTTCTGGGAGCGTTTGCCTCTTGTGCCACGGCGATCATCGGCATGGCCCTTTATACGGGAATGCTCTCCGGCCTGTCAGTGTGGATTCTGCTGCCTGTAATCGCCGGGACAGCGCTGAACTATGCAGTGGGAATACGATGCAACAAATGGGACGCCGCAAACCGCAGCAAGTGGATGATCCTTGATTATAAAATGGTTTATCTGTCACGCAGCACCAGCACCTATGAGGCTTCCAAGGATGTCCATCTGTATTGGATGCCGCCATGGCTGCGGAAGAAGTTCAATCAGGAACTGAAGCAGCGGCTGCACTATACGGTGCGTCAGCAGGGAAATTACTTTTTTTCAGCTGCCGTCAACGGTTTCAGCCAGATGGCCTGGGAAGGGGCGGCTTATCTGTACCTGATTTACCTGGTCTGCCAGGGGCGCCTGGATGCGGCGGGCTTTGTGCTGTATTTCGGGCTGGTGACGGGCTTTGCGTCCTGGTGCGGTTCCATTGTCCAGGGGATGCGGCAGCTCCATGAGAAGGCTTCCTATGTGGAGGAGCACCGGCGCTTTTTTGCCAAGCTGCGGCGGGGCAGAGAGCAGGAGAAGGAGACGCTGGCGCTGAAGGAGGGGCATATCCCCGAGATTACCTTTGTTCATGTAACCTTTCAATATGAAGGTGCGGGGAAACCTGTGATCAGGGATT
>OFHB01002125.1_pt1 | contig 10689 bp, 9 predicted proteins | sample 1521881 | NCBI WGS metagenome assembly OFHB01 (sample SAMEA3504090, study PRJEB24116) | mouse gut metagenome | biome: mouse gut; feature: mouse-associated habitat; material: faeces | place: Denmark | collected 2011
CCATAAGTTCAAGCAACCCTTTTAAAGCCTGCTCATGCCATGTTTCAAATTTTCCATAAGCCTGTCCAAAACGCAGCTTGGGAATATTTTTTGCCGCCTTTCTCTCCCAATATGTCTGCATGGAAAACTGCCTGTTGCTCATCCTGTTTCCTCCGTTTATCAACCCTGTCAAGGCTTTTTATTCCTTTACCGCTCCAATCATCATTCCCTTAATGAAGTATTTCTGCAAAAATGGATATACACACAAAATCGGGATGAGTGCAACTACAATGACTACATATTTAAGCTGCAGACTGATCATACTCATGGAAGTTCCGCCCACTGTACCGGTTGTTACACCTTCATTATTAATCAGTATTTTCATCAAATAAACCTGAAGGGGCTGAAGATCCTTACGCCCTGCCAGATAAACCATGGCATTAAAATAACCATTCCACTGTTGCACCGCATAATAGATGATCAACACAGACATAATCGGCATGGACAACGGAATAAAAATCTTGCGTAAAATCGTCCATTCTGTTGCACCGTCTATTTTCGCCGATTCATACAGGCTGTCCGGAATATTAGACAAAAATGTCCTTGTCATGATGATATAATACGCTGCTGCACCTGTTGGCAGTACGATTGCCCAGCGAGTGTTATAAATCCCTATGGCATTGATCAACAAGTACATGGGCACCAATGTTCCCGAAAAGAACATGGAAAGCGTAAAAAACACGGAAAGCGGTCTTCTTAAAAAGAACTGCTTCCGGGATAACGGATAGGCTGCCATCAAAGTAAGTGCTGTACTGATCATCGTTCCCACCACGGTATACCAGATGGTATTATAATAGGCCCTCCAAATTTCCCCATCTCTAAACACCACCTTATAGCCTTTAGAGAAAAACCCTTTGGGAAAAGCGTTACCAGATTGGCTACCACTGATTCTGGCGCACTGATCGACATGCTGAACACATAAATCAGTGGATATACCGTAATGCAGGCTGCCAGAAAACAGAGTACATAGTTAACAATGGTAAAGATCCAATCTTCGCCAGTCATCTTATAACGTTTCCTTTTACTTTTTACCATAAGGACACCTCCGATACTTTTCTGCTGAGTCTATTGGCAAATACGACCAAAATCAGGTTAATGACAGAGTTAAAAAGTCCTACTGCCGCACCAAAACTGTAATTGCCTTCTACCAGGCCGGTTCTGTATGTATAAGAGGAAATCACATCCCCAACCTCCAACGTAATCGGGTTATACAAAAGAATGATCTTTTCATATCCCACACTCATCAGCGTTCCGATATGCATGATAAATGACACAATGATCGTGGGCATAATACAAGGAATGGAAATGTGGATTACCTGATGCAATTTTCCTGCTCCGTCCACTCTTGCTGCTTCATACAACTCCTGGCTGACCCCTGTCAACGCTGCAAGATAAATGATCGCAGACCAACCAAACCCCTGCCATACACCACTGGCAATAAACACAGTCCGAAACCATTTAGGTTCCATCAGAAAATTGATGGGCTCGCCGCCAAAAGCTTTGATGATCGAATTGACAATTCCTGAGCTGGGTGAGAGAAAATTTACCAGCATACCACAGATAACCACCGTAGATATAAAGTAGGGGATATAACTTACTGCCTGCACGATCCTTTTGTATGCCCCCTGGCGCAATCCGTTTGTCATCAGCGCAAACAAAATGGGAATCGGAAATCCCCATAAAATACTGTACACACTGATCAACAGGGTGTTGCGCAATACTCTTCCAAAATATGGAGACTGAAAAAACTGTTTAAAATACCGCAGTCCTACCCATTCACTCCCTAAAAGTCCTTTCATGGGCGAATATTTTTCAAACGCGATGATATTTCCAAACATAGGGTAGTAGACAAAAACTAAATAATGCACCACTGCCGGAAGTACAATAATGAGTAAAGCCCTATCCCTTTTTACATTTTTGGCAAATTGCCGCCACCACTCCGCCATTCTTTTTCTGACAGATTGTTTTGTCTGATTTGATAATTTCTCCTTCAATACATTACTCTCCCTTCTTCCGGCCTAATCGGAAACACAGTGCGCCGGTTACACTATCTGATATGTTTATTATGGCCTATTCCGTTATACCCGACAACAAACCATTCTTGTAGGACATTTATTTCTGCCGCCTTATTCCGTCTGTTCAAAAATTGTATCCCCCTCAAAAACCGTTTGTTGCATCAATGATATTTTTATACTATTATTATAATGTATTTAGAGTTACTGTCCCCGGAGAGGGCATTAACGATCTGCGGGGGGTCAATTATGGCAAAGACAATTCATTTATCTAAACGTTCCCATACATATAAACGCATGTTTTTACACAATTATATGCAATACGCATTTTCCACCTCGCTGTTAATTGTGATCACCGCTTTACTGGTTCTTCGTCAGTCCTACCATTCCTATCATAACGATGCAGTACGCGCTGCTGCCAGTCTTGCTTATTACGCTGATGACCAGCTTGCTGCCTGTCAGAAACTTTCTGCCAGTGTAGGACGCAATGAACGTCTCATGAATCTGGCTTCCGATAAGACAGCCGATTTGAATTTTTCACAATTGGATTCCACTATGCTCTTTTCTGCCCAGCATGACTTAGTATCTGCCAAAGCATTAAACCGCTTTGCAGCTACTTTGGCCGTTTACCTCTACAATAAAGAGTACGTCATATCCGATTACGGCACCATCACGCTGGAAAGCTTTTATCAGAGCATTTTTAACATGAGCCCCAATGCGTCCTCCAGTTATCTTCGCCCGCTAAGCCCTGGCAGCTTCCTTTTTTTGCCTAAAAATTCCACGGAAGGAATGAACACGCCCCAGCATCCTCTTTTGGTTCTCTCTGTCATAAACAGTAACAGTGACCGCTATGGAAATTTGTTTGTCTTTCTGGATGAACGCCAAATGCAAAAGGATATCATACAACTGTTAAATAACGCTTCCATGGAGTTTTATCTGTTTGACTCATCCGGCAATCTGCTTGTGGCTTGCGACACAGCAGAAAATGCAGATTCCCATATTCTGCTTGATACGCTTTTATCCTCCGGGAATTATCAAAGCAATGTCGCAAATCATTCCGGTTTTACAGGCTATGCAGGATATTCCAAAGAGTTTTTGCGCCAACGGACTATTTTCTGGGTATTCATTTTTAGCGGAATTTGGATTCTGACTATGTTTCTCGGCCTTATTGTGACCCAGACAATATGCCGTAAAAATTATGCCCCGATTCGGGAAATTGCCGAAATAGTCATTGGGCCTCAGGACTTAACGACCAATCCGGAAGTAGAGTATGAATCCTTAAAAAAAATTATCAGCTCAATTTTTGAAGATAAATCCCTTTTGGAAGAACAGATTCTGCTTTACCGTCCTCTTTTAGTCAACAGTCTCCTTATGGAGCTGCTGGAAGGCGCACAGCCCAGGTCTGCCATTCTGCCGGGTTTGCAAAAACTTGGCATCGAATTACCTTGGAACAACTTTGTATGCTGCTGTTTTCTTAAAAATATTGCCAAAGAGGTCAAAAATAACAGAACCGTCTGTCTATATGTGACATACCGCAAACATTACGGTATTTTTCTTATCAATGGTTTTGAAACAAAAGACTGCGAAAATGCCTGTACACACCTGCTGAATCTGTTACCTCAAATTTCACCCACTGCCTTTTTGGGCATCAGTAATCCGGTAACAGACCCGGAGCTTTTGGGTACTGCCTATCAGCAGGCTAAAAACGCTACAGAATATCTGCCTTTATCCCCTTTATGCAAGGGCACTTACTGGCATCACATAGAGCAGTCCTGTATCCTCACCCTGCCCCTGCCATCCTGTCTGAAATCCCTGCCCGCTTCTTTCGGTGCCGGACAGACCACGGAAGCCCGAAATAACCTCATACTTTATTTTCAATCTATCTGCTGTGACGGACTGGTAAAAAAAGAGTATCTGCTCCACGCAAAAGAACAATTGCTTTTTGCCATCTCCAGGGCAGAGCGGGAACAAAAATTATATGGTGATTTTTCCGCCCTCCATCTTTGGACGCCGGATCATCCAAACGCATTTGATCAGCTAAAAAACCTCTCTTTGCTGGTCTGCGACCAGTTAGAACAGGGAACACTGGAATGGAAAGAACAGCAGACACAAGATTCCGCCCAGTCACTGATAGATTATCTTCTACTCCATCTTTATGATGAGGACCTGTCGCTGGGAAAACTGGCAGAAGTCTTTCAAATTTCTGAAAGCAGCGTCAGCCGTAAGATCAAACAAATGACTGCAATTTTCTGGACTATATCAGCCGCAAAAGGATAGAATATGCCTGCAGCCTTCTGTCTAAAACTGATATGTCGATCAATGATATTTCGAAAGCTGCAGGCTATGAAAATGACATTACATTCCGCAGATTGTTCAAGAAACACATGGGCATTACGCCGGGAGAATATCGCCGGCAGACCACCAATAACAATCTGATTCCTTAAAAACTATATGACACGGATAATCCGTAGCAGGCTTTTTGCTTCTTCCATATCCGGTTCCGGAGCGGAAAGCAATTCCAGCAGACGTTCTAACATAGCAAAGCTGAAAGCGCCATGAGTTGCAAGCACAAAAGTCCGCAACGGATATTGCCGTATCTGTGCCAAATACATATGATAAAAATTCTCGTCACACTCTCTCTTTTCCAATTGTTCCTGAAGCTGCTGCAAAAGACGTTTATATAGCAAATCGCCTATGGGTGTGCCCTGTAGATCCGTCACCGTGGAATTGGCATGAAACCCTCGCCTTTGGGTTCTTGAACACAATTTCCTCAAATCTCCAAGCCGGGCAATTACCGGTCTTTGCGTATGTATTTCCAACATTATTTCAGTAGAAAAGCAAATATCCCTGCTGGAAAATCCCACTTCGACCAGATAGCTTCCTCCTATCCGCTCAAGGTTTCCTGTGCCCTCACGAAAAGCCACAAGCTGGTCATCTTCTATCACCACTGAAAACATTTCTTTTTGTTCCGGCGAAAGCCTGGGTTCCATCACAAAGGGAACAAATACTGCCCCAGGCTCTTTTACCTTGTTCTTCCCCTCCACGCCAAGAACCGGTGTAATCCTGATCTTAGGCAAAAGGCCTTTTACGATCCGGTGAGGCAGGTCATTTTTGATCTCATCCTCCCATAAGGGGCTTTGATTATACAGGATCATCGGGATCTTTAAACCTTTACAGGCCAGACAGGTAAAAATGGAATAAACAGACCGCTCCCTGATGATCATCAAATCCGGACGAAAGCCGGAAACGATCTTCCTGATTTTTCCCATAGAGGGGAATCCATATTTCAGCCGCATGTCGCAGGCTTTACTGTTCTTTCGCTGCAGAACATGGACATAGATCCAGTTCACGGCACAAAACACTTTGGAATACCCGGCAAATACCGGTGTCACATCACTGTAATCTTCCAGTTTCCCCTGATAATGGCTTATAAAACAAACTTCATGGCCATGCTCCCTTAACCCTTTCATAATAGGCACCTGATTGGTATGGTATCTGTGTGCCACATAAAGAAATCTCATACTCCTGCTATCTTCCTTCCTATACTTCGTCAAGTAAATCAAGCCACTGCTTCAAAATGCTCTGTAAGGAAAATCTTTCCCGCACTTTTGAAGCTTCCTTCCCCATCTTGGCTGCCTGATCTTCCTCACCAGCCATTCTTTCCATGGCCATACATAAAGCATCCGGCTGCCCTACCGGAACAAGAAGGCCATTCACCCCGTCCTGGATACACATCCGGGATCCGCCGCAGGGACAGTCAGTGGAAACTACCGGCATTCCCATTCCCATTGCCTCCAACAGGGAGTTGGATATCCCTTCATAATCCGAAGAGAGCACATACATCCCTCCATCTTTTATTTCCTCCAAAATATCCTTATGAAAACCCTCAAAAATCACATGTTCCCTGATACCTAATGTTCCTGCCAGGTCTCTTAATTCCTGCTCCAGCTCTCCCTCTCCATACAAATGCAGCACATAATCAGGAAACCTTTGCAAAAATTTCTGAAATGCCCGAAACAGGCTCACATGGTTTTTTTGTTCCACAAGCCGCCCGGCAGCAACCACCGTATGTTTTCTGGGCCCTTCATAAACCTCCGGCAGTTTTTCCGTGATGGGGTTCGCGATCACAACGCCCTTTTTCCGTATTTTTTCTTGAAAATACGATAACGCTGCCTGGGTCTGGAACACTACTTTATCAGAATGCAAAAATGCATATTCCCGTATCCGTTTATTGGGAAATGACTCCGGGTCATTGCGCTCAGAGGAAACCAGTTTCATCCCTAATCCCGCTCTTGCAAGGCAGGTAAAAAAAGCAGTCGCAGGCTCAAAAGCAGCCAGAATATAATCCCGGTTCTTCCGAAACACCTTCCGCATCCGCATGACCCTGGCCATCCGCTTTAGGAGACTTCCGTCTGTCCTTCCTCCAATTTGGATGACCTCAATACGTTCATCCAGTTGATAGGCCATATCATCACCAGCCGTCATCAGGATCTTAACCTCCATCTGCCGGTTTACAAATTCATTTGCCAACACCGATATGACCCGTTCCGCACCTCCACCTACCATGCGCGGAATGATAAACATTACCTTCATTTCTTTCTCCATTTGTTTTTATTGTAAACCAAATATTGGATATCAATCACTTCAAATCGGGATGACTGGCTGTATGTGTGCACCCCTAGCAGCTTACGCCCTATACCGTTATGATGTTCCGCCCCGTTAAAACTGGCCGGAAGCAGCTCTTTAATCTGCTTATCAGGTAGTTTTTCCCCTTTTTCGCAAAACTGCACAGAATATCCGTAGATCCCGGATGTACTGCGCTGTAAAGGAACCAAAGGCTCCTTTACCCCGATCACAGGCCCTGCCATCCTAGACCGCAACGTATAGGAATCAGACCCATTCCCCCCATCACGGACATCGATCCCGCCTTCTTTTTTGTATAACTCATACCTGTAAAACCGGGTATAAAAAGTATCTCCCGGATCATACACAGAAGCCAAAATACTTACCTTGTCATCTTCTTTCTCCCAGACAATACTATCAACAAGCTTCCGCCCTTTTAGAAATTCTCCTATTTTTTCCCATCGGTACGGAAATTCCACACAGCGGTACAGGTTCACAGACTGATTCATTTCTGTTTCCGGAATCATCAACAGCTCGCCGCCCCACTCAAAGCACATGGGAAAAGACATATGGTAAGCCTCTTCGATAACAGGAACCGGTTCCTTCCAAGAACCGTCTGAGATATCAGAACATGCAATGCAGCCAAGTCCTGTCCGTCTGTCCATCCTCTCTAAAAAAACCACATCTTTCCCGTCCTTCTCCCAAACCAGAGGATCCGCATACCAATATTCCTTCGTGTGGGGCAAAACCGTAAACACTTTGTCTTTGATATCATTTCCTTTGTAGAGTTCTTTCCCATATTCCCTGTCACAAAAGGCACAGGAAAAGATTGCCTCATACCCAACCAGTTTTTGAAATCCCAGCTTCCATCCTAATTTTCTGATTTTTCTGATCAGTTGCATAAAAATCCCTCTTTATAGCCGCCTGATCACTTCCAGCAGCTTTTCACAATATGACCCAACCGTATCAAATCCCTTTTTACAGCATCCCTCCGCATACGCCTGTAGCCTTTCCGGCTCATTCCACAGGCTTTCCACCTTATTTTTTAACTCCTCTGCATCCCCCGCACAAAACAAATCTCCTGTCCTTCCTTCTTCAATCAGTTCCGGAATCCCGCCAATCCGGCTTCCTATGACCGGCGTACCTAAAGCAATGGATTCCATCACCGAAAACGGACAATTTTCATAGCATTCCGATGGAATAACACTAAATTTTGCTTCCCGTATCAATTTGGCAAGCTCTTCCCCTTCCTGAAACCCTGCATTTTTAACATTCCCTGTTTCATTTACCTCCCCTTCCAAAGGCCCACCCCCTGCAAAAACAAAGGGAATCCGGGGAAGCTCACGGCATACTTTTAATAATGTACCTATCCCCTTTTCCTCCGAAAAACGGCCAAAATAAAGCACATATCCTTCCTTTTCCCAGCCTGCTCCCTTTTGCCTTATCCCCATAGCACCCAAATGTCCTTCCGGGATAAAATTATGCAGGACTTTCGTCTTACCCTGAAATTCTTTCCTGTGGAGCAGTTGCTGCTCCATAAAATAAGAAGGGCAGATCACACAATCTATCCACTGATATACTTTTAATCTTTTATACAACACAGCTTCCACAGCAGCTAAGAAACTTTTTGCCTTTGACCCATGAATGCAGGCATTCTTTACACATTCTAAATAGCCCCGCCTCATGCACTGCTGGCACAGTTTTCCGGTAGACGGAATCCTCATTAAATGATTGGGGCATACCAATTGCGTATCATGTGCCGTGTACAGAATCTTAATTCTTTTTCCAGCCTTTTTTCCATACTTGATAATCTCATATATGATAGAAGGAGTCAACTGAAAGTTAAAATTATTCAAATGTATCACATCCGGAGCAAAATCATTCAGGACAGAACTCAGCTTCTTCCTGGCTGGCCGGGAATAAATGATTCGGAACGGGTAAAAGATTTTGTTCCATTTCCCCGTATGAAAATCCATATTGGGCGTATAACTGTTTACACGGTTTCCAACAACACGGTTCCCATGCTCCATTCCAAAATACTGCACTTCGTGCCCTTTTTTTTGAAGTTGCTTCCCAACCTCAAACATATAAGTTTCTGAACCGCCGTTTGGGAACAAAAACTTATTGACCATTAGTATCTTCAACTTTTGCCATCCTCCCAGTCTTCCTTTCATTCTGCAAATTTTGCATGAACCACTTTTGTCTCATTCCCCATCTCTATTTCTATTTCCAATTCTGTACTGAGCAATTCCCCACTGTCACTGTACCATCCCAGAAACTGTTCACCAGATTCTATCTTGTCAACAGACAGCGTGACCGGATAATCATTAAAGTACAATCCCTGCCAAAAAACACAATCTTTATCCATAGCCAACGTATTAATATGAAATTCCGCCGCATTTTCTTTGTCACATAATAAAACAAAATAAACAGGATCCGACAAAAGATCAAATTCCTCTTTTAAATAAGTGATTGCCTTGTCTTTACGATTCACAAAAAACTCCTTAACAGCATCGAAATATTTGCCTGTTTCACGGTTTTCAAAATACCTGACTTTATTCAGCTCGTAAGATGCTTCATATTCGGACAATGCCTCATCAATTTCCATAAGTACATGCGTCTCCTCAAAATTGTGATTAACCATATCCATAAATGAAATCACAAAATCCTTGCGAAATTTTTCACTTTTCATCAGCTCTTTTACAACGGGATCATTCTCCCAGCACATTTCATTACCGCTTTGAAATGTATTTCTGTCATAAGCGTTCATTGCCCCTTCCATATCCCAGACACACCAGCGCCATTTCCCATCTTGCTTTTCATGCATTCCTTTCGTAATACTTCTCCAGCATCTTGCATTCCCCGGAAGCCAGTCCCAGTCATCCATATAAATCATACTTCCATAATAATCAATAAAGCTTTGCATATCTATCAGCTCAGAGAGTTCCTCGTAAAGCTGATCTGGAGACAAATCCGCATTCGAACTGAGAAATTCTGTAATAGAATCAGGTGTAGACCCTTCATGAATTTCCACGCTGTCTTTCTCTATTCCGTAATTATTCTGGAAATAATATTCATCGTACACTTCCGCCAAAGAGTATAGCCCCCAATATTCTCCATTTAAAAAAACGTTGCACCGTATAAATTCCTGAGTTTCTACTGCCCTGTCCACGATCAGCCGCTGGCTCAAAATATGCTTTAACTTTGAATCATCCCTGTCTGAATAAATAAAAAATTTCCTTATCTCCTCACCTTGTCCAAAAATGTCCTCGTCAAAGATTCCTTTCTCATCATACATTTCCCTTGCATAAATGGAAAAACTTTTTTGCAGCGATCCTCTTGTTGTAGACCCATGGATCCGCATGCCAATCTGCCTTTTTAGCATTTCCTTTCCATTCTCATCCCAGATTTCTATATGTCCTTCTCTTTCCGACTTTTTCCCTCTTCTTCTATAATTGGCAGGAATCCAAAAGTCATCTTCCTTACTGCCATCCTCAAGCATGTATTCATCGTAATCTTTTCCTAAAACATAGATACCTTCTTCATAATCAAATAAATTATCCGGATCTGTCACTAATGATATCGTATAAACTTCCCTATACGCTGACTCTTCCTGATGTCCGACCAGATAAGAGTTTGTCACAGTATCGCTGAGGTTCCCCTTTTCATCCGCACAGACAGCCCTTATCGTCACCACTTTATCAATTAATTCATCAGGGATAAACTGTGATACCGTTGACAAATCCGTACGCATCGAATGCGCATTTGGATTCGTTGAAATATTTTTAATTTCAATCGGTTTTTATCTTACCTTACGACAATCACAACTGAATAAGTAACACAGCGTCAGAGCGTATAGAAAAATCTATGCGCTCTATTTTATTGTAAAGGAGCAGATTTATGAGCAAAGACAGCAATACACAGCAAAGAGCCACCCGACAGCACCCACCCACAAAAATAATCGTGGAAAGGCACTATGTAGGCACTGAAAAAATGGAAACGGTATTCAAGCGGA
>OFHB01002126.1_pt1 | contig 10687 bp, 8 predicted proteins | sample 1521881 | NCBI WGS metagenome assembly OFHB01 (sample SAMEA3504090, study PRJEB24116) | mouse gut metagenome | biome: mouse gut; feature: mouse-associated habitat; material: faeces | place: Denmark | collected 2011
TGACGAGCGAAGCGACAGCGGAAACCGCAAGGTTTACGCTGCTCTGCCCGTAGTCCTTGCATCGTCACCTACAAACCAGACCCCGAGCTAGCTCGAGGGGCTGTTTATTTATGAATTTGACGAGCGAAGCGACAGCGGAAACCGCAAGGTTTACGCTGCTCTGCCCGTAGTCCTTGCATCGTCACCTACAAACCAGACCCCGAGCTAGCTCGAGGGGCTGTTTATTTATGAATTTGACGAGCGAAGCGACAGCGGAAACCGCAAGGTTTACGCTGCTCTGCCCGTAGTCTTTGTTTATTCCCCCCCCCCACCCCAAAAGGAGATTGCCATGTCATCTGCCGTATATGAAAAGCTGAAAAAATGCGAATCCTGCATTCGCCAAGTCACGGATTTTATCCCTAAAGTTGCCATCGTTTTAGGCTCCGGTCTGGGCGACTATGCGGATACGATCCGGGTGACGGCCCAAATACCCTACGGGGATATTGAAGGTTTTCCCGTATCCACCGTACCGGGACATGACGGCCGGTTTATTTTCGGATATGTGGGCGATGTGCCGGTGGTGTGCATGAAGGGCCGGGTACATTATTACGAAGGGTACCCTATCAGCGATGTGGTGCTGCCGATCCGGCTGATGAAGCTGCTGGGCGCGGAATTTCTTTTCCTGACCAACGCCTCCGGCGGCGTAAATACTTCCTTTCACGCCGGGGATCTGATGCTGCTTACCGATCACATATCCTGCTTTGCACCCAATCCGTTGATCGGGGCCAATATTGAAGAACTGGGAACCCGTTTCCCGGATATGAGCCATGTGTATGATCCGGGGTTACAGGAGATCATAAAGACGGTGGCTGTGGAGCAGCGGATTTTTCTGCAGCAGGGAGTGTATGCCCAACTTACGGGGCCTTCTTTCGAGACTCCGGCGGAGATCCGTATGCTTCGAACCCTGGGGTGCGACGCCGTGGGCATGAGCACGGCAGTGGAAGCGGTGGCTGCGGCCCATATGGGCATGAGGATCTGTGGTATCTCCTGTGTATGCAATCTGGCGGCAGGCATGACGGCCAGTCCTCTGTCTCACAGGGAAGTGCAGGCAGCGGCGGACGAGGCGGCTCCCAGATTTAAAAAACTGGTGACGGAAGCGGTGAAACGTTTTGGAGAAATCCGATAGGGCAGAGACGGATTCAGATGGCAGTTCATGAAAAGAGGTCCTTATGGATAAATATTTACAGGACAGGGAATTGATACGGGCGGCTCTGGAGGCCAGGGAGCGGGCGTATGCCCCCTACTCGAACTATCTGGTGGGAGCGGCTCTGCTCACGGCGAACGGAACGGTTTTCCAGGGCTGCAACATTGAAAATGCTTCCTATGGGGCCGCTAACTGCGCCGAGAGGACAGCGTTTTTTAAGGCAGTGAGCCAGGGGGAAAGGGAATTTCTGGCCATTGCTATTGTGGGAGGCAGCCGGGAGACCGGACAAGGGGAGGTTTTTCCGGATCTGGCATATCCCTGCGGCATATGCAGACAGGTAATGAGAGAGTTCTGCGGTCCGGATTTCCGCATTCTGGTGGGCAGAAGCACGGAGGAATTCCGGGAATATACTTTGGAGGAACTATTGCCGGAGAGTTTTGGGCCTGCATGGAAGCAACGGGACTGTCAAAATTAGGGAAATGGGAAAAAGGGGAACGAAAAAGGAATGAATTTAAGATTATATAATGCCAGAATCCTGACCATGGAGCCGGGCAGGGACATCTTTCGGGGTGAGGTCTGGGTTAAAAACGAAAAAATCGTCTATGTGGCGGATCAGGAAGAGATTGAGAGGGAGTGGAGGGGAGAGGGTGTTCCCCACATCTCCTGGGACTATGAGGTGGACTGTGAGGAGAATCTGCTGATGCCCGGTTTTAAGGATGCTCACACCCACTCGGCCATGACTTTTCTGCGCTCCGCATCGGATGATGTACCTTTGCAGAGTTGGCTGCAGGAGAAAGTGTTTCCCTTGGAGAAGAAGCTGACGGACCAGGACATTTATCAGATGACCCGTCTGGCAGTGCTGGAATATCTTACCAGCGGCATCACGGCTATCTTTGATATGTATCTGCGGCCCGATGTCACGGCTAGGGCCTGCCTGGACATGGGGATGCGCTGTGTGCTGGTCAGCGGCCTGAACGATTTTACCTCCTCCATAACCCAGGTGGAAGAGGAATATATGCACTGGAACCGTAAGAATCCTCTGATCAGCTATCAACTGGGCTTTCATTCGGAATACACCTGCGACCGGGCGCTGATGGTGCAGTTGTCCGGGCTGGCCCACAGGCACAGGGCCCCCGTATTCACCCATATGTCCGAAACCATGGAGGAGGTGCGGGGCTGTAAGAAGAAATATGGCATGACGCCGGCATTCTTTCTGGATTCTCTGGGAATGTTTGACTTCGGCGGCGGCGGTTACCACTGCGTACATATGACGGAGTCGGACATGGATGTGTTTCAGCGGCGGCGTATGTATGTGATTACCAATCCGGCATCCAACGCCAAGCTGGCCAGCGGCGTTGCGCCCATACGGGACTATGTGAGCCGGCAGATCCCCGTGGCCATCGGCACGGACGGCGCCGCCAGCAACAATGCATTGGATATGTTCCGGGAGATGTTTCTGGTATCCGGTCTGTCCAAGCTGCGGGAGATGGATGCCGCCAGTCTGGATGCCATGGAAGTGCTGCGTATGGCCACGGTGAATGGGGCCAGGGCCATGCGCCTTCACAGGGCGGATGTGCTGGCCAAGGGGAAGCTGGCCGATATGATTCTGCTGGACCTGAACCAGCCCAATATGCAGCCAATTCACAACATTCCCAAAAATCTGGTATACAGCGGCAGCAAGGCCAATGTAAAAATGACCATGATCAACGGCAAAATCCTGTATAAGGACGGCTGCTTCAATGTGGGAGAAAAAGCCGAACATATTTACAAAACCTGCAATGCAATCGTACAGAGGTTGTTATCTGAGTAAGCGATTACTCAGACATCAATAGTCACTGTCAACCAAATTTCCAAAGAGCCGTTCACAGACAGGTACAATGATCTGTGAACAGTTACAAACGGCCGCTTTGGCGGCAGAAATGAGAGGGAAAAATGTTAGAAAAGTTCTTCAAACTCAGGGAGAATAACACCAATGTAAAGACCGAGGTCATGGCCGGTATTACCACATTCATGACCATGGCCTATATATTGGCTGTCAATCCCAACATCCTTTCCGCAGCCGGAATGGATCCGCAGGCCATCCTGCTGGCTACGGCACTGGCTTCCTTTTTGGGAACGCTGATGATGGCGCTGCTGGCCAATTATCCTTTTGCGCTGGCCCCTGGTATGGGCCTGAACGCCTATTTTGCCTACACCGTTGTCATCGGCTATGGGTACTCCTGGCAGATTGCTTTGCTGGCCGTATTTATCGAGGGCCTGATCTTTATCGTGTTGTCCGCCACCAATGTGAGGGAGGCGATTTTCAACGCCATTCCCATGACGCTGAAGTCTGCGGTGAGTGCCGGCATCGGCTTGTTTATCGCTTTTATCGGCCTGCAGAATGCCAAGATTGTGGTAAACAATGACTCTACTTTGGTCACATACCAGAATTTTAAAGAGAATTTCAATTCCGTGGGAATGGGAGCCCTGTTGGCTCTGCTGGGAGTGCTTGTCACCGCTTTCCTGCTGATCAAGAAGGTGAAGGGCGGCATATTGTTCGGCATTCTGATCACCTGGGTTCTGGGAATTGTCTGCGAACTTGTGGGTCTCTATGTGCCCAATCCGGATCTGGGGATGTTTTCCGTGATTCCCTCTGCTTTTGTGTCCTTTGATTTTTCACCCCTGGGCAATACCTTCGGGCAGGTGTTCAAGGCGGATTTCGGAACCGTCAGGATCATGGATATGGTTGTCATTGTGTTCGCGTTCCTGTTTGTGGATATTTTTGACACCCTGGGAACCCTGATCGGCGTATCTTCCAAGGCCAACATGTTGGACAAGGACGGCAAGCTGCCCCGGATCAAGGGCGCGCTGCTGGCAGACGCCATCGCCACTTCCGCAGGCGCGGTACTGGGTACTTCCACCACCACCACTTATGTGGAAAGCGCATCCGGCGTGACCGAAGGCGGCAGGACCGGGCTGACTGCCGTGGTGACCGGTCTGCTATTCCTGCTGGCCATCGTGTTCTCTCCTCTGTTCCTGACCATTCCTTCCTTTGCCACCGCACCGGCCCTGATCATAGTGGGCTTTTATATGATCGGTTCCGTGGCTAAGATTAACTGGGAAAACATGCTGGAATCCATCCCGGCATTTCTGTGCATCCTTTCCATGCCCCTTATGTACAGCATTTCCGAGGGTATTGCCGTGGGCGTGATCTCCTGGACAATCCTGCATCTGTGTGCCGGCAAGGCTAAGGGCAAGGTGAGCATACTGATGTATGTGCTGACTGTGCTGTTTGTTCTCAAGTATATCTTCCTGTAATACGCCGGGGAGTATCCGGCAGGGCAGGCGAAACCGCCTGCCCTGCTTTTATAGCTTGTAAGGAGATTATTTTGTATGGAGTATCTGTTTTTTTGGGGAGCCATGGGGCTGTTTGTCCTGTTTCTGGCAGGACAGGGCATTCTGGCCGATCGGCAGGAGAAGAAGCGTTTCGAGAAGAAGCTGTACGACAGCTATGGAAAACGTCCGGACAAAGAATACAAGGTGGAGCGCTTTGTACGGATTCCCGGATACTATGAACACCACAGATGTCCGGGCCAGATCGACGATATCACCTGGGATGACCTTTCCATGGATCAGGTATTCGTGCGTTTGAATTATACCATCTCGTCCAGCGGGGAGGAAGTGCTGTATCACATGCTGCGCACCCCGGCCCGGTCCCGGGAGGAACTGCAGTATTTTGACAATGTTATCACATATTTCATGGAACACCAGGACGAGCGGGTGGCGTTTCAGAAGATTATGAATCGCCTGGGCAGTACCGGGAAGTTCTCTCTGTATGACTATCTGGAATATCTGCATACCCTGGGCGACAGATCCAATGCCAGGGACATCCTTGTGAATCTGTTATACATTCCCGCCATTGCGGCGTTGTTTTTCAGTCTGCCCTTGGGGTTGGCGGCCATGGCCATATTGATGGTCTATAACATTGCCACCTACCTGGGGATCAAGCGGGAGATAGAGCCCTATATCACCAGTCTGGCCTATATCGCCCGGCTTCTGGGTGCGGCCCGGGATACGGCAGGACTGAAACTGTCGGTATGTGAACGGGAGAACGGTTTGCTTTTACAGGGAAAAAAAGCGCTGGATAAGTCCCAGCGCGGATCCTTCTGGGTATTTTCCAGGGCAGGGGCTGCCACAGGAGGGAGTCCGCTGGACGTTCTGCTGGATTATGTACGGATGGCATTTCATGTGGATCTGATCTTTTTCAACCGCATGCTGCGGGAGATCGGTAAGCATGGGGAAGAGGTGGATCAACTGATCACCACCCTGGGATACCTGGAGTCGGCTGTCAGCATCGCCATGTACAGGGCAAGCCTGGACGCGGAGGGATGTTGCTGGTGCAGGCCGGATCTGCTGGGGAAGGGGCTGGAGGCGGAGCAGCTTTATCATCCGCTGATCGATCATCCCGTGAAAAACAGTATCTCTGCGGAGCGGGGCGTGCTGCTGACAGGCTCCAACGCTTCGGGCAAGTCCACCTTTCTGAAGACGGTGGCCCTGGGGGCCCTGATGGCCCAGACCCTGCATATGGTGTTGGCCGAATGCTACAGCGCCCCCATGTATCGGATCTTTTCCTCCATGTCCCTGCGGGATGATCTGGAGGGCGGAGAGAGTTATTATATCGTGGAAATCAAATCTCTGAAGCGGATACTGGACGCCATGAAAGAGGGAGATCCGTGGCCGGTATTGTGCTTTGTGGACGAGGTGCTGCGGGGAACCAACACAGTGGAGCGGATTGCGGCAGCCACCCAGATCCTGATCAGTCTCACCGGAGCCGGAGTTCTGTGTTTCGCTGCTACGCATGATATTGAACTGACGGAACTTTTATCCGGACTGTATGACAATTACCATTTTGAGGAGGAAATACGGGACGGTGACATTCTCTTTAACTATACTCTTCGGGAGGGCAGAGCCAACAGCCGCAATGCCATCCGGCTGCTGGAGATTATGGGTTATGACTGTTCCATCATACAGAAAGCCCAGAGACAGGCCGAGGATTTTCTGGTGAAGGGAATCTGGAAACTGTCTTGACGGGAACCGGTAAGTATTGCTATAATATTTTTTATATCGGAATTATTAATGCGGCGGTGTTACCGGATATCGGTCCAGGGCGACAGGTATTTCGCGGAGCTGCCAAACCATGGGAGGCATTGATTTTATGATCGCATTTTTCAATTCGTTTTTATCTTATCTGTTGCTTATGCTGGTGATTGCGGTAGTGGCCGGGGCGGCGATCTTTGCAGGCATCACCATGCGGAAGAAAAAGAACCTGACGGAGTCTGGGGAGGATACGGGAGCCGGGCAAGCAGATGGAGAGTAATGGGAAGATCACCACATTATTGTGGGATGTGGACGGAACACTGCTGGATTTTGACTATTCCATGCGGGGAGCATTGCGGAAATGTTTTCATACCCTGGGAAAGCCTCTTACGGAGGAGATGATTCTGCGCTACAGCCAAATCAATGACGGCTACTGGAAGAGGCTGGAGCGGGGAGAAGTGACGAAAGAGGAACTTCTGCCCGGCAGATTTCGGGATTTTTTTGCCGAGTACGGACTGACGGGAATAGATTTGGAGGCTTTCCTGAAAGAATTCCAGAACGGTCTGGGGCAGATCTATGCCTTTCGGGATGATGCACTGACGGTGGTAAAATCCCTGCAGGGCCATTACAGGCAGTATGTGGTGACCAATGGAGTGAAGGCCACACAGGAGAGTAAACTGAGCCTTTCAGGGCTTTTGGAGGTCATGGATGGGGTATTCGTCTCCGAGGCTGTTGGACATGCCAAGCCCAGCCGGATTTTTTTTGATTATTGTCTGGAGCATGTGGAGGAAAAGGACAGGAATCGGATAATGATTATCGGAGATTCCATGACCAGCGATATTCTGGGTGGGATACAGGCCGGGATAAGGACCTGCTGGTACAATCCCCAGGAAAACTCCTGCGGCTCTGCTTATAGGGCAGATTATGAGATTGGGATTCTGCAGCAGATTTACGAGGTGCTGGGGATCTATGTATAGGCATTTTCAGCGAGATTTTCCGGCTACCATAGCCTGACCAGGGTACATGCCCGGCCGGGCTTCTTTTTTGCCGCTGCGGCCCCATACCGCAGCAGGAAGGGGGATGCAGGCATATGGCGAGGGCATCGGGACAGAAACTGAAACTATTGTATCTGGCCAAAATCCTGATGGAGGAGACAGACGAGGGACATGCCATCAGCACCCAGGAACTGATCGACCGTCTGGAGAGCCTGGGAATCCACAGCGAGCGCAAGAGCATTTATGACGATATAGCCTGCCTGCAGCAGTTCGGCTATGATATCCTGCAGATGCAGAGCAGGCAGGGCGGCGGCTACTATATGGCAGGCAGAGAGTTTGAACTGGCGGAGTTGAAGTTATTGGTGGACGCAGTCCAGTCTTCCCGGTTCATCACGCCAAAGAAGTCCCGGGAACTCATCGGCAAGCTGGAAAAGCTGGCCAGCCGGCATGATGCGGGAAAGCTGCGCCGGCAGATCCATGTGGTGGGCCGGGTCAAAGCGGGGAACGAGAGTGTCTACTATGGTATTGACGCTCTGCACCGGGCGATTCAGGAGAACCGCCAGATCGCTTTCCGGTATCTGGAGTGGAACGAACAGGGGCAGTTGGTTCCCCGCAGACAGGGCAGGCCTTACCAGGTCAGCCCCTGGGCGCTGCTCTGGCGGGAGGAAAATTATTATCTGCTGGCCTGGGACGGAGACGCCGGTATGATGAAGCATTACCGGGTGGACAAGATGGCGGAGGTGGAAGTACTTGCGGAGGAACGGCTGGGGCAGGAGGTATTCGGCAGGCTGGACCTGGCAGTGTATGCGGACAAGACTTTCGGCATGTACGGAGGCAGAGAGGAGACCGTGGTACTGGAACTGCCGCGGCAGCTAGCAGGCGTGGTGCTGGACCGTTTCGGAAAGGATACGCCGCTGCGCAGGGAGGGGGAGGATCGTCTGCGGGCCAGGATTGCTGTGGTGGTCAGCGATCAGTTTTACGGGTGGCTGGCGGGGCTGGGCAGAGGCGTCCGGATCCTGGGGCCCCGATGGGTCAGGGAGGAATATTGCGGCAGGCTGCAGGAAATACTGGAACAATACCCGGACCGAACATAGCCCGGTGCGGGAAAACCCGATGTACGCGGCATAACCGGCTAGTCAATAGGAAACCTTCAAAAATTGTCACTAATTTTCGAAACATTTTTCGGCAATATTTATTCATATCCTTCGTTGACAATATAGGCGCTTCTATTTTATACTAGATTTTGTACACCAAATATGGGTGTAATGTGGATACAGACACTATATATAGTAGGTGGCAGCCACAATAGATGGGAAAGGGATGGATGGAATGAACAATATGGCAGTACAGGAAACGAAAATCGCAGAGGATTATGGCATTATATTCAAGCCTGAGAAAACGGTGTATGTCATCAAGAAAGATGGCAGCAAGGAAGCCTTTAATGTGCAGAAGGTGATCGACGCCGTGGGCAAAAGCGCCTATCGTGCCCTGACAAAGTTTACCGATGAGGAGAAGCATCATATCTGCCAGTATGTGGTGGACAAGGTGGACGAGTTGGGCCAGGCGGAAATCCCCATTCCCATCATGCACAATATCGTGGAGAGCGCATTGGAACAGGTGAAGCCTGTTGTGGCCAAGAGTTACCGGGATTATCGCAACTATAAACAGGACTTTGTTCGGATGCTGGACGATGTGTACAAGAAGAGCCAGTCCATTATGTATGTGGGAGATAAGGAGAATGCCAATACGGACTCGGCCCTGGTGTCCACCAAGAGAAGCCTGATTTTTAATCAGCTCAACAAGGAACTGTATCAGAAGTTTTTTATGACTACCGAGGAGATCCAGGCCTGTCGTGACGGATACATTTATGTCCACGATATGTCCGCCCGCAGGGATACCATGAATTGCTGCCTGTTTGATGTGGAAAATGTGCTGCGGGGCGGCTTTGAGATGGGCAATGTGTGGTATAATGAACCCAAGACTCTGGATGTGGCCTTTGACGTGATCGGAGATATCGTGCTCAGCGCCGCCAGCCAGCAGTACGGCGGATTTACCGTGCCCAGCGTGGATCTGATTCTGGAACCTTATGCGGAAAAAACATATCGGAAATATCTGGATAAATATGCCCGGCTGGGAATTGACCCGGAAACGGCGGAGGCGGAGGCCAACGCAGATGTGGTACGGGAGTTTGAGCAGGGCTTCCAGGGCTGGGAGTATAAGTTCAACACCGTGGGAAGCAGCCGGGGGGATTATCCTTTTATCACGGTGACTGCGGGGACGGGCACCGGCCGCTTTGCCCGGCTGGCCACCATTTCCATGCTCAACGTGCGCAGGAAGGGACAGGGCAAGGCGGAGTGCAAGAAGCCTGTGCTGTTCCCCAAGATTGTGTTTCTGTTTGACGAAAACCTGCACGGTCCCGGGAAGCCGCTGGAGGATGTGTTTGAGGCAGGGGTATTGTGTTCTTCCAAGACCATGTATCCGGACTGGCTGAGTCTGACCGGCAAGGGCTATGTGGCCAGCATTTATAAGAAGTATGGCAAGATCATATCCCCCATGGGATGTCGGGCCTTCCTGTCCCCCTGGTATGAGAGGGGAGGCATGCATCCTGCGGACGATCAGGACATGCCTGTTTTCGTGGGCCGGTTCAACATAGGGGCCATTTCCCTGCATCTGCCCATGATTTTGGCCAAGTCCCGGAAGGAGAGCCGGGATTTCTATGAGGTGCTGGACTATTATTTGAATCTGATCCGCCAGCTTCATATCCGTACGTATGCGTATCTGGGGGAGATGCGAGCCTCTACCAATCCGCTGGCCTATTGTGAAGGCGGTTTTTTGGGCGGCCATCTGAAGCTGACCGATAAAATCAAGCCTCTGCTGAAATCTGCCACCGCCAGTTTTGGCATTACGGCCCTGAACGAATTACAGGAATTGTATAATGGCAAGAGCCTGGTGGAGGACGGGGCTTTCGCGCTGGAGGTCATGGAGTATATCAACAACCGGGTTACGGAGTTTAAGGAGGAGGACGGCAATCTATACGCCATTTATGGTACCCCTGCGGAAAATCTCTGCGGTGTGCAGGTCAGACAGTTCCGCAAAAAGTACGGTATTGTGGAGGGTGTTTCCGACAGGGAGTATGTGAGCAACAGCTTCCATTGCCATGTTTCCGAGGATATTACTCCCATTGAGAAGCAGGATATGGAGGATCGGTTCTGGAATCTGTGCAATGGAGGCAAGATTCAGTATGTGAAGTATCCCATCGACTATAATATGGATGCGATAAAGACTTTGATTTACCGCGCCATGGACATGGGATTTTATGAGGGAGTGAACCTGTCCCTGGCCTACTGTGACGACTGCGGACACCAGGAACTGGAGATGGATGTGTGCCCTAAGTGCGGCAGCCGTAATCTCACCAAGATTGACCGTATGAACG
>OFHB01002132.1_pt1 | contig 10668 bp, 11 predicted proteins | sample 1521881 | NCBI WGS metagenome assembly OFHB01 (sample SAMEA3504090, study PRJEB24116) | mouse gut metagenome | biome: mouse gut; feature: mouse-associated habitat; material: faeces | place: Denmark | collected 2011
CTACAGTAACTTTAAGTCCGCCAGCCATATATGCTCACCTTAAACAGATAAGCAAATTCCGGCAGTCTTGAGCATATCCGGCAGTCTGTAAAGACTGCCTCCCCCGGCCCACGAGAGGATAATATCCATGGCTGCTGCCCTTCTTCCAGGCTCTGCGCCCCCGGCCCACGAAGGGGCCGCATCCCCGGAACCCACGGCATCCTACCCTCTCGTGGGCCATCCATATTGCACCTGGTGCCGACAATGCCCCCACACCCCCGCCCCCGCGCCGATCAGGGCCGCCGCCAGCCCCATGGCCGTCAGGAAGACCCGGGCACCGCCGGGCGCCTCTGCGAAAGCCCCCGGGTAGGACAGAGGCATCCCATAGCAGACCGAGCGGAGCAGCGAGTTGACCACTCCCATCGGCAGGGAATCCAGCACAATCTCCCTGAAGGCAAAAGGCCCTATGTAGAAGAACAGCGAGCGCACCAGCGAGGAAAAAGTCTGCCTGCATCCGGCAGAAATCCCACAAGTCACCACAGCCACCACCAGCGCGGAGAACCATCCGCACAGATACAGGATGAGGAGCCCCTTCCCCATGGACATGGAATCCTCCAGATAAAAGACGGGAATCCCCGACAGCCCGCAGCTGACCTCCAGCCCCGCCGTGCCATAATAAACGATATACAGCAGAAAAATGCTCCCGCAGGCCAGCCAGTAATAAGCCGTTGCCAGAAGACAGCCCACCCCCATCCTGAGCCGCCAGAGGGAAAAGCGCCCTTTTGCCGTGGGCAGAATGATATCCGCCGTGCGGCAGGCATAGTCCTCCGAGAACATGGGGCACAGCAAGATGATGATGGCAATGTGGGCCAGGATATAGGCCAGCAGGAATCTGTCCCAGAACCAGGACGAGTTCCCGGTATAACCGAACATATAATCTCCCTGTAGATACCGGCTCTCCGTCCAGCCTTCCGCCAGCACATAAGTGGTCTCTCCCTCCTCATCCTTGACCACCTCCCCGAACTTCCTGGCCACGAAACGATTGCAATAATTGTCATTGCCGCCTTTCGCCGCTGCCTCCCGCATGCCCTCCAGGGTAGTGCTGCGGGAATAATAATTGATCGGAGGGCCGTATTTTTCCCAGATGGCCCTCACTGTCTCTTCGGTAAGCGGGCCAGTGAATTCCGCCGCTATCTCCTTGTCTTTGGCAATGGCCGCCGTCCCATGGTATATCTCCCCATCGTCAATCAGCCCTTCGCCCCAGACAGTATTGCCCATGGTAAAATATATGATGAAAAACAACGCCACAAGCATGGCGGCCACAGCCACTTTTTTCGATAAAAGACGATACATTTCTGCCTTGAACATTTACACTCTCCTATTCCCGTACAAAACGGCTATGAGCCCGCATCGTAAGGAATTGTCTACAAATAACTGATACGGGTTCATGGCGGCTTTTGTTCGATTTCCAGGCTTTTTCCTGAACAAGTTGTTAAAGGACAATTCCCTGGAGTGTCGGTCAGCTATAAAATATCTGCAGCCCATGGCATGACCCTGTCTCTTTACCGCTCACGGAAGTGGTAGAGGTAGACATCTTCCAGATCCGGATCCGCCGGCTGTGCTTCTTCCATGGGGCGGGTGTCGGATACGATGCGCAGCCGGACGCCCTCCTCCGTGTTGCGTAGGTTGCTGACGTTGAAGTACGCCTGGTACCGTTCCGTGTCCTCCGGCTTCACGATGCACTCCCACACCTTTCCCCTGACCATCTCCAGCATCCTGCCCATGTCCCCGGTAGCCAGCAGCGCCCCCTCTTTCATCAGGAGGATTTCATCCGCTATGTACTCCACATCCGACACGATGTGGGTGGACAGGATGATAGTTCGGCATTTTGACAGAGAACTGATGATATTCCGGAAACGGATGCGCTCCCTGGGATCCAGGCCGGCAGTCGGCTCATCCAGAATCAGGATTTCCGGGTTGTTCAGAAGGGCCTGGGCGATGCCCAGTCTGCGTATCATGCCGCCGGAGAAGGTCTTGATTTTTTTCCCCTTCTCCCGTGTCAGCTCCACCATCTCCAGGAGCTCCTCCGTCCTGGCCTCGGCCTCCTCCTTCGGCATGGCTTTCAGCGCCGCCAGATACAACAGGAAACGCTTCGCCGTGAACTCCGGATAATACCCGAAATCCTGGGGCAGATAGCCCAGAACCCGCCGGTACTCCGCCCCCAGCTCCCCGATCCGGCTGCCGCCATAGCGGATGCTGCCCTCCGTGGCTTCCAGGATGCCGCAGATCATCCGCAGCAAAGTGGTCTTGCCGGAACCGTTGGCCCCCAACAGCCCGTACACGCCCTGGCCCAGGGTGCAGGAAACCTCGCTCACGGCCTTCTTGTCCCCGTATTTTTTTGTCACTCCCTCCAAGGTCAGTTCCAACATACTATCTCACCCCTCCTGATTTTCATGTACATGCACCGCAGCTGCCACAGATAGATTCCCATTCCGCAAAACAGAGCCAGCACCCAGGCCCACAAGGACGCCCCCCCATAAGCTTCCTCGGGCCAGGACGCGGGAATTACGGCAATGATTCCGGCAATAAACGCCATGGCCAGCTGGCCGTACCGGCTTCTGCCGCCCCGGATGGCTGTGAAGAACAGAAGGCAGCATATATTGGCAAGCACCAACGGCACCAGCACATAGAGACAGACCTGTATGAAAGGAACGGAAGCTTCTGCCGCGATTCTGCCGCTGGCCAGGAGAAGAATCAGGATATCCGCCGTGCCTGACAAGGCCATCTTGATTGTCCAGAGCTGGGACAGGTTGAAAAAACAGCTCTGCTCCAGCTCCGCCATCCCCCGGGAAAAATGCCGCCCCAGGCTGACGCAGCCCGCCACGCCCATCCACGCCGCCAGCACGGATGCCCACGGCAGATAGTCCTTCAGCCCGCCCTCATTCAGGGCAGTCTCCTCCAGCAAGATCACCAGCGCCACCGCGAGCGCCCCCTGTAAGAGCCAGAACCCGGGGGAGATGTACTGCAGCTCTGTCCAGGCCAGCTCCAGGGGCGATAGGGTTCGGCGAATCGTCTTCCTTTGGGCGGCTTGCCGTATCTCCCGGAGCGCCCGGTCCCTTCTGCCTTCTTCCGGGGCAAGGGTCTGCAGCATGTGCGCAAGCTTCTCCGCCTCTCTGTCTTTCTGTAGAATCTGTTCTTTTACCGCTCTGTCTTTCTCTTTTTCCATAATCGCTTCTCTCATTCCGCTTCCTGTCATCAATCCAGAAAATCCTCCTGCCGGGTAAGCACCAGAAGGGCGGCGTACAAAACTGCGGCCGCCATACCCATGCCCACGCACTTGACCATCAGAGCCAGCTTGCCGTCGGCTCCGTCAAGCACGAAGCCGGTCAGGCCCCAGAGAGCGCCTCCAGCAGAAAGGGCGGAAAGGAGGCTCTTCAGCAAGGGAAACACCCGAACTCCTTCGATACCCCGCAGCAGGAGCACAGTCATCACCACACCGCCCAAAGAGATGGAAACCGCAGTTGCCGCAGCCAGCCCCGCCCCACCCCAACGAGGACCCCAAAGCCGGTTGAGCCCCCAGTTGCACAGCAGTATGCCTCCGTTGACCAGCAGGGGAGTCAAAGTCTGTTCCATGGTGTAGTACGCCTTGCTCAGCAGATCCAGCGTACAGAATCCGGCCATGGACAGAGCGTATATGGTAAAAATGCTGCCGGTGGAGGCGGTGGAGGCGGCGTCAAAACTGCCGCCCTCGAACAATACCTTGACAATGGGGGTACCGAAGGCCGCCAGAACAGCGGACATAGGCAGCATCAGCAGCAGGGTGCCCCGCAGCACATTCCAGATATAGCGGAGATAGGCAGGGCGGTCCCGCTGGATGAATTTTTCGCTGAACTGGGGAAAAAGCACCGTACTGATGGAGTAAATCAAGGTGGTGGTCAGGGGAGTGAAAAGCTTATCCGCGTAGTAAAAGGCGCTTACCGGGCTGCCGGACAGCTGAGCCGTCATGGAGGAATCCTGTAAATAGCAGAACAGGAAGATGGAGGTGGTCAGCACCGTCACCACGGCGGTTTTCAAAAAGGTCTTCACATAGTCCGCCCGGAGATCCAGGGTGGGACGGTATCGATAGCGCTCCTTGAGACAATAGGGAACGGTCATACCCAGTTGCAGCAGCCATGCCAAGGCTACCGCAATCACATAGCCCCCCACACCCAGCCTTCCGGCAAGAACGGCCAGGAAAACAATCAGCGCAAGATTGTAAGGAATGGACATGCTGCCCTGGAGGATAAAATGCTCCAGAGATTGAAACAGGGCCACCATCAGATAGGTCAGCACGATGACCGGCAGGGTGAGGATCATGATCCGCATGTATCCCGCCAGCTGCGCCGACTCCTGGGCGCCGCCCTCCCACAGGGAATCTGCCACAGCGGGCAGGAAAGTGGCGCCGGTCCACACTGCCGCCACGACGGCGCTAAGCACTACGGAAATGGTAATCAGATTATTGGCGGCGGTATAGCCCTCTTTCCGGCTCCGGCGGAGCCGGGGGGTGAGAATGGGTACAGCAGCGATACACAGGGCGTAGGCCGCCGTGGTAAAGAGATAGATGGTGCTGTTATTGGCGGCGCTGTAGAGATCCGCCGCAATCTGGGTGCCGAAAGCTCTGGCCTGCAAGGATTCCCGGATAATGCCCAACAGTTTGGCAAACAGCGTCACCAGCGTGACAATGCTGATGACATGAATGGTTTTGTTCTTTTTCACTTCGTGCGCTCCATGATTCCTCTGATAAGTTCCTCGTTCTGATCCAATTTTGCGATAAGCCGTTCCAGACACTGAGCCGTGGTTTCCCGGACAGCCTCCCGGCGGTCCATGGTTTCCCGGAAAACCGTCTGGAATTTCTCCAGGGTGAAGTCCTCCACGGTAAAATGCGTCGGCTGCCGGATGGAGGCGAGGAAGGAATCCACCTTGGGATCATAGCTGACGCCGATCATCGGGACGCCCATGACAGCGGCATAGATCAGCGAGTGCAGCCGCACGCCTACCAGCATATCCATGCAGCCGATGATGGACAGCGTTTCCTCCGACAAGCGCTTTTTGCGCAGGCAGCCGGCCTGGCCGTCCAGATGGCCCGCCACCGTTTCGCAGATACCCAGGTCCTCGTCGTGAAAGAAGGGGATCAGCACAGAATCTGCGCCGTACTCCTCTCTCAGCCACAGGATGCACCGCTCCACCTCCTGAAGGAAGACTTTGCCGGGTTTCCTGGACTTTACGGCCCAGCCCACTGTCAGATGATCCGGCCTGCGGGGACAGCCCTCCTCCGCAAGGATTTTCAGTCCCAGAGCGGGATCCGGCCTGCGCACGCGGATCACCGGATCCGCAGTGACGTGGATCAGGCTCTCCGGAACCCCCAGCTCCAGCAGCAGATCCCGGCTTTTTTCATCCCGGACCACGATGCCGTCTGTCCGCCGGAGAATGGAGGCTGTGAGCCTCCGGTTCCGGGGGGCGGAAACAGGGCCGATGCCCTGGCTGTAAATGAAGGTTCGTTTGCCCAGCAGCTGGGCCAGACGGAGGAGCAGCAGGTAGTAAAGAATGCTGCGGCTGCTGGTGGCGTCCTGGAGCAGGCTGCCGCCTCCGGAGAGAAGCATGTCGCAGTGCCGGACGGAGCGGAAGATATCCCGCAAATTCATCCGGCGGGCGGCCCGGACGCCGTATTTCTCCGCCGTCTGGGCGGGGGACTGGGACAAAACCGTGATATCTACGCCGGGCAGCTTTTCCCGCAGGTTGTCAATCACCGTACGGAGGATGGATTCATCGCCGATGTTGTTGAAGCCGTAATACCCCGATATCAGTATATTATACATCTCTATCTTTGTTCCGCCTTACCGTATTTTCTGATTGCCCTGCGGGTCAGCCGGAGAAGCCCCTCGAAGCAGGCGATGAAAATCACCCCGACCACGATGCCCAGCAGCAGGGAATACGCTGTGCGGACAAAGCCCAGGTACAGCGGCGTGCGGATGTGCATAAAGGTGTTGCACACGCTGGTCAGGCCGATGGTGCCCGCCAGACCGAACAGCGCCGTCCAGAAGGGGAGCCGCCGTACGGCGCAGTATACCGCCAGCATGATGGCCGGGAACGCCACCAGGAATTCCTTGGTCCTGGGGCGGGCCAACAGAAGCGTTTCCAGATCGTTGCGGAAGATCAGCTCCACGTCGGAGATGGAGACGTTGGTTTCATGTCCGGTGCGGGCCAGATAGTAGTACCCCGCCAGCCCCACCGCCGCCAGCAGGAACAGCGCCCAGACGGGGATGTTCCATTGCAGGGCAGTCAGAACGTCCTTGGGATTGAGCCGGTTTTCTTTCCTGTCCTTCTCAAAAAGGCCGTAGTAGGACACAAACAGCAGGCAGAAGAAGACCAGAGGCAGCAGCTGCGCCATTTTGACTCCCCGGAAGATGCTCAGCTCCAGCATGAAGCTGGTGGAGGACAGAGGTGCGGCGGTCATCATGGCTCCGGCCAGGGAGATCAGCACTGCTCCCGTCAGAATGGCGATAGACCGGGGAAGGATCTTCAGCACTCCTGTGTTCCGCTCCAGCTTTTCCCCTGTCTGCTTGGCGGCCGTCAGGAAAAAGGCGGCAGCCAGACAGGCGAACACCACGGCGCTGGCAAAGCTGGCCAAGAGCCGGAAACTGTTGGGCAGCACCAGCCACGCGCCGGCCACACACACCGCCGCCAGTCCCGCCAGCAGCAGTGTCCATTTCCGCTTCATGGGCAGGAAGGTATCCGGCAGCAGCGCCCCTCCGGCGCCCGCTCCCAGGCCCATCACCAGCAGGGCCAGAGAGGGTACCTCGTAGTTTTCCATCACAGAGGCGCGGCCGCGGGAAATGCCGTGGGCGGCCAGACGCCGGTCCAGACTGTCAAACATGCTCCGGTAGACCTCCGGATCAGTGATGTAGACGTGGTGGTCGTCAGTCTGCTTGACGGGTTTGAAGTACAGCACCCGGATGTTGCGCTCCACAATGGCCCGGTAGAGGGCGTTTTCGATCTCCTCCGCCCCTTCGTAGCCGTAGTATCCGTAGCGGTACTGAAGATAATTCCACATGGTGAAAACGCGCACCGTGTTCAAATCTGTGGCGAAGGCGGCGGTGTCCACGCCGGTCTGCATAATATTTTCCCGCTGAGTGTTGGTTTCAATCAGGCCAATGGTGATCTGATTTTTCCTCAGGTAATCGAGCACAAAATCTGTGCCCTCGTCGAAGCCGATAACCGCCTCGCCACCGGCAATAATGTAGTCGGGCACAATACCATACTGCTCATAGCCGCGCACCACAGCCTGAGCAAACTGATCGCCGTTGTGCCCGTTGTAACACTGGGTGCGGGGGATGATCTCCATGCCGGCGGACTGGATCAGCTCCACCTTCTCCGGCATGAGGCCCAGAGAGATATACATGAGCTTGGAGGAGCTGAGGGTGATGCGCTCCACAAAGCCCTTGGTCTTGGTGTCGTTGTATTTGCTCACGTCGTCGTACAGCGCGTCGGCGACGGTGCCGTCCAGAAGAATGTAGCTTTTACCGGCCTCCCCGCCGCAGAAGTAGGAGCCGGCGGGAAAGCGGGCTTCCACTGCCTGCACCACAAAGAGAGAGGTGTTCGGGTACTCGTCCGTGTCGGTGATTTCCACCATCACGTCGAAGCGGTCATAGCCCCGCTTTTCGACAGCTTCCACAATGAACTGGGGATAGTTGTCCCGCCAGCCGGCGTCCTGAATGACTTCGTCCATCATGGTGGCGGTAACGTTCAAGGGGGAGTCCTCCATCAGAGTAGTGAAGTTTTCCTCCGTCAGGCCCACCTTGGTGATGCCCATATCTCTGAATTCCTTCAGCCACCACTCCACGTCGTGTCCGCTCTGTTCGGCCATCCACTCCAGTTCGTTGTAGTCGAGGACGATGTCATAGGTCTTATTGGTGGATTCCACCCGCCACCGGGCGGCGACAACAAAGATACTGACGATAACGGTCAGGGCCAGAACGCCCAGAAGGATGCGGTTTCTCTTGATATACTGCTTCATTGGTGATCCTTTCTTTACCGCCGCCGCAGGGCGGCCGGGCTTCTTTTTTTGAATGACCCGCGCCTGGGCGCGGCGGATTTTTCCTGTGCGGGAGAGGTTACGGTCCCCGCTTCCGGTAAGTCAGATAGCCCTCCAGAATCAGAGCCGCCGCCACGGCATCCACCGTTTTTTTCCTCTGCCGGGCGTTTTTTCCGGAGAAAGCCAGGATGTTGTGGGCGTCGATCGTGGTGCGCCGCTCGTCCCAGAGGCGGACAGGGAGAGAAAACGCCTCCTCCAGCGCATGGGAGAAAGCCTCCGCCTTCTCCGCCCGGGGCCCCAGAGAACCGTCCATGTTCTTAGGATGCCCCAGAACCAGCTCCTCCACTCCGTACTCTTCGATCAGTTCTCCCAGCCGGCGGAGCACCTCCGCCTCCTTCCGGGTGTGGATCACCTCGGTATGACCGGCCAGCAGGCCGGTGAGATCAGAAACCGCCACACCGGTGTGTGCGTCTCCGTAGTCGATTGCCAAAATGCGCACAGCGTGCCTCCTTTGTCAGCGCGGGTCCCTGAGGACCACAGACATTCCACTATTATACAATACTCCCGGCTGAAAAAAAAGTAGTAGAATTGTAAAATTTCTGTTGACCTTGGGCAGAATTGGTGGTATAGTAAGCAATACCTGTGGAAATGGGGCTTTCTTTTTGCGCGTTTTTCGCTTCCGCAGGAAAAGAGCCCCTTCTGGCAGGGAGGCAATCGTACAGGCCGCAGAGCCTGCATACATCTATAAGGAGGTGCCGTTAGGAATGCGCGTTAAGATCACGCTGCGCTGCAATGAGTGCAAGCAGAGAAACTACAACACGGTCAAGAACAAGAAGAACGACCCTGATCGTCTGGAGATGAAGAAGTACTGCCCTTTCTGCCGGAAGCACACAGTCCATTCTGAGACGAAGTAACGCAAGTAAGGAAAGGAATTTCATCATGGCTGAAGAAAAGAAAGTCAAGAAGGACCGGGGCCGCTGGTTCCGCGAAATGAGAAGCGAACTGAAGAAGGTCGTATGGCCTTCCCCGGAGAAGGTCGCCAAAAATACCGGTACGGTTATTCTGTACAGCGTGGTCTTTGGCGCCTGCATCTGGATTTTTGACGGCGTTGCCGCCCTGTTCATCAAGACCCTGCTGAGCCTGTTCGCCGCGTAAGAGGGACGGGAGAACATGTCCGATAACGCAAAGTGGTATGTTGTCCACACCTATTCCGGCTATGAGAACGCCGTAAAGACCACCATTGAGAAATTTGTCGCAAACCGTCACCTGGAGAGCATGATTGTGGATATCCAGATCCCTCTGGAGACCGTCAATGAAATCAGCGAGACCGGCGCATCGAAAGAGGTGGAGCGGAAGATTTTTCCCGGCTATGTGCTCATCAAGATGGTCATGACGGACGATACCTGGCATCTGGTGCGGAATGTGCGGGGCGTCACCGGCTTTGTCGGCGAGGCCAGCAACAAGCCCATCCCGCTCAGCGAAGACGAGGTCCTTGCCCTGGGAATGGAAAAGCACGAGATCGAGGTGCGCTACAAGGTGGGCGACAGGGTCCGCATCAGCGACGGTCCCCTGGAATCCTTCACCGGCGTGGTGGAGGAGATCGACGCGGAGAAGAATAAAGTCACCGTGGTCGTGTCCATGTTCGGCCGGGAAACTCCCGTCGAAATGGAGCTGGAGCAGGTGGAGGTCGAAGGAGACTGAGAGCCTGCTGAAGTAAGCATGTTTCCGCCGCAGCGCGGCATCGTGGGAGGGTTCCTGCTGCATGCTCCGGTACCGGATAAGGCAGGCAGCGCAGGGTGCGCCATCCGTTCGCCCAGGACCCCGTCACCACCACATTTTATCAAGGAGGTGCCTTCACATGGCACAGAAAGTCGTAGGATACGTCAAACTTCAGATTCCCGCGGGCAAGGCAACGCCCGCTCCTCCCGTCGGCCCTGCCCTGGGCCAACACGGCGTGAACATCGCTGCGTTTACCAAGGAGTTCAATGAGCGCACCAAGGGCGACATGGGTATGATTATCCCTGTCATCATCACCGTGTACTCTGACCGCTCCTTCACCTTCATCACCAAGACTCCTCCCGCGGCGGTCCTTATCAAGAAGGCCTGCAACATCGAGTCCGGCTCCGGCGTGCCCAACAAGACCAAGGTGGCCACCATCAGCAAGGCCGACGTGCAGAAGATCGCCGAGACCAAGATGCCCGACCTGAACGCCGCCAGCCTGGAATCCGCCATGAGCATGATCGCCGGCACGGCCCGCAGCATGGGCGTCGTCGTGGGTGAATAAAGGAGGGCTTGAGAGATGTTTAGAGGTAAGAAATATCAGAACAGCGCCAAGCAGATCGACCGCGCCACCCAGTACGAGGCCAAGGAGGCCTTCGAGCTGATCTGCAAGACCGCTTCCGCCAAGTTTGACGAGACCGTGGAGCTCCACGTGAAGCTGGGCGTTGACTCCCGTCATGCCGACCAGCAGGTCCGCGGCGCGGTGGTTCTGCCCCACGGTACGGGCCGTACGGTCCGCGTACTGGTGTTCGCCAAGGGCGACAAGGCTGACGCCGCCCGGGAAGCCGGCGCCGACTACGTGGGCGAGATGGACATGGTGGAGAAGATCCAGAAGGAAA
>OFHB01002135.1_pt1 | contig 10658 bp, 9 predicted proteins | sample 1521881 | NCBI WGS metagenome assembly OFHB01 (sample SAMEA3504090, study PRJEB24116) | mouse gut metagenome | biome: mouse gut; feature: mouse-associated habitat; material: faeces | place: Denmark | collected 2011
TTAATCAAGTTGTCTGGGGTTCGAATCCCCAATGTCTCATGAGGCTAAAACACCCTGAAAGCCAGATTTTATGCGGCTTTCCGGGTGTTTTGTTTATGGTTTTGAAAGAGAGGAATATGCCCGGATTACTATAGCAAAATTATAGCAAAAAGCGTGCTATTATAGCAGTATTATAGCAGGCCTCATAGATGTGAATCTGGTAAATCATTGGACATTTAATATTAAAACTGTACTCGTGTTTAGCAAACAAATGTTCTGGAATATGTTACAAGACGTAAAAAAGACGGCAGGATAATCCCACCGCCCTTACTGTCAGACTTTAACCATAATCGCATCAAAACCAGATGCCTTAGCCCTTGCCAACGTTGCCTCTGCATAACCCTTAACAGCATAAGTACCAAGGCGGATCTGATATTTCACATTTTCGTCTCCTACCACAGTCTCCGCTCCGGGCGCTTCTGCTTCCTGGTCGATCGGCCCCTCTGTTGCCTGCACCCGCTGCCCGGTTATGCCAAAGACAATGGCCTCCGCCATCTTATGGACATCATAAAGCTGAACATCGTCCCGATCGTCTACAAAGCAGCACTCGATGAGCATGGCAGGCGCCTTCGTTTTTCTCAGGACATACAGGTTCCTGTTTACTTTTACTCCGCGATTGCGGAAGCCAAGGGAAGAAATGCATGCGCATACCCTCCCGGCTGCCTGCCCAGCTCGGCCTGCAGTATCATAAACCAGGACTTCTGTCCCGGTCGTCCGGCCATTCCCGGAGCTGTCCCCGGCGCCGGCATTAAAATGGATGGACACATCCAGATCCACGCTGTGCGCGTTGCAGGCACTCACAATCCTGGTCAGCACATTGGACTGACTTGTCCCGGCTTCACATGTACAATCATATACCTCATGCCCCAGTTGCCTAAGCTGTGCAATTACGGCATCCTTTACCTTTCTGGCTTCCGTGGATTCCCTGATAAAGCCGATTGCACCGCAAGCTACCTTCCCGTCCGGGTTATGCCCGGCATGTACATTAATCCTCATAGATATCTCCTTTCCGCCCGATATCAGGCAATAAAATCGGGAGCCGAAGCTCCCATTTTAAACATCTTCCCTATTTTCTTTTTCATCTGCAAGACCTGTTTTATCTTCTACCTGTTTCTTTATGTACTTGACCACCGGAAGCAGGAATGGCGGCATCTGGACACCAATATCCAAAATATTTTCCAGAATACTGATAATCTCATTCACAACCAACCATACTGCAACAATTGTAGCCGCCACAAAGGGAAGACTAACTTCCACTCCGGTGCATTCAATGGCGTAATTCACCAGGATATCTATCCATGCGCCTATCACTACCAGTAACCACATGCACACCTTTTTAATGATTCCCCTAACGCCTTTGTAGCTATTGACTCTCTCTGTCCTGTACTTTGCAGCCCAAATCCCGGTTATGTAGTCAATAACATTACAGCCTACCATCAAAAACACAGGTACAGCCAGGATTCCCAGCCAGCTCATCAGTGCGGACAGTGCCGCGATTAACATTACCTTTGCTTTTTCCATCTCTTTTCCCCGCTTCCTTTTCTTGATACATATTACTGCAGGAAGTATTCCATCCTGCACTTCTGACGTTTCATTTTGTGCCCCCTGGTAATCTCCCCCATATCGGTTTCCACGACACCACCCTAGCCCGGTACCAGAATCAATCCCCGGTTCCCGAATATGTAAATCAGCCCAAAAGCCTTTGTGATACAGCTCATCGCCGCCTCCGGTGATGCATCTAACAGATCGTTGACCGACTTATCCCCAATGCTTTCACCATTTTTCACAACCATCATGCTGTTGTGGTTTATAAATACTTCGCTGTTGTTAAAATACACGCCTCCCAAAAACTCGAAATTCTGTCCTGTGCTTACTACAACCTTTTCACCGGAGCCGATTATTTTCGCCAGTTCACATTCTCCTACCAAGGGATATATAAAACAATACAGGATATCCTTGCACCCAAACACACTGACAGCGCGCGGAGATACTTCATTAAATATAGTTTTATATTCGCCCTCACTGCTTATTCTGACTACACAATTATAAGCATTAGTCCCCGTATAAACTTCGTGTTTAAAATGTGCGAGCATTCCTGTTGAGTTTTTCGCCACCTCGACACTGCATATCCTGGTTGATGTCAGGCCTCCACCCTGCACAGTCCTCGTAACTGTCCAGTTATTTATCAAATCCCCCACGTATACAAGCAGCCGTTCCATTCCTGACGTCCTACTGGCAATGACGGCATATTTACCGTTAACCGGATACACCGCATAATAGCAGGTATCATAATTAGTATCTGAATCCAGGCTGTTGGGAATTTCAAGTTTCCGGTATTCCTTGAAATCCTCCGTAGCCAGGAGCAGCCCCACCGTATGGGACACTTCATTTGTATAGCTACCCGTAATGAGGAATCTTTCTCCGTCCCAGTCAATATCTGTAAACCTGCAGTCCTGATAAGCAGGTTTTGATGTCTCCCAGGATCTCCCATCAAACGAATATGCCACAGTCCCATCTTCAGTGATGGCTACCGGATAACCATTTGGGGATATTGCTTTTGTAAAGTTGCTGTTAGTGCCTGACGATACCCGGACCCATGATGTATTTTCAAGTTCACCATCCCACCCCGGGGCCGTCCCTCCATTGGCACCAAACGGAATCACATCTTCAGCCCCCGGCACAATATATCCCCATTCCCCATTGGCACTCTGTGCAAATCGCAATCCTCCTGAAACAGCGTCAATCGCTTTCTTCACAGCATCCGCAATAGCAGCCCCCATTCCTTCAAGCTTCCCTTCGGCATCCGTAAGCCGCTTCAGTACATCTGCTACATCATAGGCATTCAGCGTACCCATAAGTTCCATGAATTCTTCCATTTTCATGTCATACGCCTTCATCTGCTCAATGACCTGCTGGTACTTTACCACGATCGCAAGAAATATATCGTCACCGGGTTCTGCGCTGACCGTTTCTCCTGATATGGCGCCCTGCCTGATATAAATCCTTTCCACTGTGGATGTTATGACTTTAGGCCCGCTGACTCCAAACACGCCGATGTACATGTTCCCTTCCCCAGCCATTGCAGCTGCCGGTATCGCACATGTTCCGTCACTGTCCAGAACAGCATACTGAACCTTTGTCTTATCCTGGTAAAATACCGCAGTTTTCACATAGCCTTGCCACGCCCTGTCAAATTCAAAAGAGCAGGTATCATACTCCACGTTGCCGCTTGCAATAACCTCCTGGTTCAAGACCGTAAGCAGCTGCCCTTCCACCTTTATCCTAACTTCTGCCACTGTTTTCCACCTCCTGTTATTTACATTGAAATAGTTTCTGGCTTTCTTTATGTTACACACTTGACAACAGGTGTGATTGACCGCTCACTTAAGTAACCAATAAAAAACGTTTCATCATTGATCGTAAAAAAGGGCTGTGTATCCAAAAGAATGCCTTTATTTTGTCCCAAACCTGAATTCATCAAAAAAACGTAAGACTCAAGTTCAAAATATGCCAGCGACACCTTCATCAGAAAAAATTTCTTTCCAAAACTGTTAAAGTTTTCAACTGTCGTGTTCATAGATACCTGGAACTTGAGGTTGTAATAAGACCCGGGCTTGTAACCTGTATCAACGATATTACCATCCGTGTCCACATCTGTGATGCAAATCGAAGCAAGCGACTGCTGGTAAACAACCGCATTCAACCCCCGAAACAGATCCCTTCCTTTTACAAACTCAATATAACTACCCATCCTGGGTTCTGTCAGAAAAGAGTAGGATGTGGGAAAACCTGCGCTGGTTCCCGTATGGTTTCCGACAACATAGGTACCTGGAATGAGGATAAATGCGTTTGTCGGTTCCCCAAGCAGCCTGATCGTAATTTCGTAATGATTGTTGGTAGTATCAAATACAAAGGTAAACGGCGCATTCTTTGTATAATTCCCGGTTCCAGAGGCAACACTTCCTGTAAAAAACAGGGTGGAAGAAAAAGGGGAATAGATATGAACATACCTGTGTTTCGCATTGCCATATGTGGAATTTGCAACATAAAAGATAAATGGACATCCAAAAATATACACCCAGTGTTTTTCGCTGTCATAACGGCAGCCCGTACAGCTACACTCTTTTAAAAATGCGGCAACCGTTTCCCCGACAAGGTCAGTCAATGACGCATTCCCCGTAACCTTTGCAGTCAGTCCCGGAATACTTGCAAAAGCTGTATTAGCCGCCGTATAACCGGAATAAATCCCCCTGTATGTCTTCTGTCTAAACAAATTCAACACCTTCCGTTTCTGGAACAACTGTTCCGGTCAGGACAACAACCGGAGAATATGAAACCGGGACCGTTTCCCCGTGGTATCCTTCCATAACCAGTCCGCCGATCACCGTCTCCATGCTGCCCCCGTCCCCCGTCCTAAAAGGGGTCACTGTATCAGCACCATCCTTATAATACCCGTAATTTCCCCCCGAATCCACACCCAGACGAAAGGGAAGAAAGCCTGCCAGTTCCTTCACTGCCAGTGCATCGGCTGCCATTCCTGCTGCTTCGTTCTGCTTTACCTCCTCCAGAGTTGCGATAAGATCAACTGTCATTCCGCCGGAACTGCCCGGATTTCCCTTTTCGCCCATGGGAATCGTAAAATCCAGTACCGCCTCATTTTCCGTGCCCGTATTTACAACGGACGCCTCTGTTCCCGGAGGTCCCGTGGTAACAGTACCTATCCGGACCGTTGCCGCCTTCCCCGGTGCGCCGTCTTCTCCATCTTCCCCGTCCTTCCCAGGCGGACCCTGTTCTCCATGCAGGGAATCCAGCCATTCTGCTTCCGTTCCCTCAAATCCGTTCTGCAGTGCCGATTCATATGCGGATGCCCCCGCAGGGATACTCTCCACCGCTGTGTTTACGATTCGATTCACCTCAATCGTTTTAGGATACTCCGACAACAGATCCCCGGCCTTTTCCTCCGAAATATACCCTGCATCATTCTCCAGGGCGCTGACTTTCCTGGGCACGGGTTCCCGGCTGACACCGCCTTCGGAGGTCATATCACTTAAAACCCTCCTGCTGACCCCAAGATAGTAAACCGAATTCTGCGGCGATGCAATGCAGATATCCGCCCTGGTCAGCAGATACCTTCCCTGGATCCCATGGGGACCGCTCTCCACCGGCACATACTCACAGATATCCAGTGCCTCTATCTCCGGATCCGTCAGGTTCAGGTCAACAGCATTGATCCCGTAGGTCTCGCTCATGGCTGCCATGGATCCGTACAGCTTCTCCTCTGCCTTTTCCAACAGGTTCTCCGGCAAAGTCACATCCTCCCACCGGGATTCCCCTTCCGGCGCAAAAATCACGCCGTATCTTCCGGCCAGTTCTTCATTCACCAGGTAAACACTGCCGTTATTTACTGTGGAAATATCAATCTTTACCCCATCCACCTCCGCACCCACGGGCCGGATAGCCGTATAGGTTTCCGTGGCATCCATCTCTCTGGACAGGCTGATCATGTTCCTGGCAAAGGCAATGCTCTGGGAACACACTTTTGTATAGTCATCCAGCCAGTCAATATAATCCCCGTCCGGCTCATAACGGATACGGATATGCCCTCCAAGGGAGGACTGGAAACACCGGCTTTTCAATGCTTCCCAGGAATTTATAACGGCCTCGCTGCTCCTCACAATATAATCATTGGGATCCGTGACGGTCACGCGCCCCACCCGGAACCGCTGCCATTCCATCACCTGCGCATTGTGGTTTTCCAGGATCATCCGAAAAAGCGCCTCTGGACTCCCTGTAAAGGAAAAGGGCTCCAGGCAGGAATCATTCAGGAATGCCAGCTTCCCCTCCGCTTCCACCGTATCCGCATTATAAAAGTCCTTCCGTTCACTGACCACCCTGCCCTTAAAGATCGTCCTTCCGTCCCGAAATACAGTTACCAGAGGATACAGCTTCCTCACGCTTTCCCGGTTCAGGTTCTCCCCATAGATCCGGAATGTCAGGCTTCCCGCTGCATTATCCTCCAGTGTCAGTCTGGGTTCAATCAGCTGCAGTCCCGGATTTCCGGGATGGTAGATAGTCCGTTCCCCGCTCTTTATGGTAATCATACCAGTCTCCCCCTTCTGTAAATAAACCTGACTTTTCCGGTACCTGACAGACAGAGACGATTCAGCCCCTCCTGCAGCGTGATTTCCGGTACCTGGTACTCTCCCTGCTCCAGCCTGTATGTGTCCCCCCCAAAAGTCAGGAGGACCTTCCCCTCCACCAGGATCCTGGGCAGAACCGGCATGACATCATTGGGCAGCAGAATTTCCTTTTCCGTTCCGGAAGCCGTTTCCACATGGACGGTCTCCGTCCGCTCATATTTATAGGGCCTGACCCTGGCCGCAAAATACAGCTCATACAGAGGCCCCGCACGCTCCTCCTTCGTACAGGAGACCCGGCCATCATAGAAAAACTCCCTCTCCCTCTCCAGGATGATCTCCATCCTCCTCCCATGCAGGTCATTTTTCATCCTGTCCTTTTTCTCCGCGGAAAACAGAGTGAACTTAAACTCAATACTCCCGTCCCCGTATACCAGACCGCCCACGGCCTCGGTCAAATCAATGGAAGAATTCCCCCCTGCGATGTCTACATAGTTCTCCTTGACTGCAGGCGGCGTGATCCTGGCATAGTTCATCACCGCCCCATAGTCATCCCGGGAATACTGTTTCCCGAATACAGCCCCTTCCAGTCCCTGCATCAGTTACGCCTTTCTCTCATATGTTTAATCCGTCCCAGCTCCGCATTCATGGCCGGGGCCGTCTCTCCCACCAAAGCGCCGGTGTCCAGCACAAGCTGCAGTTCCGACAGCCTGGGCAGGTATTCCGCAAGCAGCACACGCACAGCCTCCAGTACCTCATACAAACGTCCGTCTCCTTCCGCCACTGCCTCCCTGACATACTCCTTCAACAACTCTATGGGAGCTATGGCCTCCGGCCCGGCTTCCCCGCCCACCATGGCATTACCAGTCCCCGGGTTCCGCCCAAAGACCGTAGGCTCCGTCATGATTCCGCCATCCTTATACCAGTCAATGCCAAAGCTCGGTATGGAGGGCGGGTTCAGGGAAAAGCTTCCGGATATGCTGAAGTGGGGAAGCTTGATCTTCGGGAGGCTCCAGTCGAAATGGAAGAAATCCTTCAGCTTCCCGACGCAGTCCGATACGAAGTTCTTCACGCCCTCCAGTTTGTCCTTTATCCCGTCCCCCAGGGCCGCGAACCTCTCCAGGGCACCGGATTTCAGTCCTTCAAATCCATCCACGCCCTTTTCCCACAGATTGGAAAAGGCATCCATAACTTTATCCCGCAGAGAGGATATCCGCTCCACTGCCCCTTCCTTCAGTTCGTTAAACTTATTGACAGCCCCTTCTTTCAGGGCGGAGACTTTTTCATCCACGGTTCCTTTCAGTTCTGCGAACTTCTCCGCTCCTTCACGGGTCAGCTCTTTGATCTTTTCTCCCGCCCTGTCCTTCAGCTCATGGAATTTTGTTACGGCTGCTTCCTTCAGGGACGAAATCTTTTCTTCCACCGCTCCCTTGAATTCTGCAAACTTCTCCGCTCCTTCACGGGTAAACTCCTTGATCTTCTCTCCTGCACCGTCCTTTAACTCGTGGAACTTGTTGACTGCCGCTTCCTTCAGCGTTGTGAATTTCTCCACTGCTGCCTCCTTCAATTCGGAGAACTTTTCAGTAACCTTTTCCTTCAGCTCCCCAGCCTTTTCTCTGACCTTCTCCGTCATCTCATGGAACTTCTCCGATACCCGGTCCTTCAGGTCACCGAAGAATCCCTTGATCCCGTCAATGGCGCCTCCGACAGTTTCCTTGATGGCGCCCCAGGCCTTTCCTGCCCATTCGCAGATGGTGTCCCAGTTCTGGTACAGCGCCACGCCTGCGGCCACCAGGGCCGTTACTACCCCGATTACAGCCAGTACAGGGGTTCCGATGGCGCCGATGGCCGGAATCAGGGTTCCCGTTGCAAATGACGCAATGCCGCTGAATGCGCCTGCAACTTTCGACGCACCGGACACCAGGCCTCCACCGATTTTTATAATCTCGCCGATTCCTCCTGCAAGCTTGCTGCCGATATTCATTACACTTCCTACTATGGAAATACCTTTCCCCAAAACAGAAAGAAGCGGTCCAATTGCTGCTGCTAAAAGTCCAATTTTAACAATTGTCTCTTTTGTATTGTCATCCAGCCCTTTGAACCAGTCTGCAAACTCATGTACCTTTTCAGCTCCTTTTTCCAGATAGGGAACCAGCATCTCAATGACGGTACCGCCAAGATCAATGAAGACATTTTTAGCTTCATTAAAAACCTTCTGTACTTTATAGGAAGTGGTTTCAAGCTTTCCGAATGCGTTTTCTGTGGCCCCGGCGCTGTTTTCCATTTCTCCGAATACACTGTTTAACTGCTGTGCCTTATCCCACAGCACACTTGCTGCTTTTCCGGCTTCTGCGCTTCCAAACATATTTGCAATGCTTGTCCCGCTTATAGATGCCTGCTCATCAAGTACAGAAAGCACATCTGTCAGATCCCATCCGCTTTCCATGGCCTCCTTCATTGTCAGGCCACCCTCTTTGATATGTTCCGTACCCCTGGCAAAGGCATCGGCAGCAGAAGTCCCCTGCTTTCCAAGCTCGTTTAGCATGGAATTCATATATGTGGTAGTTTCAGCTGTCGCAATTCCATTCGCAGTCATTACCGCATACATTGACGCCAGACTTTCAATGGAAACACCATTTGCCTTTGCCGTAGGTATGATCTTTCCCATAGAAGAAGCAAGGTCAGCAACGGTTGTTTTGCCAAGGTTCTGCGTCTGAATCAGGACATCCGAAACCCGCGTAACATCCGATGCCTCCATTCCGTATGCATTCAGAATCGTTGTAAGAATATCCAGGGACTGCCCTGTCTCGGCAAACCCTGCCCTGGCCAGTTTCGTGGAATTGCTCACAAAATTTACAGCATCCCCTGTCTTCTGTCCTGCAGATATTGCATTATAGACATCTTCGGCAATTGCAGCGGCGCTTACCCCGGTCTGATTCGACAATCCGAGGATTGCCTGCTCCATCTCTGCCATAGACATCTCAGATTCATCCGCAATTGTTGATACCTTAGCCAAGGCATCCTCAAAAGTAGTAGCCGATTTTACTGATGCAATTCCCAGGGCAGATACGCCGGCTGTCACTGTCTTGGTGAGTTTTCCGCCTGCATCGGATACCTTCCCACCAACTTCTACAATTCCTTTTCCGATTTTTCCGGCTGTCTCTTCCAGTTTTTGCATGCTCTTCTCAGCAGCATCCGTATCTACAAAAATGGATCCGAATAATTTAAACAGTTCCATCTACATCACCCTATTATCCCTCTTACTGCTTTCAGGATCTCCTCCGCAGACCGGTTGTCCCGAGTTTCCACTGCCCCCGCAATCATACCTTTAAACTCATCAAATCCCACCACATTCTGGTACATTACTGCCCATCTCAAAAACAGCCTGTCCTCACATTCCGCCTCCTGCACAAAGCAGATCATCTCCCATCCATCCAGAAAAGGCATGGAGAAAATGTCCGCTGTTCCTCCCCCATACCTCCGATACAGCAAATCCTTTATCCCTGTATCTTCCCGCCCAACCTGGATGCTGATCTGAAAAAATTTACGATATTGTTCTCCTCACAGATACGTTTCAGATCACCCACAGTTGTCTCTATGGACTGGTTACTGATATCTTCCTTTTTCTTCTCGCAGATCCCGGCTAACAGGTCACAGAACTGGTCCTCCACGGAAGGATCCGTACACGAACAAAGAATGTCAAAAATAGCATTCATGCCGATATCTTCACTGTCCGCACCTTCCTTTTTTCCATCCAGATAAGCCTTCCTCACTGCTTCTGCAATATTCCCTTCCCGAAGCAGACGGGCCATTTTAAAAACGTCACTGGTATTAATCTTCCTCATCTCAATGCCTCCCTGTCTTTACAATTATTGATCTGTCCTGCCTGTCCAGATTTAAGTTCCTGTTTCCTGGCCGCTCCCCTGTTCCCCGGTGCTTCCGCCGTTTTCCTGCTTCTTTTTGGGATACAGGATTTTAAATGGCGGACTGTCAAGATCATCCTGGGTATAATGCCCGTAAAATGTCATGGGCAATGTTGCCTCCCCCTTGTCCTGCACCGTCAGCTTCAGCCCCTCTGTATTCAGGCCGTTGTATACCTGGATAATGACCGGTTCATTGCTGCCGCTTAATGTCCCAACCCAAGTCACGTTGTCTATGTAGTCTGTGAGTTCAATTGCCGCATTCCCGGTAATAACGTCATATTTTTCGTCTGATTCCGTATCCACTGTGGCTGCGCCGAGGGAAGCCCGGATGGTCTCCGTGGTTGTTTCCAACACGGTTGCCTTCAGATATACCTCCCAGGAATCAATTACTTCCAGACCCTTTGCACGTCCCTTTACACCGTCCACCTCGATCTGCCTCACAGCAGGAACGGCTGAAAACTCCCCGCCGCCCTTAGTTGCTCCGATCAGTTTCCCCGCGGCAACGGCAGCATCAAATGTATCGTTGGCAGTTCCTCCCTCCTCATATGTAAAGTTCCGG
>OFHB01002139.1_pt1 | contig 10647 bp, 6 predicted proteins | sample 1521881 | NCBI WGS metagenome assembly OFHB01 (sample SAMEA3504090, study PRJEB24116) | mouse gut metagenome | biome: mouse gut; feature: mouse-associated habitat; material: faeces | place: Denmark | collected 2011
ACGCGGCGAAGGAGCCTGCGGAGCAGTCCGGCCTGAAGCGCCCTGTGATGATCGGGGTGGTGGTGCTGGCCCTGGGTGTTGGCGGTGTGTTCGCTTACAAAAAATTCCGTGAGAGGAGATGAAGCCCTTGAAATTCCGCAGTTTTCTGCTGGCCATGATGCTGTGCGCCCTCTGCGTCACCCAGGCCAGCGCTTTGGAGTACACCTTTGACGCCCCGGAGGACTACCTCTTCGGCCAGCCCACCAGCGATGACACCATCTACGAGTGGGAGAACCCCAATGTGGACCGGAGCAAGAACACCGCCCTGATCGCTCCTGGCTTTGGTACCCCCACCAGCTATCTCCCCGGCAGCGGCGAGTACCTGACCCCCAACCTCGTCCCCGGCGCGTTGTCTGGCGGGCTGGTGAATCAGGTGGGCAGCGCCGGGGCCAATGCTACCGGCGGCGCGGCGGGCAGTTCCGTCATCCCCGGCCAGTACCCCTCGGTGAGCGGCAATGTCACCATGACCCAGATCCCCGGCGGCAGCCCCACCGATATCGCCCAGGGCAATACCACGGGCGGCTACACCGAGGTGACAGACGATCTCTACTACAGCAACGGCAGCTTGGGCACTCTCAAGATCCCCGCCATCAACCTGACCGTCAAGGTCTACCAGGGGACGGACAGCACTGCGTTGAAAAAGGGCGCGGGCCACTTCACCAACACCAGCATCTGGGATGGAAATGCCTGCTTCGCCGGACATAACCGAGGGGTGAACAATCACTTCGGGAAAATCCATACCCTGGAGGCGGGCGACACCATCACCCTGACCACCATGCTGGGGACCCGAACCTATGCTGTGACCAGCGTGGAGAAGGTCAGTGTCAACGATTCCAGCGGCACCGCCCCCACCACGGATAACCGGGTGACACTCTATACCTGCGTTATGAATCAGCCGGAGTACCGCTGGAAGGTCACGGCGGTGGAAGGATGAGCGTGGAATACGACAGTGCTATAGAGGAATTGGCGCAGGTATTGGCCAACCGCTTTGCGCGGCTTGCGCGGGGCTGGGAGGCCAGTACGCCCGGTAAGCGGCAGGACGATTTGGAAAATATCCTTGCAGCCCGGAATGTAGCGGCTAAACTCCAGGATCTGGTTACGGAATCGGACGCTGTGGCCCTGCTGGCATTGGAGGACCCGCTGAAAGCTGTGGCGGATCAGTGGCTGAAATTGACGGGGCTGGATCGTCCCCAGGACGAGGCCCTCATCCGTTGTGTCAGAATCTTGTGCGGTGATACACCGCAGCGGGATAGCCAGCAGGCAGGAACAAAGAAAAAGCCACACCGCCGCAGTTCCATGACGAGATAATACGGCTAAAAACTGTCTGCGGATTGTGTTCGACTTTCCCTCCGCTATGTGGTATCGTTCGGTTTGCGAAAGCCCCACCATAATTACGAAACGGAGGAATTGAGCATGAAACGCAAAAAAATCGTGTCCCTGCTTTTGACTGGCGTCATGACCGCAGCCCTGTTGGCCGTCCCCGCCCAGGCGGCAGAGACCCAGCCCATCCGGGTAAACAGCTATAAGGGAAGTACCCTGGAGGTGGGAGAGCGAAGCGGCCTCATCATCGGCCCCAGCGGGACCGACTACACCGTCACCTCCAGCGACCCGGACACGGTAGCGGTTGAGCAGGTGCTGACCTTCTGGGTGGCTGTCGCCAAGGCGGAGGGAAGCGCGGAGATCACCGCATCCAACAGAGCCGGGGAACGCGGGAGCGTAATGCTGACCGTCGCCGCCGCCGCTCCAGCCGCCCCCCTCACCCCGGCCACCCCCGCTGACGGGGACAGCACCGACCTGACAGACAACCAGGAGATCCGGCAGGAGATGATCCGGCTGATCAACCAGACCCGCAAGGCCAACGGCGTGTCGGAGCTGCCGGTCAACGAGGCCCTGATGACCGCCGCCCAATCCTGCTCCGACCGGCGCTACACCTGGCATCACGCCGCAGAGGAGGGCCAAGCCGCCGCTGACGCCGGCTACCCCTACGGTTTCGGTGACAACCTCACCGTGTTCACCGGCACAGATGATGCTGCCCAGCGCGCTGTCGACAACTGGATCAACTCCCCCGGACACTTCGAGACTATGATCGACTCAAGATGCGACTGCATCGGCGTGGGCGTAACCCAGTACGACGGCATCACCTACTGCTATATGTTCGTCGGAATCCCCAACAGCGTCAATTTCTATGCGTAAGCGAAAATAAACCGGAAACGGCCTTCCAGAAGGAGGGCCGTTTTTCTTGCCAAAAAAGGAGGCTGACAAGCTATGAAAAAGTTCCATTTCCCCCGAACCCGCCTGATCGCGGCTTTGCTGGCCCTGGTCTGCGTGCTGGGCCTGCTCCCCAGCACAGCTTTCGCCGCCACACAGGATACCATCAAGATGGATGACTGTGCTTACAGCGGAACCAAGTATGAATCCCCGGCTCTGGGCGAGTGTTATATGCACCAGATGCACTTTGGCCTCAACGGAAAAAGTACGATGGGCTTCTGCGCTGAAAAGGGCAAAGGGATGGGGTGGTCGCTGAAGGGCCACACATGGGGCAATCCCAAACCTATCTCTGATCCTACGGTCAAAACGATGATGGCCTACTTCTATGCCCATTCCACCGGCGTCTTTACCGATCAGGCCAAGGCCCTGGGTGTGGACGATGTGTGGAACAGCAACTATATCTGGACCATGAACGCCTGGACGCAGGCCGTTGTCTGGCGCTACAAGGCCGGTCTGCTGTCTGATCCGGTAACGGCCTGCGCCGAGGAACTGATGTGCGTCTACAACAATCTGGAACACACAAATTACTCCAGCATTGATGATAAAATGGACGGCAGATCGTTCCGCGACCGTGCAAAATACATTCTCGACTTGGGCGCGCAGGGCGTATGGGGTGATTGTGAGGTCTATGAATACGCCTACACCGGCCCTGGCTCCAGCTACCATCCCTCTAACGATGTGCAGGCCGTCATGGTGGGTGAGCTGAACGTCACCCGCGAGCTGTACAGTCTGGTCATCAAAAAGGTGGACAGCACCAACCCCAACAAAACCTTGCCCGGAGCACGTTTCCTCGTTGCTTCCGAAAACGGCTCCTACTCCAAGGAAGTGGTGACAGGCGGCGACGGCACGGTCACAGTACCCCAGTTGGAGGCGAACACTTACGCCGTGACTGAATTGGAGGCTCCGGAGGGGTACGAAATCGACAACGCCGGCCCCCAATACGTTGTCCTGCCCGACGGAATCAATAAGACTGTGACCGTTACCTTCACCGATACCCCGGAAATCACCGGCGAGGGCAGCATCCGCAAGGTAGACACGGACGATCCCACCAAGGGTCTCGCCGGAGCGGTCATCAAGATCACCGGCGTGGACAACGATTTCACCGGAACCTATGTTACCGGCGCGGGCGGCTACCTGACCGACGTACCCTGGAAGGATATGCCCATCGGCAGCTTTACCGCTGAAGAGGTCACTCCGCCGGAAGGCTATACCAAAAGCCCGGACGTCAATAAGACCAAGCAGACCTTCGTCTGGGACGGGAAAACCGATGTGGCCCTTGTCTTTGAAAATGACGCCAAGGTAAAGGTCAAGCTCATCAAACTGGATGACAGCGACAACCCCCTCCCCGGCGCTGTGTTCAATATCCTGAAGGATGGCCAGATCATTGGCACAGAGGCCACCAAGGCGGATGGCTCCATCACCGTCACCGATGTGACCGAGGGAATGTACGCCTTTGTGGAGGTCTCCGCACCGTCACCCTTCGCTACCCTCACCGAGCCTGTGATTGCCCACGTGGATCAGGCCACCATCAGCGGCAGCGGCACAGTCACCGTGACTGCGGCGGACAAGCGGCTGCCGAATCTCACGATCCTGAAAAGAGACGCGCAGACTGGAGATGTGATCCCTGATACCCATTTTGAGGTCAGGGGCATCCACTACGGCTACCACAACGACGTAACCACCGGACCGGACGGCAGGGCGGTCCTCACCGGCCTCCCCGTGGATTCCTACGAGGTGACGGAGAAATCCGTCCCGGCTCCCTGGGTTGTAAGTGATGAGCCCACCCAGACGATCTGGCTGGAGGGCGGCGATAACAAGGAGCTGATTTTTGATAACCTCAAGCAGCCCCTTCTGAAAATCGCGAAGGTGGAGAAGGGCACAAATCCCGCCGTCTATATCCCCAACACCGTCTTTTTGATTGAGGGCGTTGACAGTGATTACCGTCAGGACGTGTCCACCGGGCCGGACGGCACAGTGGAACTGCGGGTCGCTCCCGGCTCCTACAAAATCACGGAGCGGTCTGTGCCGGAACCCTACTACGTCAGCGATACCCCGACCCAAACCGTCAGCCTCAATCCCGGAGACGAGAAAGAAGTCCGCTTTGAAAATCAGAAGAAGCCCCTGCTCATCCTCAAGAAAATTGACGCGGACACCCAGAAGCCCATCCCCAACACGGTCTTGACCGTCAAGGCCCTGGATGGGACCTATCAGGACGACTGGACCACCGGCTCTGACGGAACGGTTTCTCTCCGGGTGGCCCCAGGCGTCTACGAGGTGACAGAGAAATCGGTCCCCGCGCCCTACTACCTCCCGGATAAGGACGCTGACCGGACTCAGACCATCACCCTCAGCCCTGGCGATGAGAAAACTCTCGTTTTCCGCAATCGGAAGGCCCCGGAATTGACCATCTTCAAGGAAAATTCTATCACTGGCGAGGCAATTGAACACGCCAAATTCCATGTCACCTACACCAGCAACGGTGAGGCAGCGGAGGCCCCCGCCACCATCGACTACGGTGAGATTTATACCGACAGCAGGGGCGAGATTCGCCTCCATGAGCAGGGTAAGCGGCTGTACCCCGGCGAATTTACCATCACCGAGGTGGAACCGGCGGACGGATTCCAGCTCAAGGAACCCCTCACCCAGACGGTCATCATCCACGGAAATGAGAGCAAAACGGTCCGTTTCCAGAACACCCCTCTCTCGGCCTTGGTGGTCTGGAAATATGACAGAGTTACTGGCGCTCCGGTTGAGGGCTGTATTTTCCAGGTAAAGTATATGTCCGGAACCAGCGGAACAGGCGGAACAGTCATTGGCACATACCGTACCGGCCCCGGCGGCAGCTTCACCATCAACCGCCTGAAGGCAGGCGCTTACACCGTCGAGGAACTGGCCAGTGATGGCGATCACGTCATGGACGCCGCGCCCCAGACCGCCTATATCTCCGGCAAGGAGCAGGACGTGGTGCAGCTCTACTTCGGCAACAGTCCCAAGGGCGCGGTTTTGATCAAGAAAATTGATTCTGTGACCCACGAGCCTTTGAGCGACTGTGAATTTTTTATCACCGACAGCCACGGGACTATGCTGGGCGACGCCAACGGCAAGTTTGTGACGGACAGCGTCGGCACCATCCTCGTCTCCAATATCGACCCCGGTACCACCATCGTGGCGCGTGAAACCAGAGCAAAGGAAAACTACATTCTGGACGATGTGCCTCAGACAGCCACCATCAAGGCGGGCCAGACCGTGAGCCTCGAGTTCCGGAACCAGCCCAAGGGCTCTGTCACGCTCTATAAATTCAGCAGTGCGGACCGCAAAACGCCTTTGGAGGGGGTAGGCTTCAAGATCACCTACGCGGACGGCAAGGTCGTGGACAACATCGGCGGCAAGCTGTCCAGTAATGGCATCTACTACACGGATTCCGAGGGCCAGATCAATATCAGCGGCGTGACCGGGACGCTGATCTTTACAGAGGTGTCCACAATTCCCGGCTACCTGATCGACGAAAACCGGAAAAGCCAGACCATCGTGGTCAATCCGGACGACCATCAGAGCGTCTACTTCTACAACCAGCCTGTTGGGTCCATCCTGGTCAAGAAGATGAGCAGTACCACCAAGGAGCCGCTGAGCGATGTGGTCATCCGCATCACCCGGACGGACGGTTCCGTGGTGGGGACCTCCAACGGCGAGTTCCGAACGGACGAAAATGGGTTCATCAAGGTAGACGTGGAGCCGGGCAGCTATATCGTGCAGGAGGTATCCGCAAAACCTGGATTCCTGCTGGATGATACCCCCAAGGTGGTCGAGGTGAAGGGCTCCGGCGTTTACAACGTCGAGCTGTTCAACCAGCCCCTGGGATCTTTGGTCATCCACAAATACAGCAGCCTGGACCGCAAGACCCCCTTGGCCGGAGTGCAGTTCAAAGTGACCTACGCCCCCGGCTGTGTGGTGGATGATGAAAACGGCAAGGTGTCCTCCAACGGTATTTACTACACCGGGCCGGACGGAACCATCACCATCAACGGGATCGTGGGCACTGTGACCATCACGGAGCAGGCCACCATTCCCGGCTACACCATCGACCCGGAAACCCGGAGTCAGACCATCGTGGTCAACCCGGATGATGTGCAGCACACTTACTTCTATAACTCGCCCAAGAACACCTTGATCATCGAAAAGTACCTGGAAACCGAGAGCGGTAACGAGCCGCTGAAGGGTGTGACCTTCCTGGTCACCGACTCCAGCGGAGCCGTCATCGGCAACAGCAACGGCGAGTACATCTCCGGTGAGGATGGCCGGGTGGTCATTGCCGGAGTAGAGCCTGGAACGACCGTGAATGTGCAGGAGATCAAGGTGCCCGAGGGTGTGGTGCTGAATTCCATTCCCAAGAGCATCAAGATCAGCGACGATGGGGCAAATATCCTCCGTTTTTACAACAAAAAGACGGGATACCTCGTTGTCCGCAAACTGGATTCCATCACGAAACAGCCGCTGGCAGGGGTTGAGTTCGAGTTGACCTATGCGGACGGCAGCTATGTGGATGACGCCTTCGGCCACCTGTCCAGCAAGGGCCGGTTTGTCACCAATGACGCTGGGGAAATTCGTGTCCCGGTGGTGGGAACCATTGTGGTCAAGGAGGTCAAGACACTCCCCACCCACGTCATTGACCAGGCCACGCAGATCCAGGCAGTCAAGGTCAATCCTGCGGACACGCAGACCATCACCGTGTACAATGAGCCGCTGTGTTCGTTGACTTTGCGTAAACTGGATGCTGTCACTGGAAAGCCCGTGCCTAACACTGAGTTCACCTTGAAGGATGGCAACGGAACCGTTCTGGGCCGCTATACCACTGGGGCTGATGGAACCGTGACTGTAACCGGACTCATTCCCAATTCCACCATCGTGGTGGTGGAAACCAAGGTGCCCGCCAACTACGTCCTCGACCCCACCCCCAGGACCATCATCGTCCGCAACGGCAGCAACAGTGTTGCCAGCGGCGGGACCAGCAGCGGGGGAACGGTCAGCGGCGGCAGCACTGGTACAACTGGCGGCGGAAATGCCGGTACAGTTGGCGGCGGCAATGATCTGACCATGGAGAATATGCCCAAGACAACATTGACCATCGAAAAATATCTGGAGACTGACGCCGGCAATGTGCCGCTGAAGGGTGTGACCTTCCTGGTCACAGATTCCAGCGGCGCCATTCTCGGCCCCAACAACGGTGAGTACACCAGCGATGAGAATGGCCGCATTGTACTCCCCAATCTGGAGCCGGGAACGGTTATCACCGCCAAGGAACTCCGTGTGCCCGACGGCGTGGTGCTGGACCCCACCCCCAAGAGCATTGAGATCAAGGGCGGTATGGGAGGCCAGACCCTCACCTTTATCAATAAGAGCGCGGGCGGGCTGGAGCTGATCAAGGTCAACGAGGCGGACAAGAGCCAGCGCATCCCCAATGTCACCTTTGAGGTCAGAAAGATGGATGGCGGGCTGGTGGATACCATTACCACGGATAAACAGGGCCGCGCCCACCTGGACTTGGACGCCGGGGACTACTACGCGGTGGAAACCGAGGCCGGTAAAGGCTTCAAGCTGGACAGTACACCTGTCTATTTCACCATCCGGGACGGTAAAACGACCACCCTCACGGTCACAAACCGGGCCATGAGCGGCATCCTGATCCATAAGGTCGATGCCACCACCAAAAAGGGAATTTACGGGGTGACCTTCCTGCTCTACGACGCCAATAAAACCCCCATCGGACAGTACAGCAGCGATGACAAGGGCTATGTGTATATCGACGATCTGCCCTCCTCTGGCCGCTACTACCTGCGGGAGCTGGAAAATGAGGGGTATCTGGTGGATACTCAGCTGAAGACGGTCTATGTCACCGATGGGACCACCACTGAGATCACCTGGGAGAACACCGCCGTCACAGGACAGATCCAGATCACCAAGACCTCCGAGGACTACAATTCCATGAACGGCTGGCCCGCCGGGACCCCCATCCCCAACACTGAGTTTGAGATCTACCACTACCGCACCGGCAATCTGGTGGATACCATCCGCACCGATAAAAATGGCGTCGCTGTGTCAAAGCCTCTGCCGTTAGGGCGATACAAAATTGTGGAATCCAAGGCTGCCGATTTTTACGGGCTGGACAAAACCCCCATTGAGGTGGAGATCGAGCACGCCGGCCAGATCGTCAAGACGGCCATGACCAACAAGCCTCTGTATACCAACGTCTCCATCAAGAAGACCGGCTACACCGAGGTCATGCCCGGCCAGCAGATCCGCTATGATTTCTCCGGTATTGCCAACAACTCCACCACGGCTCTCACCAGCTTTTACTGGAGGGACACTCTGCCCGTTCAGGCGGTGCGGCTGGACAAGATCGTCACCGGGACCTACAACGTGCAGGGGAATTACAAGATTGTGTTCAAGACCAATCTCAACGGCGAGTACCGCACCATGTACGACAACCTGAGCACCATGCAGAACCATGTGCTGGACGCCTCCCCCGCCGCTCTGGGGCTGGCCTCCAATGAGTATGTCACGGAGTTTATGGTTTCCTTCGGCATCGTACCCGGCAATTTCCGCCAGGTGGAGGTGCCCAAGGTGTACTGCAATGTAGTGTCCTGGCTCACCGGAGGGACCCAGTTCGTCAACCAGGCGGATGTAGGCGGTGTGTACAACGGTCAGTGGATCATGGCAACCAGCAGATGGGTCACCAGGGTCTACAAGCCCGCCCAGCCCCTGCCCCGCACTGGCTATTGAGCCGATCCATCCATGCTGAATGGGGAGCCGCCTGTCAAGGGCGGCTCCTCTTCTGTAAATCTAAATGAATACAGGGAGGAAAATCAAGATGAAGTTCAAGAAAATGTTCCGTATCCTTGCCGCCGCCATGGTGGTGGCGGCCCTCTGCTGCGCCCCCGCCTTCGCCGCCGGGGATGTGGCCTCCGCGGTGGAGAGTACCTGGACCGATGCGGCGACCCAGATCAAGACCGTGGTGGAAAATGTGGTCTTTCCCGCGCTGGATATGGTCCTGGCCATCGCCTTCTTTACCAAATTAGGTATGGCTTACTTCGACTACAAGAAGCATGGCCAGTTTGAGTGGACTGGGCCGGTGATCCTCTTTGCCTGCCTGGTCTTTACCCTTACCGCCCCCAACTACATCTGGGGCATCATCGGGATCTGATGGGGCCCGGCAGCAAATATGCCGTTCGGAGAGGAGCTTCGGCAAGCTGTGGCCATGCGCCGTCCAGACGCTGTTTGTCTTGGCGCCGTCTGCTATGTCCGGCTGGACAGCTGGAATCTTGCAAAGGTCGAGTTTGCCTCCAGCGGAGGCTATTATAACGGAATAACGCTGACAGTTTTCAACCGGCACACCGGGCCGGTTGATTCGGTAACCATCCACTCCCACGATCTGCCTTTGCGGCGAAAGCGGGAAACTCCAGGCTGCGGGTCTGATCCAGAGTGGGGCATCTGCCGCCCTGCTCTGGATCTTGACACGCTCTGGGAGGCGGCGGAAAACTATCTGCTTCTTTTTCAGGAGCCTGATTCAGAAAAGAGGTGATACCCAATTTTTATCTTCGACTTTGTAGCCTCCACCATCATGGACAATCTGGTCGATTGGTTCTATGGACAGGTGGTGGGCTTCCTCGGCAACTTTTTTGCCGAGATGGGAAATATGGGCGTGGAGCTGTTCGAGCTGGACTGGGTCAGCGCCATCGTCCTGTTTTTCTCCCAGCTGGGCTGGGCGCTCTTCGGCGTCAGCCTGGTGGTCTCCGGCTTTGAGTTTGGAATCGAATACTCCACTGGCCGGGGGAACTTACAGCAGACGGCCCTCAACGCCATCAAGGGGTTTATGGCGGTCAGCCTGTTTACCGTGGTGCCTGTGCGGCTCTACGCTCTGTCCGTGTCCCTGCAAGGGACCTTCGCAATTGGCTTGACCGGAGCCGGAACCAGCATCGGCACTGTGGGAGAACGGATCATTGAGGAACTGATGAGCGTGGAGAGTCTCGCGGATATGGCCGGTGCGCCCAGCTTTGGCATGAGCGTCCTTACCAGCCCGATCATGCTTTTGTTCTGCATCATCATGATGGCCTATGCTGTGATTAAGGTCTTTTTCGCCAACCTCAAACGGGGCGGCATCCTGCTCATCCAGATCGCCGTGGGGAGCCTCTATATGTTCAGTATCCCCAGAGGCTATGTGGACGGCTTTGTCCAGTGGATCAAACAGGTGATTGGCCTGTGCCTGACGGCCTTCCTGCAATCCACCATTCTGGTAGCGGGCCTGATGGTGTTTAAGGACCACGCTCTGCTGGGACTGGGCCTCAT
>OFHB01002142.1_pt1 | contig 10638 bp, 3 predicted proteins | sample 1521881 | NCBI WGS metagenome assembly OFHB01 (sample SAMEA3504090, study PRJEB24116) | mouse gut metagenome | biome: mouse gut; feature: mouse-associated habitat; material: faeces | place: Denmark | collected 2011
TGATTTGCCAGATTATAAGAAATAATTCCATGATCCCGCCACAATTCCATCGGATAAACTGCATTCAGCACATGGCTTGTCCCCAAAAATAAAACATCAAAATCCTGTTTTTGCTGATAAAAATCATAATACTTTGAATAACTGTATTTCCTTTCAAAAATATCTGATATTTTTGAAACGATGATTATAAAGAGTACTGCAAAGCATACTGTAGCAGATATTCTTCTTATTTGTAAAGGTACTTTTTTTACCATTTATCTGTCTCCTAAAATTGGAAATATATAAAACTTGCAGCATCATAACTGCCGCCCCAGATACCAAACACCAGGATAAATAATGCCATAGACAGATAGCAGAGCCATCTGCACCAAAGTTCCTGTTCCAAAATCACTTTTCGAATCTGTATTCCTTTATATTTCATAAAATCAGCAAAAAGCAATACTGCAATCCCAAACATCAGCACCAAAAAACTTTTGAAACCAATGCCAAGATCATACAGCGCACCATTCCACAAAATACTGATATTTCCCAGATGTACCATGCTTTTTATCATTTCTATCGCAGCAGATAGACTTTCTGCGCGGAAAAAAATCCATGCAAAATCAACCAAAATAAATGTGATAAGTGCACTGAGCGCCTTGTGTCCGATACTGTCAGGCTTCAGCGCAAATATTTGATTGCATTGATTGCGCATTGGTTTGGTAAGTCCACCGATAACTTGATATACTCCATGGATAAATCCCCACACCACATATGTTCCTGCCGCTCCATGCCATAAACCGCTAACTAGAAATACAATCATCAAATTGACATATTTTCTGGTTGTGCCTTTCCGGTTGCCACCAAGCGGTATATAGAGATAATCCCGAAACCAGCTTGAAAGAGAAATATGCCACCTGCGCCAAAATTCTCCAATGCTCAGCGAAAAGTATGGGCAATTAAAATTTTCCATAAGTGAAAATCCTAATATTTCGGCTGCACCAATCGCAATTGTTGAATATCCTGCAAAATCGCAATATATCTGAAACGCAAACAAAACCGATGCCACTATGATATAAACGCCGCCATATTGCGCATAATCACCATAAACGGTATTCACAACAATCGCTACGCGATCTGCCACAACAAGTTTTAAAAAATACCCCCACAGCATAATCAGCAGCCCTTCCCGCATCTTGTCATAATCAAACCGATACGTCTTGTTTACCTGCTTTAATAAATTTTTGGATCGTTCAATCGGTCCTGCCACAAGCTGCGGAAAAAAGGAAACAAACAATGCATATTTAAAAAAGTTTCTCTCGGCTGTAATTTCTTTTCGATATACATCCATAGTATAGCTTAGTGCCTGAAAGGTATAGAAAGAAATACCGACTGGCAAAAGCAACTGAAAGTCTGGCTTTGGCACGGACAAATGTATTTGTGAAAGTACCAGATTAACAGAGTCAATCGCAAAGTTAAAGTACTTGAAGAAAAACAGTACACCGATATTCAACACAAAACTTATAGCAACTGCCATTTTTCGTCCTTTATCCGTTTGTGCCTGTTCCATGATAAGACCGCTTGCATAGGTGACAGCCGTTGAAAAAAGCAACAGTAGCACATACCTTGCGTCCCAATTCATATAAAAATAATAGCTGGTGGCTAACAGCCATAAATATTGAACTTTCTTTGGCAGCAAAAAATGAATCAAAACCACCACAGGAAAAAATACCAGAAAGCTGTATGAGTTAAAAAGCATTGCCCTACTCCAATCGTTTTGTATTTATTTCATATTTTATCTATATCTTTAGAGATAATACCACAATTTTGAAAGAATTCCTAGTAGATTCGCAAAAACAACGTATTCCACGAATTGGAATACGTTGTTTTTCTGAAAATACGCACTAATTTGTCACTTCTATTTCGATTTCCTCTAAAATATTCGTGCCGTCATTGGTTAATATTTGTATCTTTGCTTTGTTATAGGTGATACCATTTTTCTTATAAACGCCTTTTGAAGTAATCACACCCTTGCTGTTTACAGTCAGAACATTTTTGTTGGTGCTCTTAAATGTCAACTTCTGGTTGGTTGCCGTAAATGGCCTTATCGTAATGTAGTCCATTAATTTCACAGTTTTTCCCTTTCTGATTCGTGGGAACTCTTCTTTTAGAACATCTTCTTCAACATCAACAAGAGTGATTAGTTTACCAACATAGAGATTAATTTTGCATGTCTTATTGGTTCCGTCTGCTGCGGTCGCAGTTATGGTTGTCTTGCCCACTTTTAATCCTGTCACCACACCATTACTGTCTACGGTGGCAATCTTGGTATTGCCGGACTTCCATGTTACCCCCTGATATGGAAGCTGTGTTCCAGCTCTTGTTGTGACCTTTGTTCCAAGCTCAAGCTTATTGTTAATATCAATGTCAATACCCAAAGTAGATTTAGCAGCAAAAATCTCTAGTGTATTGTCTTGCTTTTCTTTCGTAATCTCAACCTTATAAGTTGGATCGGTAACAAATATGTGAAATTCACAGGTTATGCCGCCATTGTCAGAAGCTGTCGCATATACTGTTGCATATCCACCAAGATACTGTTTTGCTGTAACTTTTCCTGCGCTATTTACAGAAATATATGGCTTATCTTCTTCTTTTACCTTCCAGGTTACTTTTTTGGTTGTTGCGGCAAGCGGCGTGTAGGAAACTTTGAGCTGTACTGATTTTTTGTAGGCAACCCGTACTTCATAGGCTTTGCCATCTTCTGACAAAACTCCATTCACCGCCTCAATCCCTGTCACCTGTTTCGTCACAACAATTGTCACCGTCGCTTTTTTGCCGCTTCCATCGGTCGCGGTTGCCGTTATTTTCGCAGTGCCTGCCTTCAATGCCTCAACATTTCCATTTTCATCAACCTTTGCAACCGATGCCTTATTAGATTTCCAGGTAACATTTTGGCTATCTTCCCCATCAATTTTTGTTGAAAGCTGTAGAATTGAATTCCCTTTATACCCTTTGATAATATCCATGCCAAGCTTTTTCCCAGTGATGTCTTCTATACCGCCATTTCCATCGGGTGCCTGAATCTCTACTTTTTGCACAGGCTCTACCACTGTTACTACATAGGTTCCTTTGTTTGTTCCCACTTTGGCTTCTGCTGTAAAGATAACCTCTCCATAATTCTTTGCCGTAACCTGCCCCTTTGCATTAATGGTGGCAATCGAAGGGTCAGAAGAGGTCCATGAGGATATCGCGGTCTTTCCTGCAGAAAGCTGTATTTTTTTCCTTAAACCTACTTGTTTAGGCCCCGTAATATTAACAACAGGATTCGAATTCTCCACATTAATCGTGCAGGTATCCTTCTTATTATAGCCGTCCGCCGTCTTCGCAGTTATCACTACACTGCCTTCTACAGAAGTAAGCGTAACGGTTGCCACACTTTTACCATTTATCACTTCGCTGGTAACAGTCGCTACATTTTTATTGGAAGAACTCCATATCACATCCTTTTTCACATCCAAATAGTTTGTTCCGCCTGAAAGTACTGCCGAAAGCTGAATCTCCAAGGTCTCTTTATCCTTCATATCCAGGTCAATATATTTCTTATTCTTTTCATCTAATTTTATTGGATAGCTTGTATTATAATCAACAATATCCACATCATCTGCTGCGCCCATAATGTAGACTTTATGTTCTGCAACTATCCTACTTCCATCAGCCGCCTCTGCCCGAATCACCGAATTTCCTAATGTCTTACCTGATACAGGCGAAACTTTACCTGTATTATCTACCGTTAATACCCCTTTGTTGGAGCTTGACCACACTACATTTTTGTTAGCGGCATCCTTATTCCCCACTTCTGCTTTCAATTGGATAGATTTTCCAGTGCCGACATAATGACTTCCTGTGATAGTTACACTTTTTGAAAGTGCATTGACATTCACTGTCACGCTCGCTTTTTTGCCGCTTCCATCCGTAGAGGTTGCGCTGACGGTCGCCTTACCAAGACCCACTGCGGTAATAGTTCCATCTTCCGAAACGATCGCTACCTTCTCATTGCTTGACTTCCAGGTAACATCCTGGCACGCTTCTATTGGTCTAATATACATATCAAGTTGGTATGTATTTCTTTCTAGTTCTAGATCGTCTGGATCCAACCCTATCGTCTTACCATTTAGCACTTCAATATCTTCGGGTTTCATGTCTTCAGACCTTACAGCTACATCATAGGGAACGATTATAAAATCTTCTATTGCATCAGTAACAGTAATCGAATAATCTGCTTCTACATCACTACCATCAACCGCCTTTGCATTAATCAATACATCACCAGCACTAATCCCAGTAACAATACCTGTTTCTTCGTCTACCATTGCAATCTTTGGATTAAATGACTTCCATTCAACATTTGCATTTGCTACAGATGCTGGTTCCACCTGTGCGGTAAGTTGTATAGACCTGCCTTTCCTAACAGTATGGCTCCCTTTAATGGTAATTCCTGCTGCTGTAATTGTGACATTTACTGTTGTTTTGGCAGTAACTCCGCTTCCATCCGTCGCTGATGCAGTAATTACAGATTCTCCAATTCGTTCCTTTACTGTTACAATACAACTTCCGTCCTCATTATCCTCAATAGTTGCAATTCTTAAATTCGATGATTTCCATTTGACAGTTTGTGATGAATTTTCAGGCTCATTTTTTACGCGTAGTATAATTTTATTATCATCTTTTTCAGGATTTACACCAATATTTTTATCCGTTACAGGAGTTCTCATATCCTCTTCACGGTAAATATTAATTCTTGTCACCTTGGGTTTAATTACAAATGTCACTTTACAAGTTGTTCCATCACCATTTATACCCAAATCCAGTGAACGAGCAATTGCTGTCACTTCTGTCTCCTGTGTTACCGTTTGAGCTGTCGCTATCCAAACACCATCTTTATTCTTCTCTATCCTTATTGATTTTGTATCACCAAGACTATCCCATGCAATACTTTTATCAGTAGCATCAGCCGGTTCATAAATCGGTGCCAATTTAATACTCTGATTGCTAGAAAGAACAATCCGTCCTCTTGAATCTGTTACCACAGGCGTATCTTTAGAAATTTCTTTTGGTTCAAATGATAACGTCTGCACTACTTTCTTAACATCAATCTTTGCAGTTGCTGTTTTCTCACTTGAATCAATCGTATTAACTGTAATTGTTGCCTTACCGTTACTTTTTATTTCAAATCTTCCGCTATTCTTATCAACAAACTGCAAAATATCTTTGTTTGCGGAAACCCACTCTACTTTCTGCCCTGCATCAGAAGGACGCACTTTCACACTCAGATTAGAAACTGGCGTTTCCAATCGGTTTCCCTTGCTTGTTCCTAATGCCACAAATTTAGAAGTCCCGTAATCATAAATTATTGTCTGATTTGTAGCATCTTTATCATCAAGCATAATAGAAACTCCATCTGCCAATGGGCGAACTCTTACATATAATTTGGCGGCAACAGGATTTGATGATGAACTTGCCCTAAAGGTTGCTGTTATTACAGTATCTCCTGTTTTTACACCAATAATTTCGGCTTTACTTCCCTTAGCCTGTCCAGATAGTTCTTTTACATCTGCAATTTTAGGATCACTGCTTCCCCATTTGACAGTGGCACCATCAGGAATTTCACCGCTAATCACGGCCTCAATGATATAAGACTCCTTTACTGCTACATCAAGTCTTTCAATATCTTTTCCATTATCATCTCCGTTATTTGCATCACGAATCCATACAATATTATCATCGATACTTACTTGAACCTCAAATTTCAATACCGTTGAAAGGGAATTATCAGCAAGCTGGGCAGTGATTTGCGTCTTTCCTGCGGATACTGCTGTAACTTTTCCAATGCTGCCAGAAGGCTCCACTGTTGCCACATCTGGATTGCTTGACTCCCATTTTAGCTCTTTATTGGTAGCATCTTCTGGCACATACTTTACTGTAATATCATATGTGCTACCCTTTACAAGCTTAACTTTTGTATTTTGCAGCTCTATTTTTTCAACGGTTACAGCATTGTCCCAGCCCGCATAGAGCATCATTGGTTTTTCAATCTGCCCTCCTGAAAACTGTGTATTCAGTTCCTTATCCCGGAACCACCCCAAGTATTTAGCATATGCCTTTTGGGGCGCTGAAGGAGGCGATATTGTTGTATTTTTTTCTATAATATCAAAATATTTGTCTAACTGCCCTCCATTAAGTTCATAAATAACAGGATATTGATAACTCTTATCTTGTTGATTATTTAAAACTGGATAACCATTATTTATTTTACCATCATCCTTAGAAAAACCCGTCCCAAGTAATGTAACAACAGACCCTTCTCTTAGTTCTTCTGTCGTTTTGCTGTACTCTGTACCTAAAAAATCTTCGTTTTCCTTATGATACATGCAGAATGATACAGATTCAAAATAACTATTCTCACAAGTAGTATTTTCTCCTAAAAACCCTGCAATTGTACCTGCTATAACAATAGATGTATCGCTGACTGACAAACTACCTGCATTGTAGCAATTTGATATGGAACCTGTCATAAGCGTTCCCGCAATCCCACCAACATATCTTGCCAGCATATTAGCTGCTTTGATAGTTCCTCTATTGTAACAGTTTACCAAATCAACATGAGGATTTTCTGCTGCACTTCCAAGAATACCTCCAATTCCTTCTCCATTTCCCTCAATTGTACCAATATTAAAGGAATTGCTAATCTCATTTCTTGTACTACCACGATAAAGCCCTACGATTCCTGCTACATTAGATGTACCTGTAATTTCTCCATAATTTCCACATTCTTCAATTCCATTCGATGTATATCCCGCGATCCCTGCAATATTTTTTCCAGTGCCAACTATGATACCATAATTATAACAATTTGTAATTGTTCCATCATTACCAGCAACAATACCACCTGCCTGTTCATTATTCTCGTCTACTTGTTTCTGGTTAATTGCCCCATAATTTCTACACTCATTAATTGTTCCTATATTCCTTGAAGCAATCCCTGCAACAGAATTAGCACCTGATACATCCATATAATTATAACAGTGGCTAATTGAAGCTCCATTATTACCAACAATGCCAGCAACTGCTGCGGCCTTTCCAGTTATTGCACCTTCTGCATAACAATTTTCAATTGTTTTTTCGTTTTTACCTGCAATTCCTCCAATATATTTTACTACACCAGCAGTATCTGCATTTGCCGTAATATATCCTGCAAATACACAATTTCTTATAATCCCTTCATTGTTCCCTGCAATACCACCAGTATAGCTCATAGCATTTGTTACCATAAGATTTCCTGTGACAAGTATATTCTCTATCTTTCCACCATTAATACCAACCACTATACCTGCACTGGATTCTCCGTCAAACGATGCATTACTGATATGCAAATTCTGAACAATACCACTACTCCCTATTTCACGAAATAAACCTCTGCTTGTTTTGAAATTGATAATCGAATGCCCTCTTCCATCAAATGTTCCTGAAAAAATACTGCTGAACCCAATAACCTCATTCTTCATATCAATATTACAGCCAAGTTCCACCGTTTTGCCACTGTAATTATCTGACGAATTAATAAACTCAAGAAATTCATCTTTATTGTTGAGGATGTATTTCCCGTCCGTTTCTACAAGTGATAACGATTCCATACCCTGTATCGAAATACGATTGCTCTTTTTTAATGAAAACTCTAAATCTTTATATTCATACACCCCTGTATCTACCACCGGAACAGGAATTTCTATCTCTGTTTCTTCCTCTGTCGTCTCGATTTCCGTTGTCTCCATTTCGGTCGTTTCTTCTTCGGTCGTTTCAGTTTCTGCTGTTTCTGTTGTTTCAGTTTCTGTGGTTTCCGTTGTCTCTGTTTCTGGCGCTTCGGTTTCCGGCTCAACAGATTCTGTTTCGGTTGGTGCAGACACTGATTCAGTTTCAGACTGCGATTCTGTCTGCAGCTCCGAGGTACCTGTTTCCGTCTCCGGCGTTCTTGTCTCTGATTCAGATTCTGCTTCGGATTCTGTTGTTCCGGTTTCCGGCGTCTGTGATGTCTGTTCTGGTGCTTTTGTTTCTGCCTCTGTTGTCTCTGCCTCACTGCTTATCTGTTCTGCCGAAGAAACCTCCTGACTTTCTGTTTCTATCTGTTCCTCTGTGAAGACTTCTGTCTGAGTGGTTTCTTCCTGTGCTGCAAAAACAAGATCTGCCTGCGGTAACTCTGTCACAATCAAAACTGCCGAAAGGATTGCCGCAGCAACTCGTTTTAATCGTTTTGATCTTCTGTGTTGCATCTTATACCTCCTCTAAAAATACATAACCGTCCTATCTAAACTTTTATAAAATATTAATTCTTTTTACATTCTATACCATTTCTCCTTATTTTTCCAGCTCTAAAATCTAAAATTTACAGAAACAAAGCGCCGAAAACATGCATTTTTTACACATTTCCGACGCTTTTTTACATAAGAAGAAATTATGACAATATAAATTATTGCAGCCAAAAGCTCAATTTCTTAGAACAATGCTTTTTTCTGAATGGTAAACTTTATGGTGACGTCTCAGCCATAAATGGGGCTAGTGCCACTGATTTTCACGATTCCCTTATTTATCCCCGCTGTGATATTCTCATCTTATCAAAAATAATTTTCTTGTTACATTTCTTTCCAAGAAAAAGTACAAAACATTGACATGTGTTCGCGTGATTGTTAGAATATAGAAGAAACTGACTATTTTTAAATTTTACTTTCATACTTAAATATTTTATTATTGTAACTTCGGGGGAGGATTTACACCATGTACCATTGTCATTTGTACTTCTATTTCATTGGCAGTCATCATAAAATCTTTAAGCTGATAGAGGATATACCCCCGCTTGATCATTTTACACATGACTATTTTGAAAGCAAAGCACCCTATGAAACAATGATTGCAAAAGCTGATGTTATTGTCGCAGCAATGGGCGAATGTGCAGATATGAGCGGGGAATCTGCTTCGCGTGCAGATATAACCATACCAGACACTCAGCGTGACTTGTTGCGTAAGCTCGTTGCTACAGGAAAACCGGTCGTTCTGCTTTTATTCACCGGTCGCCCGCTTGTTCTGGATTGGGAGAATGACCACATACCGGCAATATTGAATGTGTGGTTTGGCGGTTCGGAGGCAGGAGAAGCTATCGCAGATGTGATTTTCGGAAAGAAGAACCCAAGCGGCAAACTGACTGTAACCTTTCCACGTGCTGTCGGACAAATCCCTGTATATTACAATCACCTTATGTCCAGTCATCCCGACCCGCAAGATGGTGTATTCAATCGTTATTGCAGCAATTATATAGATATAAGCAATGAACCGCTGTACCCATTCGGATATGGCTTAAGCTATACCACATTCAAATATGGAACAGTAGAAATGGAGGGTAATGAAGTTTGTGTAAACATAACCAATACAGGGACAGTTGAAGGGACTGAAATTGCACAACTTTATATTCGGGATAAGGTAGCACAGATTGCCCGTCCGGTAAAAGAGCTGAAAGCTTATCAGCGCATCACACTGAAACCGGGCGAAACACAACAAATCACTTTCAGCATCACGCCTGATATACTTGGATATTATAATGCGAATTCGGATTATGTATGTGATTCCGGGATATTTGAAATAATGGTCGGTCCTGACAGTAGAATGCTTCAAACCTTAGAATATGTATTTAATCAGTAAAAAACAGTTCCACCATAATGATTATGAAACATTTATTGAGTCTTTTGATTTTTTGCAGTTCGGTGTGTTCGATATATGCTCTGAACATTGACGATATCAATATTCGTGATCCGTTTATTCTCAATGACGGAAACAGATACTACATGTACTGTACCAAAGACACATTGGATGCCAACGGCTGTATCCGAGGTGGTGTGGTGGTTTATACCAGCACAAACCTTAAAGAATGGAAGGGGCCGTCACGTGTACTGACAATCCCGGACAGTAATGCTCTCAAAGGTTCGGTATGGGCTCCGGAAGTGCATAAATATAAAGGTCGCTATTACCTTTTTGCCACAATAACTAGCGATTTGAAATGGAAAAAGAGTACGGAAGGATGGCCGGAATACACATTTCGCGGCACACAAGTTTTTCATTCCGATTCTCCTTACGGACCATTTGTCCCGTTCGGGAAATATCCGCATACACAGCTTGATTATATGGCTCTTGACGGAACGTTATGGGTTGAGAACAACGTTCCTTACATGGTGTATTGCCACGAATGGGTGCAATTACATGGCGACGGTACTATGGAACTTGTTGAACTTAGTGAGGACCTTTCCCAAACCATAGGGACACCGATGGTTTTATTTAATGGCTCAGCTCCGGAATGGTCTGATGGTTTAATGATATCACAGGGGTTACCTAAAGGTTATATTACAGACGGTTGTTACTTATACCGGACTAAAACAGGACGTCTGCTGATGATTTGGTCGAGTTTCAACCATGGCAATTATGCTATAGGCATATCGGAATCCATTACCGGCTCGGTCAAAGGACCTTGGAAACATCAAGATATACCGCTGTTTCCGGACAACGGCGGGCATGGCATGATTTTCAAAACAACAGATGGCCAACTGTGCCTGGTTCTTCACC
>OFHB01002144.1_pt1 | contig 10629 bp, 10 predicted proteins | sample 1521881 | NCBI WGS metagenome assembly OFHB01 (sample SAMEA3504090, study PRJEB24116) | mouse gut metagenome | biome: mouse gut; feature: mouse-associated habitat; material: faeces | place: Denmark | collected 2011
TCCGATCTTTTATAATCTTTCTGCGCAATGGCATTTCTCAAAAATTCATACCCCAGATCTGGCGCATAGCCCTTAAAAGTAGACGCATCCGCCATCTCATCTACCGCCTTATGCATCGCTGCGATCACTGCTGGAGCCAGGGGAAGGGTTACATCACCGATTCCAAGACGGATCACTTTTTTATCCGGATTCGCCTGCGTGTACGCATTCACCTTTTTTGCAATAGTGGAAAAAAGATAACTGCCTGGTAATTTCAGATAATTGTCATTTATTTGGTACATAATAAAACCTCCTAGCATTAATGTATGCACTTATTCTATCATCCTCCCTCATTTTATGCAAGTCCTTCTTTACAAACATTTGTTCTTGTGATAAAATTGTTTCATTATCATTTTTCATATTGATGTTAACCTATGTCTTTTTGATTCGGGGGAGATGATACTATGATCGTTTTTCATATTGATGTCAATAATGCCTATTTGAGCTGGGAAGCCGTATACCGTCTCACGGAACTGAATGAAACACTGGACCTGCGAACGATCCCCTCCGTGGTAGGAGGCGACGAGCAGAACCGCCATGGCATCGTTCTCGCTAAAAGCATGCCTGCCAAGGCATTCGGTATTAAGACCGCGGAGACTCTGACAGAGGCCAGAAAAAAATGTCCCGATATTCTCATCGTACCTCCCAGACACCATTTATATAGAATATTTTCCAATGAACTCATCGCCTATCTCAGGACAGTAACCCCTGTAGTGGAACAATACAGCATAGATGAAGCTTTTGCCGATATGACTGGCTGCCCGCTGCTGACCAGATATTCTCCCGTAGGTGCAGCGGAGGAGATCCGGCAGGAGATCCACCGGCGTTTTGGCTATACGGTAAACATCGGCGTTTCCACCAACAAACTCCTGGCAAAGATGGCATCGGACTTTGAAAAGCCAGACAAAGTCCACAGTCTCTTTCCTAATGAAATAAAAGAAAAAATGTGGCATCTTCCGGTGAGCGATCTGTTTTTTGTCGGGCGCGCCTCTGCAAAAAAACTATACAATCTGGGAATCCGAACCATCGGCGAACTCGCCCGGACAGACAAGGCGATCTTACAGTCCCACATGGGCAAGCACGGTGCTACTATCCACGACTACGCCAATGGAATCGACATCTCCCCAGTGCTGAGTGAACAGGCAGACGCCAAGGGCTGCGGCAATTCCACCACGCTCCCACGGGATGTCACCGATGCCGGGGAAGCAAAAAACGTCCTGTTAAAACTATGCGAATCCGTGGGCAGCCGCCTCCGGGCAGATGAATTCATGGCGCAGGTGGTCGCTGTTTCGATCAAGGACAGCCAGTTCCACCACAATAGTCACCAGTGCACTCTTCCTTCTGCCACCAATACCACCAGTGAATTATACAACTCTGTCTGCGAACTTTTCGATGAATTGTGGGATGGTTCCCCCATCCGCCTGCTCGGTGTATCTACGTCAAAACTCACCAGGGAGCCTCTCCGTCAGATCAATCTTACCGACAGCAAATATTATATGAAGCAGGGACAATTGGAAAAGGCAGTAGATGATATACGTAACAAATTTGGCAAGGATGCAATTTTCCGCGCATCCTCTCTTGAAAAATCAGCAGCTTTTAACGATAATAAAGGTAGATAAATTTAGTTTCAGCAGTAACGCAGAAACTGGACAATTAGACAAGTGAATATGTCAGTTACTTAATATTTGTTGTACTAAGAATATAATACGGTTATCATTCTATATAGAGAGACTCAATATAAGCATTGCCGCCAGGCAAATCCCAGTTGCAAAGAATATTGCAGAAATCGTCGCTGTCAATAAGAAGCAGCTTACAGTTTTCCAGAACAGCAGTTAAGCCGTGTTCCATGGATAGTCTGTTGCCTCGATAAAAAGACAAGCCAAACAATATTTTTTTCCGGTGCAGCATTACGTCTATTGTGGGTGTACCAATATAATTGTGAATTTCTTTGTAGTCATGGAATTCGATCCGCGAAAATGTGTCTGTTTTTTCGTCCCAGACATCCCATTTAGGGCTTTTGTTGTATGCGATAAATACACCTTCCAAAACAGCTTGATACATTTCTTTAAAATGTTTTTGCACAAACTGCAGGTTTTCAGAAAGATCTTCTGTTTCCTGCTGCCACAGAAAATATCGCAGTTTAATTTCCTGTGTACCAAACAGTTCTTCGTCACATAATACGTTCAAAAAACCATGTTCTTCATGAGTGCACATGATAGGTTCCTCCCTGATTTTTGATGGTTTCCGCTGCGGATTGCCTGTTTTGAGATGATTGTAAAGCATCAATAAAATCAGTCCTCTTCAATAACCTGGATTTCCAGGAAATCAAAATCAATTTCTTCTATAAAGTTATCTGGTATAAAACGAGTCTTATCATGTTTTTTAAAATCCGCAATGTTGGCATCAAGCCAGATAGGTTTGCCAAGGTCAAACTGACAGCAGACTTCCTCCAGTGCATGAAATACTTTGTGTGTACGGGTTTCAGAACTGGCGTCGCAGATAACAGTATCTTTGAGCATACGATTATTTTTGAAAATTTTGGCCCACAATCTAAACATATCTCTCTCCTGTAAAAATTCGTTTCATATTTCAGACACTTTTTAGCATACCAGAAAAATAAATTTATGGCAATCAGTATTATTTTTGTCTGGAAAGCAGTTCTAAATGTCAGACAGGGAGCATATAATATACTTTGGAATGAATTAACGGCGGTATAGGAATGGGGAATGAAATGGAATACAGCGGAAATAGAAATTCGGATGTGGATAGCTGGAAAGAAGTGATTCTGGTTTATAATTCAGCGCTAAAGGAAATTGGAACCAAGTTGGAGATTCTTAATGATGAGTTTCAGCATGTGCACCGATACAATCCAATTGAACATATAAAGTCCAGAATAAAGACATCGGAGAGTATTGTAAAAAAATTAAAAAAACATGGGTATGAGTCTACGATTGACAATATGATCCAATATGTGAATGATATTGCAGGAATACGCATCATTTGTTCATTTACAACAGATATCTACAGAATTGCAGAGATGCTTGAAAGGCAGAATGATATGAATATTATTTCTGTGAAAGACTACATAAAAAATCCCAAGGCAAGCGGCTACAAAAGTTATCATATGCTGGTATCTATACCGATTTATTTGTCAGAAAAAAAGGTAGATACAAAAGTAGAGATACAGATAAGAACTGTCGCAATGGATTTCTGGGCAAGCCTGGAACACAAAATTAATTATAAATTTGATGTGAATGTACCAGGTCATATCAAGGAGGAGCTGTATGAGTGTGCACAGATGGTTGCCGAGCTTGACGCGAAAATGTTGTCATTAAATGAGGAAGTACAGCAGCTTCATTGAGAAAATTTGGATATAAATGAGGAGTGCCCCGGTATATTCCAAAGAATAATACCGAGGCTATTATGAAAAAATTTATCTATGTGTAATGGAAAACATTACGATATTGCCATTTGTTATGATATAATATTACCAATGAATTGTGAATAAAATGTGAACGAAATGTAATATTATTGTAAATATGCATATTGTATCAAAAAATCACAACCATTCTATGTACAAAATATACAAAAGGCAAAGTGTATTTTTCTTTGCTTACAGCTTGTAACGAATTTAATTTAATGATACAATTTCTTTAGGTTTCAGTACAAACGGAGCAAATGGAAAGGCACGGTTTAGGAATGGATAATTTTATGGATAAACTGGCGCAGAAATTTAGTGCGCAGGAGATGATTAATGCAAATTCACAGGCAGAAGCAGAGGAGATGAAACGGCTGCAGATGCAGGTGTCTGAATATGAAAAAATTTTGCAGGAGATGCGAAAACTGAGTTATAAAAATACGGAGCTTTCTGAACGGCTTGAATTGGTAATTGGTGAAAATGCGGGGAAAATTCAGCGCATGAAGGAAGATGAAGAGAAATTGATTGCAGTTTTGAAGGACCTGACCGAAGAACAGACAAAAAACCGCGATTCAGAACTTGAAAAAAAAGAAGAAGAGCGCCTTGAGAAGGAGCGTGCGGACGAGGCGAAAAAACAGTCGGATATTTCAGTGATTACGAATCTTCTTGAAAATAAATTTCAGCGTTCAGATGATTTTGTACATAAAGAAAATGTGAAGGTGTATCGAAATGTACAAGCTGTTGTTGTAGATGAGCTCAAGCGCTATACGGAGAGTGCGCAAGAGGAAAAAAACGCGATCAATGCAAAGCTTGGAAAGGTAATGAAATTCAGTGTGATATCAATGCTTGCGTCTATCGTCAGCGTGGTTTTGTGGGCGCTTATGGCAGCAGGAATTATCAAATAAAGGGGCGGCGGATATGGCAAAAATTTCGTTTAAACCTGGAAATATGCTTTATCCCTTGCCGGTGGTAATGGTGAGCGTGGCAGATAAAGCGGGAAAGGCCAATATTATTACAGTTGCATGGGCTGGGACTATATGCACCAATCCGCCTATGGTCAGTATTTCTGTGCGGCCGTCAAGACATTCGCATCATATGCTTTTGGAGACGGGTGAGTTTGTGATAAATCTTACAACAAAAGAACTTGCATATGCTGCGGATTATTGTGGAGTCAAGAGTGGGAAAGATGTAGATAAATGGAAGGAAATGAAGCTGACGCCGTTTGCTTCCGATTTTGTTATGGCTCCTTGCATTGCCCAGAGCCCTGTTAATATTGAATGCAAGGTGACAAAAGTGGAGCAGTTGGGCTCTCATGATATGTTTACTGCTAAGGTAGTGGCAGTACATGTGGATGATAAGTATATGAATGAGAAAGGAAGTTTCTGTCTGGAAGACGCAGAACCGATTGTGTACAGTCATGGAGAATATTTTGCATTGGGAGAGAAACTTGGCAGATTTGGATACAGCGTACAAAAAAAGATTGTATAGTACAGGCAGCGTATAGAGGTATACGAACCTTGAGATAAAGAATAGAGGCACTTAAATAAAATGAAAAATGGACAACATTATTACAATAGATTGAGATTGTGCTGTATAGAAGCGGCGGCTATAACATTGACCGTATGCGCATTTTTATTTCCATCAGCACAGCCATTTCAACACACAGGGGATAATTTTTTTGCGATCAAATTAAATGGTGTTGCAGTGGGAAATTTAGCTTCAGCAGACAATCTTGACAGATTGCTGACAGAGGCAAGAAGACAAGCAGCCTTGCAGGATGAAAGCAAGGAACTGGTATTTATGGATGCGGAATTGGAAATGGAGGGAAGCGAAAAAATCTGGGCGGCCGTTGATAACGAAGATACCGTGGTTGAAAATATGACAAAAGTTATGAAGGACAGCATACGAAAGACGCTGCATCGTTCTTATACTGTGAAAGTAAATGATACCTCTGTAAACCTGGGCTCCTATGGGGAAGTGCATGAGCTGCTTGAGCAGGCGCTGGCGCCATATGACACTGCCAATCAGTACCAGGTTGCGCTTGAACTTGACGCAGACCGTGAGGTAAATGTCCTTGAGGCGGTTGTCTTGTCACACACAGATGCTTCCAAAGAAGAAGACGCACTCGAAACGGCGGCAGGAATAGAGGCGGATTTTAACCATATTTTTGCATCGATAGAACCGGAAGTTGAAAAACGTTTTGAAGATTATGACATTGGACTTACCGATATTGATTATGCAGACAAAATTGAAGTAGTGGAAGCATATTTGCTCGAGGATGAGCTAAACAGTGTGGAGGAGGCTGTCAATCTTGTAACAAAAGAACAGGAAGTACAGGTGATATATAAGGTTGTAAAGGGAGATACACTCTCTCAGATCTGTTTGGACCACAATATTGCGATGGATGAACTAATTGCAATCAATGATGCCCTTGAAGATGAGACGACGATGATCCGTGTTGATCAGGAGTTGGTTTTGACAGTTCCAGAGCCGGATCTTTCTATCATATGGAAGGAAGAGCAAGTTTATACAGAAGATTATGAGGCAGAAGTACAATATATTCTAAATGATGACTGGTATACGAACCAAAAAGAGACAAGACAGGAACCATCAGCGGGCCGGCGAAAAGTTGCTGCTTTGATAGAGTACAAAAATGGACAGGAAATCGGCCGAGAAATCCTCAAAGAAGAAGTTTACGCAGAAGCAGTTCCCAAAATTGTAGAGCGCGGAACGAAGATACCACCTACCTATATCAAGCCAATAGCAGGAGGAAGACGCAGTTCAGGCTTTGGCGCAAGAAGTGCACCAACCAAAGGTGCTTCAACCAACCATAAGGGTATTGACTGGGCGGTACCAATTGGTACGACAGTCGTAGCTTCCAATGCAGGTACTGTAACACATGCAGGATGGGCAAGCGGTTATGGATATGCAGTTTATATCAGTCATGGAGATGGCAGACAGACAAGATATGGTCATTTGAGCAAAGTTCTGGTGAAGCCAGGACAGACAGTATCCCAAGGAGAGCGGATTGCTTTAAGCGGAAATACCGGACGAAGCACCGGACCACATCTGCATTTTGAGATACGGATTAATGGCACTGCTGTCAACCCCTTAAACTATTTGAACTGACAGGGTTTTCCAGTTTGTGCGGCAATTTTTATTTTCAAATATAAAATCTGTGAAATTTGACAAAAAATCATAACATTATACAAATTTATACAAGCAGTCTGGCAGTTTACAAATGTTTAAAAAAGGTATATAATCGGAGAGGTTTAGGAAAAATAAGAACAGAATCTAAAGTTAAGAAAATTATGAGGTGGGCGGATGGAGCAATACGCTATTAAGGGGGGCAATCCCCTGGTTGGTGAGGTTGAGATTGGTGGCGCCAAGAATGCAGCATTGGGCGTACTGGCAGCATCAATTATGACAGATGAGATGACCGTTATCGAAAATCTGCCGGATGTAAGAGATATTAATGTTCTGCTTCAGGCGATGGAAAGTATCGGGGTTATTGTATATAGAAGAGACAGACATACAGTTAGAGTGAATGCATCTATGATATCAGGACTTGTGATAGAAGATGATTATATCAAAAAAATTAGGGCGTCCTATTATCTTCTTGGTGCACTGCTTGGAAAATATAAACATGCAGAAGTGGCGCTTCCAGGCGGATGCAATATTGGCAGCCGCAAAATTGATTTGCATATTAAGGGTTTTAAGGCACTTGGCGCAGATGTAAAGATAGAACATGGCCTTATCATCGCAGATGCGAAGCATCTGAAAGGCGCGCATATTTATCTGGATACAGTTTCTGTGGGCGCTACGATTAATATTATGCTTGCGTCTGCACTGGCGGAAGGAAAAACAGTCATAGAAAATGCAGCAAAGGAACCACATGTGGTTGATGTGGCGAACTTCCTCAATTCTATGGGGGCAAATGTTAAGGGAGCTGGCACAGATGTTATCCGCGTGTCTGGAGTAAAAAAGCTTCATGCATCGGAGTACTCAATTATTCCAGATCAGATAGAAGCAGGCACGTTTATGTTTGCGGCGGCGATAACCAAAGGGGATGTCACTGTGAAAAATGTGATTCCAAAGCATTTAGAATCAACGACAGCAAAGCTGATTGAGATGGGCTGCCAAATTGAAGAATCAGATGATGCGGTGCGCGTGGTATCTGCAAAACGCTTTGAGAGCACACACGTTAAGACGCTGCCTTATCCAGGATTTCCGACAGATATGCAGCCTCAGATTACAGTATCCTTAGCGCTTGCACAGGGGACAAGCATTGTAACAGAAAGTATTTTTGACAATCGTTTTAAATATGTTGATGAGCTTGCAAAGATGGGATCGAATATAAAGGTTGAGGGCAATACGGCGATTATTGTGGGCGTAGAAAAGTTTACAAGTGCGAATCTCACAGCGCCCGATCTTCGCGCAGGCGCCGCACTTGTGCTTGCCTGTCTTACCGCAGAAGGATTCAGCACCGTTGATGATATCAAATATATTGAACGTGGTTATGAGGACTTTGATGTGAAGCTTCAAAGCCTTGGTGCACAGATAGAAAAAGTAGTATCGGAAAAAGATTTACAGAAGTTTAAGCTGAAAGTAGGGTAAAAGTCTTGTCTCAACCCGATATTGAGGGTATGCAGTGACATAGAAAGGCTTTTAGAGGAAAGGGATGCATAAGAATGCAGGAAGCAATAAAACCTCCTGTAGAGGTACAATACAAAGAAGAGCTTGAAGTGCTGAAAAATACAGATACAGGCAGGTGCCCGCAAAATTGGCAGATGTCTCCAAAGGCAGTCAGGACCTTTATTTTGGGCAGTTCACAGCCGATTTCATATCAGGGAAAAGAATATCAGATACAAAAAAAGTATTTTGGAAATGATGCTTTGATTGAACGCTGTATTGTCACACTGGCGGGCAATCGTGGTCTGATGCTGGTAGGAGAGCCAGGAACCGCCAAGACGATGCTTTCAGAGCTTTTGTCAGCAGCTATCAGCGGCGTCAGTACCAATACCATTCAGGGCACGGCAGGAACCACGGAGGATATGATTAAATATTCCTGGAATTATGCACTTTTGCTGGCAAAAGGACCTAGCAGAGAGGCAATGGTGCCTTCTCCGCTTTATGTGGGAATGGAAAAGGGAATCCTGACAAGATTTGAAGAGATTACAAGAACGCCAGCGGAAATTCAGGACAGTTTAATTAGTGTTTTGAGTGATAAGATATTGAATGTGCCAGAGTTAGGCGACGAGGGCTTTTTGTTTGCGCGCCCTGGGTTTAATGTGATTGGCACAGCCAATACAAGAGATAAAGGCGTAAACGAAATGAGCAGTGCTTTGAAGCGCCGCTTTAACTTTGAAACGGTAATGCCAGTGCGGGAAGTTTCTTTGGAAAAGCAAATTATCTTAAATGAAGCAAAGAAGCTTGCACAGGAAAATGCTATTTGCATGGAACCAGACGAAGACGTGGCGGATTTGCTTGCATCTACGTACCATGAGCTTCGGGAAGGGATTTCCTCCTATGGACACAGGATTGATAAGCCCTCGGCGGTTATGAGTACCGCAGAAGCAGTCTCCGTTTATTTTCAGACAATGCTAACCGGCTATTATTATGGGGATGAATGTATGGATGTCGATTGTCTTGTACAAAATCTAGTTGGTGCGGTCTCCAAAGAAAATAAAGATGATATGGAGAAAGTGAGAGGTTATTTTAACACCGTTATCCGAGACAAAAGCGGCAAAGAAGGTGGATTATGGAAACGATATTACGAAGCGAGGAAATGGCTGAAATAATGCTGCTTCCTGTCAGGCATCACAGTCTGGCTTGTTCTTTGCAGTTACAAAAGGTTATCGAATCCTGGAACCCTTCTGCGATTTTGGTAGAGGGACCACAAAACGCGAATGCATTGCTGCCAATTATGGTGCATGAGGATACCCATGCGCCTTTTGCTATTTACTATGCATATCATGATAAAGCAAAGATACTTTCGGAAGAGCAGGAGCATTATAAGTGCTATTATCCTTTTTTGGAGTATTCTCCAGAACTGCATGCAGTGCGTGAGGCTGCCCGCAGAGGAATTGAAGCGGCTTTTATCGACTTGTCCTATGGAGATATTCTGGCAGCGTCCGCAAAAGGAAAGGGATTGCTAAAGGAAGAGGGAAAAAATTCATATAATGATGATTATTTGCTTTCGCGCAATACATATATAGAAAAGTTGTGTGAAAAGGCAAACCTTCGAAGTTTTGATGAATTTTGGGAGAAGTATTTTGAGTTAAATGGGTTGTATGAGGACAGCCAAACATGGTTTTCCCATTTGCTGACATACTGTACCTTAGCAAGACAAAATACCCCGTTGGAGGTTTTGCAGGAAGAAGGCTGCATTGATCGGGAAGCACACATGGCAGCCAAGATTGTTCAATGGGTAGTAGAAAAAAGCAAAACCAAAGAGAACAAAAGGCTCCTTGTTGTGACAGGCGGTTTTCACACGCCAGCGCTTGCAGAGCGACTGTCTGGAAAACAGTGGGCACAGACAAAACGAACGATTAAAAAACGTTCTGGCAAGGTATCAGATAAGGACCAGAGTGTATATTTGATGCCATATTCTATGGAAGCTGCGGACGCCTTGAATGGTTATGCCAGCGGTATGCCATTTGTTGGGTTTTATCAAAAAGTCTGGGAAGGCAAAGAGGAAACACAAAAGCCATACCAGAAAGCTGTTCTTGATATGCTGGTATTGTCCGGCAAGGAAGTGCGGAAAAAAGAAGGATATCTTTCTACTTATGACGAAATTTGTGCATGGCAGATGGCACAGGGACTTAGCAACCTGCGTCAAAAACCGCAGCCAGGGGCATATGAGCTTTTGGACGCGGCGCGCTCTTGTTATGTTAAGGGAGAGTGTAATATTGCTTCGGATTTGCCGCTTCGGATACTGCGCAGAATGATGATTGGAGAAGGAACAGGAACTCTTTGTTCCCAAGCGGAGGTGCCCCCAATTTTGCAGGATTTTGAGGCACAATGCAAATCATTTCGCTTAAAAATTCATGCTACGCTGGAAACAGAGATGGCGCTGTCTATTTTTTCAGAGCCAAAACACAGAAAAATTAGCCAGTTTTTTCACCGCACTTTATTTTTGGAAACAACTTTTGCGAAACGAACCAAAGGTC
>OFHB01002151.1_pt1 | contig 10610 bp, 6 predicted proteins | sample 1521881 | NCBI WGS metagenome assembly OFHB01 (sample SAMEA3504090, study PRJEB24116) | mouse gut metagenome | biome: mouse gut; feature: mouse-associated habitat; material: faeces | place: Denmark | collected 2011
CGGCGGGACGCGGAATGTCTTCTCGCGGATGCAGGAAGCAGACAGAAACTTCTTGCGGAAGAGATACTTGCGTTAAAGGAGCAGGCGGAGGCATGTCCGGACGGGGAGGCAAAGCTGTCTGCGGCGGAAGAGTTATGCGCGGGAATCCGTGCGCAGCGGATTCTTCTGGAAAAGGAAGAGGAAGAGCGGAAGCAGGCTGTGAAGGAGGCGGAGGAGGAACGTGCACGCGGCGCAGAGCTGCTGGAGCGCGGGAAGATTTTAACAAAAGAGGCAGAGGTGCGCGAAAAGGAGCAGGAGGCGCTGAAAAATGCGGGTGAGACGGAGATCAGCTGCCGGCACCGCACGCAGGAGGCGCTGGAGAGGCTCGATGAATTCAGGGAACGAAACAATAGTCTGGAGCAGTTAAAACAGACGGTGGAGTCGCTGCGGGCGGTCAGTGAGGCGGAGCGCCTCCGGGCGGACGGACACAGACAGCAGCAGAACCGGTATATCGCAGAACAGGCCGGTCTGGGAGACGTCGGCGCCCGCATAATTCTTTTGCAGCAGCGGGAAGAACGCCGGAAAGAGCGCGTGGAGAAGATCGAAGAGCTTCTGGAGCAGACAGACCGGCTTGAAAAGAGACAGGAAGAACTTGCGGCTGCGCAGGATGCGTACTGTGCCGCCGCGCGGGAAAAGGAAAGTCTCGCGGAGCTCTGCCGGAAGATGGAACAGCAGTATTTTGACGCGCAGGCGGGACTGCTCGCCCGCGGTCTGAAGGAAGGCGAACCCTGTCCGGTCTGTGGTTCCGCACATCACCCCGCTCCCGCCCGGGTACCTGTAAAAGTGCCGGGGCGCCAGGAACTGGATGAAAAGAAAAAGCAGCTTTCGCGGGCGGAGCGCGAAACGGAACGTCTGAGCGCACAGGCAGGTCATATAAGGGAGCTGCTGGCCGCACAGTGGAAGACCGTGGAGGAAGCGGCGGAAAAGCATTTCGGACCGGCGCACGCAGAGCTGGCGGTATTGTCCGCGGAGGGAAATAAGCTTTCAGCACTGCGGGATCAGCTCGCCCTGTCGGGAATTGAGGCAGAAAGAGAGGCGCGGCTGTCTGCGGAAGAAATGGAGGAGGCGGGGAAGGACCACAGGCGGAGCGCGGAACTCGGGGAGCTGATAAAGGCCGGCGAGGAGGAGCAGACCAGGCTCCTGGTCTCTGCGGCAGCGGCAGATCAAAAGCTGGCGGCGGCCTGCGGACGCCTTGAGGAAATACAGCGCCAGTGGGAAAACAGCCTTGCGGAGGCAGGAATCCATCCGCAGACCGGGGCACAAGAAGTTCTTGTACACCTTCAGCGGGAGGCGGAAAACTGTTTAAAACGGCAGAAGCAGGCGCAGAAGGACCGGGAGCGCGCGCAGGCGCTCGTGCAGGAGGCCGCGGAGCAGGAGGCAGTCCGGCAGAAGTTAAAAACGGAACTGGCGGAAAGCAGGGAGCGGACCGCGGAGCTTGAGGGGCAGGAGCGGGAGCGGAAAAGGCAGCTTGAGCGGGAACAGGAGCGCGCAGAAGCATTTCTGAAACAGGCGCAGGTGCTTTTCCGGAGCGCGCGGGGAGCCGGTTTCGTGCCGGACGCGCCTGCGCCTGCCGGGAAAGCTGAAAACAGGGAAGAATCATGTATTGAATTTTCTGTTCTTCTTCCCGCTCTGGAAACATGCAGTGAGGGACTCGGGGAATTCACTGGCCGTCTGAAGGAGGAGATTGCGGCGAGAGAGCGCGCAAAGGCGCTGAAGCTGCGCAGGGAGGAGGAGCGGACTGCCTGCGGGCAGGAGATGCACGGGCTTGAACGCCGTCTGGAGAGCGCGGGAACCAGCTGCAGGGAAAAGGCAGCGCGTCTGTCCGGGACGATTCGCGGCGGCCTGCCGCAGCCCCTGATAAGCTTCTGCGGGGAATGGCCACGGTTTCCGGAAGGACAGAGGATGCCGGAGGAGGCGGGAGACTCAGAGAGGACAGGTATTCCGGAAGAGGCGGGCGTTTTGGGGGAAACCGCAATGGCGGAGGAGACGTACACTCTTCTGGCCGGGACAGCGGAATCTCTGGCGGGAATGCTTGGAAATGTGCTGGACGAACTTGCGCGGGAGCTGCTGCGCAACCGTGAGGAACTGCTGCGCAGACAGCAGCTTCAAGAGCAGATTCCGGAAAAAGAAACGCGGCTTTACAGGCTGACCGCGGAGATCCGCAAAGCGGAACTTCTGCTGGAGCGGAAACGTATGGAGGCGGAAGCCGGAAATGAGCGGGCCGACGGTCTTATACGTCAGCTCGGCGCGGAACGGAAAGAGGATGTGGAGAAAAAGATCTGCGCGCTGACCGGACGGAAGACAGAACTGGAGAACACATTCAGAGAAGCCGGGCGCAGATGGAGGGAATGCCGGACCAGGGAAGAGAGGCTGCAGTCCGTCGTGGAAACGCTCACAAAGCAGATTACAGACGCGGGGGAGGATGGGAATCTTACAGAGGAGGACGTGCTCTCAGAAAGAGAAAAATGGCAGCAGATAAAAAAGGAATACAGTGCCGGGCGTGATAAAAGAAACAGTGCATATACCATAAACAGTGATCTGTGCCGCAGAGTGAAAGGAAAACAGAGCGCAATGGAAGCCGCCGAAAAAAAGTATGTCTGGATGAAAGCACTCTCGGATACCGCAAACGGGATGCTTGGCGGAAAACAGAAGATAGAGCTTGAAACCTATATTCAGATGGCATATTTTGAACGGATTATCAGACGGGCCAATTTAAGACTGCTTGCGATGAGCAGCGGGCAGTATGAGCTTAAGCGTGGGGAGATGGGGGAAAATCTCAGGGAAAAAGCGGGACTGGAACTCTGTGTCATCGATCACTATAATGCGACAGAGCGCAGTGTAAAGACGCTTTCCGGAGGAGAAACCTTCCAGGCCTCCCTGTCCCTGGCACTCGGTCTTTCGGATGAAATACAGTCTTATGCCGGGGGGATCCGCATGGATTCGATGTTTGTGGACGAGGGATTCGGCTCTCTGGATGAAGAGGCGCTTGTTCAGGCGCTCCGGGCGCTGTCCGGGCTGACGGAGGGCGAACGTCTTGTGGGAATTATCTCACATGTGGCGGAGCTCAAAGAGAGGATTGAGCGGAAAATTGTCGTCACAAAGCATCGTGGAAAGAGCGGGATCAGCAGCAGCGTGAGGGTGGAATGGGGCCCTGCAGCCCTCTGAAAAAAGATTGCATTTTTGTCGGGGATAAGCTATGATTTAATTTCAGAATAAAAAATAACAGGGAGGACGACATGGATATTACAGGCAGAAAGTTATTTGTGAAGGCTTTGCAGGAAGAAGGCGTGGATACGGTTTTTGCTTATCCCGGCGGCAATGTGACTGACATTCTTGACGAATTATATAAGCAGGATGTGATTGACGTCGTCCTGCCGAGACATGAACAGGGTCTGGTACATGAGGCGGAGGGCTATGCAAAATCCACCGGAAAAGTCGGGGTATGCCTGGTGACGAGCGGTCCGGGCGCGACGAACACGCTGACGGGACTTGCGGACGCCCACTATGACAGCATTCCGCTGGTCTGCTTTACGGGGCAGGTGCCGCTTTCCCTGATCGGAAACGATGCATTTCAGGAGGTTGATATCGTCGGGATGGCCCGCGGAATCACAAAATACAGCGTAACCGTCCGAAGGAGGGAAGATCTCGGGCGCACGATCAAAATGGCGTTTCATATCGCGGCGACGGGAAAGCCGGGGCCGGTGCTGATTGATATTCCCAAAGATATCCAGACGGCGGCGGGACCGTCTGAATACCCGTCCAGCGTGCAGATCCGCGGCTACAAACCCAATGAGGGTGTCCATGTGGGGCAGCTGAAGAAAGCGTACAAGCTGCTGCGCGCCGCGGAGCGCCCGCTGATTCTGGCCGGAGGCGGCATTCACATTGCGAAGGCGAACGACATGCTCCTGCAGTTTGTGGAGAAGACGCAGATCCCGGTTGTCACGACGGTTATGGGAAAAGGGGCGGTTCCGACGGCTCATCCTCTTTATATCGGCAACAGCGGCATGCACGGGAGATATGCGGCAAATATTGCGGTCAGCCAGTGCGATGTACTGTTCTCGATCGGGACAAGGTTTAATGACCGGATTACCGGGGATCTCAATGAATTTGCCCCGAAAGCGAAAATTATTCATATAGATGTGGACACGGCTTCTATTTCCAGAAATGTCGTTGTGGATGTTCCCGTTGTTTCCGACGCGAAAATTGCGCTGGAGAAGCTGCTTGAGTGGGCGGAGACGAAAGATACGGAATCGTGGCTTGCCCGTATTGCGGAGTGGGACAGGGAGAATCCGCCCGGAATGCGCAGGGATCACGGAATGACGCCGCAGATGATTTTTGAACATGTGAACCGGATTTTCGGGAGCGCCATCTATGTCACGGATGTGGGGCAGCATCAGATGTGGGCAACCCAGTACCTGGAGCTGGACGACTGGCATCAGCTGATCACCTCCGGCGGTCTTGGAACGATGGGTTTCGGATTTCCGGCGGCCATCGGCGCAAAGATCGGCAATCCGGACAGGGAGGTTGTCTGCTTTACGGGGGACGGCGGATTTCAGATGAATATCCAGGAGATGGCGACCGCTGTGGTGCAGGGAGCGCCGGTCATCGTCTGTCTGTTCAACAATCAGTACCTTGGCATGGTGCGCCAGATGCAGCAGTTTTTCTATGGAAAGCGCTATGAGGCGACCTGTCTGCGCAGGCGCAGGAGCTGCCCCGCGAACTGCAAGGGGCCGGGGGAGGCCTGCCCGCCGTATACGCCGGATTTTGTGGCGCTTGCTGAAAGTTACGGCGCGCACGGGATCCGTGTGGAGCAGGAAGCCGGCATCGGGGCCGCATTTGAGGAGGCGAGGTCTTATACGGACGCGCCGGTTGTGATTGAATTTGTGATTTCATCCGATGAAAATGTGCTTCCGATGGTGCGGGGCGGCAACCCGATGAGCGAGATGATATTGAAATGACAGAAAGGATGGTTCCATGAAAAACAGATGGATTGCACTTTATGTAGAGAATCAGGTCGGTGTCCTGGCGAAGGTTTCCGGTCTTTTTTCCGGAAAATCCTATAATCTGCAGAGTCTTACCGTCGGAACGACGGAAGATGAGTCGGTTTCCCGCATGACGATCTGCGTGACAAGTGATGATATCACTTTTGAGCAGATTAAAAAGCAGCTCAACCGCATGGTTGAGGTTATTAAGGTGATTGATCTCACCGATGTGCCGCTCCACATGAAAGAGATTCTTTTTGCCAAAGTTCTAAATATCAGTGCGGAGGAAAAACAGGAAGTGTTCCGGATTGCGCAGGTATTTCACGTTGAGGTGTCGGATATCGGCAGGGACAGCGCACTTCTGGAATGTATGCTGACGGAGCGCAGGAATAATGAGCTGATCGCGCTGCTGCGCGCAAAGTTTAAGCGGATCGAGGTGGTCCGCGGCGGGGCGGTCGCGATCGAGTCGATCAGTACGTCGTGCAGATAGCAGGAGAGGATAATGTACCGGAACTATATTTTTGATCTCTATGGAACGCTTGTGGATATCCACACAGTGGAGGATGACCGGCAGGTGTGGGAGAAGCTGCGCCTGTTTTACGGCTATTACGGGGCCGGGTATACGGCGGAAGAGCTGAGGGAGGCTTATGACGGCCGGGTAAAGAGCGTTCATTCCCGGGCAGTCCGCAATGCGGCCAGGGAGGGGACCGGAAAAGCGTCCATGAAGATCCCGCGGTATGATCATGAGGCCTGTCCGGAGATTGAGCTCTCCGGGGTTTTCCGGGCACTGTTCACAGAGAAAGGGGTCGATCCGGATGATCTGACTGTGCTGCACGCAGGCCAGATATTCCGCGTGCTCACAACGGACTATCTGCGCCTGTATGACGGGGCCTGTGACATGCTCGCAGAGCTCAGGCGGCGGGGGAAGCAGATTTATCTGCTGACAAACGCGCAGCGTATTTTTACGGAATATGAGCTTGTACTGCTTGGGATTGCGGACTGTTTTGACGGTATTCTGATATCTTCCGACTGCGGGGTAAAAAAGCCGGATACGCGCTTTTTCCGTCTCCTGCAGGAGCGGTACGGGCTGAATCCGGCGCAGAGCATAATGATCGGCAATGATGAAGTCTGCGATATTGCAGGGGCAAAGGGCGCGGGGATGGATGCCTGCTATCTTCACTCGAACCTTTCTCCGGAATATACGGGGACGGCTGGCGCGGATTACGTGCAGAAAGAAATCTGTCTGGGAAAGCTGTGCGGGCTGCTGTGCAGATAAGCGGAAATATGTCCGGAAAAGCAGTGTGGATAATGATATAATGATATTATGACACATCTCCGGAAGGCCGGCCTCCCGGAGATGTGAGGGATTCTAGAGCGGGGACATCAGGACGCGTCCGCTTCCGCGGAAGACATTCACAAAGCCCTCGCCGGATACGGCGGAACCGATCAGGCTCTTGGATGAGCGCTCAACGGTAAACTGCAGGGAATTGCTCCAGGCGATAGCCATGTTTCCGTCGATCTTGAGCTCGTCATTGCTGATCTCAAATTCTATCAGCTCTTCACGCGGAACAGGGCTCTCCAGCACGGCGACGCCGCTGCCTGTCAGGCACAGATTGAACAGCCCCTCTCCGCCCAGCGCTGCGGAAGAGAGATTCGTCCTGGCAACGACTTTCTGCTGGATTCTGCCGTCGCAGGCAAGAAACAGCCCGTCCTCCAGAACGATGCTTCCCCATTCCTCCACGTTGACCAGGAGAATGTGTTTGTACGTCGGCTCGAGCATCAGAAGGCCGGTGCCGGTGTATTCCGGCTTGGCGGTGGATTCTTTGGTCACCTTGGCGGAGAGTGCTTTTCCGAGGAAATCGCCCACGCCCTTGATGCCGGAGCCCATTTTAACATCTCCGGCCATCCACTGCATGGCGCCTGCCTGCAGAATCCACGGGGTGCCGTTCATCTCGATAAGTACCTGACGCTGGCGCAGGTTCATCTCCGCGGAATAGTAGGCGGTGATGGCTGACTGAGGGGTTACGCTCAGGTCGCGCTGGTATTCAAATACCTTTACGCTGCCCGCCGCCGCGATCTGTTTCATGTTCTGATTGTCGTACAGATTATTGCACTTTATCATTTCGATACCATCCTTTGTATATTATTTCATGTCCCAGTATACCGAAAAAATGAGAAAAGTACAATTTAATTTTTCATTAAAACGGAGTAAGACTCTGGAAATTACAGCACCGCTCCCCGTGCATTTCTGAATCCCCGGGTAAAGCGTTCATTGCAGATTCCGGAAACAGAGCGGATACCTGATCCGGCGGCAGGACGCAATTCTTATAAGTTCTGCGGGTAATTTGCTTGACAGAATGCACAAAATGGAATAAAATTTAACTGTTGTAATTGTATGACAGATAACAAGACCGTTTTATGTTATATTATGTACAATGAAAATTTTATAAAGGAGGTGCTCCTGTGGATACAGTGATTGCTGTTGTTATCACGCTTGCAGTGACTGCCGTCGCAGTCTATTTTATCACGACCGCTTATTACCGGAAGGTGACGGAAGCCAGGATTGGCAACGCGGATGAGAAGGCGCGTGAGATTATTGACGAGGCAGTCAAGACAGCAGAGACCAGGAAGCGGGAAGCGACGCTTGAGGCGAAGGAAGAGTCCATCCGTGTGAAGAACGATCTGGACAAGGAAGTAAAAGAACGCCGGGCAGAGATTGCGCGGAGCGAACGCCGGATTGTGCAGAAGGAAGAGAATCTGGACCGCAAGCTCGAGGCGATTGAAAAACGCGAAGCTGGTTTTGCTGCAAAGGAAGAAGAGATTAACAGACAGAAGGCGCTGGTCGCAAGGCTCAATGAAGAGCGTTTACAGGAACTGGAAAGGATCTCCGGATTAACCTCCGAGCAGGCAAAAGAATATCTCTTAAAAACCGTTGAAGACGATGTTAAACTGGATACTGCAAAATTAATCAAGGAAATGGAAAGCAGGGCGAAGGAGGAGGCAGACAAGAAGGCGAAGGAGTATGTGGTCACGGCCATTCAGAAATGTGCGGCGGATCATGTCGCAGAGACGACGATCTCGGTCGTACAGCTTCCCAATGACGAGATGAAAGGGAGGATTATCGGACGTGAGGGCCGCAATATCCGTACGCTGGAGACGATGACAGGAGTGGATCTGATTATTGACGATACGCCCGAAGCAGTCATTTTGTCGGGCTTCGATCCGATCAGGAGAGAAGTGGCCCGTATTGCCCTGGAAAAACTGATCGTGGACGGACGGATTCATCCGGCCAGGATCGAGGAAATGGTGGAAAAGGCTCAGAGAGAAGTAGAGACAATGATTCGTGAGGAAGGCGAGGCGGCGACGCTCGAAGTCGGCGTGCACGGCATTCATCCGGAGCTGCTTCGTCTGCTGGGCAGAATGAAGTTCCGGACGAGCTATGGGCAGAATGCCCTGAAGCATTCGATCGAGGTTGCCCAGCTTTCGGGACTTCTGGCGGCAGAGATTGGAGTTGATGTAAGGACTGCAAAACGCGCAGGATTATTACACGATATCGGAAAATCCGTGGATCATGATATGGAAGGTTCTCATATCCAGATCGGTGTGGACTTGTGCCGGAAGTACAAGGAATCCGCGCTTGTGATCAATGCGGTGGAGGCGCATCACGGCGATGTGGAGCCACAGTCCCTGATCGCATGTATTGTACAGGCCGCTGACACGATCAGTGCGGCGAGGCCGGGCGCAAGACGGGAGACTCTGGAGACCTATTCCAACAGATTAAAGCAGTTAGAGGATATTTCGAACGGATTTAAGGGTGTGGACAAATCTTTTGCGATTCAGGCAGGAAGAGAGATCCGGGTCATGGTTGTTCCGGAGCAGGTCAGCGATGCCGATATGGTGCTGATGGCGCGCGATATCTCAAAGCAGATTGAGGCGGAGCTGGAATACCCTGGACAGATTAAGGTAAATGTAATTCGTGAATCGAGAGTCACAGACTACGCGAAATAAGAGAAAATAAGACAAAATAAGAGAGAAAGCCTGTAGAAAGTCTTTGGCGGAACATAAGTTCCGGCAGGGCTTTCTTTTTTTGTCCGGGAGAGGCTTGACACAATAAATTGCCTGTGATAATATTTAACAAGGTTATTAAATAACAAAGACAAAAGTTGGCAGGGTGGTGATTATTGTGAAGGAAAGTTATGAGAATTTTTTCAGGGCAATGGATCAGTTTCACAGGCTGAACCTTGGCGTGCTGTTCCCTGAAATGACGAAAGCGGACTGCATGACGCTGATGGCGATCGATCATTTCAATCAGAAGGAAGAGAGCGGAGTGCTGACTGTTTCCGGGCTGGCTGAAAAGATGCATGCCAAACCCCCCGCGGTTTCCAGAAGCTTAAAGAGCCTTGAGGACAGGGGATTTATCGCGCGCACGGTGAATAAATCTGACCGGCGCAACACCTATGTAGAGCTGACGGGGAAGGGCCGCGGCGAGTGGAAGCGCATGGAGCGCGAGATGGCGGATTTTGCCAGGGCGGTGATCTCCAGGATGGATGAGGAGGATATGTGCAGGCTTATTGCATATCTGGATGAGCTGTACCGGGTGGCGAACGAGGAACTTGAGTTCCGGAAAATAAAAAACAGAAAGGAACAGAAATAGTATGGGAAAAATTTTTAAAAATATGCTTCCCTACTGGAGGCCGATCATATTTATTCTTCTTCTGCTGTTTGTGCAGGCGTGGTGTGATCTGTCGCTTCCGGCGTATACATCGGATATTATTGATGTGGGAATCATGAACAGCGGAGTGGAGCACATTATTCCGGAAGCGGTGACGGCGGAGGAGTTTGAGCTGGCGAAGCTTCTGATGACGGACCGGGAGGCGCAGGTCTGGGAGGATTGTTTTGTACAGGACGGGGAGATTTACCGCCGCAGTGTTAAGGATCCTGAGACGCTGAGGCGGCTGGATGAGGAGATGGTTCTGCCGCTGATTATGAATTATCAGATGTCGGCCATTGACGAGGAGACGTTTCGGGCGCTTCTGGCGGAGCAGACGGGCAGAGATGTATCTGAATTTGCAGAAATGAGTCTGGATGGAATCGGAGCCGTCCTGGGGACAGAGTTCCCCACCTCGGAAAAAGAAGTGGAGGACGAGGACGGCAATGTGAGCACTGTCACCTGTGTGGATGTGCGGGGGCTTTTCGCCGGTATGAAGGAAGCCGGCGGAGACCGGGAGGATGTGATTTTATCCATGCGGGAGGAAATGCAGACGACGGTGGATACGATGGGCGCCTCTCTCGTAAAGTCGATGGGCGTCGCGTATGCCGTCTCCTGTGACAGGGCAGCGGGGCTTTCCGTGGAGCATATTCAGACTTCCTATCTGTGGGCGGAGGGCCTGAAAATGGTCGCAATGGCGCTGGTTATGGGAGTGGCGACGGTGCTTGTCGGCTTTCTCGGGTCGCGCGTCGGAGCGGGGATCGGTATGGATCTGCGGGGAAAGATATTTAAGAAAGTTGTGAGTTTTTCCAACGCGGAGATGGATCATTTTTCAACGGCATCCCTGATTACAAGGAGCACAAACGATATTCAGCAGATTC
>OFHB01002152.1_pt1 | contig 10607 bp, 6 predicted proteins | sample 1521881 | NCBI WGS metagenome assembly OFHB01 (sample SAMEA3504090, study PRJEB24116) | mouse gut metagenome | biome: mouse gut; feature: mouse-associated habitat; material: faeces | place: Denmark | collected 2011
TGTATCGGAAGAACGGGTACGAAAGAGAGTAAGGCGGCAGAGGGTAACCTTTTTCCTATTCGTAATCATCTGTAAGATGATTTTATCGCCCCGAAACCGTGACGCACATTCGCCGGAAAACGGCTTTCAAACACGCTTTAGGATGCCGGAAAGTGGTATCCGGAATATTGACATTTTCAGTGGATGGGATATAATAATCAGGTAAGCAAAGTCATGATACACTGCCATTACAGGTGTTGTGTGCAGTGTGCTGCGCTTTGGCAGGAGGAAGCGAAAGCCGGCGCAGCGCCCTGGGGGATCAATATGATATCAGGAGGAATACGAAGGTGGGTACTTACTACAAACACAAAAAGAAAGAAAGCGTGGACGTGCCATATTCTTTCCGTTGCGAACAGTGCATGAAGGACAGCGGTACATTGAAGGCAACCATTTCCGGTATGGAAGCGGAGATGAACAGTAATTTCAAATCGCTTAACGACAAAAACCAGAAGAAGCTGGACGAGATCGCGCACAAATATCTGGTGAGGGAGGTAAAGGAGGTATATCAAAACGCAACAGAGAAGCAAATCTATGCGAAAGCCTTCAAGGATGAATGCCCCTATTGCCATAAACCTCAGACCTGGGCTATCAGCGGTGCAAAGGATGATATGTTCGGCACCCCTATTGTCTGCGTCATTCTTGGCATTATTATCGGAGCTGGGTGCTATTTCTTCTCCGGGGTGGAAAACAATCTTGCCATTGCCCTTGGAGCGGCGGGAATCTGCCTTGTACTGGCAGTGGGAAGCCTGATTCTGAATATCATTAAGATACAGAACAAGAAGAAGCAGACAGCCACGGTGACACAGAAGAATGTGCCTGTCATCGAATGGGATGCAGTGGACTACATTTTAGGGGAGAACTAGAAGCCTGCCGTGTTGCATCCCTCCTTCGCCTTGCAGACATAAAATGCATTCCCTGTTATTTCGCTGAAAAGAAGCAGGTCAGCACACCGGGATTTTCATGTACCAGGGCACATGCCCTCTGTGCTGGAAGAGTCATCGGCCGGTTCGGCGGAGCTTCCAAAGCAGCAGTCCTGCACAGTACAGGAGGAGAATCCCGCCGCAGCAGGAACTGACCAGAACTGCAAAACCTGTAAACTGCTCCCCGTTCCGCTCGTAAGCCCGATTCAGGAACGGAATGCCCAGTACGATGGCAAAATACCAGAAAACAGGGGGCAGGCAGCGGCGGAAGAGGGATATTTCTGTTTTTCGATGAAACAGATTTGCCGTCAGCCGATATAGGGTGAGCAGGGCCGCAAAGTATACCAGTGTTCCAATGGCAGTGTGGAGGCTGTCCGGGGTCAGGCTGCCTCCGAAAAGACACAGCCGCTCAAACAGCAGCGGGAGGTAGATGGCCGTAATGATCCGCAGACCGTTCACAAAGATAGTGAAAGGGCAGGACAGCAGGAGGCTGAAGCAGAGCCAGGCAAATCCTTTCAGGAATATTGGGTGCGTTGACAGCGCCAGGCCCTGTGAGGGAGAGGTATTCCTGCCCGGGCAGCCGCATGCAGGAAGCTTGTCTGTCCGGTCTTGTTTCGCTGAATAATCATTACGGACAGTTTTAGAGGCTTCTGCCCTTGGGGACTGTCTGAAAAGGCTGCCGCTGAGATGGACGAAGGAAAAAATGAGCATGGCAGCCGTAATCAGCATAAACTGCATGCCGGAACAGGACGGGGCGATAATGATTTTCATGCCGTGGTTCACATAGCCTATATCATGAACATATTCAAACGGAATACCGCTAAGCAGACTTACCCAGCCGGCGGTGGGAGCCAGAAGCCAGAGCAGCTGTGAGGCTCCGGCCCGGCTGTAAAAATATTTCATGGACAGGATCAGGGCAAGGCCGGTGAGGTAGAAGGGGATGTTGTCTCGGATGATTTGGGTTTGTTCTTTTCGATTCATGCTGCGTTCCTCTATTGGTACCCGGACAGGGTACTGGATTGTTGTCAGCCGGACAGTGCCGGAAACATCAGCGGATTGTGAACTGCTGGAGTTTCCGGCAATTTTGGCATTGTGGGTTTTCTTTTGTCTGCAAGGTATGAGCGCGTTGTCAGCATCGGCAGTTTTGCCTCTTTCGGCCGGTCCTGCCCAGATATCCCATGATCAAAGCAGCAGCCCCGGCGGCCAGGAGCAGCAGATCCCCGGGTTCCGAATACGCCCGGTATCCGCCGCCTACGGCCAGGTTGGACACGCCCAGGGGCAGGGGAAGGGCCTGATTTACATTTTTGCTGATGCCCTCGCTGTTGCGGACCACATCGATGACAGCCACAAATGAAGTATAAGGTGTAGTCATGCTGTAATCCAATCCCAGCCGGGTGATTTCTTCTTTCACGGATTCATCATTTCTGGTGCTGCCGTATCCTGCCAGCTGGTCCAGTTTTGTCCTGGCCCAGAGATAGCGGACAGCCTCATTTTCCTCATTGACCGCCACATCGGCCACGGAAATTTCCTGGCTGTAGTCCTGGTTTCCGGATTTTCCCGATATGGTGATAGTTCCTTTCGGCTCTCCACGCCACTTTCCGAAGAGAACAATGGGCTTTTGGGCATACAGAATGGAAGGAGCTGTGGTGGCAGTGTCATATACGTCAAAGCCTTCATAATCGATGGTGACACCGGTGAGCAGGGGCGCTTCGATGTAGGTTCGGAAATGCTCCGCACTTGTCTGCGCGTCTTCGGAGTCGGTTACGATAAAGGATTCCCCCATACCGGACTGTGCGATTCCCTTGATCAGGTAATCGTTGACAGAGCTGCCGATGCCGAAGGAGAAGAAGCTGGCGGCGTCCATGTTCCTGTTGATCAGGTCATAGATTTCGTCCTCGTTGGAGATATAGCCGTCGGTGATGATGACCACGCTCCGGGCCACGTCCTCCTTCATTGGCACTGAGACGGCTGTCTGGAGCGCCGGAAGCATGGAGGTCCCGCCGCCGCCCTCCTGCTCGTCGATCAGGTCTATGGCCGCCTGGACATTTCCGGAATTGGCCGCCAGGGATTTGGTGGAGAGCAGATAGGTGTCGTCCGAAAACAGGACCAGGTTGAAACGGTCGGTGTCCCGCAGGCCTGTCACCAGATTCCGTATCAGGTCTTTGGCGGTGTCCAGGGGATAGCCGTACATGGAGCCGGACACGTCCAGGACGAAGATGTACTCCCTGGGCGGGATGTCGTCGGGGACATACCGCTCCGGCGGCTGGACGGTGAGGAAGAAATATTTCTCGGAATCCGTCTCGGTGAGCACCAGGCCGCTCTCCACGGATTCGCCAGTGAGCCTGTATTTCAGGATGAAGTCCCGGTTTCCGGCATAGTCTTCGGGATTCGCCAGGGTGATGCGGGCCTGGGAGGCCTCCTCCTGCTCCACCCTTATCTCATGGGACTTGCAGCTCACATCGGCGATGGGGACGCCGGTGGAGAGATTGACCGTGATGTGGTACTCGCTGTCCGGCAGGACGCCCTGGGGGAGATAGGGGCTGGATGCCCAGTTGTCGGCGGCATCTCCATTTATGACATTATTGTCGTTAATTTCGTCATTTATGACATTATTGTCAGCGACAGATATGTCATTTTTGCCCTTCTCCCCTGCGGAAGTGTCAGCGGGGTCTCCCTGGAAAGCGCCGTCCTCACCGGATGACTCCTCTGTCATGTCCTTATCGGGCACGGCAGCGTCCGCCACAGGGCTGTCCGCATCTTCCGGCGTGACATAGCGGGGCCCCACCACCGTGGGGAAGACGAACTCGCAGACACCCTCCCTGGTGGCCACCAGCTCCGTGTAGTGCAGCTCGATGCGGGCCGTGTCCCCGGGCATGACATTGGCCACGTCCATGGTGAAGACATTGGGCCTGCGCTGCTCCAAGAGGGACGCGCTCTTTCCCTCCTCTTTTGCCTCCTCGTACTCCTCCTTTGCCTCCTCCTTCTCCTTGATCGTGGCAGTGACCCTGTGGCTGCCGATCTCCATGGTCATGCCGTGGACGGTGGCCGTGCTGGAGGTGGGGAATACGTACTGGGCGTTTATGGGCTTGTCGCCTTCGTTCACATAGGTCTGCACCACATAGGTCTCGGCGATGACGCCGTTAATATTTGTGGTCACCTCCGTGGACTTAAGGGGGAAATAGTCCGTGGAGACATCGGCCCCTTCGCTCTGGATGACGAAATAGGGGGCCAGGAGCTTTTCCTCATCCTCCTCCTCGCCGGCATGGACCGGGAAAGGGCATGCCGTGAGCAGGAGCAGCGCGGACAACAGTGAGATTAGACTCTTGCTTCTTTTTTTCATCGTGATGTACCTCCGTTTCTGCCTCCAGAATAGGACGGCAATGCACATAAGGTGCATCAGATTTTCAACATTTTTGCATCATTTCGCACTTTCCGGAAAATGATGCAGAAAAGATGCAGAAACGTCGGAAAAATGATGACATCAAATTCGGACATACTTTACCCTCCGGGGACATAGACTTTGAAAAGGAAACAAGCTATGGGAGGGAAAGGCGTGTTTGAACAGTGGGGCATTGATGAGACGGCGGAGGAACTGAAGAGCGATCTGCATATGGGATTGAAGACGGAGGAGGCGGCCAGACGGCTGGAACGGGACGGGCGCAATGAAATGCGGGCCCCCAGAAAGAAGACAATCATAGAGTCGTTTCTGGAGCAGTTGAACGACCCGCTGATCTATGTGCTGATCGTGGCGGCGGTGGTCTCCGTGCTGCTGGGGGAGGTCAGCGACGCCGTCATCATCGGCGTGGTGGTGCTGTTGAACGCGGCGGTGGGCATGCTCCAGGAGGGCAAGGCGAAGAAGGCCCTGGAATCCCTGAAGAAGCTCACCAGCCCTAAGGCCTTCGTCATCCGGGAGGGCAGACGCATGGAGATTCCCGCGGCGGAGCTGGTGCGGGGCGACCTGGTCTGGCTGGAGGCGGGATGCCAGGTGCCTGCGGATCTGCGGCTGACAGAATCTTCAAATCTGAAGATAGAGGAATCCGCCTTGACCGGGGAGTCCCTTCCTATAGAGAAGGACGCGGGATTCGTAGGGATTCAGGGAAGAAATGCCTCATATAGGAAAGGCGCGTTTCAGGAAAACGATGGATTCCGTGGAAATGAAGGATTCCAGGAAAGCGATGTGTCCGATAGAAAAGGCGCGTTTCAGGAAAACAATGGATTCCATGGAAATGAGGGATTCCAGGAAAGAAGCGCGTCCCAGGGAGAACGTCTGCCCCTGGGGGACAGGCGCAACATGGCCTACATGTCCACCATCGTCACCTACGGCAGGGGGCAGGGCCTGGTGACGGCCACGGGCATGGACACGGAGCTGGGGCAGATCGCCACCATGATTACCGAGAGCAGGGAGGAGATGACCCCGCTCCAGAAGCGTCTGGGGGAGCTGGGAAAAGTGCTGAGCCTGTTATCCCTGCTGCTCTGCGCCGCCCTTTTTGCCATTGCCGTGCTCCAAAAGCGCAATGTGCCGGAAATGCTGATCACAGCCATCTCCCTGGCGGTGGCGGCGGTGCCCGAGGGGCTGCCTGCCGTGGTGACCATCTGCCTGGCCCTCAGCGTCACCCGCATGGTGAAGGTGAACACCATCGTGCGCCGCCTCCCCTCCGTGGAGACCTTGGGGGCCGTCAGCGTGGTCTGCTCGGACAAGACGGGAACCCTGACCCAGAACCGGATGACCGTGGAGAAATGCTGGCTGGAGGGCCGGATGCACAGGGCGGGGGAATGCAGCCCGGCGCTCTGCCCGGATTTCTATTACGGGATGGTGCTGTGCAACGACGCTGCAGCGGGGAAGGGAGACCGGACAGGGGATCCCACGGAGCTGGCGCTGCTGGATCTGGCCGCGGGCTTCGGGATGGAAAAGGAGGAGCTGGAGCGCAGGATGCCCCGGCTGGGGGAGCTCTCCTTCGACTCTGACCGGAAAATGATGACTACACTGCATAGCAAGCATGATACAACGGAAAACCGTCAATTCGGAGACGGATACGGTCATGGAGAAGGAGGGGGAAAAGACAGGGGCAGGATTCCCGGAAGCTTCCGGAGCATGGAAGAAGGCCCGGGGCGGCAGGGGAGGGCGGCCGGAGAGCTGCGGGCGGCAGAATTCGCCTCTGCCGGAACCCGGCCGGGCGGCTGGAGCTTTGGCAGCGGCGGCAAAACCACTGTCTCCTACACCAAGGGCGCGCCGGACGAGGTGCTGAAGCGGTGCACCAGAATCCACACCCCGGAGGGCGTGGCCAGGCTCTCGGAAAGGTATCGCAGACAGATCCTGGCCGCGGTGGAGGAGATGTCCGGGGAGGCGCTGCGCACCCTGGCGGTGGCCATGCAGACGGAGAGCCCCGGGGCCGTGGAGGAGGACCTGACGTTCTTAGGGCTGGTGGGCATGAAGGACCCTGCCAGGCCGGAGGCCGCCAGAGCGGTGGCGGATTTTAAGGAAGCCGGGGTTAAGACGGTGATGATCACAGGGGATCACGTGGACACCGCCGCCGCCATCGGCAGGCAGCTGGGGATTGTAGAGCATCCCGGCCAGTGTATGTCCGGACAGGAGCTGGACCGCATGTCCGACCAGGAATTTTCGGAGAAAATAGAGGACATTCGGGCTTTCGCCAGGGTATCTCCGGCACAGAAAGTGCGCATTGTGGAGGGATTTCAGAAGCGGGGAGAGATTGTTGCCATGACGGGGGACGGGGTGAACGATGCCCCTTCTCTGAAAAAAGCGGATATAGGCATCGCCATGGGAAAGATGGGAACGGATGTGGCCAGGCAGGCCTCGGATATGGTGCTCACAGACGATAATTTTGCTACCATCCGCCGGGCTATAGAAGAGGGGAGAGGGGTGTATGAAAATATCAGGAAGTCGGTAATCTTCCTGCTTTCCTCCAATCTGGGGGAGATTGTCACCATGTTCCTGGCAGTGATCTGCGGCCTGGCTTCGCCTCTGAAATCCAGCCATATTCTCTGGATCAATCTGATCACGGATTCTCTCCCCGCCCTGGCCCTGGGGGTGGACAAAAACGACGGGGACAGCTTGATGGGACAGCCGCCCAGAAAGGCTCAGGAGAGCCTGTTTGCCAGGGGTGGATTTGCCTGTACCTGCTTTTACGGGGTGCTGATTGCGGCGGTGAGTCTGACGGCTTTTTTGATGCTTCCCTGTGCGCTGCTGCGGGTCAATGGGTGGAGTGTGACTCCTGTAAATCTGTCCATCATTCTGGACAATGCGGCCGTGCTCTCCAAGGCCCAGACCTATGCATTTACGGTTCTTGGCATGTCACAGCTCTTCCATGCGGTGGGCATGAGAGATGTGCAGAAGTCGGTTTTTTGCATGAATCATTTGGAAAACAAGCTGATGATAGCGGCCGCTGCACTGGGATTTTTGCTGCAGTTTGCGGTGACAGAAGTGCCGTTTTTGGTGCAGGCATTCGGTACATCTCCTCTGTCCTGGAGGGAGTGGCTGCGCCTGGGGATACTATCCGCCGCGCCCCTGGCGGCTCATGAGGTGGCGGTGCTTCTGGGAGGCCGGGGAAAGGCAAAAAAGCGCCGCTCTCACAGGTAGAACAGGGGTAAAAAGAAGGGAGGGATCACGTGACTTTTGGAAGTCTGGGTGATTCCTCTTCTCCGTATGTCAATATGCTGTTATGTCAATGGAGATTCCGGGGAATGTTTTTTTATTTTCTGCTCTCCCGCCATGGGATTCCGTAATGGGATGCTGTACAAAGGACAGAATAATCAAGAAAAAATTACGGGAAATAGTTCTTGCAATATGTTTTGACATGTGTTATAGTGAACTTGCTTCAAAAATTCTTAAATGCGAATTATGTTTTGTCTAAGCATTCGGTTCCGGTATCGGGACCATGAAGTCTGGGCGTTTTGCCTGAAATTTACCAACAATCTATTTTTAGAGGCAGGCAGACGCGGAAAGGGTCTGTCCAGGGACTGCCTGCCCTCATCTAAGGGAGGTATCCGTGGAAGAGACAGCAAAAAAGGAATCAGAGGAAAAGAAACTGAAAGAAAAAGAGCAGGAAAAAGCTCCAAAGTTGCCTGCGGTTCCCGCCACCCAGGGGCTCCATGGGGCTCTTCAGCCAAAGGATATGATTCTCAACACAAAGCTTCCGGACAGCGGCAGCAAGTCATTTTTTGACAATCAGATACTGTGTGCCCAGTTTCTGCGGGATTACATAGACCTGCCCTGTTTAAAGAATGTGCGGCCGGAGGATATTGAGGATGTTTCGGCTCAGTATGTCTCTCTGTTTGCAGAGGAGCGAAATTCGGACAGGGTCAAGCGGGTCAGCGTGGAAGGAACAGAACCGTTTTTTCTGGTTTCTCTTATTGAACATAAAACCAGACCGGATTATAATGTGTGCATGCAGGTATTCCGTTACATGGTCTATATCTGGGAGACCTATGAGCGGGAGGGAGAGAAGCTCCAGAAAGGGGTCTCCAGAAGGGCAGATTTCTGCTATCCGCCCATTTTGCCCATTGTATACTATGAGGGGAGGAAGCATTGGAGCGTTCCCTTGGATTTCCGCAGCCGTATCCGGCAGGGTGAGGCTTTTGGGCTGTATCTGCCCAATTTCCGGTATTATCTGGTGCCTCTGAGAGACTACAGCAATGAGGAGCTTCTTGACAGGGCGGATGAGATATCCCTGTTGATGCTGATCAATAAAATACAGACGAGCAAAGATGTGGCGGCATTCCGAAGTCTGCCTGCCGGGAAGGTGGAGGCGATCCTGCAGCATACTCCCGGGCATGTGGTGGACATCATTGCGGATATATTGAAGGCATTTCTGCTGAAGGTCAATGTCTCTCCGGAGGAGGCAGAGGAGCTCACGGGCAGGGTGAAGGAGAAGAAGATGGCAGAGCTTTTTGAGGACATGGAAAAGATGGACATTCAGGAGGAACGGCGGAGGACGGAAGAGCAGCGGCAAAAAGCGCAAGAACAGTGCAGAAGGGCTGAAAGAGCTGAGGAAGAGGCCGCCAGGACGAGGAAAGCACTTTCTCTGGCCATGGATCACAGTATAGAGATTCTGGTGGAAAGCTATCTGGAACTGGGAGCGCCCAGGGAGGCTGCGGAGCGGGCTGTTGTGAAGAAGTTTGGGCTCGGTGAAGGAGAAGCTGCAGCAAAAGTGGGACATTACTGGGGGAAAGAACAGACAGGCGGTTTTCCCCCAGGCTCATGACCTGCCTTTGCAGGGATCTCAGTATTTTATTTTGCTGTATGCGAGCGGCTGAGGCGGACTGGCATGTTTCCTGGGGACAGGTTCCCGCTTATGAATATCCAGTATTTTCGGCAAAGGGCGGAAAATGATATTTTATACTAAAGATAATGTTTTTTCATACGAGGCTGTGACCGCGTCTATGACGGCGCCCCGGAAGCCGGCTTTCTCCAGTGTTCGGACACCCTGTATGGTGGTTCCCCCCGGAGAGCATACGGCGTCTTTCAGCGCACCGGGATGGCTGCCTGTTTCCAAGGCCAGCCGGGCGGTGCCCGCAAGCATCTGGGCAGCGTATTCCAGGGCCAAAGCTCTTGGCAGGCCGCAGGCTACACCTCCGTCCGCCAGGGCTTCCAGGAAGAGGGCGGCGAAAGCGGGGCCGCATCCGGCCACGGCGGAGCCTGCATCCATCAGCTGTTCTGAAAGAGCAGAAAAACGTCCTGCTTCGTTACAGGCATCCAGAAACTGTTCTTTTTCTGTTTCACTGACATTTTTGCTGCAGGCATACAGAATCATTCCCTCCCCTATGGCGGCGGGGGTGTTTGGCATAATACGGATGACAGGGTAATCTCCTCCTGCCATTTCCTGGATTCTGGCAATTGTCAGTCCTGCCGCCATTGTCACCAGGACGAAAGGCTCCTCCCTGGCAGTCAGCACCGGACGGATTTCTGAGAGCATCTCCTCCATCATCTGGGGCTTGACGCCCAGAAAGATATACTTTGTCTGTCGGGCGACGGAAATATTGTCAGCCTGCCGGGCGCCCAGTTCTGCCGCCAGCAGTCTGGACTTTTCCGGGGAGCGGTTGGTCAGAAAGATCTGTTGTCCCTCCAGCTTACGCCCCACTGCCCGGGCCAGGGCAGATCCCATGTTCCCTGTTCCGATAAATCCCATGGTTATCTTATTGTTCTCTTGATTCATATTATTTCTCCTGCTCCAAAGGAAAAAATCCTCCGTCTTGCATAAAAAGAATTATACCGCGCCATCTGCAAAGTTCCTTCTTAACAGTTCCTGATTAGATGCGAAATTATCTTACCTGTCCTTCTCCGTAAATAACATATTTGCAGCTGGTCAGTTCGCTCAGGCCCATGGGGCCTCTGGCATGCATCTTCTGAGTGGAGATGCCGATTTCCGCCCCCAGGCCGAACTCCCCGCCGTCGGTGAAGCGGGTGGAAGCGTTCCAATAGACGGCGGCGCTGTCCACCTGGGCCAGGAAGGCCTGGGCGGCCCGCTCATCCCCGGTGACGATGGACTCGGAGTGGCCGGTGGAGTGGGCGGCGATGTGGCTGACGGCTTCCTCCAGGCTGTCCACCACCTTGACGGCCAGGATGTAGTCCAGAAACTCGGTGTCGAAGTCCTCCGGCCCGGCGGGGGCGCCGTCGATAATTTTAGCGGC
>OFHB01002156.1_pt1 | contig 10583 bp, 9 predicted proteins | sample 1521881 | NCBI WGS metagenome assembly OFHB01 (sample SAMEA3504090, study PRJEB24116) | mouse gut metagenome | biome: mouse gut; feature: mouse-associated habitat; material: faeces | place: Denmark | collected 2011
AGACGATGGCCCGGATGACCGAGCCGAGCCGCCTGCGTGCCGTGGCGTATGACGATTTCGATGCCTCGATCGTGTCGGCCGCGGCCGCCGAGGGCGACCCCGTCGCGCTGGAGACCTTCCGGTTCACGGGAGAGGGGCTGGGCCGTGCGCTGGCCGACGTGGTGACGATCACGTCGCCCGAAGCCGTCTTCTTCTTCGGCGGCCTGGCCAAGGCGGGCAAGCTGCTGTTCGACCCCGTGCAGTGGTACATGGAGGAGCACATGATGCCCGTGTTCCGCGGAAAGGTCAAGCTGCTGCCAAGCGGACTCCAGGGTAAGAACGCGGCGATTCTGGGGGCCGCGGCGCTCGTCTGGCAAGGCGGGGAGTAGCGCGCTGCGGCCGTGTGGATACGGCGGAGCCCGGCTGCGATGTGTCGCGGCCGGGCTCCGTGCATTCGGTGAGTGGGTGGGGCAGCAGCCGCGGACGTGCTGCAAGTCCTCTCCCGGGTGTCGCGGTGCGTCCGTTACCGCAGGGCGATGCGGGACGTGCCGATCAGGTAGCCGTCGCAGTAGAGCTGCACTTCGTACGTTCCGGCCGTGAAGCCCGAGCTGTTGTAGTAGATGCCTACGGCGAGGTCCTCGTTCTGGTAATCCACGTCGCGCGATGCGGAGTAGGTGAGCCGCTCGCCCTCGAAGGAGAAGGTGGGCTGCTCCTCGGTGGTCAGCACGTAGCCGTCGGGCGAGAGGATGCGCACATAGACGGTTTTGCCGCCCGGCACGGCCAGTTCGTTGGCCGTCAGCACGAAGTCGGCACGCAGGCGTGCGGCGTTGCGCACGCGGGTCACCTCCTTGCTGTTGGCGTTGAGCGGCACGAGGCGGATGTCGCGGGCCCGGATGACCGAACCGGCGCGCACCTTGTTGTCCAGCTCGGCGGCCTTCTCCTCGGCCATTTCGGCGCGCATCTGGGCCGTCGAGATCTCCTTGCGGTAGGTGATGTTCTCGTTGATGAGTTTCTTGTTCAGCGTGTTGAGCGAGTCGATCTGACGCACGTAGCCCTCGGCCACCGAGCGCAGCAGCTTCACCTGGCTCTGGTACTCGCGGATCTTGGCGAGGTTCCAGCTGCGCTCTTTCTTCAGGCGGTCCATGAGCGAGTCGGCGCGCAGCCGTTCGAAGTTGAGGCTGGCGGTGATCGTGTCGTTGCTCACGCGCAGGTTGTCGTAGTCCTCCATCAGTCCGTTCAGGTCGTTCTGTATGGCGTCGCGGTCGGCCTGCAACAGCTCGTTGTCGATCTTCTGCTGGCGGTGGATGCTGTAATAGAGCGCCGAAAGGGCCACGAGTATGATCGACAAGAGGATGATGACGATGCGGTAGCCGCGCATGGCCTTGCCCGCGTCGGGACGGCGGTCGTAGTCGTACTCTTCGTACTCTTCGGGCACGTGGCCCCGGGTGTTCTCCTCCATAGTAGTGGGTTTTGTTTCCGCAAATATAGCGATGTTTGTTGAAAATTCCTATCGTATGAGGCTCGAAACCGGATAGCGCAGCCCCCGGTATCCCGAGATGTAGGCCTGCACGCTGCCCACGCGCACGGGGGATTCGAGGTAGAGCGGGATTTTGTTCTCGTCGTCCGAAATCCAGATCGTGAACTCCGTGCCGTCGGTGAACGAGAAGTTCTCCGTAGTGCCCAGCTGGCAGGCGAAGCGCAGCGTGCGGTATTTGCCCATGTTGCGGATCTTCTTCTGCTCGCGGCCCTCGAAGCGGTAGCGTATGCGCCGCACGGTGTCTTGGAGCACCATTTCGAGCACCTCCGATTCGCCGGCGCGGAAGCTGTCCGGGTCGGCGCTCCGCATGCGGAAGAAGAGCGATATGGCGTCCAGACTGGCGTCGGTGAGCGCGATGCGCTTGCTCTGCTCGGGATTCCGGCGGCTCTGCCAGGTCGTTGCGGCCTCGTAGCGGTCCCAGTCGTAGTCGTAGCGGCTCCAGAAGGTGTAGTCACCCTCCTTGATGTCGCTGCTGAAGTGTATGGGGCGCATCGCGGCCGTATCGACGCAGACCGTGTAGCGGTCGTCCAGATCGAAGAACCACCGGTAGGTGGGCAGCGTGCGGCCGCGCGCATCGACCCGGTATACGGGCCGGCCGTCGTGCGTGCCGCACGAGGTGGCGACCTCCACCGAACCCACCTCGGTGTTGGGGAATAGCTTGGCCTTGTAGCTCACGCGGTACTCCAGCACTTCGCCCGGCTGGTAGAGCTGGGCCGCTGCGGGGAGTGCGGCGAGGAGCGGTATGAGGAAAACTGCGAGTCGTTTCATCGGTGTCTGTATTTACTAACGTATGCTGTCCGCCGCATGGTGTGCGTGCGGTCACGAAATCATCGAAAAATCGCGTTCCGCCCCTCCGGCGTAGCGCTGCTTCAGTTCGCGCAGTCCGGCGTGCTCGGGCAGCGCGAGGGTGCGGTCGCGGGCGAGGAGCTCCTCCGCCGCGTCGCGCGTGAGGGTGAGCAGCTGCGTGTCGAGCGTCGGATTGGCGATCTTCAAATCGAGTGCCATGCCGCTCTGGAGCGTGCCGTTGATGTCGCCCGCGCCCCGCAGCTTGAGGTCGAGTTCCGCCAGCCGGAAGCCGTCGCCCGTCTGGCACATGGCGTCGAGCCGGGCGCGCGACTCGCGCGAGAGCTTCTCGCCCGACATGAGGATGCAGTACGACTGTTCGCCGCCGCGGCCCACGCGGCCGCGCAGCTGGTGGAGCTGCGAGAGCCCGAAGCGCTCGGCCGACTCGATCACCATGACCGTGGCGTTCGGAACGTCCACGCCCACCTCGATGACCGACGTGGCGACCATGATGTGGGCTTCGCCGCTCTTGAACTGACGCATCGACTCCTCCTTGTCCGCGGGCTTCATCTTGCCGTGGCAGACGGTCGTGACGAACTCCGGCAGGGGGAAGTCGCGCGATATGGCTTCGTAGCCGTCGGTCAGGTCCTTGTAGTCCATGGCCTCCGACTCCTTGATGAGCGGGTAGACCACGTAGACCTGGCGTCCCTTGCGGATCTCCTGCTTCATGAAGCCGAAGAGCCGCATGCGGGCCGCGTCGGTGTAGTGCACGGTGCGGACGGGGCGTCGTCCGGGCGGCAGCTCGTCGATCACCGACACGTCCAGGTCGCCGTAGAGCGTCATGGCCAGCGTGCGCGGTATGGGCGTGGCGGTCATGACCAGGATGTGGGGCGGCTGCTCGTTCTTGGTCCAGAGGCGCGCGCGCTGCTCGACGCCGAAGCGGTGCTGCTCGTCGATGACCACGAAGCCGAGGTTGGCGAAACGCACGCGGTCTTCGAGCAGGGCGTGGGTGCCGATCAGCAGGTCGATCGACCCGTCGGCGATGCCTGCGAGCGCGGCGCGGCGCTCGCGGGCGTTCGAGGCCCCCGTCAGCACGGCCGTGCGCACCTCCATGCCGTCGAGCATGCGGCACACGGTGGCGTAGTGCTGCCGCGCGAGGATCTCGGTGGGGGCCATCATGCAGGCCTGGAACCCGTTGTCCACGGCCAGCAGCATCGACATGAGTGCCACGAGGGTCTTGCCGCTGCCCACGTCGCCCTGCAACAGGCGGTTCATCTGGTAGCCGGTGACCGTGTCGCGGCGGATTTCGCGGATCACGCGTTTCTGCGCTTCGGTCAGCGGAAAGGGCAGCTTTTCGTCGTAGAAAGTGCGGAACACGCCCCCCACCTTCGGGAAGAGGAAGCCGTTGTTTCTGGCCATGCGGGCCGAACGCCGCGACTGGATGTTGAGCTGGATGCCGAGCAGTTCGTCGAACTTGAGGCGGTACTGCGCCTGGCGCAGTGCCTCGGGCGACTGCGGGAAGTGGATGTTGTGCAGCGCTTCGTGCAGCGTGACGAGCCCGTAGCGCTGGCGCAGGGCCTCGGGCAGCGGCTCGCCGAGGCGGTTGCGGACTAGCTCCCAGGCGTTGCACACGATCCTGTGGAATCCCTTGGTGCCCAGTACGCCCGAGAGCTTCTCGGTGGTGGAGTAGATGCCCTGCATGGTGCTTTCGGCCTTGCGGCTCAGGGCCTGTTCCATGGTCTCCACCTCGGGGTGGACCAGCGACAGCTCGCCCCGGAAGAACGACGGGCGCCCGAAGACGAGGTATTCGCGCCCCGTTTCGATCCGTTTCTCGATCCACTTGATGCCCTGGAACCACACCAGTTCGGCCGAGCCCGTGGGGTCGGAGACGAAGACCGTGAAGCGGCGCTTGCGTCCTGCTCCGGCATAGGCCGTGCCGGTCACGCGGGCCCGGAACTGCACCAGCGAAACCTCCTCGGTGATTTCGCCGATGCGGTAGGTCTTGGTGCGGTCGATGTAGCGGAACGGATAGTGGCTCAGCAGGTCGCCCACGGTGCGGATGCCGAGCTCCCGTTCGAGGAGTTTGGCCCGCGCTTCGCCTACGCCCGCCACGAATTTCACTTCGTTGTCCAAAATGCGCTCCATACCGCAAAGGTAACCGATAAATCGCGAAGTGCAATCCGTCGCCGCCGGTTTTTTCGCTGCGGGGGCGCGCCGGAGGGGGCTGTGCCGGCGTTGCGGGTGCGCTGCGTGTCGTAGTGCGACCGTCGTGCGGGGGCTGCGTCGGCTTGCTGGAGGAGCCGGAGGAGCTGGACTGGGACGGCGGGGCCTATAATGAGGAGCGGGAGGAACCCGGGCTGTACGTCCCCCCCCCCCGCCGCTGCCGGGAGACGGCGGCGCTTTTCTATCCGGGCGCGGAGCCGGAAATCGTTCCGGATCTGCGGGAGACGGACTTCGGCGCGTTTGAGGGCCATACCTATGAGGAGCTGAAGGATGATCCCGCCTACCAGGCGTGGCTGGACTCCGCCGGCGAGGTCCCGCCCCCCCGCGGGGAGGGCAGGGCTGCGGTCCGGGACCGGGTGGTCAGGGCGTTTCTGTCCCTTGCATCCCGGCACGGGGCGGAGGAGCGCATTGCCCTGGTGGTCCACGGGGGTACGATCATGACTCTGCTGGAGGCGTTGGAGCCCAGCGGACAGTTTTACGCCTGGCAGGCGTCCAACGGCGGCGGGTACCAGTGCCGCTGGACGGGGGACAGGCTGACGGATGTGGCGCAATGGGGCCCGGATGGAAAGGGGCAGACAACGTAGAATGGCGCGGCGAAAAAAGTAATAGATTTCAATTCCCTGTCAATCTTTAACTTAATACTGAATTGCACATCATTCTTTTTTTCTCTTTTAAAACAAGCAATAACGAAAGAGCCGTTGCAAGCAAATCACTGATAGGCTGTGCAAAGAAAATACCATTGATTTCAAGAAAAATCGGCAATATATAAATGGCACTAAAAAAATTATCTGTCGTAAAACCGTTATGATAATAGATGGGGCCGGGCGGTTAATTGACTGAAAAAAAGTGGTAGCTAACATTACAAATCCCAAAACAGGTGTAATGCAGAAATTTATACGCAAACCGGAAATTCCAATTCGGAACATTTCTTCTGTTCCACCAAAGGCAGCAAGGATTTGTTTTGGAAAGGCAAGAACCATAATCCAAATAAAACAGGTAATGGACACGGAAAATACGGCAGCCTGACAAAGCGTTGATATGACCCGCTTGTAATTCCCAGAACCATAATTATTCCCGATGATTGGCTGGATGCCTTGGCTGATACCGCTTGCGGGCATAATTACAAACGTCATAATGCTTGATATGACAGCATATACGCTGATTGCAATATCACCGCCGTATTTTCCTAATTGACTGTTATAAACAAGGCTGATAAATCCCATAGCCATCTGCGCTGCCCAAAAAGCAAAACCGCAGGAAATAATCTGCAAACATAATTCTTTGTTCAAATGAAAAATATCCTTTGAGATTTTAACCTGTGTTCGGTTTCCAAATACTAAATACGCTCCGAAAAGAGCCGAAAAAATCTGTCCTATTACAGTAGCGCTTGCAGCTCCTATCACACCCCAGTCAAAAACAATGATGAAAACAGCGTCCAAAACAAGATTTGTGACTGCCCCAATGCCCGTTACGCACATTCCTAAAACTGGTTTTCCTGACACACGGACAAAATCGCAAAATAGCTGTGATAGTCCTTGAAAAATGCACCCTAAAGCCACAATCCGATAATATAAAATTGCATATGGATATGCGGTTTCCGTAACTCCGAAAACCTTTAAAATTGGGTTAGGAAATAGGAGCAGCAAAACGCTTAGTATGATTTCAAATACGCAAACAAGCACCATCGCATTGCCAAAAGACCGATTCATTTGTTCCGGTTCGTTCTGACCGGAGAATAAACTGAAAAAGGTAGAACCTCCCGCACTGCACATCAAAGCAAAAGCCATCATCATATAAGATAATGGAAAACAGACTGATAAGCCCGCTAACGCAGAAGTTCCATTAAAATTGCCAACAAACATTCTATCCACGATATTATAAATAGCTGTTATCAATAGTGAGATCGCTGCTGGTATGGAAAATTTTAAAATCATGGGAAACAGTTTCCCGTTTAAATAATCCACTTTTGTTTCATTCATAGTGGCGCCTCCGTTAATTAGTTAGCTTCCTAAGTTTATATTTTAAAATGTAGCTGCCGAAGTATCGACAGCCTTAACATTTTCACGAAATGTTATCAAGCATTTTTTCAATTACTTTGAAAAAAATATCCAGCTCATTTTGCGAAATATCCTTCGTTAGCTCTTCTTCCAGCGCGGTAATATCTGCTATCACCATATCCTTATATTGCAATGCTTTTTCACTGACAACGATTCGTTTCATTCTTGCGTCATTTGCCATAGATTCCCGATAGATCAAGCCGTTTTTCTCCATTTTTTTCAGTAATTCGGTTGCTGTTGGCGGGCGCAAGCTATATTCTTCTTCTATATCTTTTTGAAAAACATCATTGCTTTGAGCTAAGATAAAATGCAGCACCCGCCCTTGGGAACCGCTGAAAGATTCCTTACTTGAAAAAGCATCAATTTTTCTGCGTAATTTATTTGACAGCTTGCTGACATAAAGTGCTGCGTGTTTATCGTGTTCCATATCTCGCCCCCATTACTTAGTAACCTAAGTATAATAAATATCTCTGTAAGTGTCAAGCCGGTAAAATGAAAAATTCTCTATTTTGTGAGATATGATGAATGAGTGGGATTCCGCAGCAGTCGTCATTGTGGGAATGTGTATAACTGGCTGTCAATAGAGTTGTGGGTAACTCTGCTGTATGTCAAAAAAGATGCTTCGCATCTTTTTGACACAAATAGCATGGCGCGGCTTTTCGCCGCGCCATGCTATTTTGATCCGCTTCCGCGGCTCAGAATCCGCCGATCCGCGCCCCGTCCATCCGCTCCAGCAGGGCGCAGGCCAGCCGGGCGGCATTCTCCACGTCGGCCAGGGCCGCCAGGCCGTAGTGGGTGTGGATGTAGCGGACCGGAATGCCGATCACAATGACGGGCACACCCAGATTGCTCAGATGGATGGCCCCGCCGTTGGTGGACCCGCCGGTGCGGACGCTCTCCTGGACCGGGATGCCCAGCTCCTCCGCCAGGTCCAGGGCGTACCGCTGGAACCGGGGATTGGTGATCATCCGGGCGTCCAGGTGGCGCAGCATGGGGCCCTTGTGGATGGCGGTCTGGACCAGCCAGGGCTCCGCCACCGTGTCGTCCGCCGGACAGCCCTCGAAGACAATGGCCACATCCGGCTTCACCCGGTTGGCGGTAACCGCCGCGCCCCGCATCCCCATCTCCTCCTGGACGGCGAAGGCCCCGGTCACGTCCACCGCCAGGTCCTTCCCCGCCAGCAGGTCCAGGGTCTGCACCAACGCCGCGCAGCCCAGGCGGCAGTCAAAGGCCTTGCCGATCATCAGGTCCCGGCCCTCCTGGTACTGGAAGGCCGCGTCCGGCGCCACCGGCGCGCCGATACGGATATGGAAGTCCCGGAGGACCTCCTCCCGGGAGCTGGCGCCTATGTCGATGCCCATGTCCTCCACGGCGGGAACGGCGTTCCGCTCCCCGGTGCCCGCGAAGTGGGGCGGCTTGCTGGCAACGACGCCGGGGATGTAGTCCCCCTCCGCCGTCTGCACCAACACCCGGTGGGCCGGGATGTTGCAGGGCATCCAGCCCCCCAGGGGCGTGAAGGCCAGGGTCCCGTTGGGCCGCACGGCCCGGACCATGAAGCCCACCTCGTCGCTGTGGGCGTCCAGCTGCACCACGGGCCGTCCGCCCCGGTTCTCCCGCCGGGACAGGTAGAGGTTGCGCAGGCTGTCCTCCGACAGCTCCCCCAGATGTCCGCCGTGCCGGCGCAGGACGGCGAGGACCTCGTCCTCAAAGCCCGATACCCCCCTGGCGTTGGAGAGCTCCTCCGCCAGCTTCAGCAGCGCTTTTCGTTCCATGCCCTATCTCCTCCCCCGCTCAGGCCCGGTCCCCGCCCTGGGCGGCGAGGACGAAGCCGCGAAAGATCTTCTTGCTGTTCTCGTCCACAGCGCAGGAAAACTCCGGATGCCACTGGACCGCCCACACAAAGGTCTTCCCCGGCGCGTAGACCGCCTCCACCAGCCCGTCTTCCGCCAGAGCCATGGCCTCCAGCTCCGGGGCCAGGACGTCGATGCCCTGGTGGTGGCAGCTGTTGACCGGGATGGCATCCGCCTCCAGCAGCTGGGCCAGGGGGCCGGACAGCGACACCGGGTGGCTGGGCAGATGGTAGGGCGGCATCTGGTGGTGGGGCACGGCGGAGGGCCGCAGGGCGGGCAGATCCTGATACAGCGTCCCGCCCAGGACGGCGTTGATGAGCTGCGTGCCCCGGCAGATGCCCAGGACGGCCTTGTTCCGCTCAAAAACCAGGGGGAACAGGATCTTTTCCATGTTATCCCGCGCCTCGCAGACCTCCTGGCACAGGTCCGACGGCGTCTGCCCGTAGAGGGCGGGGGCCACGTCGTGGCCGCCGGTGAAGAGGAAGCCGTCGAAGCTGGCCGCCAGCTGTTCCAGCTCCGCCCGGTTGGCGGTCAGGGGCAGCATCACCGGCAGGCCCCCCGCCTCCTCCACACCCCGCATATAGCCGGGCAGCATCCAGTAGCTCTCCCGCTGGATGTCCACCAGCGGGAGAATGCCGATCAAGGGTCTTCTCATATCGTTTTTCCTCCTTCTTTTTGCCTCCTGCAAGCAGGAAGCAGGCTCTAACGGATCAAATAACGCCACACCAGCGTCCCCAGCCCCAGGCAGGCCGCCAGGGACAGCGCCGCCGTCCCGTACAGCAGCCGGCAGGCGCGCCGGATATCCTCCGGCTCCACCTCCCGAACCGGGTCGCCGATGGCGGGCTTTTTATGCAGGACCCCGTGGTACCACGCGTCCCCCGCCAGCCTGAGGCCCAGCAGGCCCGCGCACACCGACTCCGTCTGGGCGGAGTTGGGGCTGGCGTGGCGGTACCGGTCCCGGCGGAAGATCCGCCAGCCGCGCTTCACGTCCATCCCCAGCAGGCCCCCCGCCGCCAGCATCAGCAGCGCCGAGAAGCGGGCGGGCAGGAAGTTCATCACGTCGTCCATCCGCGCGGGCGCCAGGCCGATGTTCTTATAGGGCGGCTCCACGTATCCCAGCATGGAATCCATGGTGTTCACCGCCTTGTAGAAAAAGCCCAGGGGCGCGCCGCCCAGGGTCAGGAACACCATGGGGGCCACGACGCCGTCGGAGGTATTCTCCGCCACCGTCTCCACCGCCGCCCGGGCGATGCCCGCCCGATCCAGCCGGGCCGTGTCCCGGCCCACGATCATGCTCACCGCCCGCCGCGCGCCCTCCGTGTCCCCCGCCGACAGGGCGGCGTGGACCTTCATGCTCTCCGTCCGCAGGGACTTCACGGCCAGGATCTGCCAGCACATGACGCTCTCCGCCGCCAGGCGCAGCCAGGGGCTCACCAGATGGCACCCCCACAGCAGCAGCGCCGGAACCGCCGCGGAGATCCCCGCCGTCAGGACCCACAGCACGGCCCCCGCCCAGTTCTCCCCCCTGGGCGTGGCGGGGAACAGCCGCCGCAGGACCCGCTCCAGCAGGGAGATCAGCTTCCCGATGGCGATCACCGGATGGGGCCACCCCTGCGGGTCCCCCAGAATCAGGTCCATGCCAAAACCAATTGCCAGCGCACACAAGGACCATCCCATGCCGCGCCCTCCTATTTCTTCATGGTAAAGAGATATACGGGGTTCTGCCCCGCCATCAGATGGTACGCCCCGGCCTTCCGGCCCCTCGCGGCCGAGAGGCACACGGCCTCAAACTCCGTAAAGGAGAACTCCTTCCCTATGGCCGTCAGCTCCGCGATGGTTTCCAAGGTCACCGCGGAGGCGGCGATGCGGACACGGGGGTTCTTCTCCAGCAGCAGCGACACGATCTCCCGCAGGTTCCCGGAGCTGCCTCCCAGAAACGCGTGGGTGGGCGGGGGCAGCTCCCGGCATGCCTCCGGCGCGGCCCCCGGCACAGGCGTCAGGTTGGACACGTGGAACCGCCGGCGGTTCTCCTCCAGCAGCGACAGGGCGTCCTCCTTTTTCTCAATGGCGAACACCCGACCCTCCCGCGCCCACAGGGCCAGCTCCACCGACACGGAGCCGGTCCCCGCCCCCACGTCCCAGAGGGTATCCCCA
>OFHB01002158.1_pt1 | contig 10578 bp, 7 predicted proteins | sample 1521881 | NCBI WGS metagenome assembly OFHB01 (sample SAMEA3504090, study PRJEB24116) | mouse gut metagenome | biome: mouse gut; feature: mouse-associated habitat; material: faeces | place: Denmark | collected 2011
GTTCCGGGATGAGGAGAGGGAACTGACCCGGGGCGAATACGCCCGGCTTGTCCAGACTGCCCAGCGGGAGGGGGGAGAGAAGCTGGCCCTCATTCTCCAGACGATTTGCGCCACAGGGATTCGGGTGTCCGAATTGAAGTTTATCACGGCGGAAGCGGTGAAAACAGGCCGGACTGAAATTGTCAGCAAAGGAAAACGCCGCCCGCTGTTTCTACCGGAAAAGCTCCGGCGGCTGCTAGGAGACTACCAACGGAACCAAAAAATCACCGCCGGAGCGGTGTTTGTGACACGGACAGGGAAGCCTGTTGACCGCTCCAATATCTGGAGGGATATGAAGGCTCTCTGTCAGAGCGCCGGGGTGGAGCCGGGAAAGGTATTTCCCCATAATCTGCGCCACCTGTTTGCCCAAGCCTTTTACCGCGCCTGTCGGGAAGTGGTAAAGCTGGCGGATGTGCTGGGCCACTCCAGCGTAGAGACCACCCGGATTTACCTCGCCTCCACCGGAGACGAGTATGTCCGGCGCATGGACCGGCTGGGACTTATTTCCTGACAGCCTCTATCACGGAATAAAAATTTTGAGACTTATCGAGAGAAAATAAATTTTCTCCCTTAAAGCGTTCTTATTCTACTACATGTATTGGTGGATTGCAACCCTTATTTTCAACAAAAGGGTCACACCAAACAAGCCGGCCCTGGGGACCAGCTTGTTTCTTTGCGCCTGCTCAGGGTAACTTGAAGCATGATTTATGGCGGTTCAAGCCATGGATCATGCTTTTTTGCCCTACTATAGGATCAAATTTTTATTACGTCTATTATGTGATGCGTCGGCGCGGGAAGGTGTGAGGAATGGCTTCGATGGACAGGAAGACAAACGGCGCGATGAGACGGCGGCAGGAAAAAGAAGTGACGCTGACGCCTGAGAGCATCGACGGCTATTTAGAACATCTGCGGTCAGCTGGCCGGGTCCAGGGGACCCTGGACAGCTACCGGCGGAAAATTGGGCGCTTGTACCAGACGCTGCCGGAGGAGGATAAATCCATCCGGCAGGACACCCTGCCCTGGTGGCGGGAAAAGCTGGCGGAGGAGGGCTATTCTGCGGCGGGGATCAACCAGTTTGTCATCGTGGTCAACGGCTATCTTGGGTACATGGGGGCCCGGGAGCTCCAGGTGACGGACAGGCTGGAGAGCGCGGAAGAGCCCCAGCTGGAGCTGACGCGCAGCGAGTATCTGCGGCTGCTGTCCGCCGCCCGCTCCTTCAAGGTGGAGAGCAAGCGGGCGGACAAGACCTTCCCCATGACCTCCATCCAGCTGTCCCAGTACGTGGGGGGCGAGCTTCACGACCGCTTCCCCCACCTGGCGGCGGATATGCACCGCCCGGAGCTGACCGTACACGTAGAGGTCCGGGACTTCGACGCCTACGTCCACGCCGACCCGGAGCCGGGGGCGGGGGGCCTGCCCGTGGGCATGGGGGGCAGGGCCCTGTCCCTGCTGTCCGGCGGCATCGACTCCCCGGTGGCCTCCTGGATGATCGCCAAGCGGGGGGTGATCGTGGACATGATCCACTACTACTCCTACCCCTACACCTCCCCGGAGGCCAAGGAGAAGGTGCTGGAGCTGGCCCGCCTGCTGGTGCCCTACACGGGCAAGCAGTGCGTCCACGTGGTGCCCTTCACCAAGATCCAGGAGGAGCTGCGCCGCTCCTGCCCCGAGGAGCTGTTCACCATCCTCATGCGGCGGTTCATGATGCGCATCGCCTGCCGGGTGGCCGAGAAAAACGGCATCCACGCCCTGGTGACGGGGGAGTCGGTGGGCCAGGTGGCCAGCCAGACCCTGGACGCCATGGTATGCACCGATGCGGTATGCACCCTCCCCGTCCTGCGCCCCCTGGTGGGGATGGACAAGGAGGAGATCGTCCGGGTGTCCCGGAAAATCGGCACCTTCGAGACCTCCATCCTCCCCTACGAGGACTGCTGCACCGTGTTCACGCCCAAGCACCCCCGCACCAAGCCCAAGCCCGAGGAGCTGGACGAGGCGGAGCAGGCCCTGGACGTGGAGGCCATGGTGGAGGACGCGGTGGCGGGTATTGAGCGGATCATGCTGGATCTGTGAAAAAACAGGGCCGCGCAACCCAAACGTTACATTTGGAAACGGGAAAACGCTGTTCAAACGGCCTGGATCTGCTATGCTGGGGGCATCAACGGGGAATGCGCCCCGGTCTATGAGGTGAGGCAAAATGAGTTTAGGAAACAAGCTGGCGGACGCCCGGCGGGCCAAGAACCTGACCCAGGAGCAGCTGGCGGAAAAATTGGAAGTCACCCGGCAGGCGGTGAGCCGCTGGGAGTCGGGGGCCGCCTGGCCGGAGACGGATAAGCTGGTCCGCATGGCCCAGATCCTGGAGGTGAGCTGCGACTACCTCCTCCAGGACGGGGTGGACGAGAAGGGGAACCCGGTGAAGGCCCCGGTGACCCGCCTGCTGAAGCAGGCCCAGGGGAAGCGGGTGAAGCTGACCTTCTATGAGGGTGACGGAATGCCCGTCGTCCATGACTGGTGCGTCATCCAGGACTTCGATGGGGCCTGGGCCAACCTGGAGGTGGTGGTGAACCAGAAAAAGCCGGAGAAAAACGAGGTGCGCCTCATCCCCCTGTCCGCCATCAGCACCATCACCTTCCTCAAGGACGGGGAGGCGGCCCGCCGCTCCCCCCTGGAGCTGAGCTGAGGAGGGGCGGATCATGGAATACTTTGGGATGTTTGCCTTTATCGGGATCATTTTCCTGTATGACAAGGTGCGGCGGCTGGAGCGGATTCTCCGGGACAACGGCATCCGCCCCGGCGGGACGGCGGGCCTGGGGGACCAGGTGCGCAAGCAGGTGGGCAAAACCGTGGAGCTCACCCTGGAGACCAGCGACGGAGACATCACGGGGAAGCAGTGCAGAATCCTGGACGCCGACGAGGACTGGGCCCTTGTCCTGGCCGGCGAGGGCAAAAAGAAGGAGTGCGAAAAGCTGATCCGCCTGGACAGCGTGAAGCAGATCAAGGTGAAGTAGGGGAGGGGCTTGCCCCTCCCGGGAAAAGGGTTCCTGTCCCTTCAAGGCGGGAGGGGACAAGCCCCTCCCCTACGGCGAACCAACGAAAAGGAGTGCCTATGAACGACAGATGGTTGGAAGTAACCCTCCCCGTCCCGGCGGACAAATTGGACGGCGTATGCGCCGTCCTCACATACAACGGCATGACCGGGCTGGTGGTGGAGGATGAGGGCGATTTCCTCCGCTTTCTGGAGCAGAACCGCCAGTACTGGGACTACGTGGACGAGGGGCTGGCCCAGCGGATGAAAGGGGCCAGCCGGGTGAAATTCTACGTCCCGGACAGTCCGGAGGGCCAGGGGCAGCTCCGGCAGTACCTGGCCGGGCTGGAGGAGTACGAGCCTCAGACCGTCTCCCTCCGGGAGGAGGACTGGGCCACCTCCTGGCAGAAATACTACCAGCCCATCCCGGTGGGGAAGCGGATCTACATCGTCCCCGACTGGATGCGGGGCCGCCCCGTGCCGGAGGGCCGGACGCCGCTCTACCTCAACCCCGGCCTCACCTTCGGCACCGGGAGCCACCCCACCACCCAGCTCTGCCTGGAGCTGCTGGAGGGGACGCTTCGCCCCGGGGACCGGGTGCTGGACCTGGGCTGCGGCTCGGGGATTCTGGCCATCGCCGCCCTGGCCCTGGGGGCGTCCCGGGCGGCGGGGGTGGACATTGACCCCAAGGCGGCGGACGTGGCCTTTGAGAACGCCGCTCTCAACGGTATTGGCCCGGACCGCCTGTCGGTGTACGCCGGGGACGTGCTCACGGACAAAAGGCTGGCCGGCAGGCTGAACCCCGGCCAAAACCGGGTGGTGCTGGCCAACATCGTGGCGGACGTGATCATCCCCCTGTCCGCCAGGGCCGGGGACTTTCTGGCCCCGGACGGCGTGTTCCTCACCTCCGGCATCATTGAGGGACGGCAGGACGAGGTCCGCGCCGCCCTGGAAGGGAACGGCTTCGCCGTGACCGGGCACCGGGAGCGGGGCGGATGGCACGCTTTTTTGGCGGCAAAGCCGTGATTTCTCCTTGTGCGCGGCGGAAAACTGTGGTATGATATTCTCAGAAGAATTTGGGCATCCGCCCGACTGAGAGAGTGAGGAGTGATCGTCATGGCCGTGCAGAACTTTGAGCAGATCGTAGACAAGGCAAGAGCCGCGGGCCGGCGCAGCCGGGTGGTCATCGCCGGGGCGGACGCGGAAAACATCCTCCTGGGCGCGTTCCACGCCGCGGAGGAGGGCTTCGCCCACCCCGTCCTGGTGGGGGAGGAGGCCAAAATCCGCCCCCTGCTGGAGCGGCTGGGCCTGGACAAGCGGGACTTTGAGCTGGTGCCCGCCCAGCCCGGGGACAGCCTGACCCAGAAGGCCATCGACCTCATCAACCAGGGCCGGGGCGACGTGCTCATGCGGGGCAGCACCCAGACCCGGGAGTTCCTCCTGCCCCTGCTGGACAAGAGGAACGGCCTGCGCACCAAGCGGCTCATCACCCACATCGACCTGGTGAGTATGCCCGAATACCCCAAGCTCATCGCCATCGGGGACGTGACCGTCACCGTCCGGCCCACCCTGGCCCAGAAGAAGGACATCCTCCGCAACATGGTGGACACCCTGCGCTACGTGGAGGACGAGACCCCCAACATCGCCCTGCTGGCCCTGGTGGAGCAGCCCAGCTTCCACATGAACGACACCATCGAGGCCCGGGATCTGGTGAAGGAGCACCAGCGGCACGCCATCGCCGCCTGCAATCTGGTGGGCCCCATCGCCTACGACCTGATCCTGTCCAAGGAGGCCGCCCGGCTGAAGGGCTACGACAACCCCCTGTGCGGCGAGTTCGACGGCATTGTGGCCCCCTCCCTGCTGGCGGGCAATCTGATCGTGAAGGGCTGGCAGATGCACGCCCACGCCCGCACCTGCGGCGTCATTGTGGGGGCGAAGATCCCGGTGGCCATCACCTCCCGCAGCGACAGCGCGGACGTGTCCTTCCTGTCCCTGGCCTTCTGCAACGTGCTGCCCAAGGACTGCCCTTACCTGTAACGGGCCGTCCCCCCGGATTTTTGTGGAGTTTTTCTTCGGAAAACGGTTGACAAATTCCGGTTTTGACGATACTATAAGTAGCGTCCGCTCTCTGGGGCGGACGCGGAAAAAGCATATCACATCCCCCCCCCGCCTCCGGCGGGGGAGGAATCAAAACAGCAAGGCTTCGATCAGGACGAGTACCCGGCAAGCCTCCCCTCAGAGAGCCGCCCACACAGTGCGAGGGCGGCGGGGCGGCCCCGGCGAAGATCCCCTGTGAGCCGCGGACCCAACGCGACTGTCTCAGACAGCTCGCAAGTAGGCTCCGCCGGGTGTGCCCGTTACAGCGCGCACGAGTGCCGCATCGTTGTTATGCGGAATTGGAGTGGTACCGCAGAGGTTCGCGCCTTTGTCTCCTTTGGGGGACAGGGGCGTTTTTTATGGAAAGGATGGCGGATATGCGGGATGATTATGGCGAACTATTGCGTTTTGATCCCGTTGAACTGCGCTATGGCGAGAACCTGCTGGCCTTCCGGGACATCCGCCACAGCCCGGAGGAAGCGCGTCTTGGCAGCTATAACACGGAATGCTATGTGAAGGTAGTGTCCGGGGAATTTGCCGGACTGGGCGGCTGGGAGTGCGACTGGAAGGACATCCTTCAATTTACAGAGGATTTGGAGAAAATGTGCCAGTTCCAGCTCCATGAGGTGGAATTTCGAGATATTGATTGGGGTAACTGGCTGAAATTCATCCTCTATAAAACGGGGCAGATTGAGGTCGCCGGCCTCTTGCGGGGCCGGGATGGGGGAGCGCACACCCTCACCTTTGAGTTCCGGATTGACCAAACGGTACTGAAGCCTTTCCTGCATCAGCTGAAACAATTATGCCAGACGCTGGGCGCGCGGCACGATAGAGCTATCTAAGGAAAGCATATCACGAGCACACCCGGTAGACGGGCGCACGATGTGCGCCCCTACACATAGCCGCAGACCCACAGTCGCAAGTCGTATTCTTTATATTCTATTTAGGAGGAACCACAATATGGACTACAACCAGACCGTCCACCTGCCCCGCACCAGCTTCCCCATGCGCGCGGGCCTGCCCAAGCGGGAGCCGGAGCTGCTCAACCCCGAGTGGGCCAAGATCACCTACCGCAAGCTGATGGACAAGAACGCGGGCAAGCCCCGGTTCGTCCTCCACGACGGCCCCCCCTACGCCAACGGCAATATCCACATCGGCACCGCCATGAACAAGATCCTCAAGGACATCATCGTCAAGTACAAGAACATGACGGGCTTCTGCGCCCCCTACGTCCCCGGCTGGGACACCCACGGCCTGCCCATCGAGACGGCGGTGCTCAAGGACAAGAAGGTCAAGCGGGAGGACATGACTGTCCCCGAGTTCCGGGACAAGTGCAAGGAGTTCGCCACCCAGTATATCGGCAAAATGACCGGGCAGTTCCAGCGTCTGGGCGTGCTGGGCGAGTGGGAGAACCCCTATATCACCCTGCTGCCCGAGTTTGAGGCCAAGCAGATCGAGGTCTTCGGCAAGATGGCGGAAAAGGGCCTCATCTATAAGGGCATGAAGTCCGTCTACTGGTGCCCCCACGACCAGACCGCCCTGGCGGAGGCGGAGATCGACTACCAGGACGACCCCTGCACCACCATCTTCGTCAAGTTCCCCGTGAAGGACGACAAGGGCAAGCTGGCCCAATACTGCGACCTCAGCAAGCTGTTCTTCGTGATCTGGACCACCACCCCCTGGACCATCCCCGGCAACACCGCCATCTCCCTGAACGCCGCCTTCGACTACGTGCTGCTCCAGGCCCCCAACGGGGAGGTCTACGTGCTGGCCAAGGAGCTGGCCGAGGGCGTGTGCAAGCAGGCGGGGCTGGACTTTGACGCCTGCAAGGTTCTCGCCACCCTCAAGGGGTCCGACTTCGAGCTGATGGTGGCCAAGCACCCCCTGCTGGACCAGGACAGCGTGATCCTCAACGGCGATCACGTCACCCTGGACGCGGGCACCGGCTGCGTCCACACTGCCCCCGGCTTCGGCGGCGAGGACTTCGAAGTCTGCCAGCGGTACGACAACGCGGGGCTGACCCACATCGGCGTGCCCGTCCCTGTGAACGCCAAGGGCGTGATGACCGACGCCCGCTACAACGGCCAGTTCTACGCCAAGGGGAACGACATGGTGGTGGCCGACCTGGAGGCGGAGGGCTTCCTGCTGGCCAAGGCGAGCATCACCCACTCCTACCCCCACTGCTGGCGGTGCAAGCACCCCATCATCTACCGGGCCACCGAGCAGTGGTTCTGCTCGGTGGACGCCATCAAGGATCAGGCCGTCAAAGCCTGCGACGGCATTCAGTGGCACCCCGCCTGGGGCAAGGACCGCATGGTGTCCATGATCACCGAGCGCAGCGACTGGTGCATCTCCCGCCAGCGGGTGTGGGGCGTGCCCATTCCTATGTTCTACTGCGCTGCGCGCGGGAAGGATATCGTTACGCCGGAGACCATTGCCCGGGTGGCCGGGCTCTTCCGGGAGCATGGCTCGAACATCTGGTTCGACAAGGAGGCGGATGAGCTGCTGGAGGGCTACTGGCATGACGTCTTCCAGCCGGACACCCAGCAGTTCGCCCTGGACGCCAGCGATTTCCGGGTCCGCATCGGCGGTACGGAGGGGACGGTTTTTTACCGCTGTAAGAAGTGCGGACGGGTTACCCCGTTCAATGTAAAGGGTCAGTGCGCCAGCGTGAAGTGTACCGGACGGCTGGAGCTCTTTGACCCCCTGGAGGCCAACCGGGACAACCACTACGCCCATCTGTACAGCAGCGATCAGGCCGACCCGCTGTTCATCAAGGAGCACACCGCCCAGCTGGCCAAGGACCAGCAGACCCGCTACCAGGAGGCCTTTGTCCACAAGAAGATCAACGCCCTCAGCTGCTCCACCACCTTCGAGATGGGGGTGGACGTGGGCAGCCTGGAGACCGTGTACCTCCGGGACGTGCCCCCCAGTCCCGCCAACTATGTCCAGCGGGCTGGCCGGGCCGGCCGGGCCCGGCACTCCGCCGCCTTTGTCCTCACCTATGCCAAGCTGTCCTCCCACGACTTCACTTACTATCAGGACCCCGCTGCCATGATCTCTGGAGCAATCAAGGTACCGGTCTTTGAGCTGGAAAATGAGAAAATTCTGAACCGACACGTCTTCGCTGTGGCCCTCAGCGCATTTTTCGCCCGGTTCCCGGAGGTGTACGCCGGGGATGACCAGACCGTCCTCCTCAACGAGGAAGGCTATGAAAAGATGAAGGACTATTTGGAGGGAAAACCGGAGGACCTGCAATCGCTGCTGCTGCGTTCCATCCCTGCTCGGATGCACCGCAGGATGGGGCTGGAGGACTGGAGCTGGGTCCAGCGGCTGGGCGGCCCCGATGGGGTGTTGGAGCTGGCGGTCCAGGACTTCCGGGGAACCGTTGCAGAAATGGAGAAAACCATCGCCGCTTGCATGCGAAGCGGCGACCTGGAGGAGGCCGGGAAATGGAGCCGGAGCCTTCGGAACTTCCGCTGTGCCAGAGATGACAAGAGTGGCAAAAAAAGCCTGATCGGATTCCTGGTGCGCAACAACGTGCTGCCCAAATACGGCTTTCCTGTGGATACGGTAGAGTTAATACCGGACCTCTCCGCAGTGGGCCGGGACAAGGCCCTCCAGCTGGCTCGGGACCTGCAAATGGCCATCGCCGAATATGCCCCCGGTGCCCAGGTGATTGCTGACGGAAAGATGTACACCAGCCGGTACATCCGTCGTATGCCCGGCAAAAATGGGGATTCCTCCTGGGAGAAGGGCTATTACTGCTATCAATGTCCCCACTGCGGCCAGCCCAACTTTACCAAGGAGCTCGTCACATGGGAGGGCCGGGAATGTGTGTCCTGCCATCAGGTCATCAAAAAGTTTTTCTGGCAGAGGACGCTGGAGCCGCGCTTCGGCTTTTGTGCGGAGAGCGATGCGCTGGACGCCCCCCTGCACCGTCCACAGCGCGACTATAAAACTGATGATTACTACATCGGAGACCCGCAGCGGAACCTGATCTGCAAGCTGGTTTTCCAGGTGAATGGACAAAGTCTGGAGGTGGAGTCCACCTCCAACGACTCCTTGGTGGTCATCGGACAGAACGAGTACAAGGTGTGCGCCGTCTGCGGCTACGCCGAGGACAGCAAAAAGGGGGAACTCCCCCTTAAACACAAGAATATGCGGGGCTACCCCTGTCTCAATAAGGAGGGGAAGGGGATAAGCTACCATCTGTCCCACGATTTCAAGACTGACGTGGCAAAGCTCACCTTTGCGGCGGCGGAGGCGGCGGACTATGACACCATGCTGTCCGTCCTCTATGCCCTGCTGGAGGGCCTGTCCCGGGAAATGGGTATTGAACGTACCGACATCAAGGGTTGTCTGTTCCGCACCGCGGCGGAAGGGACGATGGTCCACTCCGTGATCCTCTACGACGCCGTGGCCGGCGGCGCGGGCCACGTCCGCCGCATCGCCACCGAGGACGGCACGGCCCTCCAGGCCGTGCTGAAACGGGCGCTGTCTATCGTGAACAGCTGCGGATGCGACAGCTCCTGCTACCACTGCCTGCGCAACTACTACAACCAGAAAATCCACGACAATCTGGACCGGAAAAAGGCTGCCGCATTCCTGGAGCAGTGGATTGGGCGGATGGAACGCATCGTACTGGAGAAACCGGCCCTGGCAGAAGTATAGCAGCGTCCACATCATGAAATCAAAAAACCGGCCCCGCCTTTCCATCAAAGGCGGGGCCGGTATTTTTTCGGGGAGGAAGGATTAGAACTCCAGATTCTTGCCGTCCTTGGCAAAGACGTGGCAGACGTTGCCGCTGAAGGTCAGGTTCAGCTTGTCGCCGGCGTGGTAGGAGTCGATGCGCTCGCCCTCAGCGTTCATGGTGGGCACGATCACCACCACGTCCTTGCCGTCGGCATTGGCGTGGAAGTGGACCTCGCTGCCCATCAGCTCGGACACGTCGATGGTGGCAGACAGGGTGTTGCCGGGCTGCTTGGCCAGCACCATGTGGCTGGGACGGACGCCCAGGGTGATGTCCTGGGGCTGCACCTTGTGAGCCGCCAGGTTCTTCTGCTTCTCGTCCGAGAGCACCACCTTGCAGTTCTCCACGGCCACGGCGTACTTGCCGCCCTCGTTGACCAGCTTGGCGTTGAAGTAGTTCATCTGGGGCATTCCGATGAAGCCGGAGACGAACAGGTTGGCGGGGTGATCGAAGACCTCCTGGGGGGTGCCGATCTGCTGGATGAAGCCGTCCTTCATGATGACGATGCGGTCGCCCAGGGTCATAGCCTCGGTCTGGTCGTGGGTGACGTAGATGAAGGTGGTGTTGATCTTCTGGCGCAGCTTGATGATCTCGGCGCGCATCTGGTTGCGGAGCTTGGCGTCCAGGTTGGACAGCGGCTCGTCCATCAGCAGCACCTTGGGCTCAC
>OFHB01002165.1_pt1 | contig 10550 bp, 8 predicted proteins | sample 1521881 | NCBI WGS metagenome assembly OFHB01 (sample SAMEA3504090, study PRJEB24116) | mouse gut metagenome | biome: mouse gut; feature: mouse-associated habitat; material: faeces | place: Denmark | collected 2011
GCGACCTCAACGGCATGGACACCACAGTGATCACGGAGCTGGCAGAATATTACGAGAAGGAGATAGGATATCAGATTCCGCCCAGAACTCCTTTTGTGGGAAAGAATTTCAATGTGACCAGAGCGGGCATCCATGCGGACGGCCTGCTGAAGAACGAGGAAATTTATAATATTTTTGACACGGACAAGTTTTTGAACCGTCCGGTGCTGTGTGCGGTTTCCAATACTTCCGGGCTGGCGGGAATCGCCCATTGGATTAACACGTACTTTAAGCTGAAAGATGAGAAACAGATTGATAAATCAAACCCTGTGGTGGCGGAAGTGAAAAAGTGGGTGGATAAGCAGTATGAGGACGGACGTGTGACAGTTCTGACGGACCAGGAGCTGTGTGGGCAGATTGCCATTGCCTGCAGGGAGCTTGGTGTATGGATCGGGGAGCAGTAATGAGTAAGTATGATGTAAAGCAGGAGGTAACAGACAAATACTCCCTGCGGGGCAGAGTGTTCCATAAGCTGCGGGAGGACATTCTGAATGGAAAATATAAGGAGCATGAGGAACTGCGTGAGGTTGCTATTGGCGAGGAGCTGGGAGTGAGCCGCACGCCGGTCAGAGAGGCTTTTCGGCAGTTGGAGCTGGAAGGTCTGATTCAGATCGTGCCCAACAGAGGAGCATACGTGACGGGGATCACGGCCAAGGATGTGAAGGACATTTATATGATCCGTTCACTGCTGGAAGGATTGTGTGCCAGGCTGGCCACCGAGAAGATTACGAAGGAGCAGCTGGAGGAGATGGAAGAGAACATCTATCTGGCGGATTTTCATGCATCGAAGGGACATATGGATCAGATGGCGGAACTTGACAACCGGTTCCATGATATTCTGTATGAGGCGTGCGATTCCAAGATGCTGGAGCATACGCTGCGGGATTATCATCAGTATGTTCTGCGGGTCAGGCAGAAGACGCTGTCTACCAATACGAGGGGGCGGGCTTCCAACGATGAGCACCGGCAGATCATGGAGGCAATCAAGGAGAAGGATGCGGACAGGGCAGAGCAGCTGGCTAACAGGCATATCCTCAACGCCTATGAAAATATGGTGAAGAACGGGTTGTATGAGGTGTACGGCGAGGAGGCTGCAGGTTCTGAATAGAGTTTTGCAGCACACCGGAACAATGGTTGACAATGAGAAACGGATACTGGTAACGGCCAGGAGAAAGGAAGAAGAGTATGGAAAAGATCACAATGACAACGCCCCTTGTGGAAATGGACGGCGATGAGATGACAAGAATATTGTGGAAAATGATCAAGGACGAGCTGCTGCTGCCCTATATCGATCTGAAAACGGAGTATTATGATCTTGGATTGGAGCACCGCAACGAGACCGACGATCAGGTTACCATGGATTCTGCGGAGGCGACCAGGAAATACGGTGTGGCGGTAAAATGTGCAACGATTACTCCGAATGCTGCCAGAATGACGGAGTACAATTTAAAGGAGATGTGGAAGAGTCCCAACGGTACGATCCGTGCGGCACTGGACGGAACGGTTTTCCGGGCTCCCATTGTAGTAAAGGGAATAGAACCCTGCGTCAGAAACTGGGAGAAACCTATTACACTGGCCCGTCATGCCTATGGTGACGTGTATAAGAATACGGAGATCAAGGTGCCCGGTCCCGGCAGAGCAGAACTTGTTTTTACAGCAGAGGACGGCACACAGATACGGGAAACCATACATAACTTTACGGGTGCAGGTATTCTGCAGGGAATCCATAATATGGACGAGTCCATTGCCAGCTTTGCCAGAGCATGCTTTAACTTTGCGCTGGACACGAAGCAGGATCTATGGTTTGCGACGAAGGATACGATCTCCAAGAAATATGACCATAATTTCAAGGATATTTTCCAGGAGATCTATGATGCCGAATATAAGGAGCGATTTGATGCGGCAGGCATTGAATATTTCTATACTTTGATCGATGATGCGGTGGCACGTGTCATGAAGGCAAAGGGTGGCTTTATCTGGGCGTGTAAGAACTACGACGGGGATGTGATGAGCGATATGGTGTCTTCGGCGTTCGGTTCTCTCGCCATGATGACATCCGTGCTCGTATCCCCAGGCGGTGTCTATGAGTATGAAGCGGCGCATGGGACGGTACAGAGACACTATTACAAACATTTGAAAGGAGAGGAGACCTCCACGAATTCGGTGGCAACGATCTTTGCATGGACGGGAGCCCTCAGGAAGCGCGGAGAACTGGATGACAATCAGGCGTTGATGGCGTTTGCCGATAAACTGGAGCGGGCGACGGTTCAGACGATTGAAGCAGGGAAAATGACTAAAGATCTGGCATTGATCACCTCCCTGCAGGATGTGACCGTATTGAACAGCGAGGAGTTTATCAAAGCGATCCGTGAGACATTTGAGCAGATCATGTAAGATGCAGGAATAACGTAACAGAGAAGGGAACAGCTCTTATTCCGAGAGCTGTTCCCATTTTTCGTAGAGTTCATTTAAGGTAGTTTCGTTGGTTTCTTTTTCCCGGGTGAGTTCCTGCAGTTTGGCAACATTGGTACAGATCTCGGGAGATGCCATGAGCAGATCGATCTCAGCATTGCGCTGTTCCAACTGTTCAATGGATTCTTCACATTTCTTTAAAGCATTTTCCCTTTTGCGCTGTGCAGCCAGAAGTTCCTTCTGTGCTTTCCAGTCCTGTTTTGTGTCGGAGGGAGCAGAAGCTGCTTTCTGCAGATCGGCCTGGTCATGACTGCTGTCATTATGATATACGGACTGTCCGTCTTTTTTCTCGAGATAGTATTCGTAATTGCCAAGATAGTTGGTCAGTACCTGGTGGTTTAGATCGAGGATCCGGGTGGCAGTCTTGTTGATGAAGTATCTGTCATGGGATACATACAGCACCGTGCCATCATAGTTGTTCAGCGCGTCCTCCAGGATCTCCTTGGAGGCGATGTCCAGATGGTTGGTGGGCTCGTCCAGAATCAGGAAATTGGCATTGCCCAGCATGAGCTTGGCCAGGGAGACCCTGCCCCGTTCCCCGCCGCTCAAATCCCCGATGTGCTTGAACACATCGTCCCCGGTGAACAGGAAAGCGGCCAGAATATTTCGTATTTCCGTATTATTCAGATAGGGATAGTCGTCGGAAATCTCCTCGAACAACGTCTTCTCCCCGTGGAGCACATGGTGCTCCTGGTCGTAATAGCCGATCTCCACGTTCATGCCCAGGCGGAAGCTTCCGCTGTCCGGCGGCAGCACCCGGTTGAGGATCTTCAATAGCGTGGTCTTCCCGGTGCCGTTGTCGCCGATGACGGCCACATGCTCCCCCCGCTTGATTTCGAAGTCCACATTTTCGAACAGGAGCTGGCGGCCGAAGGCCTTGCCCAGCTTTTCCACGGTGAGCACATCGTTGCCGCTCTTTTTCCTGGGGGTGAGGCGGATGCGCATGTCCGTCCGGACCTCCGTGGGCTTTTCCAGCACGTCCATCTTCTCCAAGAGCTTCGCCCTGCTCTCGGCCCGGCGGACGGACTTCTCCGTGTTGTAGGAGCGGAGCTTCTCGATGACCTCCTCCTGGTGCCGGATCTCCCGCTGCTGGTTCAGATAGGCGGTTATGGCGGCGGCCCGCAGCTGCTCCTTCTTCACGGCATAGTCCGAATAATTTCCGGAGAAGACCGTGGATCTGGTCTGATCGATTTCGATGACCTTGGTGGCAATCCGGTCCAGGAAATAGCGGTCGTGGGAGACGACGATGACTGCCCCCTTGCAGTTCATCAGGTAGGTCTCCAGCCAGGCGATGGAGTTCATGTCCAGGTGGTTGGTGGGCTCGTCCAGGACGATCAGGTCGGGCCTGCGCAGCAGGAGCTTGCCCAGGGCCACCCGGGTCTTCTGGCCGCCGGAGAGGGTGGACACGGATTTCCCGAATTCTTCCTCCGCAAAGCCCAGGCCTTTCAGCACGCCTGTGATCTCGCTCTTATAGGAATATCCGCCTCCCGTCTCAAAAGCGTGGGTCAGGGAACCGTACTGCTTCATCAGGGCCTCCAGGGCGCTGCCCTCTTTTGCCTGCATGGCCAGCTCGCACTCCCGGATGCGGCGCTCTAAATCGATCAGCTCCTGCTTCACCGACAGCACCTCCTCATAGATGGTGTTGGCAGTGTCCACGGCCCCGTCCTGGGCCAGATACCCCAGGGTCTTGCCCCTGGAGAGGGTCACGGCCCCTGCGTCCGGCTCCATCTCCCCCACCAGGATGCGCAGCAGCGTGGTCTTCCCGGCGCCGTTGATGCCCACGATGGCCGCTTTTTCGTAATCTTCTATATGGAAGCCGACATTTTCCAGAACCCTGTTCTCCAGGAACGCTTTGCTTATGTTGTGGCAAGACAGTACCATTGCTCTATCCTTTCTCCTGCGAAACCTATGATTTCCGATACATTGCTGTGGATATATTTTACTGTGGAAAAAGAGAACTGTCAATGCGGATGAAAAAGGATTTGCGCGAAAGGGGAAATTGTTGTAAAATGGCAACAACGACAAAAAGTTTTCTGATTTTCTGAGAATGACAGATGAGAGAAGAGAGAAGAGGGTGCTGATGGAAGAGAACACGTATCTCCATGTAGATAAAGAGACATTGAAGCAGATTGACGAGAAGATGCCGCCCCAGGAGGAGCTGCTGGATCTGGCGGAGTTCTTCAAGGTGTTCGGGGACGGCACGCGGCTGAAGATTCTGTACGTGCTGCTGGCCGCGGAGATGTGCGTCTACGACATCGCCATGGTGCTGGGCATGTCCCAGTCGGCGATTTCCCACCAGCTGCGGGTGCTGAAGCAGATGGACCTGGTGAAGAACCGCCGGGAGGGCAAGACCATATTCTACTCCCTGGCGGATTCCCATATCGTAACGATTTTAAGCCAGGGGCTGGATCACATCGAGGAGTGAAGTGAGCGGCAGCGGCGCATATCAGTCCTGCGCCGCCGCGTCCTTCGCCCCCTGGAACACTTCGTAGGTGCTGCTCCCCAAAGCCGAGTGGTAGATGGTGGTGTCGTCCTGGAATTCCTGGAAGTACACATACCGGGAGGTCATGTTGATGTTGTGGTAGATGCCATCGGCAATCACTGTAGGGTTGCTGCCGTCCGTCCCCATGCATTTCAGGGCGGCGTCCTGCCCGTTGGTCTGGTAGTAGACATAGCCGCCGCCCACATTGAAGCATTCGATGCGCTCATCGGCCAGCACCTGGATCACGTCCTGGGAACGGGAGTAGCGGCAGAGCCTGTAGTCGTTGGCTACGTCCATGTAGTACACGTAATCCCCCTCCAGCACGGGGTTCCACAGATTGCCCCTCCAGATTTCCCTGGGGGCATCGGTGGCGGTGTCCAGGGCGTAGAGGAAATGGTTGCCCTGGGTGCCGTTGTAGTAGATGATGCCGTTCTCGGCGCAGGCGGGGTTGATTTGGTAGTCGGCCAGCTTCATCTCATCGGAATTGTCTATCTTCATCTTGGAGAAGGAGATGTCATCATTGTAGGCGGTGAGGAAGTACAGGTAATCGTTCACAAGCTGGGCGGTGACCACTACCTTGGTGGTCAGGGAGGTGGCGTTGCTGCCGTTGAGCTTGCAGCGCTGGAAGGTCCGCAGGCCCAGGGCGCCCGAGAACCCCGAGTCCTCGTAGGAGATGCCCGTGTGGTAGTAGTAGAGATATTTGCCGCCGGCCAGGATGTTGCGCACCTCCAGGGAGTTGAGCCTGCGGAAATCGGTCTCGTCCGGGTTCATGGCGAAGAGGCCGCCCTCGGGGAAGGAGTTCAGGAAATAGACGGTGCCGTCATATTCGCAGAAGCGCCCGTCGTTGTTCAGGTTGCCGGCAGTGTTGCCCACGGTTCCGTCAGGGTTCATCCGGACCCGCTGGGACAGGGCAAGGATGGCCGCTATGCCTGCCAGCAGAACGACGATGATAATGCCCAGTACGATTTTTACGGATTTTTTCAATCTCATTTTGATATCCTCCATCTGTTGCCTTCTTTCATTCTTTCTTATTTTACACCCCTTTTTGCTTGCTATCAAGATTGTTTTGGTATAAGATAGAAAATAAGATGGAAATTAAGAAAGAAAAAGGATAAAAAGCCTAAGACAAAGGAGTCGCAGATATGGATTTGACAGAATTGAGACAGCGCATCGATGCCATAGACGCGCAGATGGTGGAATTGTTCGAGCAGCGCATGGACATCTGCAGGCAGGTGGCGGAGTACAAGATAGCCGCGGGGAAGAATGTCCTGGACAAGAGCAGGGAGGCCCAGAAGCTGGAGAAGGTGCGCTCCCTGGCCAGCGATGAGTTCAATGGCTTCTGCGTGGTGGAGCTGTTCGAGCAGATTATGTCCATGAGCAGGAAGCTTCAGTACCAGCTTCTCACGCAGAAGGGCAGTCTGGGGAAGCTTCCGTTTATCGGTGTGGACGCTTTGGAGACGAATCACACGAGAGTGGTTTTTCAGGGGGCGGAGGGCGCCTATTCCCAGGAAGCCATGATGCGGTATTTTGGGGACAGAATCAACAGCTTTCATGTGGATTCCTTCCGGGATGCCATGAATGCCATAGATGAGGGCAGCGCCGATTTTGCGGTGCTTCCCATAGAGAATTCCACAGCCGGAATCGTCAATGAAATATATGATCTGCTCCAGGAGTATGAGAATTACATTGTGGGAGAGCAGATCATCAAAATCGAACATTGTCTTCTCGGGGTAAAGGGGGCATCCATAGAGGACATCAGAACCGTTTATTCCCATCCCCAGTCATTGATGCAGAGTGCAAAATATCTGGCGCAGAAGGACTGGCAGCAGATCAGTATGCAGAACAATGCCTTCGCCGCGCGGAAAGTGGCGCAGGAGGGGGACAGAACCCAGGCTGCGATTGCAGGGGAGCATGCCGCCGGTATCTACGGCCTTGAGGTGCTTCAGCGGCAGATCAATCATTCGGATACCAATTCCACCAGGTTCATCATTGTCACGAACCAGAAAATATTTCAAAAAGATGCAAAGAAGGTCAGCATTTGCTTTGAGGTCCCTCATGAAAGCGGCTCTTTGTACCATATGCTGTCCCATTTTATTTACAATAATCTGAATATGACCAAGATCGAGAGCCGGCCCATTGAGGACAGGAACTGGGAATACCGTTTCTTCATCGATTTTGAGGGGAATCTGGCGGACAGCGCCGTGAAGAATGCGCTGAGAGGACTGCGGGAAGAGGCGCGGAATATGAAGATTCTCGGAAATTATTGAGTATCGGCGCTTAGATAAGGCAGCGGAAGCGGAAGGCGTTTCAGGTGTTGCCGGACAGCGGCGGAAGTATGGAAAGATATGAGTGCTGAAGCGCCCAGGGGGGACAGGAATGAGAACGAGAGAATTATTGGTATACAGAACTTTCCCGGAGGACGGGGACAGGCTGCTGCGTCGTATGGACAGCGTTGTGGCAGAATATGGAAAACGTGCCCTTGCAGGAGAGCCGGCTGCGCCCGGCGAGAAGGAGAGGCTGCGGGAGATATTTTATGAATGCCTCCACGGACTGATCACGGAGGCGGGAAATTACGGATTCCACGGCAATCTGTGGCATTGCTATCTGACTCATCTGTTGGTGACCAATGAGAATGGCTACAGCCGCTCCTGCGAGCTGAAGGGCGCGATTGACGGCACCGTCAATGAGGCTGTACTTCATGATATGGGGATATGGAAAAAATTTTTTGATTATGATTTTGAGACGCTCTGTAAAGCCCTGCATACGCCGGAATTTTCCATGGTGAAGCATTATGAGGGGAGCAGCGGGGAAAACAGAGTTTATAATGCCCGGATTTGCGAGTGCATCTGTGACCTGGCACAGTCGCTGGGAAAAGCGGAGAGTGCGGCGGAAATGAAGGAAATATTGACTGATTTTTATCGGAGATACGGAGTGGGCAAATTCGGGCTCCACAAATGCTTCCGCATTGAGCATAAGGAAGGAGAGGCGCTTCATATCGCGCCCATTCCCCGGATTGCACATGTGAAACTGGACGATCTGGTGGGATATGAGGCGCAGAAGAAAAAGCTGACAGATAATACGGATGCTTTTGTGGCGGGGAGGAGGGCGAATAACTGCCTGCTTTTCGGAGATGCAGGCACGGGGAAATCGTCCTGTATCAAGGCCATCGCCAATGAGTATTATGATAAAGGCCTGCGGGTCATTGAGGTATATAAGCATCAGTTTCAGGATTTGAATGAGGTTATTGCCCGGATTAAGGGGCGGAATTATAAATTTATTATTTTTATGGATGATCTGAGTTTTGAAGATTTCGAGATCGAGTACAAGTATCTGAAGGCTGTCATTGAGGGCGGACTGGAGAAGAAACCTGAAAATGTATTGATCTATGCCACGTCCAACAGGCGGCATCTGATACGGGAGAACTACGGGGACAAGACGGAAGACGGCCATGTCCCGGAGATCCGCCAGGATATGCATACCAGCGATACCATACAGGAGAAGCTCTCTCTGGCCTACCGCTTCGGCGTCACCATCTATTTCGGCACACCGGATAAAAGGCAGTTTCAGGGGATTGTGAAGACATTGGCGCGGCGATACGGTGTGGACATGCCGGAGGAGGAGCTGCTGTTTGAGGCCAACAGGTGGGAACTGTCCCATGGGGGTCTCTCGGGCAGAACCGCCCAGCAGTTTATCGATTACATATTGGGGAAAGGATGAACCGGAATGGAGGAAGCAGAGAATGAGTGTGAAGACATTTGCGGCGATCGATGTGGGCAGCTATGAGCTGACAATGAAAATATTTGAATTTTCCGGCAAGGAGACCATGCGTGAAATCGACTGCGTGAGCAGGCGGCTGGATCTGGGTTCGGATACCTTTGCCATGGGCAAGATCAGCAATGAGAAGATGGATGAACTCTGCAGGACCCTGAAAGATTTCGCGGAGATTATGCGCACTTACAGAGTGGAAGATTACAAGGCATATGGCACCAGTGCCATCCGGGAGACGGAGAACAGCACCATTGTCCAGGACCAGATTGCCCAGCGCACAGGGATCCAGGTGGATATACTGAGCAATTCCGAGCAGCGGTTTCTGGACTATAAATCGGTGGCTTCCAAGGGAGAAAGTTTCCGGAAGGTCATCGAGGAGAAGACGGCCATCCTGGACATTGGCGGAGGGAGCATTCAGGTGTCCCTTTTTGAAAATGACAAGCTTGTATCCACGCAGAACCTGCGGCTGGGAGTGCTGCGGATTCAGGATTATCTGACCCGTTTTTCGGCGAAACAGTTCCAGACAGAGTCGCTGATCCGGGAGATTGCCATGGCCCGTCTGGATACATATGGGAAGCTGTACCTGAAGGATGTACAGATTAAAAATCTGATTATTATCGACGATTATATCTCCCCCTGGGCAGTGCGCAGAAGGTGGAAAAACGGTGGGAAAGCTTTCCTGGAAGCGGAAGATTTCAACGCCTTTTATGAGCTGCTGCAGACCAAAAGTCCTGAATGGATCGCCGCTTCCATGGAAATTGCGGAGGAGAAATATCCTCTGGTCTTTATCAGTGCCGTGCTCATTCAGTGCATTGGGGAGCTGATGGGAGCCAGGCGCATCTGGGTGCCTGGGGTGACGCTCTGTGACGGCATTGCCTATGAGTACGCAGAGAAGATGAAAATGTTCCAGGGGGAGCATGATTTTGAGGAGGATATCATTGCCAGCGCCTTCAATATCAGCAAGAGGTACATGGGCAGCAGAAAGCGTTCGGAGGCTCTGGAGAACATTACCATGGCTATTTTTGACAGCATGAAAAAGATGCACGGGCTGGGAAAACGAGAGCGTCTGTATCTGCGGCTGGCGGCCATACTTCATGACTGCGGGAAGTACATCAGCCTGGTGAATACGGGGGAGGCGTCCTTCCAGATTATCATGTCCACGGAGATTATAGGGCTGTCCCACCAGGAGAGGGAGATTGTGGCCAATGTGGTTCGCTTCAACCACAGCAGATTTGTGTATGATGTGCAGCGGGTGGGAACCCAGAGCCTGGACAGGGATGCTTTTCTGACGGTGGCCAAGCTGACGGCCATACTTCGGCTGGCCACAGGCCTGGACCGGAGCCACAGGCAGAAACTGAAGGGGCTCAAGGCCTCCTGCAGGGACAGCCAGCTGGTGATCACCGTGGACACCCAGGAGGACATTACCCTGGAGAAGGGATTTGTAAAGGGGAACGGGGAGTTTTTTAAGGAAGTATTCAGCGTGGAACCTGTGCTGAAACAGAGAAAGGTATTTTGACAAAAAATAGGGGGATTGTTATGGGTGAGATCGACTATTATGACCCGAAATACTATACCAACAGGGAGCTGAGCTGGATCCTGTTTGACCACAGAGTGTTGAACGAGGCCAGGGACAGGGAGATTCCTCTGTTTGAGCGGCTGAAATTTCTGAGCATCACGGCGTCCAACCTGGATGAATTTTTTATGATCCGTGTGGCCTCCCTGAAAGATATGGTGCATGCGGGCTATCAGAAACCGGATATTGCGGGGCTGACTCCGGAGAGGCAGCTGG
>OFHB01002167.1_pt1 | contig 10535 bp, 7 predicted proteins | sample 1521881 | NCBI WGS metagenome assembly OFHB01 (sample SAMEA3504090, study PRJEB24116) | mouse gut metagenome | biome: mouse gut; feature: mouse-associated habitat; material: faeces | place: Denmark | collected 2011
CCGGACGGCAGATCCGCCAGGCCCGGCTGCGGCGGAAACGGATATTCCACAGGCTTTATCTGACGCACCGTCTGCGCGCGCTCTGCCTGCGGCATATACTCCGCGCGGCTCCTGCTCTTATGTACTTTTCCGATCTCCGTGATACTACCCGCCGTCAGTTTCACGCGCTTCTCTTCCCTGACTTCCGGTATATCCAGAAACTGTTCCATATTAATCTCGCTGATCTCATCTGACCGGTACGTCTCACACGGCGCAGACGGTGCGGCGCTTTGCTCCGGCAGAATGCGGGTATCCATCGCCACCCCTGAGACCTTGCGGTCCATCCTGCGCAGACTCTGCTCTTCCCTGCGCTGTTCCCGCTCCTCCCTGCGCTGCATGGCGCGCTCGCGGTGGCGCTCATTCGTGACCCTTGCGGACTCATAGACCTTTTTTCCGCCCTTCTGCATTCCCTTCAGGGCGGAGCGCTCCGTGATCAGCACAAGTGAAATTATCAGAACAACGATATCAATGACATATGCACCGATCACCCCGAAACTGCGGCTGCACAGCCACGCCAGGGCACCCCCGATCATACCGCCGCCCAGCTTATTTTCAAACCCGTATTCAAACGCCGCAACTGCCGCGTCAGCTTCCTTTCCGCTGCGGAGCAGTTCAAAAAACATACACAGAAACGCGACCAGAAGCACCGAGGCCACCAGTTTGACCACGGCGATCCGGTTCCCGTGATTTGCCACCGCAAAAAAAGTTCCGATCAGCAGAGCCGCCGGAAACACATATGCAATCAGACCAAATACCCCGAAAAAGAACCGGCTGACCGCATTTCCGACCGCCCCCCCAATTCCAAAATTACTGAGAAACAAAAGAAGGGAGACCGCCACGATAATCCAGAGAATCACTTCCCTTGTAAAGGAATCCTCCTGCCCGGCGGCTGCCGCTCCTTTATGCCCGGCGCCCTCTCTCTTCCCCGTCTGCGCCTTTTTCGTGCCGGATGCACGCCTCTTCCCTGTTGCCAATTTGTAACCTCCAGACCAGTATACGGTTATGCCAGATAAAAGTAACCGCCGATGGAAACCGCCCCCGCTATCAGGCAGTACACCGCAAAAATAGTAAACTTTTTCCTGCGGACAATAACGAGCATCGTCTTGATACAGACATACCCGACTCCCCCCGCAGTCAGCATTCCGATTATGTAATAAAGAATCTCCATTCCGCCGATTTTTACACCCCCGGCTCCGATCACGTCTTTAAGCTCCAGAACCAGCGCGCCCAGAATCGCCGGAATTGACATGATAAAAGAATATTTCACCGCAAAATTCCGGTTAAAACCGCGGACCAGACAGGCCGTGATCGTGGTCCCGGAACGTGAAAGTCCCGGGAGCGTCGCGATCCCCTGTGCTATTCCGATCCCGAACGCATTCGTATAAGAGACATGCTTCGGAAACTTCTCCCCGTCTTTCAGATGATCCGCCGTAAACAGGAGCACCGCCGTCACGATCAGACAGATCCCCGGGACAATCAGAACCTCCGCCGCCCTGCTCACCGCATCTTTTCCGGCAATCCCGATGATCCCTGTGGGAATCGTTGACACAATAATCAGCATCACGAATTTGCGGTATGAACTGCTGATCACCCTGATGTAGGATTCCTCCTCTTTCCGGATCGTTTTCCGGAAAAATATCGCAATGTTGGCAAACGAATCGCGGAGAATGCAGCAGCCCTCCACGATAAGCTTCCAGAGATCCCGGTAATATACAATACAGATCGCAATCAGCGTCCCCACATGCAACAGCACATCGAACAGAATCCCCGTATCCGTCTCCACTTTAAACAGTATCTTAAAAAGCGCCAGATGGCCGGAACTGCTGACAGGCAGAAATTCTGTCAGCCCCTGAATCAGCCCCATTAAAATAGCCTGCAGTAATGTCATAGCTGCCTCCTTTATCCTCCCCCGCATTCCCGCTTACATAATATGACAGCTGCACGGGGTTTTGCATACATATCCGATTTTACCATATCCCGGGCGGATTGTCATTAAAAGGATTTCTTAAATCTTTGTTACAGGAAAAATCAGGACTCCTTCCCTTTTTTGTGCGCGTCGATCAGACTGTGCAGCTTCAGGAACGCCCTGTCAATTCCTCCCACCTCATCTATCATTTTTTCCTCCACGGCCTCCGCTCCCACGAGAATCGTCCCAAGGTCTTTGGTCAGCATCCCCGTGTTCATCATCAGTTCCTCCAGCCTCTCTTCTTTTGCTCCGCAGTGCGTACTGACAAATTTGAGAATCCTGTTCTGCATCTGTTTAAAATAATCATAAGTCGGCTGTGCGCCGATCACCGTCCCGCTCATGCGCACCGGATGAATCACCATCGTTCCGGACGGGACGATAAACGAAAAATCCGTGGAAACCGCGAGCGGCACCCCGATCGAGTGGCTTCCGCCGAGCACAAGGGAAACGCTCGGCTTGCTGATTGATGAAACCATCTCCGCAATCGCCAGACCGCTCTCCACGTCGCCCCCGACTGTATTTAAGAGCAGCAGCAGGCCGTCCACATCCATATTGTCTTCAATTTCCGCCAGTTTTGGCAGAACATGCTCATATTTCGTTGTCTTTGTCGTCGCGGGCAGACAGTCATGTCCCTCAATTTCCCCGATAATTGTCAGCATATAGATCTTATTATTTTCCCGGTTATTTTTCAGCTCCAGTTCGCCGTATTCCCGGATCTGCTCATTTTTCTTTTCCGCATTGTCCGCCATAAGATTCCCTCACTTTCTCATTTTATATATTCTTCCATCCCGCGTCCGGCAGCCGTCGTACCTGCACTTTTCCGGCAAAAAGAACGGATGCCATTTCCGGCACCCTCTCATAAATATCTGCAATATAAAACGGAATTATACACACTCCGAAAATTGACATTTCCCCCGCTTTCATTTATTCTCTAAAGAAACATACCACACACCAGACACCAGGAAAGGAGCTGCCACATGAAAGCCGTCTGCCCTGCCGGAAGAAAAATAAACCTCATATCCATACTGCTCCTCTTAGCCCTCGCTGCCTGCAGTCCCGTACAGGGCGAATCCACATCCGCATCGGGCTTTTACTTCAATACCGTCATTCAGATTACCGTCTATGATCCTGTCCCAAAACAGCTCCTCGACGACTGTTTTGCGCTCGCCAGCCGGTATGAAAATCTCTTTTCCAGCACAATCCCCGACAGCGATATTTCCAGAATCAACGCTGCGGGCGGGCAGCCGGTGACCGTCGATGAGGAGACGGCGGAACTTCTGTCAGCGGGAATCGCCTACGGAGATTTAAGCGGCGGAAAATTTGACATCACCATCGGCAGGCTGTCCGGTCTCTGGGAAATTTCCACCAGGTCACTGCTGGAAGAGACTGATTCTTCCATGGTACCCTCAGGCCCGGAAATCCGCGACGCACTCGCCACCGTGGACTACCGCAATATCCGGATTGAGGGAAATGAGGTCACACTTTTAAATCCGGACGCCTCAATTGATGCCGGCGGGCTCGCAAAAGGATATATTGCTGATAAAATGAAAGCATTTTTAAATGAAAACGGTGTGACCCGCGGCTTTATCAACCTCGGCGGCAATGTGCTCGTCCTGGGACCAAAGGCAGGCGGAAAGGGAACAGACGGTGACAACCGCTATACCATCGGCATCCGGAAACCGTTTGCCCCGGACGGCGCACCTGTGGCGGCGGTAAAAGTCATGGATGAAACTGTCGTATCCTCCGGCGTGTACGAGCGCTGTTTTGAGGCGGACGGCGTCCTGTACCATCATATCCTGGACACAGCAACCGGCCGTATGATAACGGACTGCTCGGCGTAACCGTGATCACGGAACACTCCCTGGACGGGGACGCTCTTTCCACCATCTGCTTCTCTCTCGGGCTCACTGAGGGGATGGAGCTGATCGAGCGGACCAGCGGCGCAGAGGCGGTATTTATCACAGATGACGGACGGCTCCACAAAAGCTCCGGCATCGGGTCACAAATTCCGTTCACGGATGCCGTCTGACAGGGATTGCGCATTGACAGCGGCCCTCTGAAATGTTATGCTGAATTCAGGTAATTTGTGTCAGCCCGGCTGGTCTGTTACACATCCATCTCCTGAGAATGAACGCCCAAGTGATAAGGATGTCTTTTGCCCCCTGTCTGTATTTCATACAGTGCAGCAGCGCGTACGGACCAGTCCAAAGTTACAGCTTTTTACAGTAGCCAGAAAACGGCAAAAGAAAACAGGAGACGGAACATGAAAAAAACAGCAAAACAGATTTCCACAGCCGCAGAAGCGGAAAGGAAACAGCACCGTGACCAGACCCTGCAGAAACATCTGGTTTCGCAGGTTACGCGTCTGTTTCTGATCTTAGTAATCGCACTTATCATTGTATCGGGAGTGTTTATGTACTTCAGTAATATGAACACACTCCATGAGATGGCGGGTGTGGCGTTAAACTCCACATCCTCCGCGGTTGAACAGACACTGCACACGCTGGAGGTCAATGCAATGAACGTAGCCGCTCTGGAAACGATCCGGGATCCCGGGGCGTCCAGGGAGGAAAAACTGAATGCAATGGACGGTGTCCGGTCGCAGAATCACTACGACGAAGTCGGATTCGTGGAATTAGACGGAAAAGGCTATTCCAACTACGGAGAATTCGATTTTAACGATCAGCTCCATTTCCAGACGGCATCAAAAGGCGGGCTCTTTGTCGGCGAACCAATCATAAACCGGCTCAACGGCGATATTATCATTATATCAGGCGCCCCCGTTTACAATGACAGCCAGATTATCGGCACGGTCTATATCGTCGATCTGGTGGCGTCCGTAAATGAAAAAATCGGAGAGATTACATTTGGCAGAACAGGCCACGCATATATCATAAACAAAGACGGAACCGTGATTTTCCACAAAGACGAGCAGAAAATCGCGGAACAGTCAAATGCCATTACACAGCACGAAACGGACCGGAAGAACGCCTCGCTGGCAAAGGCGACCCGCAAAATCCTTTCCAGCACAAAAGCCGGTACGGTTACCTACTATCAGGGCGGTAAGAGTATGTTTGCGGCATACTGCCCCGTAAAAGGCCACGAGGACTGGCGCCTGATCATTACGGCGCCGAACCGTGAATTCGTTTCCATGGTTATCCTTTCGGTAGTTGTCAACAGCGCGATCGGTGTCCTTCTTCTGCTTGTCACGATTTCACTGATGAAGCGCCTGATCAGAAACATCATCCATCCGGTAGACCTTGTGACAAAACGTCTCGTAAAGCTCGCCCAGGGCGACCTGAAAACACCGGTTGAGGTGATTAATACCGGAGACGAACTCGCCATTCTTTCCAGCAACCTGGATCACACGATCCAGAGCCTGAACCTGTATATTTCGGATATCACCCGGGTGCTTTCCCAGCTGTCCGACGGCAATCTGGATATACAGACAGAAGCCGGATTTGCGGGAGATTTTGTCAGCTTAAAAGAGTCGATTGATACGATTATCCACTCTCTCAACGAGACCATGACCCAGATGAACAGCGCCGCGGATCTCGTGGCGGATCACTCGGACGGCACGTCGCAGGGCGCGAAAAATCTGGCAGACAGCACAACCGACCAGGCAAGCGTCCTGGAAGAGCTGACCGCAAGCATCACGAGCGTTTCATATCAGGTGAAGCTTACGGCGGACAATGCCGTCAGGGCAAACCAGCGTTCCATGGAGACGGAGAAAAACGTCGAGATCTGCAATCAGCAGATGCAGTCCATGATCAATGCGATGGCGGAAATCAAGGCCGGTTCATCCAAAATCGGCGATATTATTAAAAATATTGAGGACATCGCGGAACAGACCAACCTGCTGTCCTTAAATGCGGCGATAGAGGCCGCGCGCGCCGGGGAAGCCGGGAGAGGCTTTTCGGTTGTCGCCGAGGAAGTGCGCAGCCTTGCTGAGGAAAGTGCAAAAGCTGCCCAGAACACCGCGAAGCTGATTATAAAATCAATCGAAACGGTCGAAAACGGAACCAGTATTGTCAACGAGACGGCGAAATCTCTCACACAGGTTGTAAACAATACCAGTGAAGTAACCACCATTATCGCGGAGATTGCTGACGCGGCAAGAGAACAGGCATCCGCAATCGAACAGATTAATACCGGATTTGAGCAGATGTCTGATGCTGTCTCGACTAATTCCATGACCGCACAGGAAAGCGCATCATCCAGCGAGGAGCTGGCTGCACAGGCCCAGAATCTGAAAGGGCTGATCAGTCGTTTTTCCCTGAAGAAATAGCGGACAGAATATACATATGATCGCAGGTTTCCGGATATGAATAAAAAAGGCTTCAGCTACAGTACAACTGCAGCTGAAGCCTTTTTTCTCTGTGCGCAGTGCGTCACCACAGGCGTTTTGTATTGTCAGTCGCAGCATCTTAAGGATTCTGAAAATCCTCTTCCAGATCATATACCATCACATTCGAGATCGAATCCCTGACATACGGCGAGTGCGTCGCGACGATAAACTGCAGTCCCGGAAAAAAACGGATCAGAAACGGCAGTATCGTCTTCTGCAGACTGACATGCAGATGCGCTTCCGGCTCATCTATCAGGACAATCCCCTCCCTGTCGTACCGCCTCAGACTCCCCTCCTCAAGCCAGTTGTAATCCATGCGAAGCATCAGATCCGCCACAATCGCAAGCGCCGCGGACATTCCGTCGGAGAGCCGGTCAAACGGAACCGGCTGTCTGCCATTTGAAACAGCCAGAAAATCATATTCCCGGTAGCTGTACTCCGCATGCATACTCCTGTCCCCGGACAGGGCCCGCAGCGCTTCGTCCAGCCGCACAAACCATCTCTGAATCAGATCTGCATAGCCGAAATCCCCTTCATTTCTGGCATACGCCTGCTGGGTTTTTAAATGAATCATATATTTCACAAAAAGTGCCGCCGGCTCGTCACCGATTCCATAGACCCTGTCCGGGCAGATATCCTCGACGCCCTTGGCACGAACTGCCCGCAGTCGTCTGCCCGCCGGAAAATAGGCCGTCACAAATTTCCCCTCCCTGCAGTGTGCGCTGATATCCTCCGCACTGTTAAAAATCAGCTCAACCCCGTCGCTGAACTTCTGGACATATTCCAGATTTCTCTTATAATTATTCAGGGCTTCCGTCTTTTCGGCAGGCGTCAGCGCCTGACTGATTTTCCGGCTGCTGTCTTTGAGCAGATTCATATAAAGCTCATTTGTCCCTGAAAACTCCCCCTCTCCCGCAGATGCCAGATAATTCCGGATTCCGGACAGCAGCAGCGACTTCCCCGAACCGTTTCTTCCGGTCAGAATCAGATGCTGACGTTCCTTCTTATTCAGTACGATCTCCATGTTTTCCAGATTGCCCAGTTTTATAACCTGTATGCCTGTAATAAAATGCCTCATTCCGTGTCCTTTCCAGCGTTGCCTTCACAGCCTGTCCTCTCCACACTTTATCACAGAAAACCCCCTTTTTCCACAATAAAATGTTTCCCTGGCGCATACCACCCTGTTTTATTTCGGACAGGGCCCATACTTTCTCTTGACATCCCTGTACGGATGTTGTATATATGTGTGAAAGATTGCAAATAAATGGAGATGATTGCAAATGTTTGCAGATGAGAGAAAAGCAAAGATCGCAGAACTTCTGAAAAAGCGTCCGTCTGTCACCACCTCGGAACTCATGGAGCTTTTTCAGGTTTCCGTGGAGACCATCCGGCGGGATCTTGAAGCGCTGGAGGGCGCCGGACTGCTGAAGCGCGTCCACGGCGGCGCCATCAGTGTCGGAAAATTACAGAATTATACCAGTCTGGCCGGGCGGTCCGCAGAACATCAGCCGGAAAAACAACAGCTGGCCCGGGCCGCCTGTTCCTTCGTCCGGGAAGGCGACTATATCGCACTGGATACAGGAAGCACCGCCCATGCGCTCGCGGCGCTTCTGGACGACCATTTCCGGGAGCTCACAGTACTCACTCACTCTCTTGACATCGCCTGGATGCTCTCCGGAAAAACACATATCCGCGTTATTCTCGCCGGAGGTTTTTACCTGCCGCGGGAGAAATGTTTCTGCGGGCATCTGACTCTGGACGCAATACGCCAGTTTCACGTATCCGGCTGTTTTCTCACTCCTGCGGCTGTCTCCCCGGATTCCGGCATCAGTGATCACGTACAGGAACTGATCCCTGTCCAGCGGGCCCTCCCGGAAATCTCTGACCAGACTTATATTCTGGCTGACAGCTCCAAATTCGGGGTGTGCGCACCAATGAAAATCTGTGAATTCGATCCGGACTTCGTGTATATAACAGATTCCGGCCTGTCCGGCGGGATGCTTGAGGCCTGCCGGAATACTTCTTCAAATATTGTGCTGGTATAAAAATATGCAGAAAAGACGATTCCTGAAATCAGAAAAGGAGAACACTGATGGAGAAAAAAGACCTTACCCAAAAACAGATGCGGCGCCTCTGTGTGATGTGCTGCCTGCTCTATTCCGTGAGTTATCTGACCAGGCTAAGCTATACTGTCTGCCTGGTTGAAATCCGCCGTGATCTGCAGATCGGTGAGAGTCTGGCCGGACTTCCGGTAACCGCGTTCTTTTTCACTTACGGCGCCGGACAGATCCTGTGCGGCTGGCTGGGCGGCAGGTATTCACCGCGAAAAATGGCGGCCATCGGTCTGGCCGGATCCGCTCTCTGCAACCTTGCTGTCGGATTCCTTTCCGGAATACAATTCATCATTCCGGTCTGGTGTGCCAACGGCTTTTTTCAGTCCATGCTCTGGCCGCCCCTGGTGCGCATTATGGCAGAAACGCTCAATGACTTCTGGTACCGGAAAGGCTGTGTATGGGTATCCCTCTCTTCCTCCGGCGCCACTGCCGCCCTGTATCTGCTGACCCCCTCTCTCCTTGCGGCGAAGGGCTTCAGGGCTGTTCTCTGTCTGGCCGCCGCGACAGGAATCATCACGTCGCTGATATGGTATGCAGGCACCGGACCGGTATCGGCCATAAAACCGGTATCATCCGGAAAAACACCGGCCGCACGCACCGGCGCCGGAATTTTTTCCGGTATCCCCATAGGCGCGATTCTCGCAGCCATCGCGGTACACGGCGCCCTCAAAGACGGCATCGCTGCCTGGATGCCCGTATATATGACAGAAATATTCGGAATGAGCAGCTCAGGCTCCATTCTCTCCACCGCCGTTCTGCCGCTGTGCAGTGTGTGCGGTACCATGATATCCGCAGCGTTTTTCGACCGGCTGAAAAATGAACTTCTCACCGCAGCCCTGCTTTTTGCCGCGGGAACCATTGCCGGCCTTGCCATGCTCCCCGTCTGTGACAGCCGGCCGGCAGTGTGCATGGCGATGATGACGCTGATCACCGGCTGTATGTACGGCATTAATCTGATGCTGATCAGCCGCATACCGCGGTATTTTGCCGAGCGCGGGAATATATCCGTTGTCTCCGGAATTCTCAACGCTGCCACTTACGCCGGCAGCTCCCTGGGCACCTGGGGATCCGGGGCGATCGCCGAAAATACCGGCTGGGTCTCCGTGGTATCTGTCTGGAGCGGAACCGCGCTGGCCGGAGCACTGTTTCTGATGTCCGGCGTGCGCAGGTGGTCCGCCGCACAGAACTCCGGCAAAGAGGCGCGTTACTCCACAGCTTCCTCCGGCACAAATACCCTCTCGCGGTAAACATGATCCTCCCGCGGCACCGCGCTGACCGCCTCCCCGCAGAACTGTTCCTGCGAATTCACGAGCACCTTGCCGCGCTTGTCGATCTTTTCATAATTGCCGTCAGGCCCGAGCACATGCGCCTTGGTGTTATCGGCCAGCTCCACATCGAGAATATGCTTCACCTGCTCCTTAATCCTTTCATCGAGGACCGGAAAAAGAATCTCGACCCGGCGGTCAAGGTTGCGCGGCATCCAGTCCGCGCTGCCCATATACAGCTCTTCCTCCCCGTCGTTGAGAAAATAGAAGATACGGCTGTGCTCCAGGAAATTTCCGACAATGGAACGCACCGTGATCGTCCCGCTGACTCCCGGGATCCCCACTTTCAGACAGCAGATACCGCGGACGATCAGTTCAATCTGCACGCCCGCCGCGGAAGCCTCATACAGGGCTGCGATAATCCCGCCGTCGCACAGGGAATTCATCTTTGCGACGATTCTGGCAGGCTTGCCCGCCAGCGCGTGCTTCGTCTCCCGCGAAATCAGATAGAGAAACTTCGAGCGCAGCCACAGCGGCGCGAGCGCCAGTTCATTCCAGGAAAGCGGCTCCGAGTAGCCGGAAAGCATGTTAAACACCGCAGTCGCGTCCTCACCGATTCCCTCATGGCAGGTGAAAATACCACAGTCGGTGTAGAGCTTTGCAGTCGAATCGTTGTAATTGCCGGTTCCCAGATGTACATAGCGTCGGATTCCGTCCTCCTCGCGGCGCACCACAAGCGCGATTTTGCTGTGCGTCTTTAAGCCGACGAGACCGTAGATCACATGACATCCCGCCTGCTCCAG
>OFHB01002170.1_pt1 | contig 10520 bp, 9 predicted proteins | sample 1521881 | NCBI WGS metagenome assembly OFHB01 (sample SAMEA3504090, study PRJEB24116) | mouse gut metagenome | biome: mouse gut; feature: mouse-associated habitat; material: faeces | place: Denmark | collected 2011
GGGAAAGTATAAAAATAAAGATAGGATAGTGCATAAAAATAATATAGTGAAAAATGATAAATCTAGCATTAGGAAAATTAATGAAAGTAAAAGTAGTAATTATGGTTATACATAGAGAAGATGCATTTGATATGTTTGATCTTGTTATAAAAGTGTTTTCACAGTATCAGATGGAGCATGGATTCCCAAGGTTTTCTAAATCTGTTACGTTGAAATGGCAGGAAGAGATTAAGTTATGACAACTGTCAGACAGCATAAGGACAGAAGAGGACTTTAAATTTAATATTACAGTGGTAGATTATGAATATATGAAGAATGTGACAGTGAAGAAAACGGACTCAAGGATTTCCGTTGGAATGGAGGACTTCTGGTTCTAAGCTATATTTCTTCAAGGGAAATAAGGGACTGCGAAGCTATGGGCAGTCCCTGAAAGAGCTCGAGGATATGGAAAAGGAGAGCGTTGCCAGTGCACAAAAATATAAGCCGAGTATCGCCTTTTTAGAAATAATTCCAGTCGTCAGCAGTATGACAGCGATCCCTATGGTTTCCGAATCTGGGGACGGATCTGAGCATGTTTTCGACGTCTGGGTATCAGTGTAAGGGTGGATCCAGGGGAAAATGAGAGCATTGTGAAGAAAAAAGCAGTCGTTGCCCTTGCTTTGTTTACTTTTTCTGTAGTGTATAGATAAATGTAACTATTTAACAGGAGATGGCAGATAGAAGAATGGTAGGCCAGGGTTATCGATTAACCGATAAGGTATCATATTATTAACATAAAACAGAGATAGAGAAAATCTTATGTAAAATAAAAAAAGTAGAAATTTGAAAAATTTTGCAAGATTTACGTCATAATAGGAGTAAAAAGGGGAAAAGAAGAAAAGATATTCCCTTTTAGAAAGAAGAAATAGGCAGCCTTTTGAAGGAATACATGCAAATAGAGAAATATTGTAAATGTTTTATGTAAATCTTTTATGGATGTCTAGACTTTCCAACATATGGGTTGTATGATATAATGTATAAAATATGATGTTGGGGTCAAAAAGTATTTTGACCCCTGATGCCAAGGGATTGCTCCGCATTTCATGCTTCCGCAATCCGAAGGCGCCTCAAATCCCCTCATTTTCCTGGGAAAAATGACAGTTTTTCGGTGTTTTGCGGGTTTCAAAGTCATGCATTGACATGCTTCTATGTCATACATGATGGAAGTAAGAAAAATAAGGAGGACATAGCGATGTGGGCATATGAGAGTGTATTTTATCAGATTTATCCCCTAGGTTTTTGCGGGGCTCCCTTTGAAAATGACGGGGTGCTGGAGCATCGGATTTTGAAGGTTCTGGACTGGATACCGCATATGAAATCCTTGGGGATAACGGCAGTGTATTTTTCCCCACTTTTTGAGTCTGACACACATGGGTATAATACTCGGGACTATCGTAAGGTGGATGTGCGTCTTGGAACCAATGAAGATTTTAAGAAGGTGTGTGACAGTTTGCATGAAAACGGTATCAGGGTAGTACTGGACGGTGTGTTCAATCATGTGGGCAGAGGTTTCGGGCCGTTCCAGGATGTGATCCGGAATCGGCAGGGTTCTCCTTATGTAAGCTGGTTCAACAGAATTTCCTTTGAAGGCAATTCCAATTATAATGACGGACTGTGGTATGAAGGCTGGGAGGGAAATTATGATCTGGTGAAGCTGAATCTTCATAATGAAGAGGTTGTGAATTATCTGCTGGAAAGTGTAAAATTCTGGGTGGACGAATTTGGGATCGACGGGCTGCGGCTGGATGTGGCGTATTGTCTGGATGAAGGGTTCCTGCGCAGACTCCGCAGCTTTACGGCAAGTTTGAAGGAAGACTTTTTCCTGGTAGGGGAGATGCTGCATGGAGATTACAACCGCCTGATGAACGACAGCATGCTTCATTCCGCTACCAATTATGAATGCTATAAAGGACTGCACAGCAGCTTTAACAGTATGAATCTATTTGAGATTGTCCATTCCCTGATGCGTCAGTTCGGACCGGAAAACTGGACGCTGTACAAAGGGAAGCATCTATTGTCCTTTGTGGATAACCATGATGTAACCAGAGTGGCCAGCATATTGTCAAACGAGAAGCATTTGCCCCTGATCTATGCCATTGCATTCGGTATGCCGGGTATTCCCTGTGTCTATTACGGAAGCGAATGGGGAGAGAAGGCGCAGAAATCCCAGGGAGATCCGGCGCTGCGCCCGTCCTTTGAGGCGCCGCAGTGGAATGAACTGACAGATTGGATTACGGCGCTTGCGGCGGCTGAGAAACAATCGGAGGCATTGAATTACGGCACTTTCCGCTCTGTACTGCTGACCAACAAACAGTGCATTTTTGAACGGAAATCGGAAAATGAGAGGGTGCTGGTGGCGGTTAATGCAGATGAGAATGATTTCGTAGCCCATTTTGATGCAGGCTGCGGTACGGCCGTGGACTTGATCAGCGGTGAGAAGCATGATTTCGGCGGCGGCAGCACATTGCCCGCATACAGTGCATTTTATTGGAAAATGGAGAAATAAGAGCTGTTTGTAAAAATGCACATACCATATTTTGTACTGTTTTACTGTTAGTTTCATTATATCATACTATATATAGCGTTTTGGGCTTCGGCTGCCGGTTTGTGGACAAGATCAATTTCTACATCCGTGCAGCCGAAATCTGCTTTACAGGCAGAGGAAGGCGCGATATAATATCTCATCGGAAGCAATCCTTTTGCTTCCGATCGTGTGCACACAAAAGTGCATTGTGTCAACTTCGAGAACGATGGTTTTCTAATAAGATTCGTGAGATTCCAGCCTGCCAATTTATCCTGTATTTAGAATTCATTTACAAGCATGTATTTGTGTTATATAAAAGTATGCGGCGGTTTCGTATTGGAACTGTTGACATAAATATCAAATGTAAGGAGAAAATGTGTATGGAAACTGAAAAAACAAAATGCATAGGGGCAGTAGCGGGTATTCTTATGCTGTTTACAGTGGTTTGCATGGCATTCGGCCTGTTTTTTACTACTGTAAAGGCGGCGGACAGGGCAGCTCCGGGAGCTGTCCGCCTCCAGGTATACGATATCGTTGAAGAGCAGTTTTATGAGCTTGGTGTCGTATATGCGGATGAAGGTTTTTCCGACCTTTGGGGGATGGGATTCAGAAAGTTGAAAATTCCTACGCTTGCGGATTTGGTTCCGGAGGAAGCGCGCTGCGGTAAAGTGTTGGATGTAGAGGGAAACTGGTGCTATCCGGTGGGCAATGGCAGCGAGGGGGAAGAAGTTCGGTTCTTTACCATTACGCGGGATCCCGAGATTACTTATTGGGTAAATTACTACGATCCAGACGGGAATAGCAATGGGGATGAGAAGGGAAGGGAAGATACTGCAGAAGCGACAATGGGCAGTGGTTCCGGAAGAAAGTGGAAGCAGAAAATTGTCTTCCATTCTAACGATCCCAATGGCCCGGAGGATATTCTGACAGTAACTTACAATGTAAACAGTTATATTAGTTCTGTAGATTCTATTTATAACGGCGTTATACATACATTTGAGAGGTGCGGCTTCAATCTTCCACGGGGATATTGTCTGGGGAAGAATTACTGGAACACTAAGCCGGATGGTACAGGGAGATTACATTTAGAAAATTTTTTTCCCTTTGAGTATAAGAAGGCTAATACCACATATCATCTGTATGCACAATACGAAGCGATCTCTCCTGACAAGGGATCCTGTTACGAGATTGCCTATTATGAAACAGATGATTCCCTTCTTGGGGTGAAGCGGATTATAAAGGGAGAGACTGCTTTGATCGGAACGGCGGAAAAGGGAAGTACCAGACTGTGCGGTTGGAATACGGAGCGATACAGTGAAGAGGTTGAATACGAACCGGGGGAGACCATTGTGCCACAGGAGAATCTGCAGTTGTATGCAGTATGGAATAATAAGAGTATTCCGGGACAATATACAGTGGAATGGTATGATTTTGCGGGAAACAGGATAAAGCCGCGGGAAGAAAGAAGCGGATATGTAGGGGAACCGGTTTCCGTGACGGAGAAGGATAAGACAGAAGAAGGCTATATCTGGCATCCGGAGCATGAGCAGACAGTGGAAACTGCCATATTGGAACCTGACGGGAAGACGGTATTGCGTTTATATTTTGATATAGAATATGTGGACAGGGATATTACTGTGGAGAAAGTTTTCCGGGGGATCAAATCGGAGGAGATTCCGGATGATTTTCAGATACAGTATCAGGTGACGAATGCGGAAGTGCCGGATTTTCCTGCGCTGTCAGGTATTTTGGGAACGGACAGCGCCGCGCAGGGAATGTATGCGGATGGAGAAGGAGGAGAAACATCGCCTTCGCTTACGTGGACATTTACCGTTCAGATCCCAAAGCCTGTCAGGACGGATAACGGATATTCCAGGGAGAGCTATATTGTGTGCCGGGAGGAAAATGCGTATGTTCCGGGATATAAACAGACGGAATCAAGCTTTGAGGGTGACATGGAGAATTATGGGAAGGAATTGCATGAGGATGGTACCCTTTCTTATGAGATGCTTCTGCATAATAAATATGAAAGAGAAATTACCGTTACCTGGCTGGACGGATACATAGAAGGGGAGGATGGCCGGATTAAGCAGATATCTATAAAGGCAGGAGAGGACTACAGCGGAGAGTATCCGGAGAACCCTGAACGTATTGACTATAAGTTCCTCGAGTGGGGTGAGCCGATTATAGATGAAGATGGAAATATTACGATTATTGCACAGTGGGAGCCGGAGGAGTCAGAACCGGAGAAGTCAGAGCCGGAGGAATCGGAACCGGAGGAAACAGAGCCGGAAGAATCGGAACCGGAGGAAACAGAGCCGGAGGAATCGGAAGAATCGGAACCAGGGGAGACAGAACCTGAAGCGTCAGAATCGGAGGAATCGGAACCGGAAGAGACAGAACCGGAAGAGACAGAACCGAAAGACGAAGAATCGGAGATCACGGTGTATTCAGAAGAGGTTTTGGTATTACCGGAGATCTCGGCAGAAAGCGCTCCGGTGACGGGTGATTTCTCTTCACACAAAAAGAATCGTAACGCACAAATTTTATCTTATTTCAGTATTTTCTTTCTGCTGGGCGCAATTTTTTGCAGCGTAAAGACTGTTAAAAAGGAATTGGCGAGCCAGCGAACGGATCTGTAATATCAAACTATTTTCAATCAAACCTGCGGATAAAAATTAAGAATAAAAATTTTTAGTTATATCAAAAATAGGTATTGACATATGATATTATATGACGTATAGTATAGTTATCAACTGATATTATACGTCATATAATATTATACAAATGTATGTTATATGCGAAAGTATGATATCACAGGAAGCAGAATGGATGGAATTGAGTTCTATAGTAAGGAGTGGATCGGATGGTATTTAATACAGGAGCAGCACTTTTGGATGCGATCGTGCTGGCTGTTGTGTCCAAGGAACCGAATGGAACCTATGGATATAAGATTACCCAGGAAGTCCGGCAGGTGATTGAATTGTCGGAATCCACATTGTATCCGGTACTGCGAAGGCTTCAAAAGGATGATTGTCTGGAAGTATATGACATGGAGTGCGCAGGAAGGAACAGGCGTTATTATAAGGTAACCAGCCGGGGGTGGGCACAATTGCAATTGTACGAGAGTGAGTGGCGCAGATATGCGGACAAAATTACAGGATTGTTTGAGGGAAGGGTATTGGTATGAAAAGAACAGATTTTATGAATCAACTGGAAAGCCTGCTGCAAAGCATTCCTTCTACAGAACGCGAGGAGGCAATGCAGTATTACAATGATTATTTTGACGATGCAGGCGCGGAAAATGAACAGCAGGTGATCGAGGCATTGGGAAATCCTGCAAGAGTGGCGGAAAACATCAAAAGAGATTTGCTGGGAAGCGCTGAGGGAGAGGCTGCCGCCCGGAAGGTAAAGGCTTCCGACAGAGTTGTTATGAAATACGGACAAAATAATACAGACAGCCAGAGCGCTTCGGAGGAAGGGGATAAGGGTAAGGGCGGAAGTATCTTTTCCGATTATGGGAGAAGCAGTCAGGATACGATGTCACAAAGCACGTTTGCTTCCGGAAATACCTTCCACTATGACCAGGATGCATCCGGATCGGCATCTTATTCTCCTGAGAAACCGAAAAAAGAAGGTATGCCTGTATGGGCCATCGCGATGTTGGTAACCGTATTGGTGTTTGGTTTTCCGGTGATTGCAGGGGTGGCACTGGCTATACTCGGAACGGTATTCGGGCTGCTGGCAGCATGGTTTGGAATGATTTTTGGTTTCGGTGTAACGGCGGTGGTGCTTTTGCTGGTATTGGTGGTGCTGGTGGTAACCGGTATTATTTGCCTTTTTGCCAATCCATGGGTAGGGATGGCTATGATAGGAGGCGGACTGGTCTGCGGATGTATCGGAATCCTGTTTTTGATGCTTACTGTGGCTATGGCGGGGATCCTGACACCGGCCATATTCAGAGGAATTGGGTCATTATTCCGTTTATTCAGAAAAAAACCGGCAAAAGCTACAGTCAGATAGAGGGGAGGACGGCTCAGAATGAAAAAATTTATGAAAGGCTGTGCAATAATTGCACTTGTGTTTGGAGTGGTTGGATGTGTGCTGGCCACGGTAGGCGGAATGCAGGCAGGCAGGACCACAGTCTCACAGGTGGTGGAATCCGTGACCAGAGGGAATGTCAGATTAAATTCCAACAACTGGTGGAATTGGAAAATGGATGCCTGGGGAGGTCTGTTTGGGGGAAACTTTGGCGGCTTTTTTGACAGTGACCAGGAGGATCTCATCATTGATGAAGGATATCAGGACTGGGACGATTTTGACGGAGAGAATGAGGATATCTTTAATCAGGCGCACGATATCAGGAGTGATCATGTGGAAAAATACTGTCCTGGCGGCAATATCCGCAATCTGGATATCGAGGTGGGAGCATGTCAGCTGTATACGGTAAAATCCGAAGACGATTCTATTTATCTGGAGGCGGAGAATGCCTATAAGTTTCAGGGATATGTAGAGGGAGATACCCTGTATGTAAAATCAATCAACGATTCCATAACGCATTGGAACGATATAGTAGAGCGCAAGGTTACACTTTATTTGCCTGACGGTTACAATTTTGATGAAGTGGATATTGAAGTCGGGGCCGGATATTTGCAGTTGTATGATCTCTATGCAAAAGAGGCGTCAGTGGAAGTCGGAGCCGGAGAGATCTGCCTTGGAAATATACAGGTGCAGGAGCTGGATGCATCAGTCGGTGCAGGGGTAATTGATATATCTGATATGAAAATCAATAATTTGAATGTAGATGTGGGAATGGGAAGTTTTACCGGAGCAGGTGAGTTGAACGGAGACGCAGATATAGAGTGTTCTATGGGATATGTAGAGCTGACATTGGACGCAGAACAGAGAGATTTCAATTATAGTCTGGAAGGCGCCATGGGCACGATCAATATCGGAAGGGATAGTTACGGAGGAATTGGAGAAGAGAGAGAGATCGACAACCATGCGGGCAAGAAGCTTGATATAGAATGTTCAATGGGAAATATCCAGATTAACTTTATGGGTTCATGAGGAAATCAGCTTGTCTGGCAATTTTGGCTGTGACTTTGCTGTCCACACGGGTACGGTGTTGCCGTCAATAGACGTGTCCGCCGTCTTGTTGCGGACATCAGGCATTGACTCGCAGGAACTAATGCAACGGTGTAGTTTGAGCGGACGGAAAGAGGTCGATATGCCATAGAGTATAGGTAAAGAAATTCCCCATGCATGGAGGGCAGGGTCAGAGGTTATTCTTTGGCTGCCCCGCAGCCTGACATGTATGAGGATTTCTTAACGATCTTTTCAGGATACTTCTACAAATAAACCGGCCTTTTGTAGTGCAGGCCTTAAGGCCAGATAAATGACAGATGCGGCAATTACTGCCACGACAGCATTGACACTGGTGGTCAGTGCGCTGATTTTCACAAGAATGGCGGTGATATCCTGCGGGACCCCAAACAGATAGGTTTTATAGAAATAACCAACCAGGGGATCGGCTACGATATTAAAGGCCATGCCGCAGACAGAGGCCAGGATCGTGACACCAGTTACATATTTCGCGGAATGACTGCGGCAGAGCTTGAAGATTTTATGAGCCACCAGCCCCACAATCAGTCCGATACAAAGCTTCAGCAAAAAGGTCTTGGGTGCACTGGTTACATAAGACGTAGTGAGATCGCCTATCGTCATGCCTACTGCACCGGCCAGGCCGCCCCAATAACCGCCAAGTAGAAGCGCAGCCAACACACAGAAAACATTCCCGAAGTGAAAGGATGCCTTCTCGGTACCGGCAGGAATATCAATTTTAAAGATATAACATAGTGCCGTTAAAAGCCCGGCCTGCGCAAGCCGTTTTATGTCGGATTTCTCATCTTTGGCAATACCGATCACTGCATTGTAAATTCCTTTCGCAGTCAGCAGGATGGCAAAAAATACCAAAGTCAGCCCATAGGAATAGGGGCGTTCCAGACTTAGTTTCTGGCTGGAAAGCAGGCTTGCCTGCGCATTGAGCGCATCCAGATCGCCGTCTTCGGTGCCTTCTTTTACCGCGCTGATCTGTGCCTTTACCTCAGACAATTGTTTTCCTACAGGAAGAGAGTCCTGATAGCTGGTATTGTAGGCGTATACAGCGAAGATAATTCCCGCAATCAACAGAATAGCTCCCATTATCAGCAGTCCGTAAGTCTTTTTCTTTTTTGGTACGTCCATCTTTTTCTTCACACTCATGTTTTTTCATCTCCTGAAATTATTTTTCATCCAGTTAAAATATCATTCTATTCATTCCCGAATATCTATGAACCTAACCGCGTTATAAGTGTAATTGAAAAGTGGTATGATAGAAAGTGCCAGAATAGGATTTTTTAACAATGCCAGTTTGCGCAGTATGTGTTTCTTGCCAGAATTAATTTTTTTACATAAAAGTACATAGTGCTATTAGATAATGTGTTCTATGCATCAAATATCCGGCTAAAAAGTGTTGATAATCTTTTCGAAGCAGTATATACTTATATCAATGGAGGTAGCGACAGTGAAAAGGACGGCGATGCAGCAATTGATCGAGTGGAAGAAACGGCCGAATCGAAAGCCATTGGTTATCAAAGGAGCAAGACAGGTTGGTAAAACATGGTTGATGAAGGAATTCGGGAAACAGTACTTTGAAAAAACAGCGTATATCACATTTTATAATAATCAGCGAATGGCCAGAGTATTTGATGAGGATTACGATATTGAGCGTATTCTTATGAACATTAATATAGAGACAAAACAGGAAGTGACACCTGAAGATACACTCATTATACTTGATGAAATCCAGGAAGCACCGAAGGCATTGGAAGCATTGAAATATTTTTGTGAAAATGCACCGCAGTATGCGGTTATTGCAGCAGGATCTCTTTTGGGCGTGGCGATTCACAGGGGAGTCTCATTTCCGGTTGGCAAGGTGGATACCATGGAGCTTTACCCTTTGAATTATCGCGAATTTCTGGAGGCAATGGGGGAGGGGCAGCTTGCCGGATTACTGGAAAAAAAGGATTATGCACTGATTAGCGATTTTCGGAATCAATATATATTCTGGCTCAAAAATTATTACTATGTAGGCGGTATGCCCGAGGTGGCCGCGTTTTTTGCAGAACATAAGGATTATACGGAAGTGAGGAGACTGCAGAAGTCTATATTGGAACAGTACGAAGATGATTTCGGAAAACATTCGGAGAATGCAAATCTGGCGCGGATTCGAATGGTTTGGAATTCGATTCCCATGCAGCTGGCTAAGGAGAACAAAAAGTTTTTCTTTGGACAGATCAAAAAGGGCGCCAGAATGAAGGATTTCGAAATCGCTATTGAATGGCTGTTGGATTGCGGTCTTATTACGAAGGTATACAAAGTCTCCAGCCCATCCGTTCCGTTGAAAGCATATATTGATTTCAGCGCATTCAAGCTATTTTTTCTGGATGTAGGTCTCCTGGGGGCGATGAGCGATCTGGATATGGAGTCGATTCTGGAGGGAAACGAGATCTTCCGGGAGTTCAAGGGTGCGCTTACTGAGCAATACGTACTACAGCAGCTTATTTCTGATACAAGCTATATTCCGTATTACTTCGGAACCGACAGTGCAAATTTTGAAATGGATTTCACCGTTCAAAAAGGAAAGCATATAGTGCCGGTTGAAGTGAAAGCGGAGGTTAGCCTGCAGGCCAAGAGCCTGAAGGCGTATTGCCGAAAATATAAACCGGCATATGCAGTGCGGATTTCGCTGAAGGACTATCAGGAAGAGGAATGGTTGATCAACCTTCCGCTGTATGCGGTCTGCAATCTATAATCATTTTTTCATTTATCAGTTCTTTGGGGTAATTGGCTGACAGGCTAATTGCCTTTTTTCATGGAAAGCTCTTCTTTGATAAATTATCCTTAGTAAAACATG
>OFHB01002175.1_pt1 | contig 10506 bp, 13 predicted proteins | sample 1521881 | NCBI WGS metagenome assembly OFHB01 (sample SAMEA3504090, study PRJEB24116) | mouse gut metagenome | biome: mouse gut; feature: mouse-associated habitat; material: faeces | place: Denmark | collected 2011
TCTTACTTCATCACGATACACCTTTTATTGTGTGGCATATGCTAACCCTTTTCACTGTACGCTTTCGTACATTCTCATGTCCGTTTATCATAATACTCTCCATTTGCACATCAAAACCAATGACGGATTCCTATGCCGCTCAACAGTTTTTACCCTCTTATTACTTCCCATCTATTGAATGGCATACCACAAATGAACATATAAGCGAAACGCAGTATACCCTTCAAATGTACTTTTCTATTATTGTCTTACTCCCTCTCTTTATTTTTCTGAAACACCTACAACCAATTCCCCTGCTTATTCCAATTAAATGAAGTTTATAACTTTTTCTCTTTTCTGTATGTCATCATTTTGCAATTCCTGCTGTCAGCTCTATCGACTTTGGCAGCGATGAGTAAGTGCTTTTCCTCATCATATGCGCATCCGCACACGGCATCTGCGCCATATTCAGATCTTTGTTTTAATAAGGCGTCCATGTCGAGAGTAGGAAAATCTTCTTGATATGCTTCATCCACGGCCCAGCCCATTTTTTCTAAAACACGGACGGCTGTATCATACTCCCCACAACATAAAACATCACAAATGGAGCGCATCAGAAAATCGGACAAATAATCGTCAAGTATATTCCACTCCGTTATTGTATCATCCTCAATAAGTATGTAAACAGGTGGATCGTCTTGTCCAATTTCATTAAGGCAAATCCCTGATTTTGATATTCCCGCACCATAGTCACTGCCAATCTGTAAATAATTTTCAACACGGCTTCCCCACTGTTCTCTGGGAAGTTTATAAAGCTGATAATACTCATTATCAGCATATTCCTGTGGTGCTTTTTCCCAATATTCTTTTTCGCTGTCAATCCATTCCTGGATGCTGTCATACGAAAACCAAAAGAAATCCCGCTTTTTTGTCCAAATGTCAGCCGTCTCAAATAAGGGGCTGTCTGCCGCCAAACTCCAAAATTCAAACAATGCAGGAGGCAACTTCAAATCCTTTTCTTGTTCTGCTTTCAAAAGGGCATCTTTTCCCACTGGCTCTGTATAGCCCAATAACCTTAAAATCTCAATGGCAGTTAAATCATATCTAAAACTCATGACTTTTTCCTCCTTGAATACAACTGAAAATATGAGAATTTATTTTACACAACGTAATCTATAGTGATATTGGAAAGCTGATATTTGTGCTGATTCAAATTTCCTGTTTTCGCTATGATGACATAATCTTTTATATCATCATAACCCGATGGCGTTTTCCCTTTGACGGTTTCCTTTTTTGTTATATAGGTACAGTCCTTTAATTGCATAATCAGATTGACAACTAAATAGGGGAGAGATTCAATATCAAAACTACCTTCAAATACAATTTCTCCATAAGTGTCAGATGAAACCAAACTATTTCGCTGTTTATTAAAAATGAAACATTCATTACACCAATACAAATGTACACAATCAATCCCATATAATGAAAAATAAAAATCTTCCCGTTTCCCGTCTAATATAATTACTACCCAATTTTTATCTTCATCGCTATCGTCAATACGAAATTGTTCTCCGAAAATTGGATGCAACAAATATTTGTATATTGCTTTAAGTTCGTGTATATCCATAATATCTCCAAAAAACAATTAAAGTTTCCGCTCTTTTATGCAACTACCGAAAAACAGTATCTGTCTGTTACATTCCTTTACATTGCTTCTCCGAGGTCTTCCATAACCTCCATCAGTTTTTCATATCCTTCCTCACTGGCTGCTCCACAAAGCACTTCCAGATCGCCGCAATCCATAATGACAGCCATATTGTCAGAAGCATTGCTATAAAAGCTCAAATCCATTTCCAGCCAACCATGAAGCCCAAACGGTTGTTTTTCAAGGCCGGATTGGACAGTTTCCAATTCCTCTTCCGTAAGCCAGTAGACAAGCTCCTCTCTGCAAAAAGGAAACGCAAATACGGCTTCATAGGCGAGGGCAGCCAACAGAAATTCACTGAATGTTCCAGTACATAACGTCCATTTCTGGTCATCGGTCTTATTCGCTGCTACATAAACTGGCGGATCTTTTTTAGTCAAATCTTTTCTTCGGATTCCTACCCGGCAGCATCCCTGATTTTCAATCAGAATTACCAGATAATCGCCTTCTCTTAACCAGCCCCACTTTTCAAAATCTTCCGGCTTAATCCATTGATCCTGTACCTTATGAATTGCCTCTGTGCGTGCAGCGCTTTTCCAGAATGCCTCCAGCGCCAAAGGCAATGGGTCAAAATATTTTTTCACGATAAAAATCTCTTCGTCTGTATAGCCTTGCAACGTTTCCACCGCATACAGCTGTCGGATCATTTCCATATAGTCACTTTTGTTCTGCCCCTGTGTGCCTGTTTCCTGCGTTTCTATCTCCTGCTCTTCCGTAAACAGGTAAGGAACTCCAGGCCATGTAAGCTCCGGCATTTCTTCCAATTCATTAAAATAGAGACAAATAATCTGGTCATCCCCCCAGTATCCGGATTCCGGCTTTTTCGTGCAGACTGTTAAATGATAGTATCCGTCCGGCAGAGATAGTATCTGCTCCTGTGGAAAATCCGTATTCCAGTCACTTAACCAGAACAGATCGCCAAACTGTAAGGAACCACCTCTTACTTCCAGCGCCAGCCGGATCATTATCGGGAACTCCTTCTCGGCATTGGAATCCGGATAACCGGATCGGAGCCAGAGTATGAAATCACCGCCCGTACCTGTACAGAAAGCCGTAATATCCCCTTTTCTGATGTGTTTCCCTACCTGTTTCGGATTCGTAAATTCCGCTGTCAGAAAATCACTTCCTGGAACAACATCTTTCATAACCTCTGCGGAAAACAGGACAATCCCCATACCGTCAATACTTAAATGTGCTGTATCTCCCAAATGCAGCGGCCCGCTTGATACTGGACTTTCCGCAAAAGTTTTTATCTCCACATGAGGCTTTTCTCCCTCTCTCTGTTCTTTCGTTTTTTCTTCTTTTATCTCTTTCAGGCAAGATAACTGTTCCAATACCTCCGTATGTTTCAACTGGCTGTAAGCAGGCAGAAATACTTTCTTCAAAGCCGGGAATTCCGCCAGCAGACGGCAATCTGAAAAGTTGGTATCCTGTAGATTGAGGGTATTCAAATTTCTGCACCTGCTCAGAAAAGAATAGTCATCAATCGCAACGTCATGGAGAGACAGCTGTTTTAACTTCGTCATTTCCCCAATTAAGGAAAAATCATCATCCTTTATCACCAGCCAGGAGGGGAGACGCACATCCTCTATTTTTTTAACAGCCGAGAAATTTCTCTTTTTACTGTCCAGACATTTAATTTTAGCAAGATCACTGAACGTCTGTAAGTCATGCCCTGTATTCTTTTGTATCCATATCACAAGCCTTGGATCGATTCCATATTGTTTTACCATCCTACATAATCCCTCCCAAATAAAAATATCCTATCCCTGCTCCTTTTGCGTCAGTTCCGCCAGCATACGCCGGGCATCTTCCACCACATACAAAGTTCCACCCTCCCGGATTGCATATTCCAGATGGGTTTTGGCGTTTTTTAACTCTCCACAGGCAATGTCAACATCCGCAAGGCATACGACAGAAACCACCTTTTGAATCTTTGCTGTATATCTGGCGCTTCGAACTTCCTCCATACGGCGGAATGTCTCATGGTCACCCCGCCACAAAGCCAAGCTAGAATCCATAACATTCAGCAGCTCCTGCCCTGTTCTCTGTAAGGATGCTTTTTTGAATGAGGAAACAAGAACCTCTGCCTCATGTTTAACCTGCATTGCCCTTTCCAAATCTTCCATTTTTTTATAACAGTTAAAACGAATGTTCAAAAGAGAAATCTGATAATTAACACTTAATTTGTACTTACACAAAGGCTCCGCCAAAGCTAAGGCATCAGAAAACTGTCCAGACCACATAAGGCCGGATGCCTCATTGATACGGATAGCCACGGCGCTCCGCTTTCTTTTATGTACCTTTTCAAGCAGGCGCATCACCTGAACATAGGTTACCGGATCGCAGTCCTGATTCAAGATCTGATTCAGAGACATAAAATCCCAGGAAATCCAGACGTTGATTGGAAAAGTGATCGCAATAAGAATTAACAGTTTAAGTAAAACATCTGCCATGCCATCATCGCCCCACCAGATTCCCCTGATGCCCACAATAACATATAGCAGCAAGATCAGGATAAGAAGCCCCTGCTTAGCCCGAAGTCTCTTTTTGTATTGACGAACAATCTCTTTCGGAGTTTTATTTTGATATTGCATATCAGTTTCTACCTTCTTTTCTTTCACATTTTGTTGCTACAATCGTTTATCTCATCATCTACTGTTAAATCATAATAAGTCATCCACCATATCAAAAAATTTGCACCTGCACTCCGGGCAGACAGACGGAATAATCAGCGGACAAAATTTTAGTTTCGCATATTTGATATGCAGCCCCTCTATGTTCCGCAAACATTCCTTTTCTTTCAGATTATTCCTTCGTATCGGAACATAATATGGAAATGGATGCCCGCAGCAAGGACACCACCAAAAAAGCTTGGGGGTAAATCCCAGTGGGATAGCCAGGAAAAAGAGCAGGAGAGCGACAATAACGAATGCCAGGAATGGCTTATCATCTATCATGGCACTTAGCTCTATATCCTTACCCAAAACAATCATGGGAACAAACAGAACCATGCTGCCAAAGCAAGAAACAGCAAAGCATCCCCATTGTATCAGAAATACTGCTCTCGCAAATGCGCAGCATTTCCGGAACCGTGGCGGCATCTGCGGAAAAACATATGGAAATGGTTTTGATTTATTCTCCTGTTGCAATCGCCAGTTTGCAATATCATCTCTGGGTCTTTTCATATTCCTGTCCTCTAATAGTTCTTTAAATCTTATATATCACAGTGCTTTGCCCTGGCTTATAACTTGATAAAAGCATCTGCTTCTAAATAGTGGTTCAGCGCTTTCAGCAATTCCTCCTCGGTGGCATCCCTTTTCTGATCCAAAGCATTGATAACAACATCTGTCACAAGCTCTGGCATGAGCGAGTAGTCCATATCGTTTTCAATCGCAAAACCCGGAAAAATTTCTTCATCATTTTCGTCAAATTCCGGTCTGGAGGATATGCAGCAAGATGTAGACAAAGACAAAATATCGTCCGATTCGTAGATATACCAGTCATTATCTTCTTCAACTGCCCTTTCTCCCTCAAGCAGATATTTTTCTTTGATTGATAAAAGGACATCTCTAATTGTGCATTTGGTATTGTGTATCATAGTATATTCTCTCCTTTATATCTTAGATCTGTTCAGCCCAATCAATGCCTGGATAAAGTTTTCCCGTCCGTATGAAATACTCAACAGCTTTTACACCAGCTTCTATATTGGTAAGTGCAAGATATTTTTCAATAGGTGACTGGCCGCCGCTTTGCACATGGGCAAATTCTTCTACTCCGGCATACTCTGGATTATAGGAATAATAGTTTTTTTCATCTTTGGTTCCGCCCTGCGAGCTAAAACCGATTGCCATCCATTCCCCATCGCAGTTTACTTCAAACATTTCAACTTCCCCATAAGGGTCTAAGTACAGGTAGATATTAATCCCCTGGGGTATTTCTTCCAAGATTTTAGAAATTACTTCTTCTGTAATTTCATCAGCCTCATACGAAGAATACGGTGGATCGTAATAGTCAATATGTTTTATCTGGATTGCTTTGGGATCAAAAGCAGGGATATCTTCCTGCTTAGGTATAATTTTAACTTCCATACCGCTTAATGTTTTGATTATTTTAGATTCCATAATACTGCCTCCTTTATTGGTCTGTTTGATTTATTTCAAAAAGCATAATTTTTCCATTGACCTTTATTTCCATATCTCTTTATGTTTCAGTATAGCAGGATAATTTGCTTCCTGGCTGTCATGGAATAGGTACAGCAGAGTTTTTATGGCAAAGGATCGGGCATAATCTATATCTATGCCTTTTACAACCTTCTTTGACAGCATCATCTCACTTAGTTCGTCTACCCAATGATTGATCTTAGGTGGAAACTTGCCATAGCAAAAATCATTGAAGCCTGAAAGTGAAGCACTATACCCCAGGGAATTCTTTCGGTTTTTCATATCCGACTTCTCATACTCACCTGCAAGACGGTCAACTGTCCGATACAGTTCAAAAATTTCCGGCTCCGTCAATTCGGATAAATGTTCATCCAAATAAGCCCTGGTTATTTTGGCGTCACGGTAGTCCTTGTCCAGCCACGTCTGCTGTTTTTCATAGGAGAGGTTTATCTCCGGCAAATGTTCGACATACCATGCCCCTAATTCAACAAGACCCTTTTGCAGACTGTCCTTGTCATTCTCCGTATCAAACCATGGAGAACAGACCGTATATTTTTCGGGGATACTGGAAAGCCTGCCATAACCGGAGTAGTTCGACACCCCGTAAGCACACATGGCCGCACTCCAATCGTATTTGAGATAACTAGCATAGACACTGTTGAGCCGCAGATGGATCTGTTCATTCCAGAATCCACGCTCAATGCGCAGATGCCGGAAACTGCCTGTCTCACTTCTCTGTGCAAATGGATAATACGGGCCGCTGCTCCCATCCCGTAGGACAAAGTAGCAGGCTTTGTCAAATTCTTTCGGGGGAAAGATAGACTGAAAACCAGCAAAGTGGTTTTCACCAAATTCAATGATTTCTTTTTTGCAAATGATACAGCGTTTCATCATGCACCTCCATTTTCTATCTATTAAAATAATCATAATTTACACGTCTTTAGGGCGATGCAGGCAAAGATCCCAGCGTGTATCACCCATCAGCATATCGATCAAGTGGGAAAGCTCCCAAACTGCACATACTTCAAGGTCTTTACATTCCTCATATGTGCATTTAAGAATTTCACCATGATGGTATAAGCTGCCTTTTCCTGTTATTGCATCTACAACTACTTTATCAGGCGCCCAACTATCTTCATCACTGGCAAAAGGTCTGCTCCCTACTACCTTTAGCTTAGATAGGCTGCTCCGATACAGACATATGAACCGGAAGAACTCGGCATCCACTGGTACATCTTCATATGACTGGTATATGCCTTTATAAATTCCCAGTGTTCCCTCTTTGTATAGCCTTGCATAAGAATTTTTGTTACTTGAAAGAGGTATTTCAATAATATCTCCTAATTTCTTCCTTTTTGCCATTCGTTATTTATCTCCAGTCAAATGGTTCATTTAAACCATGTTCATTCAATATCCGTTTTTCTATCTCTCTATATAGTTCAGTACCCTCACTCGTGCAAGGGGGTATTATTATAGGTATTGCTTTGTGGTAATCTCCAAAATATAAACTCATCGCCGCAAAATAATATGGCCAATCATGACTTTCAAGAGATACTGATATAATGCTCATATCAAAATCTTCAAAGTAGTCACGATGTTTTTCAATTCCAAAGCTTGCTTCATCATAAGAAACTCCAATATATTCAACAATCAGCCACTTAAGGAGTTCACAATAACTTTGGAGATTTACAACAACAGTATTATTTCCGCCTGATACAACAACATTATCTTTCACTTTGCACTTTCCTGTCTATTATTGTCTATATTATAGCTTGTTCGTTCACTTCATTTATTCCCAGCAGGGAAATTATGCTCTAAAATAAATTTAAAACCAACTTATAATTCTTTAGTAATCCATGTTCCTCTCCTGCAACTTTATTGAGGTGTGCCCATACTTAAAAACTCTTCAATTTCTTGTCTCAAATCTTCCACAGTATAAGTGCTGGCATCAAACCCATCCAAGATAGCAAGTTCCTCATGAAAGATATAAACTTTATTTGCCTTTGCCTGCAGGAGCAGATTACATTCTAACTGATCTACGCTGTTTAGAAAATCATAAAGATATCCTGCATAAGTTTCCGTATCCAAATCATCCGTAAAGCGCAGAACTAATTTTACATATGCGCCGCTCTCCGAAAGAAACTGCTCCAGCTTGTCCTCGGCTGTCCATAGTTTTTCTGTTTCCGGCATTTCCAAAGAAATACGCTGGTCAATTACATAATCCTTAGTTCCACATAATGTTAAGACCGGAGCCACTGCATCCTCTTCAAAATAATAGATCGCATAATCATCCCGGACATCCTGATAGTCTGTTTGTGAAACAACTGCTGTTGCGATCTGTTCCGGGGCATCTACCGGGGAAACTTCGCAGAAGTAGGTTGCCCCGTGGAATGGCCCGTAGTTTTTCAGATTTTCCCTGCCTGCAACAGAAAACTCTATCCCATATTTCTCCTGCATCTGTATCAGCAGGTACTCCCGTGCTGATTCCAGATCATTTTCAAATGGGCCGTCTTGATACTCTGCATTTTGCAGATCATCAATCGCCTGCATGATGTCATCTCCGTATTCGTCACTAAAATTGCCCAGCGCATCACTGGCCTTATCCATCATCCCACATCCTGTCAGCATAAGCAGCAGTAAGGAAATCATACATAGTCTTTTCTGTTTCACCACACCTGCAAACCTCTCCTTTTTTGCAAATATCAAAATACATGATCCAGCCGCCATCCAATGTTTTTATATGCCATTTCCGTTGGAAACTCTACAATAATTTAAGTATTCTAGTTTTACAGAAAATTCATCAAATTCGCTGCGTACTCATTAGGAATAATTGTTAGCTGTTGACATTCCATTCGTAAAGATTGATATTGCTCAGAAGTCGCAGCAATCGCAGTTTTCAAACTACCTTGGATGTTCCCCACAATATGACAGAACAACGGTGTTTTATAAAGCAGTTCTGTGGCCTTTTTATAATCTCGACCTGTACTGGAGGAAAGCGGTATATTAGCAAGATAAATACAAGCGTCAGTTAAAAAACCAAACAAATCAGCAAAATCAGCAAAACCGATTTGTTCATAGGATGCAATTTCTTCAAAATCCAGACGGCCCCCTTCGATGGCTACCAGTTTTATTAAAAGCCCAGATACCCATGTGGTAATCTGCCATTCAATCGCAGTAGGGTTTTCGTTTTCAAAATAACTCTTATAAAAGTCTGCTTGTATATCAGTCAATTTTTCATCGGAGTTGTATGCAAGCGTACTGGCATAAATGTTATTTGCAAAATCTTGAAATTCTATTACTGTAATGCGCCCCTCAGCATAGCTCCAAAGTAAATCAAGTGCGTTTATTAACACTGGAGTAGGAGACTTGCCCTTAAAGGATAATCCTTGTTGGAGTGTGTGGACATACCGCTCAATGACAAGTAAATTTCCAAGTAGCCGGGAGCGAGTATCGCTATTTTTGAAAGCAGTCTCGGCTATGTCACGAAACCTTAATATCCAGTTATTCGCTTTTGGGCCATTTAGAGAAGAAAAATCCGTATCAAGTGAATATTTGCTCATAATCTGTTTCTCCATTCTTTACCATCTATACCTTAGGACATTTTGACTCAAAGGGCTGAACAATTCCAAACGAAGTTGTCCTCCATAGACCAGTCTATACCGCCTCGTCTGTGCTTTTGGCTCACTGAAAAGCATTTTCGGCAAGTGGGATTTCATAAGCCTTTTTCTCCAGGTACTCCCAATCACCATTCCCGACCGATTCATAAGATGTCCATGCCACTTTAAGCTGGTTTTCAGATATATAAAATTTGATACGTGTTAAAACTCCGACGCTTGTATCAATATCAGGCTCTGCCACATAATCAAAAGTGTAAACCGTGTGTTTCTGCGTCCAGTCCGAAGTATCCCGGTAATAAATTACCGCATTTTCCGCAGGTATCTTTATCAGGCCAAACAACTTCTCGCTTTCTTCTTTTCCAGGAAGATAGAAATAGCATCGTGTTCCATTTGATGTGATGTAAAATTCATTTTCTCCTGCCTTGTCCTGAAACAGAATCTCGCCACAACTCAAATCAATCAAGAGCAGATTGCTTTCTTTCAGCCAGCCTTCCACATAGCCATTGTGGTGGGGAGCCGTCCAATGCTCCGCACAGACCCAGGTTTTACCATCTTTCTGTACACTTCCACGCATCGCTTTGCTCCCTACATCGGGATAACGATACAATACCGAACCATTTTCATCCAGGATATGTATATCGTAATCATAGGTTTTCTTGTAGTCATCCGCTTCCTCCCACTGAAGATAACAGGAGCTTCCCTCAATGGGAGATTCTTCATCATAAGCATAGGAATCCCTGCTATAACCGGACGGATATATTACTTCATATTCTGTTGCGCCTGCTGTTGGATTACAGCCTGTCAATAATAGAACAACTATTGTTATCCAGCATAAAGAAAAAACATGGCGCATGATCTTTACTTTCATATCTGCCCCGTTCTCCTTTTCATGTCGCCTATCACGCACCATGCTATCACATACAGCAGAACATAGGCTACCGCCAGTATAAGGTCAATCATGTACTTTTGCCGAAGTCCGGCGCTGTAACTTTCTGCTGTCTGGCCCGGCTCCACGGTGATATAGGAGCCATCAGCGGTGATG
>OFHB01002176.1_pt1 | contig 10496 bp, 10 predicted proteins | sample 1521881 | NCBI WGS metagenome assembly OFHB01 (sample SAMEA3504090, study PRJEB24116) | mouse gut metagenome | biome: mouse gut; feature: mouse-associated habitat; material: faeces | place: Denmark | collected 2011
CGATAATCCATCCCTAAGGGTTTCATATTATTCATGTAAAGGAGGGATTGGGGGCTCAAACACAACCCACAATAACCGGAAACAGAATGAAAGAACTAGGAAAGCAGACGGATAAAATATGCAAGACTGTCTGCCAATACAATAAAGAGACTATTTCTTCAGATGACATGAAAAAACTTCAAGAAATTGCAGAAGACTACTGTAAGGTAAAAAATTATATATATACACATTACAGCGGGAAAGGAAGTCTTGCAAAGCTCTATCCTGGATATACAATCCAGAATGAGATGACGAAAAGCGGTCTGCGGGAAAAAATAGGAATGCCTTCTGTTTATTTCTATCTTGCTGTTTTTGATGCTTTAGGAGATATTAAATGCCAATGGACACGTACGAAATCAAAAGTTTCCGAACTGCTGAATAAAAATGAAACTCTTTCATCTGAAGAAAAACATTATCTACGTTTTTTATTAAAATCACCCAATGCATTTGAAGCTGTATTAAATCACAGGCCGGTTTGCTTGATAAAGGAGATGGAAATAAAACACAATGAACTTGCCGCACAAGTAGATATAAAGAAAATGCACAATTATCTGCGCAGACAGATAAGAAAGTATCAGTCGAGACAATATCATACGGATGTTATTTCGGGTTTCTTTACGACAGAGCGTGCATACCGTTATGCAGACCATGGAATATACATTACTACAAAGCAAAACCGTAAACGTGTTTTTGTGCCATTAACCGACAATAATCAATACAAAAACCAACTTTATGTCAGGCTGTATCCTGAAACCGGAGATATAGAACTCAAAGCTCCAGTCAATGTACAGGTACACTGTCATCCAGATTATATAAATCAGGTTGGTGTGTCTTTAGGTATATATATTATGCTGACTACGGATAAAGGCCATGTCTATGGAGAACATTTGGGAAAATACCAGCTAGAGTATGCTGAGTGGATTCGGGAACAGACAAACAATTACAACCGACATCGCGCAGATAACCCCGGAAGAAAAAAATACAACGCAAAAAGGAAGCGATATGTAGAGCAGCTTCACAGCTATATCAATCATGAACTAAACCGTTTCCTGCAGACAGAAAAACCTAAGACGGTCTATATGGTAAAGCTACCTCGTCCATCCGCAGGCGGCGTAAACAAGAAAATCAACAACTGTATTACACTATGGCAGCGGGGATATATTCGAAAACGGATTCAATTGAAATGTCGGGAACAGTCTGTAGAATTTACAGAAGTTCTTGGGAAAGGTATCAGCAGTGAATGTAGCCGATGCGGAGCTAACGGAATCAAAAAAGATGGAATGTTCCGATGCCCAAACTGCGGCTATGCCGCAGAAGATAAGCTGAACACATCAAAAAACGTATTGAAGCGCGGAATAGACGGGAAAATCATTAGGTCATAAGAACAGCGATTCAGATAAATTTTGACGATGAGTCAAGATTTCACCGAAGAAATACTGTGAGTATTTCATTTTAGGATTGAAGCGCATGTTCCTGATATAAAAATCAAATAACGGCATTAGAAGGCAGCAATAAGCTGCGTATTGGGTATGCCAGGACCCAGAGAACACAAAGTATTATCCATTTTTATACCCGATGGGTATGGATATGTGAGGTATCTGGGAGCGAAGCAGAATCATTCTGCAACATTTTTTATAAAAATGTCCAATGTGCCTTATTTTAAATATCCTACAGCTATATACCATTTATTAAATATGGAGAAACCGATTATGACACAAAATATGGAGGTGGAAATACAGTCATGATGAATTATATCATTGTACAAGCAGGAGGAAAAGGAACACGTTTAAAACATCTTACAAAAAATAAACCCAAAGCGCTTGTACCTGTGGCAAACCTTCCGATGCTATTCCACCTATTCCGAAAATATCCAGATAAAAGATTTGTGATTATTACAGACTATAAAAAAGAGGTTATGCATGAATATTTGGAAGCTTTTGCGGATGTGAAATACCAAATTGTAGACGCAGATGGTACGGGTACCTGCGCAGGTGTAAAGCAGGCCATAGAACTGATACCTGAAAAAGAACCTTTTATGCTTATATGGTCGGATCTGATTCTTCCCGTAGAACTAGAACTGCCCGAAGGATATAATAGTTCTGCAACTAAAGTAAAACCAATAGACGATTACATTGGAATATCACAGACATTTTCTTGCAGGTGGTCTTACAAAGATGGAACATTTGTAGAAGATAGTTCTTACGAACATGGCGTGGCTGGATTTTTTTTATTTTCAGAGAAAAAGAAGATAGAAACAGTACCAAAAAGCGGGGAGTTAGTTCGCTGGATGCAGCAGAATCATATGCAATATAGTGAATTCGGGCTTGCAGGCACAAAAGAATTCGGCCTGCTTAGTGAATATAATAAACTTGAACAGGAAAAATGCCGTCCTTTTAATAAAATTACAATAAAATCTGACAGAGTTATTAAGGAGGGAATCGATACTCAAGGCCGGAAACTGGCCCACAGAGAATGTGCATGGTATAACAAAGCAAAAGAACTTGGTATCCCATCCCTGCCAAAGATTTATGGAACATCTCCTCTGGAAATGGAACGAATTAATGGAAAAAATATTTATGAATGCCATTTTCCCTATTCAGAAAAAAGAGAAATTCTAATGAAGCTCACAGAATCCTTACAGATGCTCCACAAAGTAGAAAAAGTTCCGTCAGATACATTCAGCATGAAAGAAGCATATCTCAATAAAACATTTGCCCGCATACGGAGCATTCGGGATATGGTTCCGTTTGCAAATGAGAAATACATAACTGTAAACGGGAAAAAATGTAAAAACATATTTTTTAATAAAAGAAACCTTGAAAAACGGCTGCGTCAGCTTGATTGTGAATACTTTAGCCTGATTCATGGAGATTGTACGTTTTCTAACCTGATGCTGCGTGAAGATGGCAGCCCAGTTATGATTGACCCCAGAGGGTATTTCGGCTATACAGAACTATATGGCGATCCACGTTATGACTGGGCAAAACTCTATTATTCTATTGCAGGAAATTATGACAGCTTTAATCTGAAAAAATTTGAACTACAGATAAGAGACAAAGATGTCCGCCTTGATATTCAGTCAAATCAATGGGAGGACATGGAAAAGGACTTCTTTGAAATGACTGGCTCAGACCCAGAGGAAATCAAACTGTTGCACGCAGTAATCTGGCTTTCACTAACGACTTATGCATGGCAGGATTATGATTCCATTTGCGGGGCTTTTTATAATGGATTGTACTATTTAGAAGAAGTTCTGTAACTGTCCGAAGCAGCAAAAAATATAATTATAATTGAGGGAGACATATGATTCATTATTTTGAAAAACAATTAGCTGAATTTGATCATTCTATCCATTCTTTAGATGAAAAAGAATTTTCAAGATGGGTGAATGACGCAATAGAAACATTAAAAAACGGTCATAAAATCATTGTATCCGGTTTGGGAAAGAACGTCCCAATCTGCGAGAAATTCGTAGGGTCTATGGTCTCAATGGGGCTGGAAGCATCCTTTTTACATACAAACTCTGCGGTACATGGAGATATGGGGATTATCAGGGATGGGGATATGTTAATTCTTCTGACTAAGAGTGGCGAAACAGACGAATCCGTGTACCTTGCAAGGCTGCTAAAAAAAAGAAATATCGGCATGTGGCTACTTACATTTGAGAAAAACAGCATACTTACAAAAGAGATTGACAATGCCATTGTGTTGGATCTGACCCATGAAGGAGATCTTTGGAATGTGATGCCAAATAATTCTACGACGATTAACCTAATCATTCTACAAGGATTAGTTATGATGATAGCAGAACGGATGAAGCTCGATTTAGCACAGTTTAAAAAAAATCATCCTGGCGGACATATTGGAGAAATGTTAAAAAATGTTTAAAAGATGTTTCATAATACTAAAAGAATACTTCCAATGGCTCAGGCTTTCTATAAAATATAAAATTAATTATAAAAAAGTGGTTTTAGTATTAATTAATGAAAATAAAACGTTGGATTATTATGCTATTTCTTACTTAAAATATTTTGTAAAACGAAAATACGCAGATGAGGCTATTATTCTATTTCATGATGCGGAATCTAAGAAAATGTTTGAAATGTTTAATTTTTCATTTAAAGTAACGACAGTCTACTATCCATTAGAAAAAATCAAAAAATTATATGATTATTATTCTTTTGAAAAGTTTTTTGATAATATTGTCTTTACTTATACGTCATTTCCGAAATATAACCTGTTAGGCAGAGTGCTTGATGAAACATCCGTGAATGAGCAGGATACCGTATGTCTGGCTCTCTATCATTTAAGGGAAGTATTAGCGCCAGATGAAACAAATACGGAGAAAATTTATGCTAACTAAGAAATCAAAGCAGGATGAAGAATTAGAATGGATCGACAAACGTGTAAAAAGATTGATTTGGCTAAATAAAATCCCCCAAAAAAACATCTATCTTTTTGGAGTAAGCATACGTACTCGAAAAATTATTCAAGTACTGAGAAAATATGGATTAGAGCCGAAGAATGTTCTGGACAATGATAAGAATAAGCAAAACAGCCATTGCGCGCGAATAAAAGTGATTTCCGTAGATCAAATTGAAAATATATTGGATAGCAAGAATGTTTATATTGTAGGTTCTTCATATTGGAGGGAGATGACTGCGCAGCTTGAAAGAAGAAATGTTAAAAGGAGCAGTATACATCTTTTCTGCGCTCCCAAAAAAGTATTATTGAATCATCTTATTGACGCTGAAAAAGGAAAATATCACTATAGAAAGTTAATAAAAAAATATGGAGATATCCCTATTTTCATATGCCCTTATACAGGAACCGGAGACATTTATCTAATTGGCACTTTTTGGAGACAGTATATAGAACAGAACCGAATCGAGAACTATATTTTTGTGGTTATTAATGAGGCATGCAAAAAAGTAGCAATGATGTTTGGAATAAAGAATATAGAATTGACAAAAAAGAAACGTCATTGTACCTTTTTATTGCATTATTATCTGCTTTGTCCTGATAAAGTAAATATAGTAGTTTTAAATGACAGTTGGCCTCTTATACATTCAAATCCGATTGAGTGGTTCCGTGGATACAAAGGATTACATTTTACAGAAATGTTTCGCAGATATGTATTTGCTCTCCCTGAAAATATCAAACCAGAACACCCTGTTTTCGCGAATGTAGATGATAAGCTGTCGTTATTGTTTGAAAAGGTTCAATTAGTACCTGATAAAACAGTAGTATTATCACCGTATTCAAATACACTTGCTGATTTGCCAGATGTATTTTGGGAAGCTTTAGCAGACGGTCTTAAAAATAAAGGTTTTTCTGTCTGTACAAACAGCAGCGGAGAAAATGAACCGGCAATATTTGGTACAACAGCTATATTTGTGCCATTAAACATTGTTCCCCAATTTATCAGTAAATCAGGCTATTTTATCGGCGTACGCAGCGGTCTTTGCGATGTGATTAGCGCGGCAACAGCAAAAAAGATTATTTTGTATGATGCAGAAGAACGTTTTTTTAATAGCAGTTCATTTGAGTATTTTAGTTTGAAACGTATGGGCTTATCAAACGATGTCGTGGAAATAATCTATAAACACGGGGAACCGGCGATAACTGCATTGGAAATAATTAATTTAATTTGTTATGAGTGAATCATAAAACGCTTAATTTAGGAAGGAAATTAAGATGATAAAACAAGAGAATTTTGAAAAAAGTATACGGTATGGACCTGGTTTTGATGATAATTTACTTGCCAAACGTGCGAAAGCCGATGAACTATATTTTATTTTTAACAATATAAATCCGACAAATGTATTGGAAAAAGAAAAGCTATTAAAAGAACTCTTACCAAACATGGGAGAGAACATCGTGATTTTATCGCCCTTCTATACAGATTATGGCTATAACTGTATCATAGGTGATAATACTTTTATAAATCATAATGCCTATCTGATGGACGGTACAAACATTACCATTGGTAAAAACTGTTTTATTGGACCTAATTGTGGAATGTATACCGTAAACCATCCCCTTGCTGCCGAAGAACGTAATAAGGGTTATGAAATAACTGCCCCAATCAGTATCGGTGATAATGTTTGGATTGGTGCAGACGTCACAATCTTACCGGGTGTAGCGATAGGTGATAACAGTGTGATTGGTGCGAAAAGTCTTGTGACAAAAAGTATTCCGGCAAATGTGATTGCAGTAGGAAGTCCTTGCGAAATACTTAGAGCTATCACAGAAAACGATAAAAGGAGGATATCTAAATGAGTACAAAAAAATTACATACAATTAATGAACTGCCTCATATATACGAGCTAGAAGAAATGATTGGCTTCTGCAAAAAATACTCCAAAATATATATTTATGGAACTTCATTCAATCAGGAAATGCTGTTGAAATATTTTGATATGTGCGATGTAAAAATTACGGGATATGTTGTAACATGGTACCCTGCAGAAATTTGTTTTTCTTATCGGGAGATGCCGATAAGATTGATGGAGGATGTTATTAAAGAAGATGGAATAGGTATCATTGTGGCGTTATCTGACAGGTATTATAAAGATATCATTCCAAGATTCAGAGAAAACCAGTTTCATGACTATTTTATTATGTCTGAGTTTAATAAACGTGCAATTGCCAACCAAGTAAGGCCCAGAGAACATGAGGAAATGGCATTTGAGGTTAATCTGGCAGACCACTGTAACATGTCTTGCCAGATGTGCGATCATTATTCTCAACTTTCAGAACCTTGCTTTTTAAACTTTGAACAGTATCAAAAGGATATCAAGAGATTGGGTGAACTATATGACCATGATTTGTTCTATATTACTCTACTTGGTGGAGAGCCTTTGCTCAATCATGATATTATTAAGATTTTAAAAGTGACTCGTGAAGCCTTTCCTAATACTAATCTATATATATTGACAAATGGTCTATTATTGATGGAGTGGGAAAGCATGCCTGAGGGAAACTTGTGGGATGCCTGCAAAAAATATGATATCGGAATATGGATAACAGTTTATCCAATAAACTTTGATTATGAAGCTATAGAGAAAAAGGCGGAGGAATATGGAGTATCGCTGACAATGTCATCTAATATCCATGCCGAACGAGAAACAAAACGTACAAAAATATCTGATAAACATACCCTGGATTTAAATAAATCAATTGATAAATTTTATTGCGTTAGCTGTCTGTATTATAATATGTTTAATGTGCTAAAGGATGGACGTATATATATGTGTCCCGTCGCAGCGCACAGTAAGATATTTAATGACAAATTTGGGAAGAATTTAGAGCTTTTAGAAGGAGATTCTATTGATATTTATCAGATAGATAGTTGGAAAGAAATTGCAGAATTCAGTTCAAAATATGTTCCTTTCTGCAGCTATTGTGATTTGAAACACTGGGGTCCTCATTCTGAATGGAAAGCAAGTACAAAGCAAATAGATGAATATATTTAAAAAGAGGGTGTGGTAGAATGAAGTTTTTTAAAACAACTACAGGTTTAAAAATACCTCAGATTGGACTAGGAAGTTTTGATTTAAAAGCAGACGCTATATGTAATGCAATACAAAGCGGCTATACCCTTATAGACACAGCATGGCAATATGGGAATGAAAAAGAAGTAGGAAAAGCAATAAAGAAAAGTGGAAAAAGTAGAGAGGATATTATTATATCAACTAAATTGTGGACCGAAGATATCCGACAAAATCAGATTCAAAAAGAATTTGACGAAAGCTTACGAAATCTTCAGACCGATTATGTAGATATTTATTTAATTCATTGGCCTGCTGTTGGTTTTGAAAGAGCATGGGAAACAATGGCAATGCTAAAGGAAAAAGGAAAGATTAAGGAAATAGGTGTCTGCAATTTTACTCCTCTTCATTTTGATAAACTTGCAAAAGTTTCAGGAATAATACCAATACTGAATCAGATTGAGTCGCATCCATATTATCAAAATGCAAATCTGATAAAGTATTGTAAAGACAGGGGAATTATGCCACAGGCATGGTGTCCTTTGGGAGGATCTTATAGTAAATTGGTTGATGATGATTCCTTTAAGGCAATTTCAAGGAAATATAGAAAAACTTCTGCACAGATTATCCTTAAATGGCATCTACAAAGGGATATATGGATTATACCAAGGTCTGCAAACAAAGAAAGACAAAAAGATAATATAAATCTTTTTGATTTTGAACTCGAAACCGAAGATATGGAAAAAATCAATCAGATGGATACAGGCAATAGAATAGGGCCTGATCCAGATAATTTTAATTTTTAGGAGAATAGTATAATGAATGGTATATTTTATAAAAGTTATAAGGAATATGTAGCAAGCTATCAAGGACGAGAACTCGTTCTTTTTGGAGCAGGAAAAGGAGCTCAAGAGATAATTTTTCATTATTATCCAAATGAGGATATCGCATTTATATGTGATAATAATAAAGAAAAAGTGGGTAAAAAGATTTTTGGTATCCCTGTGTGTTCACCAGAAAAACTTTACGAGAATCCTGATAAATATGTAGTCCTGATTACGGCAAAGGATAACTTTGCTATTAAAAGTATTCTTCAACAGTTAAATACAATGAACGTAACACATTGCTATCCCTCAGCTATTTTACAATTTGCAAACATGGTGACCAGATACATTGATTTAGGAAGTCTCAATAAATATGTTTCAATAGGTGAACGGCAATACCACGAGTTCAATACATATAAAGTCATTCAAGACAATATGGATAAAATTTTAAAGGTACGCGAAATGCTAAGCGACAAAAAATCGATTGAACTTTTCGATAACTATATAGAAAAGCTAAAATACAATGTAAATAATTATGCTGATATTTCAGACGATGTTTATGAACACTATTTTGTAGATGGAATATTTAAATATTCAGATGAAGAAATTCTTGTAGATGGAGGTACTTTTGATGGTGCTGACACAATAAGATTTGCTGAATTACTTAAGCAAGAAGGAAAACTATTAAAAAAAGCGTATTGTTTTGAGCCAGATTGTGAAAATTTTAGAAGGTCATGTAATAATTTACAAAAATATTATAATTCTGATATAAATATTGACTATGGAAAACAGATAGCAGAAAGTAACAATTTTACAATTTATCAGGCTGGACTATATGACAGAAATGCCGGAATCGGATTTCGTACCTGTGGCAGCCAAATATCCAGACTTACAGAACAAATAGAATCAGCAGGAAGCGTATCTACTGTCTGCCTGGATGATCTCTTATCAAATAAAAAAGTGTCTTTTATCAAATTCGATTTAGAAGGCGCCGATATACCAGCTATATGGGGGGCGGAAAAAACTATTAAAAAAAATAAGCCGAAATTAGCTTTAAGTATTTATCATAACATTGAAGATTTATGGGAAATACCATTAATGATTAAAAGTTTTGTACCTGAGTATAAGCTATTTGTAAGGCATCATAGTGCATATTTTTGGGATAAAATTTTGTATGCTGCTTTAGACTGTGATTTGAGGTGATTTTATGCAACACTTCTTCCACTTTGGAACAAATAATTTAACTTTTGAAAGCTGTTGTGAGGCTGAAGGTAAATTATGGTTTTTTGCCAATGAATTTAATGCTTTGTGCAATATGGATATAAATAGTCATAAGGTATATTATATAAGTTCTATACCAAGTGAGGATATATTTACCAAATATCTTTATACAAGTATTAAATATTTCCAAGGGAAATTATTTTTAACACCGCGAGCAGCTAAATGCATTTCTGTCTTTAATATTAAAAAAAATAAATTTGAAGAAATAGCGTTATCCCTGCCTGTCCAATATAACGCAAACCTCTATGTAGACTGGCTTAAATTTATATCTTCTATAATAGTAGACGATAAGTTATATTTGATTCCGAGAAGTTATCCGGCTATTATCGAAATGAATTTATGTACATATGAACAGGTATATCATGTTCAATGGTTATTTGATATAAAAAATAAAATACTGGAAAACGACTCGTTTTTCTGGTCGGACTGTATTATTAGAAATAAGGAATTGATTTTGGCCTCATCAATTGCCAATATAATTTTTTCTTTTAACGTAGAAACAAAAAGATATAAAGTCTTATATAGCGGAAATATACCACAATCCTATTCTGGAATATCACTGATTGAAAAAAATGTACTGCTGACCGAACGCAAAAGCGGAAAATTAAAACTATGGGATGTGTCTAAAAATAGAATGATCGATTATGGCAGAATGCCAGAGCAGTTTGCCATAAAGAAAGTGATTGGATTTTCCAGTTTAGTACAAATAGGAAATAGTATTTTCGCTATTCCGTTATGGGCAAATATGTTGCTTAGAATTATACCTAGTAATACAGAAATACAAACCGTTAAGAATTATGATGAGGAACGCGGTAATAATGAGGAGATTGCAATATCTTGTGCCTGGACAAAAAATAGA
>OFHB01002178.1_pt1 | contig 10486 bp, 5 predicted proteins | sample 1521881 | NCBI WGS metagenome assembly OFHB01 (sample SAMEA3504090, study PRJEB24116) | mouse gut metagenome | biome: mouse gut; feature: mouse-associated habitat; material: faeces | place: Denmark | collected 2011
CACCTCTTCCCATTCCGAACAGAGAAGTTAAGCTCACTCACGCCGATGGTACTGCGGTTTTCCCGTGGGAGAGTAGGTAGCCGCCTCTTCAAGGTCAGATCGAAAGATCTGACCTTTTTTATTTTCCGCCATCTCCCTCCGTTTACGCAAAAAGCCACCTGCCTTTTCCTCGCTCGGCATCGCTGCGCATCCCGCTTCCCCCGCCGCTCTTGGGGGTGCTGCTGCACGGTCCGCACGACGAATACCGACATTACCACACCCATGACGAGCGCGCCGCCGTTGCTGATGTATATTTTTCGACCTGTGGCCGAAGATGTTGTGCATGAAGAAGGAGATGAGCGCACCGACCGAGGAGAAAGCCGGCATGCCGAGCGCCGGGCTGTTTCTTTGGAGGCCTTCCGGCCTCTGCAGATCGCACTGGGCGCCGTTGCCCGCGGCGCCCGCTTACACTGTTGCTTCCGCAGGACGATTGCCGCCTGCTTGCGGTGGAGCCCTTCCGGGTCCTTCTGTTCCTTCTGCTCCTTCTGTTCCTTCTGTTCCTTCTGTTCCTGCCTGCGCCGCATAGCGCTCTGCTGTCCCCGCATCCCTTGCATCCTCCGCATCCTCCTCAGCCCCCGGCCCCGCAGATCCCTCCGGGAGGTTGCTGTTCATGGTGGCGCTGCCGATTCTTCCGGCGCCGCAGCTCTTGTGTCCATCGCTGTCCGTTTGGGGCGCGGATCCTGGAACTTCTGCAAGTTCCGCAAACCCTTTTGCTCCCGCTGATTCTTCCGGCGCCGCCCGATCCTTTGGACGATGCAGACTTCGCAGCTTCAGGCGTCCCTGATCCCGTAGGGATGCCGCTGCCCGCAGCTCTTGTCCGGCGTTGCCGAGCCTATTGAGTTTTGCGGACTCCGCGGACTTTGCCGGACTCTGCTGCCCTTGCAAACCCACAGCCCCCTGCCGGTCCCGCTGACGTCACAGCCTGGCGCCGCAGCTCCCGCAGGAAAGCTGCCCGCACTCCCCGCTGGACCCTTCCGCCGCACGCGGGCGGCAGCATCGACCGGATCGCCTCGGCCGTGGGCCGATCCGTTCTCTTCGTAAGAATTTTTGGCGGCGATCACCCTTTTCCTTTCCTTTCCTTTCCTTTCCTTTCCTTTCCTTTCCTTTCCTTTCCTTTCCCCCGCTCTTGCTTACGCACCTTTATCGGCGCTCGGTCCGCCCCCCCCCAGGAGTCGTTCCGCCGCTGCACTTCCGGCACTTCCGACCCTGTGCGGAGAACGGCTGTTTTGACCGCCCGTGATGCGGATGAGGGAATGTTTGAGCGTTTTTCTTCCGCTGGCTGTCCCCGCACGAGCTCTTCCCGGGACGGCGTTTCAGTGCCAGGCCGGGCGGGCGAACGTCCGCATGCGACCCTCTACCGGCTGTGCCTGCGTCGGCCGCGTGTTGGAGCGCTATCCTCAGTTATGACATACCTATATTTATATATGGCCGCAGAGGAAGCCCCCGCTACAGTGCGGCACCATCGCAACCGGTGCGAGAGAGCGGTGCGGAGCATCCTTGCCGTGCATGCAAAGCCTTATGTGCAAATGCCTCGGGATCAGTCCGACGGGCTCTGTTCTCGAAATCCTGGAATGATCTTTGCTCATCTTCCGTGATTGGGCGCGCCTGCCTGCGATGGGGCTCGGCTGCTTCGCCGATTCGTCCGTTCGAAGTACGCTGAGCGACTTTGCGGCGTAGTTCGCTGCCTCGATGTCGGGGCCTGCATGCCGTCGGATGCGATCTCTGCGTCCGAACGCGCCATCGGTGCCGGAATCCGTCACCCGGAAACGGCCCTTGCGCCGCACGACGCGGACGCAATATGCAACCGTCTCTGCCATAATGCGCGATTTGCATGTCCGAATGCGTTATCGCAGCACAACCCGCCTCCGCAGGCGCTCCGGTTTCCGTGAATCGATGTGCAACATGCTTATAGTTAGTGAAATAATCCGATCGCACACCGCCCCCGTACCGCCCGGTCCTTCGCCCGGCTCCGTATGAGCCCTGATTTTTTATAAAGTTTATGCGCCGCAAACGCTTGCCGATGTTCTGAAAAGTCGTATATTTGTAACATACGAACACTTTATAATCTGCCTTATGAGAATCCCAAGCGCCTTCGGCTTTCTCGCCGTTCTCTTGCTCGTATCGTGCTCCGGGCACGATTCCTCCTCCTCCGCCGCACCCCGCCGCCTCGCCGTCGCTCCCGCCATCACCCGCGTCACGGAGCTCTTCTTCGACACCGGCGACCGCATCGGCCTCACCATCGACCGCGCCGACGACCGCTATGCCGACAACCTCCCGCTCGACTACGACGGCACCGCCTTCACCGGCGACGAACTCCTCTGGTATCCGGGCGACGCCCCCGCAACCCTCACCGCCCGCTATCCCTACGACGCCGCTGCCGCCCCCGACTCCTTCCGCGTCCAGCCCGACCAGCGCACCGGCTGCTCCTCCTCCGACCTGCTCGTCGCTCGCCGCGAAAACGTAACCCCCTCCTCCGACCCCGTGCAGATGGTCTTCCGACACCTCATGTGCGCCGTCGATGTGACCGTCGCCGATGCCGACGAAAACTCCATCGACCGCATCGAACTCCTCGGCACCGTCACCCGCGCCTCCCTCGACCTCGAACGCATGACCGCCGCCCCCGCGTCCGGCGCCCCCGCCGAAGCCGTCGTCGCTTTCGCCGCCGAACCCTCGCTCCGCTACCGCGCCGTCATCGTCCCCCAGACCGCCGACCTCTCCCTCCGCGTCGTCCGTACCGACGGCTCCGACGCCGTCCACCACTTCCGCCAACACCAGTTCCTCCCCGGAAAAGCTTACGCCGTTCAGCTCTCCCTCCGCGACGAACAAATCTCCGCATCCCTCTCCGGACTGATCGAGGAGTGGACCCCGGGCTCCGACCTTATCCCCGACGACCCCGACGACCCCTCCCAAACCGACCCCTCGGACCCCTCCCTCCCCTCCGGGCCCGACCCCTCCGACGATACCGTCCGCTGCGGCGACGTCGAATACCCCGTCGTCCGGGTCGAAAACCTCCTCTGGATGGCCCGCAACCTCCGCACCCAAGCCCCCGCCGACGTCTGGACACCCCAGTCCTCAGACCCCGACGCCGGACTCCTCTACACCCTCTCCGCCGCCCAAAGCCTCTGCCCCCAGGGCTGGCGGTTACCCTCCGATACCGACTTCGAAGCCTGGATCCGTGCCGCCGCCTCAAACCCCTCCCTCGCCCGGGTCCCCCTGCCCGGCGTCTTCATCCCTTCCCAGAACACCTACCGCTACACCGACTCCCAGGCCTATTTCCTCGGCTCCACCACCTCCGACCCCGGCCGCGTCGTCTGCCTCCGTTGCTCCTCCGACGCATCCCCCGAAATCATCCCCGCATACCCCGTCACCAACGCCGTCTCCGTCCGCTTCGTCCGCAACGCCGAATAACACCTGCCACCACCCGCGGCCGTGAACCAGGCCGGTCAGGCTTGCACAGACCGGCCGGTCAGGACGCACGATCGGGTCCGCCCGGTCCAAACTCCGCATCCCGGCACGGCAAGGAAATGACCGAACGGGCGGGCGGCGAGTCCGACATAGAGCGATCGGAAACAGCTCCGAAAACAATCCGCCCGGCATGCATATGCGTGCCGGGCGGATTGTTTCAATTACTCCCTGACGGGAGCTGCAAGTTACTCCTCAAGCAGAATCTCCAGAATCTTGATCGCTGCCTTCGCGATCGGGGTACCCGGGCCGAAGATGGCGGCGGCACCGTCGCGATAGAGTTCGTCATAGTCCTGTGCGGGGATCACGCCGCCCACGATGACGATGATGTCCTCGCGGCCCAGCTTCTTCAGCTCTTCGATGATCTGCGGCACCAGCGTCAGGTGGCCTGCGGCCAGCGACGACACGCCCACGACGTGCACGTCGTTCTCCACGGCCTGCTTGGCGGCCTCGGCGGGCGTCTGGAACAGCGGACCCATATCCACGTCGAAACCGATGTCGGCATAACCCGTGGCTACGACTTTGGCACCGCGGTCGTGGCCGTCCTGGCCGAGTTTTGCGATCATGATACGGGGCTGACGACCCTCCTTCTTGGCAAAGTCGGCACACATCTGCTTTGCGTGCTCGAAAGATTCATCGTTTTTCACGGCTGAACTGTAAACTCCTGAAATGGAACGGATAACTGCTTTGTAACGACCTACGACCACCTCGCATGCGTCGGAAATCTCGCCCAGCGTGGCGCGCACTTTCGCAGCCTCCACGGCCAGTGCGAGCAGGTTGCCCTGCTTGGTCTTCACGCACTCGGTGATGGCGTCGAGCGCACGTTTCACGGCCGCTTCGTCGCGGTTCGCGCGCAGCTCCTTCAGGCGCTTCACCTGGCTTTCGCGCACGGCGGTGTTGTCCACGGCCAGGATGTCGATCGGCGCCTCCTTCTCCAGACGGTACTCGTTCACGCCGATGATCTTCTGCTCGCCCGAGTCGATGCGGGCCTGCGTGCGGGCCGACGACTCCTCGATGCGCATCTTCGGAATGCCGGTCTCGATGGCCTTGGCCATGCCGCCCAGCTTCTCGATCTCCTGGATGTGCTCCCAGGCCTTGTGGGCGATCTCGTTGGTCAGCGTCTCCACATAGTAGGAACCGGCCCACGGATCGACCTCGCGGCATACGTTGGTCTCCTCCTGGATGTAGATCTGCGTGTTGCGGGCGATACGCGCCGAGAAGTCCGTCGGCAGCGCGATGGCCTCGTCCAGTGCGTTGGTGTGCAGCGACTGGGTGTGACCCAGTGCGGCGCCCATGGCCTCGATGGCCGTGCGGGCTACGTTGTTGAACGGATCCTGCTCCGTGAGCGACCAGCCCGAGGTCTGGCAGTGTGTACGCAGAGCCAGCGACTTGGGGTTCTTCGGGTCGAACTGCTTGACGATCTTGGCCCACAGCAGACGTGCGGCGCGCATCTTGGCGATCTCCATGAAGTGGTTCATGCCGATAGCCCAGAAGAACGACAGACGCGGTGCGAACGCATCGATCGACATGCCGGCGTTGATACCTGCGCGCAGATACTCCAAGCCGTCGGCCAGGGTATATGCCAACTCGATATCCGAGGTGGCACCGGCCTCCTGCATGTGGTAGCCCGAGATCGATATAGAGTTGAACTTGGGCATGTTCTGCGACGTATACTCGAAAATGTCGGCAATGATCTTCATCGAGAACTCGGGCGGATAGATATAGGTGTTACGCACCATGAACTCTTTGAGGATGTCGTTCTGGATCGTACCTGCGAGCTGGTCGAGCGTGCAGCCCTGCTCCAGACCCGTGACGATGTAGAATGCCAGCACGGGCAGCACGGCGCCGTTCATGGTCATCGACACCGACATCTTGTCGAGCGGAATGCCGTTGAAAAGCACCTTCATATCCTCGACCGAGCAGATCGAAACGCCGGCCTTACCTACGTCGCCCACTACGCGCGGATGATCGGCGTCGTAGCCGCGGTGCGTAGCAAGGTCGAATGCCACCGACAGACCTTTCTGGCCTGCGGCGAGGTTGCGGCGGTAGAATGCGTTAGACTCCTCGGCCGTCGAGAATCCGGCATACTGGCGGATCGTCCACGGACGCATGACGTACATCGTCGAGTAGGGGCCGCGCAGGAACGGAGCTATACCCGCAGCATAGTTCAGGTGCTCCATGCCTTCCAGATCGGTTGCCGTATAGTCGACCTTGACGGGTATTCTCTCGGCAGTCAGCCAGTCCTCCTTAGAGGCGCTCTTGTCGGCGCAGCAGGCCGTGCCGGTTGCGCCGTTATATGCTAATTCTGAAAATTTTGCTCTCATTGCTTGCTATCGTTAAATACCCAGTTTGTTCAAATAATCTTTCAAAGTCTCCAAAACGTTGCTCTTGACGTTGATGAAGTTGGTAATGCCCTGAGCTTCCAATTCGGGTGCGCATGCGGGTGCGCCCGCAACCACCAGAATGGCGCGGTCGGCCAGCAGCTCCTTGACCTTGGGCGCTACCGTTGCGTAGTCGTCGTCCGACGAGCATACTACGACGATCTCGGCCTTCGATGCTATGGCAGCCTCGACACCCTCCTCGATCGACTTGAAGAACGTATTGTCCATTACGCGTATGCCTGCGCATGCGAAGAAGTTGCAAGAGAACTGCGCGCGTGCGCGAGCCATGGCCAGCGAGCCGCAAGTGAGCATGAACGCCTTGGGTGTCTTGCCGCTGCGGTCCACCTTCAAGCGCATGGCCTCGAATGCCATGGCGCCGCGGTAGGGCGTGAGACGGTTCTCCTCGCCTGCGGCGCGCGTTACGCACTGCTCGGCGATAGCCTTGTCGGCCACCTCGTTGAAGTTGGGATACTGGTTGGCACCCAGCAGCGTCAGACGGCGCGTGGCGATGTTCTTGTCCTTGGTTGCGGCCGAAGCCTTGACGCGCTCGACGATCGCGCCTGCGCGGAACGCCTCGATGTAACCGCCCTTGTCCTCGATCTCGCGGAACAGAGCCCATGCCTGCTCGGCGATCTCCTTGGTCAGGTTCTCGATGTAGTAAGAACCGCCGGCGGGGTCGACGACATGATCCATGTGCGACTCGTGCTTCAACAGCAGCTCGGTGTTGCGCGCGATGCGCATCGAGAACTCGGTCGGAGCCTCGAACGCATAGTCGAACGGCGTGACCTCCAACGAATGCACGCCGGCGATAGCTGCCGACATGGCCTCGGTGGTGCCGCGCAGCATGTTCACGTAGGGGTCGTATACGGTCTGGTTCCAGGCAGATGTAGTGGCGTGCGCGAACATCTTGCAAGAGCACTCCTTCTCGGGGTTGTAGCCCTTGACGATGTTGGCCCACAGCAGACGTGCGGCGCGGAACTTGGCCATTTCGAGGAAGTAATTCGACGTTACGGCCAGCGAGAAGCGGATCTTGCGTGCCACCTGATCGATCGACAGACCCAGATCGGTCAGACGAACGATATACTCGTGTGCGGCCGAGAGCGAGAATGCGAGCTCCTCGACGATAGTCGAGCCGGCGTTGCTGAACGTAGCGCCCGAAACGTTGACGATGCGCACGTGCTTATACTCGTCGGTAGCCTTGATAAGCTCGGCTATGCGGGCGAAGCACTTCTCGCCGTTGTTGCAGCAGAAGTCGCCCTTGACCGACAGGTCGGCGATGATGGGGTCGATGCAGAAGTTGGCGCGCAGATCGTCCTTGGCCACGCCATGACGCTCGGCGTATGCTATGACCATTTCGGCGATGTGCGAGACCTTAGAGCCGCAGAACGTCAGCTCGACGGCCGGCAGAACGATGCCCGAGAGAAGCTCGTCGAGCTGCTGCGCCGTGAACTCCTCGCTCTTGATGCAGAAGCCGATCGAGTCGACACCCGATTCGAGCAGTTTGAGCGCCGTGCGGTTGGCCTCCTTAGGGCACTCGACCGCAACGGTCTGATGAACGAGCCACGTGTTGTCGTTGTGCGTTCCTCTTACATAGGGGAATCGGCCTGCCTCGGCTTGCAGAAAGTCTATGCCTTCGAGGTTGGCGGCGCGATAGTAGGGACGGACATTGAAGCCCTCGCCCGTTTTCCATACCAACTTGCGCTCGTAGTCGGCGCCTTTAAGGTCGGTTGTTATCGCGGCTTCCCACTGCTCGGTGGATACCGGCGGGAACTCCGTAAACAACTTTTCTTTGGTATTTGCCATAACTGTTTTAGAGTTTAATTAAATTATAAGTGAGTTGAAGTTTCTTCTCAATCTGCTTACCTTAATATAAAAGCACACAAAGTTACTAAATTATCATCAAAAGCAAAGTAAAAGTGTTATAAAATTAACAGCCGTTCGGGCGCGGCGCTTTTGCGTATTGGCTATTTGGTGTAAAATTGGGCTATATCGGAAATGGATTCGCCGTTTGCGATAAAACGTGATTTTCGGAAAAGTGCGAGAAATTTTCTGCGATTTCCGGATTTTATGCTGTCGAATCGTCCTATGTCGCTTGAAAATGATCGTTATTTTGATAAAATGTTGAAAAAATATGCGGACTTCGGCGATAACATCGCAAATGCGTGCGTACCTTTGCGGTGTAGGTTTTTCAAATAAAATACAAATTTATAAACTCGATAGATATGTCGTTGTTGCGTTTCAAAATGGTCGACGCCGCCATAAACCACAAGGCCGTCGAAGTGAAGGCGCCGGGTCGTCTGCCGTCCGAATATTTTGCCTCGAAGGTCTTTTCGCGCAGTGTGATGCGCAAATATCTCAACAAACAAACCTATGAAGCATTGATAGATACGATGCAGCACGCTACGCCGCTCACGCTCGACGTGGCCGACGGCATCGCCGCCGGCATGCGCCAGTGGGCGCTCGACAACGGGGCAGACCACTACACCCACTGGTTCCAGCCGCTTACGGGCGGCACGGCCGAGAAGCACGATTCGTTCTCGGAGCCCGACGGGGCGGGCGGCGTGTTGGAGGAGTTCTCCGGCAAGCTGCTCGTGCAGCAGGAGCCCGACGCCTCGTCGTTCCCCAACGGCGGTATACGCAATACGTTCGAGGCGCGCGGCTATTCGGCATGGGATCCCGCCTCGCCGGCTTTCATCGTCGGCACGACGCTATGTATCCCGACCGTCTTCATCTCCTATACGGGCGATGCGCTCGACTATAAGGTGCCTCTTCTTAGGTCGATATCGGCTATCGACCGCGCCGCGACCGAGGTGTGCCGCTACTTCGACAAGTCGGTCGAGAGGGTATACTCCTATCTGGGCTGGGAGCAGGAGTACTTTCTCGTCGACGAGAGCTTGTGGGCTGTGCGCCCCGATCTGATGCTTACCGGCCGTACGCTCATGGGACACGAGTCGGCCAAGAACCAGCAGTTGGAGGATCACTATTTCGGCGCCATTCCCGAGCGCGTGATGTCGTTCATGCGCGATCTCGAATACGAATGCCTGATGCTCGGCATCCCGTTGAAGACGCGCCACAACGAAGTGGCGCCCAACCAGTTCGAGCTGGCTCCGGTCTACGAGCAGGTCAATCTGGCCAACGACCACAACCAGCTGCTGATGACAATCATGGATAAGGTCGCGCGCCGCCACAATTTCCGCGTGCTGCTGCACGAGAAACCCTTCAAGGGCATCAACGGCTCGGGCAAGCACTGCAACTGGTCGATCGGCACCGACACGGGCGTCAACCTCATCGGCCCCGGCCGCACGCCTTCGGAGAATCTGCAATTCATAACGTTTCTGGTAAATGTCATAGCTGCCGTACACCGCCACAACGGAGTGTTGAAGGCGTCGATCATGAGCGCCACCAACGCCCACCGTCTGGGCGCCAACGAGGCGCCGCCGGCGATCATCTCGACATTCCTCGGCACGCAGATATCGACCGTGCTCGATAAGTTGGAGCACAGCAAGAGCGACGGCGCCATACGCTTCGATGCCAAGAACGTCTTCAAGATGAGCGGCGTACAGCATATCCCCAATATCTTTCTCGACAACACCGACCGCAACCGTACCTCGCCGTTCGCATTTACGGGCAACCGCTTCGAGTTCCGTGCCGTCGGTTCGTCGGACAACTGCGCCGAGGCCGTCATAGCTATCAACACGATCGTCGCCGAGCAGCTGACCATGTTCAAGCGCGATGTCGACGCGCTGATCGAGTCGGGCGTCCGCAAGGAGAAAGCCATATTCGACGTGCTGAAACGTCTCATCCGCCAGAGCCGCCCCATACATTTCGACGGCAACGGCTACTCCGACGAGTGGCGCGCCGAGGCCGAGCGCCGCGGACTCGACTGCCAGACCTCGACGCCTCTTATCTTCGACCGTTATCTGGACAAGGCTGCGGTGGAGATGTTCGAGTCGATGGGCGTCTATAACAGGGTGGAGATCGAGGCGCGCACCGAAGTCAAGTGGGAGACCTACACCAAGAAGATACAGATCGAGGCGCGCGTACTGGGCGATCTGGCCATGAACCATATCCTGCCTATCGCGTCGAAATACGAGGGCATGCTGCTCGACAAGGTCTACAAGATGCGCCAGCTCGACCTCGCGGCATCGTCCGACATGGAGCTGATCCTGCGCATACAGAAGCACACGGCAGCCATACAGGCCCTCTGCGGCGAGATGATCGATGCCCGCAAGGCCGCCAACCGCATCACTGCCGAGCGCGAAAAGGCGATAGCCTACCACGACAACGTCGCCGTCTATCTCGACCGCATACGCACGCATATCGACAAACTCGAAGAGATCGTCGACGACCAGTTTTGGCCGCTGCCCAAATACCGCGAGCTGCTCTTCATCCGATGATCTGTCCGCCGAAAGCCGCATTGTGCTCGCCGGGATGGTTATGCGTTCACTTGCGGCGTTTGTGGCGTAAATACATCCGCCCAGCTTGCACGGACGTGTCCTGTCCCTTGCGCTGCGCCAGAGACCTGAGATAACGGATATGCCGTTCGAGCCGGCAGTCGGACGGTCTGCACGCCTATGCGTGCAGACCGTTGTTCTTTGCGCGGC
>OFHB01002183.1_pt1 | contig 10478 bp, 8 predicted proteins | sample 1521881 | NCBI WGS metagenome assembly OFHB01 (sample SAMEA3504090, study PRJEB24116) | mouse gut metagenome | biome: mouse gut; feature: mouse-associated habitat; material: faeces | place: Denmark | collected 2011
CGAAGCTCGGAACGCAGGTCTGGTCATTTCAGGCACAGCCAGAGCGGCCTCACGGGCCGCACATGCTTGTTGACTGGCGCCACGCGCCGGAAAAGGCGCGCCGACTACTCCCCTTTGTTGTATGGGGCATGTTATCACATCCCCCATGCCGTTGTCAAGAGGTTTTCAGGATAAATTTTCCTACCGGCTGTCCATCTCCAAAATCCCATCGACGGCCCCCGTCTCGCAGTTGTACCAAAAGTACCCGGAGTGGTCCTCCCCCACGCTGTCCTCGAACACATAGTAGACCAGCATGGAGGCGCTGTCTGTCCCCCACTGCAAGAACTGGTACTCGATCTCCGGCCAGCCGTCGGGGGTGCTGTAGCCGTATTTGCGCAGCTCCGTCGCCTCCACCCCCATGGAGAGGTAGGCGTTCAGATTGCTCGATGAATTTCTGTCCAGCCAGCTCAGGGTCAGGCGGTTTTCATCATCATAGTCCAGAGCCAGAACGTACTTTCTGCTGTCCGGCGACCACCAAAGGCCCCGATAGGTACAATCTCCGTAGATGACTCGCCACTGTAAGCCGTCTTCCTGTTCCGTAATAACGGAGATTTCGTCCTCAAAAGAGAAAGAACTTCCGTTCAACCGCTTGCTGTACACTGTGGTGCGGCACGTTCCATCAGGGGACACCACCTCGTCCAGAACGAACAGCCGCCCGCTCCTCCACAGGAGAACGCCGCCAATGAGCGCGGCTACGGCAAGCACCAGGGCGACGATCAACAAATACTTTTTCTGAACCCCCCGGACCTTGCGTCTCACCTCGTTCTGAGAGTAGCTGATGATCTCCCGGGCGCTGGCCTCCGCCTCCTGGGGCGCTTCGGCCCGCTCCCCTTGAATGAGCTCCACAATGGAGACCTCTAAAATTTCCGCCAGCGGTTCCAAAAGGGAGATATCGGGGGCACAGACGCCGCGTTCCCACTTTGACACCGCCCGGTCGGTGATGTGCAGCAGGTCGGCCAACTGCTTCTGGGTCATGTCCTTCTCTTTTCGCAGCTGCTTGATGAAGCTGCCGGTTGTGATGTTGTCCATAGTTTTTCGCACCTCCTGCCTGGAATGATACCGCGTCCCAAGCAAAAAGTCACCAAACCATAGGTTGAGTTGGGTTTAACCCTGGCTCCGGTCCTTGTTGGGCACCATAATCCGCAGGTGGGAGCCCTCGCCGCACTTGCCCTTCTCGTCGTGGACCTCGATGTCAAACCACATCTTCCGCCGCTCGATCTCCCGCAGGGTGGCGGTGGCGGTCACCTGCATCCCCACGGGGGTGGGGGCCAGGTGGCGGACATGGGCCTCGGCGCCCACGGTGGTCATGCCTTCGTCCAGATACTCCTGGGCCAGCTCCAGGGCGCAGGCCTCCATCAGGGCCAGCATGTTGGGGGTGGAGAGAATTTTAGCGCCGGCGGTCCCGATGCGCTTGGCGGTCATGGTGTCGTCCACCGTCCAGGTGAGACTGTGCCGGGTGGGTTTGTCCATTTTTGCATCTCCTTTTTTGTAGGGGCGGGGATTACCCGCCCGCCGCTATCGTAAGACTGCCGGTGCTTTGCGGGCGGATTATATCCGCCCCTACATAAAATCTGCGAATAGGACACACCCGGGATTTTCACCGCCGTTCCCGCTCCTCGGAGCGGCCCACCAGGTAATCCAGGCTGACGTCAAAGAAGTCGGCAATGGCAATAAGGCCTTTAAAGTCTGGATAGCGGGTAGCATACTCATAGCATTGATATGAGCGGTCCGCCAATCCCAATATTTCCGCCAGCTCTTTTTGCTTTAATCCCCGTTCTTTCCGCAGGGCTTTTATACGGGTAGAGAAATTTTCCATAAACCCTCCAAAACGCTTGACACATGCTCAAAGTTCGGCTACAATATAGACATGCTTTAAGCATGACTATATTGTAATTAAGGAGTGGCAACTATGCAAGAACTATTTGCCCAGCTGTTCTGGGGAAATGAAGACGTTTCCCACGCTGTCGTCTGTCTCTGTGAGGACATTCCCGGCTATCATTCCGCCAAAACAGCGTATGAGCAGGTTCTGTCCCAGGTCCGGGAGCAAATCGGCTTTGAGCTCTGCGACCAGCTTCTCAGCCGGCTGGCGGAATGCAGCAGCTATGAAGCTTATGCCTATTACGCCGTAGGCCTGGGCCTCCGGGAGACCATTTTCCGGGCGCTGTGCGGGTAAACGCTACCACTCAAACCCAATATATTTTTCCAGCAGGTCCCCCTCCCGGTTCACCAGCCCCAGCTTGACGGTGGTGCCGCCGATGTCGATGCCAAAGCATACCTGTCTCATGGCCAAACCTCCTCAAAATTTGGCCCGGCCCGCCGCCCGGCGGACCGGGCCAGCTCTCATTTCATGTTCCAGATGTTCTGGGCGTACTCCTCCACCGCCCGGTCGGCGGAGAAGAAGCCCGCCTTGGCGATGTTCACCAGGGACATCTTGTTGAACCGGGCCTTGTCGCCGTAGATGGCGGACACGTCCCGCTGGGCGCGCACGTAGTCGTGGAAGTCCGCCAGACACATATAGGGATCGGCGGGGCCCTTGTGGTTGGTGGTCAGGGAACGCACGATGTCATCAAAGTGCATTCCGCCGATGCCGCCCATGAGCAGATCCATGACGGCCTTCAGCTCCGGATCGCCGTGGACGTAGTCCAGGGGGCGGTAGCCGCTGCGCCACAGGTCGTTGACCTCCTCGGTCTTGAGGCCGAACAGGACGATGTTGTCGTCCCCCACCTGCTCGTGGATCTCCACGTTCGCGCCGTCCAGGGTGCCCAGAGTCACCGCGCCGTTGATCATCAGCTTCATGTTTCCGGTGCCGCTGGCCTCCTTGCCAGCGATGGAGATCTGCTCGGAGATCTCGGCGGCGGGGATGATGATCTCCGCCAGGGAGACATTGTAGTCCTCCATAAAGACCACCTTCAGCTTATCCTGAACGTCCGGGTCGTGGTTGACCAGGTTGGACACGGACACGATGAGCTGGATGATCTGCTTCGCCATGATATATCCGGCGGACGCCTTGGCGGCGAACACGAAGGTGCGGGGCTGGAAGGGCGCGCCGGGATTGTGCTTGATCTCCAGATACATATGGAGGATCTGGAGGACGTTCAGCAGCTGCCGCTTGTACTCGTGGAGCCGCTTGATCTGCACGTCGAACAGGGAGCCGGGGTCTACCACGATGCCGTTGCGCTTGAGGATCAGATCCGCCAGCCGCTTCTTGTTCTCCAGCTTGATGTCCTGGAGCCGCTGGAGCACCTGCTTGTCGTCCTTGAACTTCAGCAGCTTTTCCAGCTCCCGGCTGTCCTTGGTGAAGCCGTCCCCGATAAGCTCCTTCAGCAGGGCCGTCAGCTCCGGGTTGGACTGGCACAGCCAGCGGCGGTAGGCGATGCCGTTGGTGACGTTGCAGAAATGATCCGGCTCCATCTCGTAGTAGTCCCGGAAGATGGAGTTGGTGAGGATCTCGGAGTGGAGCTTGGACACGCCGTTTACCTTGTGGCAGGCGGACAGGCACAGGTTGGCCATGCGGATCTCATGGCGGCTGATGACGGCCATATACTCGATCTTGCCCGTGTCATTGCCATAAAATTCGTGGAGCCGGGCCCGCAGGCGGCGGTCGATCTCCTCCACAATCTGGTACACCCGGGGCAGGAGCTGCTGGAACAGATCCACGCTCCACCGCTCCAGGGCCTCGCTCATGACGGTGTGGTTGGTGTAGGACAGGGTGCGGCAGGTGATGTCCCAGGCCTTGTCCCAGGGGTAGTCGTACTCGTCCACCAGCAGGCGCATCAGCTCGGGCACGCACAGGGCGGGATGGGTGTCGTTGATGTGGATGGACACCTTGTCGGGCAGGTTGTCCAGGCTCCGGTTCTCCCGCAGGTGCTTTCTCAGAATGGTCTGCACAGAGGCGGACACCAGCAGATACTGCTGGCGCAGGCGCAGCCGCTTGCCCTCGGTGTGGTCGTCGGCGGGGTAGAGCACCTTGGAAATGACCTCCGCCATGGTGTCCCCCTCCAGGGCCTTGGCGTAATCGCCCCGGGAGAAGGCGGACATATCGAAGCTCTTGGGGGACTTGGCGGACCACAGCACCAGGGGGTTGACGGCCTTGCTGTCATACCCGGAAATATACATCTTGTTGGGCACCGCCATGACGGACTGGTAGTTCAGGTGGGCGGCCCGGAAGCGGCCGTTGTCCTCCCAGGTGTGGATGTTTCCGCCGAAGCGCACCTCCACCGCCTCGCCCTCGTGGGGCACCAGCCACACGTCGCCCATGCTCAGCCAGTCGTCGGGGAACTCCACCTGCCAGCCGTCCACGATCTTCTGCTTGAAGATGCCGAACTCATAGCGGATGGAATAGCCCGTCATAGGCAGATCCAGGCTGGCGGCGGAGTCCATGTAGCAGGAGGCCAGACGGCCCAGGCCGCCGTTGCCCAGACCCGCGTCGGGCTCGATCTCGTACAGGTCGTGGATATCCACGCCGCACTTGTCCAGGGCCTTGGCGAACACGTCCTCCAGCCCCAGGTTATAGAGATTATTGCGCAGGGAGGTGCCCACCAGAAACTCCATGGACATATAGTAGACCTGCTTGCCCTGATTCTTGCGGTGGAACTCCGCGCTCTTGCTGGCCAGCATCCCGTTCACCACATAGCACAGGGCCCGGTACATCTGCTGGGGAGAAGCGGTGGTCATGGAGCAGCCGTACCGCACCAGCAGCATCTCGTCCATTTGCTTGATAACCTGTTTTTGATCCATATGTTGATCTGTTCCCTTCTTAACCGGCCCGGGGCCGGGAATTGACGAACTTTTCCAATCCTTCCCGAAAGCGCAAGTCACAGCCCGCTCCCGCAGGCTGTGACTGCACCGGGCCAGGTAAATGCCCATTTATTATATCACACTGTCAAGTGAATTTGCACTACTTTTTTCACTTTTTTCGTGTAACTGTGAAAATGAAGAAAATGAGCCAAAATTTCGGTTAAAATTCGTCACTTACTCCATCATTGAGCGGTAAATATCCCAATACTCCTGGACAGAACGCTTCCAGGAACTGTCATAGGCCATCACGCTCTTTTGCAGAGCTGTCCAATGCTCCTTATCGTGGAACAAAGACTCCCCCCGGCGCACCGCGTCCAGCATATCGTGGGCGTTGTAGCTCTTGAAGGTAAAGCCGTTCCCCTCCCCCGTCTCGATGTTGTAGGCGGGCACCGTGTCAAACAACCCCCCGGTCTCCCGGACGATGGGAATGGTGCCGTACCGCATAGCGATGAGCTGGGTCAGGCCGCAGGGCTCCTGCTTGGAGGGCATGAGAACCAGATCCGCCCCGGCATACGCCTGATGGGCCAGGGTGTTGTCGAACACGATGTTGGCGGACATCTTGGCGGGGAAGCGTCCCGCGTAGGAGCGGAACATCTCCTCATACTGCCACTCGCCGGTGCCGATGACCACCAGCTGAAGGTCGTCCCACATCAGGTCCTCCATCACCCGCTGAACCAGATCCACACCCTTGTGCCCCACCAGCCGGGTGATCATGATGATCAGGGGCACATCGTCCCGAACCGCCAGACCCAAACGCTCCTGGAGGAACTTCTTGTTCTCCGCCTTCTTCTCCAGGCTGTCCGCGTCAAACCCGGCGTAGAGCAGGGGGTCCGCGGCCGGGTTGAACTCGTCCAGGTCGATGCCGTTCACCACGCCGTTGAGCTTATAGCTGTGCTGGCGCAGAACGTCGTGAAGCCCGTGGGCGAAGTAGGGGTTCTGGATCTCGAAGGCATAGGTGTGGGACACGGTGCTCACCCGGTCGGACACCAGGATGGCGGCCTTCATCAGGTTGGTGCAGTTGTCGAAGTGCATGGTGCCCTTCCAGTCCTCGGGCAGGCCCAGCACCTCGTCCACAAAGGAGTCCGGGAACCGGCCCTGGTACTCCATGTTGTGGATGGTGTACAGGGTGCGGATAGCCTGATAGGACGGCAGGTGCATATAGTGGGCCCGGAGGAACACGGGCACCAGGGCGGTCTGCCAGTCGTTGGCGTGGATCACATCGGGATACCAGGCCAAATGCTGGAGGGCCTCCAAAATGGCCTTGGAGAAGAAGGCGAACCGCTCCCCGTCGTCATAGTGTCCGTAACAGCCGTCCCGGTAGAAATAGTATTCGTTGTCGATGAAGTAGTATTGGAGCTTCTTGCGCTTGCTCACCGCCCGGAACAGGCCCGCGTACACATTCCGCCAGGACAGGGGGACGGTAAAGTTTGTGATGTACTCCAGCTCAAACTCCGGATTGTCCTTGATGGCCTTATAGTAGGGCAGGAATACCGCCACCTCAGTGTTGGGAGACTCGGCCAGAGCCTTGGGGAGGGCGGCGGCTACGTCCCCCAGCCCCCCGGTCTTGACAAAGGGCGCGGCCTCGCTGGAGGCAAGCAGGATTTTCATACGGTGACTCCTTTACGAATGACCACGGGATTGGACTCCAGGCCCTTGAGCTGCGCGCCGCTGGTGATGTTGACCCACTTGTCCACCACCACGTTCTCCAGGCTGGCACCCTCGCCCACCAGACTGCCCTGCATGATCACGCAGTTCTTCAGGGTCGCGCCCTTGCCGATCTTCACGCCCCGGGAGAGCACGCAGTTCTCCACCTTGCCCTCGATGATGCAGCCGTCGGCGATCACGCAGCCGCTGACCTCGCACTCCGTACCGTAGTGGCAGGGCACCTCGTCGGTGACGCGGGTAAAGATGGGCCGGTCGCCCCGGAACAGCGGGGTGCCCACGGCGCAGTCAACGATGGACAGGCTGCTGCGGAAGTACTCCTCCACGCTGCGGATGCGCAGTACCACATCGTCCACCTGATAGAGGTTGATGGACAGGCGGCCCCGGTTGAACTCGTGCTGGATGAAGTCCCGCAGGAAATCATAGATGCCCCGGGAGGTGTAGTCCCGGATGACATTGATGAGGAACTCCCGGGAGATAATCATGTGGCCCATGCTGGCGTAATCGCCGGGCTTGGCGGGGCAGTCCAGCGCGTAGGAGGTGACCCGGTGGCCGGCGTCCGCCTTCATCACGGAGGCGAAGTTGATCTGGGACACCTCGTTCTCCTTGGTGGCCAACATGGTGATATCGCAGCCGCTGGCGATATGGTCCTCCAGCGCGGCGCGGTAGTCGATGTTACACAGCACATAGGCGTCCGCCAGCAGGACGTAGGGGGTGGTGGTAATGGTTTCCAGGTAGTCCAGCGCGTTGCGCAGGTCGTCCAGCTTGCCCCGGTTGTTGGCCCCCACGTTCTCGGTGGCGAAGGGCGGCAGGAGCTGAAGGCCGCCGTTCTTCCGGTTCAGGTCGTACTGCTGGGCGTTGTTCAGGTGATCCATCAGGGAGTGGTAGTGCTGGGTGGCCAGCACGCCCACGTTGGTGATGCCGGAGTTGACCATATTGGACAGCACGAAATCCACCAGGCGGTAACGCCCGCCGAAGGGGATGGCGGCCATATTGCGGTCGTAAGTAAAGGTGCCGAGCTCACCGGAGTACATCTCAGAGAAAATAATACCAGTCATGTTCATGGTGGACACCCCCTTAAACAATTTCCTTGGGTTTGATGACGGAGCCGGCGGGGAGGGTTTTCTTGTGGCCCACCACGGTGATGCCCCAGTCCTCGTTGGGGCAGTTCTCCGGCCGTTCGCCGATCTTCACGCCCTCCTCAATGACGCAGCCCTCGCCCACGATGGCATAGCTGACGTTCGCGCCCTTGCACACCCTGGTGTTGGGCATGATCACCGCCCCGGTGATGATCGCGCCCTCCTCCACCTCGCAGTCGGTGTAGAGGACGGAGTGCTCCACGGTGCCCCGGATGATACAGCCCTCCGCCACGAAGGAGTTGGTCACCCGCGCGCCCGGATCGATGCGGGTGGCGGGGGAGGCGTAGTTCCGGGCGTAGACCCGGAAGGAGGAATCCCGCATATTGATGGGATCGGTGGGGTCCAGCAGATCCATATTGGCGTCCCACAGGCTCTCCAGGGTGCCCACGTCCTTCCAGTAGCCCTCGAAGGCATAGGCGAACATGGGGCGGCCGTCCCGCAGGAAGGCGGGGATGATGTTCTTGCCGAAGTCATTCTCCGACTTGGGGTCGGCCTCATCGTCGATGAGGTACTGCTTCAGGGCAGACCAGGTGAAGATGTACACGCCCATAGAGGCCAGATTGCTCTTGGGCTTCTTGGGCTTCTCCTCGAAGTCGGTGATGGCATCGTTTTCATCGGTGCTCATGATGCCCATGCGGGTGGCTTCCTCCGGGGAGACCGGCATGACGGCGATGGTGCACTCGGAGCCCTTCTCCTTGTGGAACTGGAGCATCTTGTTGTAGTCCATCTTATAGATGTGGTCGCCGGACAGGATCACCACGTACTCGGGATTATAGCGGTCCACAAAGGGGATGTTCTGGTAGATGGCGTTGGCGGTGCCCTTGTACCAGGACTCGGTCTTAGACTGGGTGTAGGGCGGCAGGATGTGGGCTCCGCCCCAGTTGCGGTTCAGATCCCAGGGCTGGCCGTTTCCGATGTAGTCGTTCAGCTCCAGGGGCTGGTACTGGGTGAGCACGCCCACGGTGTCGATGCCGGAGTTGACGCAGTTGGAAAGGGGGAAATCAATAATCCGGTACTTACCGCCGAAAGGCACCGCCGGCTTTGCCAGCTTCTGGGTGAGGGTGTACAGTCTGCTCCCCTGCCCGCCGGCGAGGAGCATGGCCACCCATTTCTTTTTGCTTGCCATAATGTTCCCTCCTAAAAGTTTAGATAACTGTCATCCGCCTATGGCCTTTTGCCAGCGGTTATGATTCCTTCGCGGGGGCCTTCTTTTTGGCAGGGGCCTTTTTTGCAGCCGGCTTTTTTGCAGCTGTCTTCTTGGCCGGGGTCTTCTTTGCCGCGGGGGCTGCTTTTTCCTTTTCCGGGGCGGCTTTGGGCGCCCGCTTGGGCCGGGGCTTTCCCACCAGGTAAAGGGTGGACATGGGGGGCACAGTAAGGGTGATGGACTGGGGGAAGCCGTGGCAGGGGGTCTTTCGGTCCACCTTCATGGCCCCCAAATCGCTCCCCTTGCCGCCGAAGCGGGCCTCGTCGGAGGAGAGAACCGCCTTGTAGCTCACCGCGTCCGGCACTCCTATAACGCAGTCCTCCCAGGCCACCGGGGCAAAGTTCACAATAACCACAATCTCCTTGCCGTCCTCGTCCCGGCGGATATAGGAAATCATGTTCCGGTTGCCGTCGCTGGGGTCAATCCACTGGTAGCCGTCCCAGCTGTCTTCAATCTGCCAGAAGGGGGCGTTTTCTTTGTAGAAGCGGTTCAGCTCCCGGACATAGTCCTGCATCTGGCGGTGGGCGTCGTAATCCAGCAGGAGCCAGTCCAGCTGCTGCTTTTCGTTCCATTCAATGAACTGGGCAAACTCGCTTCCCATAAAGAGGAGCTTTTTCCCAGGGCAGCTCATCATATACCCCAAAAAGGCCCTGGCCCCGGCAAATTTCTGCTCGTATTCCCCCGGCATCCGGCCGATGAGGGAGCATTTTCCATGGACCACTTCGTCGTGGGAGATGGGCAGGATGTAGTTTTCCGAGAAGGCGTACATCATGCTGAAGGTGAGCTTATCGTGGTTGTAGCTGCGGAAGTATGGATCGGTGGAAAGATAGGAGAGGACGTCGTTCATCCACCCCATGTTCCACTTGAAGTTAAAGCCCAATCCTCCCACGTAATCCGGCTTGGTCACCATAGGCCAAGCGGTGGATTCCTCTGCAATCATCAGCACCTGGGGATGGACCGAAAGGATGGCGGAATTGAGCTTGCGAAGGAAACTCACCGCCTCCAGGTTCTCCCGCCCGCCGTAGACGTTGGGCGCCCACTGGCCATCCCGGCGGTCATAGTCCAGGTAGAGCATGGAGGCCACCGCATCCACCCGGATGCCGTCAATGTGGTACTGCTCCACCCAGAAGAGGGCGCTGGAGATAAGGAAGCTCTGCACCTCGCACCGGCCGTAGTCAAAGACCCTGGTGCCCCAGCCCCGGTGCTCCATCTTCCGGGAATCGGCGTACTCGTAGCAGTAGCCGCCGTCAAATTCGCACAGGCCGTTTTCATCCTTGGGGAAGTGGGCGGGGACCCAGTCCATAATGACCCCGATGCCCGCCTGGTGGAAGGTATCAACAAGGTACATAAAGTCCTTGGGGGTGCCATACCGGGAGGTCGGGGCAAAGTACCCCGTCACCTGGTAGCCCCAGGAGCCGTCGTAGGGGTATTCGGTCACCGGCATCAGCTCCACATGGGTGTAGCCCATCTCCGCCACATAGGGCACCAGCTCCTCCGCCAGCTTCCGGTAGTCGTAGGGGGTGCCGTCCGGGTAGGTGCGCCAGGAGCCCAGATGCACCTCGTAGATGTTCATGGGGGAAGAATTGGGGGCGGAGGCCGCCCGGCGCTGTAGCCACTTTTCATCCCCCCACTGGTAG